>Ga0115563_1000746_pt1 | contig 25798 bp, 26 predicted proteins | sample COGITO_mtgs_1105_2_FD_87198 | JGI IMG/M metagenome (GOLD analysis project Ga0115563, IMG submission 87198) | Pelagic marine microbial communities from North Sea - COGITO_mtgs_110519 | ecosystem: Environmental > Aquatic > Marine > Epipelagic | place: Germany:Helgoland, sampling site Kabeltonne...
CAAAAAAATTTTATCCCCTCCTTCTTTTGTGACTAGGCATGGCGTTACATGTAGATAGCAACGTACATCAGAATTATTTGATTTTGGGCCACTAGAGAATTTTGTGCTTTGCAAAAATATCTACGAGAGCGTGGCCAGCACGGATTTCCTTGCGCACTATATTTTCTTTGCTGACTTTCTCTAAAGATTTTTTAACCACTTCGTTAATTGTCGATGATGGCACGATCACTATTCCGTCCACATCCCCAAAAACCATATCTCCCCTCGCTACTGAAACACCTCCAATTTCGCCAGGTACGTCAGACATTATCATTTTTCCACGATATTTTGTATCAGCAGGGTTTGTCCCACCGCAAAAAATAGGAAAATTTAAGTCCTGAATTTGGCGAGCATCTCGAACACAACCGTCAGTCAAACAACCTGCGGCGCCAAGGAAAACTGAACGCTCAGATAGTAATTCACCCCAAGGTGAAATTCGGAGGTTTCCGTGGCAAACTAGTACGGGGACATCACCTGGCTTCAAACTATCGACCAAAGCAATTTCATTTTCATAGACCCGCATCTCTTCATCATCATGATAGACGGGCATATATAGTCCCACCCGCGCGAAGCCACACAGGACCGATTCAGAGGTCAAAGGCTTTAGACCAGGGCGAACAATTTGGTTGTGATACCCTAGGGAATCCAATGTATCCGCTATAACCGCTGAGTAAAGCGAGCCCTTACATCTATCAATCAATTTCTGGCTCGCTTCTTTATCTTCCAATGCCGTCTCCTCATGCCAAAAATAACAAATGTAACCAAAGCATACATTCTTGACACTTAGTCATTTGATGGTAAAAATCATGATACCATGTTAACAGGTTAACTTGGTTTAAAAAAAAGTCAAACTTAACTTTTTCAGATAAATTTTTCGAAAAAAGTTTCAGGAGAAAGCCCATTCACAAGGTATTAATCATAGGCGCAGGCGGCATTGGGCAGCGCCATATTAAGGGCTACTCGGATACGGATAGAGCAGTGTTATCAATCATTGAACCCGATTCGAAAAAACGAAATCATGCGGCCAAACTATTCGATATTACCAATAGTTATGGAGACATCTGCGAAGCAGATTTAACATCGTTTGACTTGGCGGTAATTTGTGCACCCGCCCACACCCATCTGCCCTTAATGACAAAGTGTATCGCCGCAGCTCTACCTTTTATGGTCGAAAAACCATTGTCAGTTTCTATGAAAGGCGTTCACGTTGTCCTTGAAAAAGTGAGGGCCAAAAACTTACTTGCCCGGGTGGGGTTTACGCGGCGGGTAGCGGACGAGTTGCAGCAGTTGCACTGCGATATACAGGCTAAAAAAATTGGTGACCTGAAACTCATCTATATGAATTCTTCTCAAGAGTTTCCAAAATATCGACCTGATTTTCAATCTACATACTATGCAAGGCCTGAGATGGGTGGTGGTGCAATTCTAGATGCGGCAAGCCATTTGTTTGACATGTTGATCTGGATAGTAGGTAGACCCAAGAACGTCAGTTGCATGTATGACCGGTTGGTCCTGCAGGGTACGCAGACTGAAGACACGTGTCTGATCAACGTCCGTTTTGAAAGTGGAGCCATGGCAAACATCGTTATTAACCAATTTCAAAAGCCAAACACCAACCAGCAAGAATTTATAGGTACGACTGGCAATTTAATGCTCGACCATTCCAAATTGATCTATCGCAACAGCGATGCAGCTACTCCTGCCCAAACTCGTGACTTCATGGATGGCTTGGCACCTATGGAAGCGCATCAAGCGCGCTTTGCAATGCAAGCTAATTATATGATGGATGCACTGGAAGGTGAGCCATGCCATCTGGCTACACTGGAAGACGCAGAATTGAACCTTCGGCTTGCACTTTCCGCCAAGCAGTCATGGGATGAACGCAGAATTATTGAGCTGGACTATTGAGTGGGATTGGACCTTTGAAAAGCCTAAAAGGAAAAACGATATTGATTGCTGGAGGGGCTGGATATCTGGGGGTACCTCTTTGCAAACTTCTCGTCGCTGAAGGTGCAAATATTTGCATCGGTGAAACTAATCAAGAACAGTTGGATCAAACCATCCAATCAATCTGTGCCAACTCTCCCGATGCCAGGGTTATTGGCTTGCCACTTGATGTAGGAAACGAAACATCAATCGTTAACTATGTAACTGCCAGTGTAAATTACTTTGGCAAGTTGCATGGGTTGGTCAACGCAACATCAGGCGCCTCTGGAAAAGAAATCCAAGACTTGACCAGTGACGATTTTGATCTCGCTAATAATCTTAACCTTACGGGCCCGTTCCTAATGGCTCGTGAAGCTGCGAAGTATATGGAGGGTGCGGGAAGTATTGTTATGTATTCATCCATGTTTGGCCTAGTTTCTCCCAACCAGGCCAACTATCCCCACGGCCTTACGCGAAACCCAATCGAATACGGGGCTGGAAAAGCAGGAATGATTCAGATGGTACGCTATCTGGCATCTCATTTCGGGCCCCAAAACATTCGTGTAAATGCGGTTGCGCCTGGCCCCTTCCCAAATGTTGAAAAACTAAATTTACCAGATGAATTTATTAAAAACCTTGAACGTGATACAATGCTCGGGCGTGTTGGCCAGAACCATGAGACTGCCGGCCCAGTTGCTTTTTTATTATCCGACGCGGCAAGCTACATCACTGGGCACACACTTCCTATCGATGGTGGATGGACCGCATGGTGAGTATGAAAATAGGGATGCCAAAATTTCCAATAGTAAGCGCTCCAATTAAACTGGCAATGCTGGGCATGACCGAGGGAAACGGTCACCCGTATTCTTGGAGTATCATTCTTAATGGTCGATACGATGCGGTGGCATTAGCACAATGCCCTTATCCCGCTATCTGTGATTATATTTCCAAACAACCCTCCCACACTCTTGGGATTGCCGGTGCGAAGGTCACGCATGTTTGGACAGATGATCCAGCAGACGCGGAATTGGTCGCTAAGGTTGCCAAGATTGATACTGTAGTATCCAACGCAACAGACGTCATAGGCAACGTCGACGCAGTGCTCGTTGCCACAGACAAAGGCGAAGAGCACGTCGAGCGTTGCCGGCCGTTCGTTGAAGCAGGCATACCAATTTTTATTGACAAACCACTGTGTAACACTCGGCGTGACTTAGCCATATTTTCAGATTGGGTGAATGCTGGCCATCCGTTGATTAGCTCTTCGGCGATGCGCTTCGCAAAAGAATTCGCGCCGTACCACCAGGCGACGCATGAGCTGGGTAAACTAGGATATGTTAACTTCACGATGGCCAAGAGTTGGGAAACCTATGGAATACACTCATTGGAGGCAGTCTATCCAATCGTTGGCCCAGGCTTCATCTCTGTCCAGAATACAGGTCACGTTGAACGAAATATTTTGCACCTGCGCCATCGCGACAACATCGATATCAATCTAGTCAACATTTACAATTTGGCGGGGGGGGCTGGAATGATGACGCTTGCCGGCACGCATGGAGGTGTACAGCTACGGATGGCTGACAGTTTCCACGCCTTCAAAGCCCAGCTGACGTCCTTTGTTGATTATTTACGGTTGGGTACCCCGCCCGTGCCCTGGGAAGAAACCCGTGAGCTTATGCAACTTGTCATCGCTGGCATTGAAAGCCGCGAACAAGGCGGAAAAACAATTTACTTGAAAGATTTGGAGTAACCACCGTGTCAGTTCTAAATACATTTTCACTCGAAGGAAAAATTGCGCTTGTTACTGGTGGAGCCGGACTTTACGGACGCCAAATTGTTGAGGCGCTGGCTGAAGCTGGCGCAAAAACCTTCATTGCGTCGCGCGGAATCGAAGCACTGGAAGCAGTCGCGCAAAAGCTGCGCGATCGCGGCTATGATGTGACCGCGATGCACCTTGATCTTTCCTTGGACGCATCCATTGAGAAAGTTCACGCTGATATAATAAAGCAATGTGGAACATGCGATATTTTGGTAAACAATGCGGTCACGCGGTCTGCGCATGATGGGTGGGCACATGACTTAGATGCCTATGACATCAGCCTTCACGTCAATGCTTCTGCATTATTCAAGATTACCTATCTTTTTGCACAGAACATGAAGGCACAAAAGTCCGGATCGATCATCAATATTAGTTCAATGATGGGTATTGTCGGCGTAGAAATGGATAACTACCTGGGCACTAACATGATGCCAGACCCTTCGCCAATCTACTTCTTCGAAAAAGGTGGTATGATCAATTTTACTCGCTGGGCCGCAAGCGTCCTTGGCCCCGAAAATGTCCGCGTTAACTGTCTTTCGCCGGGTGGCTACGAAGCTGGCCAACCGGCCCCATTCATTGCTAAATATTCCGCCAGAACGCAATTAGGACGTATGGCCAACGATACTGACTTGAAGGGCGCAATTATATTTTTGGCTTCTGACGCGTCTGCATACATTACTGGAACTAATATTCCAGTCGACGGCGGATACACCGCCAAATAATCATTTTTATTGAACGAGGAAAATCATGTCACAAGAACAATATTCCGCTGGTAAACCTTCTGACTATAGAATGCGTGAAAGTCGGGTTTTGCGCACCATACGCGATGGCAAAGTTGCTCGCGTACTGAAACTCAACACCAACGATGCAAAAGTAGCTGAGATTTTTGCGATGGCGCAACCAGATGCAATCTGGCTTTGCAGTGAACATTGTTCCGGCAGCTATGAATCGATGGAGCATCAAATTCGTGCAGCAAAAATCTACGATGTAGACGCTATCGTGCGTGTGTCCCGTGGCAGCTACAGCGACTACATCCGGCCTTTAGAGATGGATGCGGCTGGCTTAATTGTACCGCACGTGATGAACTTAGCTGATGCCATACATGTGCGTGACATGACAAAGTTTGCGCCTGTTGGAAAGCGTCCAGTGGACGGCGGCAACAATGATGCGCTCTTCACACGCGTAGAATTTCAAGACTATCTTGAAACAGCAAATCGCGAACGCTTTGCCTTGTACCAAATTGAAGATCCAGAGGTCATGGATGATATTGATGAAATTGCCGCATTGGAGGGAGTTGACGCCTTATTCTTTGGTCCTGGTGACATGTCTGTTGCTATGGGCATACCCGGTCAACTGAACCATCCAGAGATTGTCCGTATGCGAAAACAGGTTGCGACAGCAGCACGAAAGCACAACAAGATTGCAGCCACTGTGGCTGACCCTGCTTCGGTCGCCCCCTATGTGGACATGGGCTACAATTTACTCAACATTGGTGCTGATGTTTTGGCGCTTACAAAGTATGCGGACGAAATGTTGGGGGCGTTTGACGGAATTTAAGATGGATATAGGCTCAATTGAAAAAACCATTCTAGATCGAAGGACAAAAGGCATTCCTGGCTGCGCATCGGCCTTTGCACTTGATGATATATCAAAACAGGGATGGAATATTTTGAATGAAGATATGCCATTACCTTTGATGGTCTTAAATCGTAGCAACCTTGATTATAATGCAGAGCTATTTGCTCGTTACCTCAAAGCTCACGACCTATCATTGGCCCCACATGGTAAAACTACTATGAGCCCTCAAATATTTGAGCAACAATTAAAGCATGGCGCGTGGGGTATTACCGCTGCAACAATCAGTCAAATGCACGTCATGCGGGCTTATGGTATCGAGCGCATCATTTTGGCTAACCAACTGGTGGGTAAATCCAACATTCAGTCAGTTGTTCAGGAGTTGAATGAATACCCGTCATTTGATTTTTTTTGCTTTATTGATTCGATAGATCAATTGCAAAATATGTCTGGGTATCTAACAGGCATGTCCCAATTGCGTCCAATTAACCTGTTGGTTGAGATTGGGGCATCCGGTGGGCGCACGGGGATGCGTGATAAATCAGCAGCACTATCGCTGATAGACGAAATTACAAAGATGCCAGATCAATTTAGCTTCGCAGGCATAGCTGCGTTTGAAGGTGCGATTCCCAAGCTAGAAGAAAGTTCAAAAATAGTTGAAATTTACTGTGATACTGTACTGGATATAGTGCAAAATATCCCTCCACCAATTTACGAAGGACAAAAAGAATTCATATTAACCGGAGGGGGATCAGCCTACTTTGATATGATAGTAGAAAAGTTTAGCACGTTGAGCCTATCAATTCCTGTCCGGGTTGTTTTACGTAGTGGCTGTTATATAACCAACGACCATGGAGCTTACAGCCAGGCTCAAGAGCTTGCACGAGTGAACCCAGAAAGACACTGGACGCAAAAATTTCGTCCAGCATTAGAGGTCTGGTCCTATGTTCAGTCAATACCCGAGCCTGGCCTAGCATTTCTTACTATGGGCAAGCGCGACATGCCTTATGATGCAGGCCTGCCTATTCCTATAAAGCGCTACCGTCCTGGAAAAGGATTTCTGGAAGTTGGGATGGCAGAGATTTTTAACACCAATGACCAGCACGCCTATGTTAGAATTCCGCATGACACAGATTGGCAGGTCGGTGATATGATTAGTTCAGGTATCTCGCACCCATGCACAGCATTTGACAAATGGCAGTTTATTCCCATCGTGGACGAAAATTATAACGTAATTGATGGCTTATTAACTTATTTTTAGTTACTGCTTAAGATAAGACAGTTCATCCACCGCTGTTAAATTTTTGATACGCCCAAGGGTTGGCTAGTTATACGTTGAGCTAAAGACCCTCAGCATGCCAATTTCGATTGCTTTGGGAAACTAATTTTCCAAAACTCGCAAACGTAAAGTGGGAACTAGGAATTCCATTTACAAACCAGCCTCACTGCCCGAACATATAAAATATACCCAGATTTTAATTATGAATAATTACCTTTATTTATGAGTCAGGTATTATTGCGTAGGAGAATTATAATGCTTCCTGGCGAGTGTTAGGCGCGTAAGCAACACAATCTAACTCAAATTTAAGCATAGTGCCCAGCACTCCCATAATCGTACTACGGGTCGGTACGGGCAGAGAAAAATACTCGGCATATATTCTATTATATTCAGGAAGGTCGCTTTGTTCGGCGACATAGGATTTAACGTTAATAACATGGTCCAATGACAGCCCCCCCGCCTCTAAAATAGAACGCATATTTTCAATTGATCGACGCATTTCTTCTTCAAAGGTTCCCTTAATAATGGCGCCGCCATCAGGATCTACCGAAGCCTGCCCAGAGACATACATGAAATCACCAGCAATAATTGCAGGAGTAAACGGTAAATTTGATTTGGCGCCTGTATTGATGATTTTGAGCACTGATAGATCTCTCTTTTTGCTTAAGGATTAAAACTTGCATTATAGGTATGATTTACGGGACCTGACTTGCGGTCGGAAAGGTTTTCGTAAAGCCGCGGTAAAATCTGTTTTATCCATTTATCCGTATTAACCGAAAACCCTGGACGCATAGCATCTATTTGAAAACCGTAAATTTTAATTTTCTTATATGACCAATCAGAGATATTCTTATGCCAGGCACGATGCAAATATCCACAAACTACATCAGGTTGAAATTCAGTAATGGTTGAATGCAGAGAATCCGTATTATTAATTCCACTTTCCTGATTAACCCTGATGATAATTATTTCAGCTTCTGGATCATTTCTTTGGTGCGCATCCTTGAACTTTTCCAAACGCAATATCTGCTCAGCTGAAGAAATTTCAGAATCCAGGTATAAATACCTTAATCCCTCACCGTTGAAGCGTTGGAACATATTTAAAAACGCATCGCCAAAATCAATACGGAAACTATTAAAACTCTCTGCTTGCCTTGGTACATCTATAAATAGACTGACTTGACTAGTCGTCTCGCTGAGGTGTTTCGCGCTCGTCACTTCGATCATGCCAGTCACTATAACTGAATCAAGTGCATCCATTATATGGATGGGCATAGAATTATTGGTAAAACTACCCAAAATGAACTCATGACCATCCGAAACTAAGCCTTTTTCAACTGCTATAACCATTCTAGTATAAAACGAATTATCAAAAATACCCCCACCAACAATATCCCGATTATAAAAAAACCCAACCCGTTGGTGAGCTGCCGCCCAAGGGGTTTTGATCAGAAATGACCCTTTGCCAACTTGCCGATGAATAATTCCGTCTGACTCCAGATCTTTCAAAGTTTTAGTCACTGTTATCATGGAAAAATCACAGAATTTAGCGATTTCATTCTGAGATTCAATCTTATCGCCCACTCTTAACCCAGCAGTTTTCCAACGTCGGAAAAGATCGTTACGTAAATTTAGGTGGCGTGGCGATAAACGTTTACTCAAGACGAAACTTCCCATGACATTTGCCGTGCAACAATCCCACCGTCTATATAGAGCATCTGACCCGAGATATAGCTAGCTTTTTCAGAAGCCAAAAAAACTGTGGCCCCACCAATATCTTCGGGTTTTCCAAGCTTTCCAAGGGGGATTTGGGCCTCAAGAACCCCACGAACACCGGGGTGATCAAGGCCCGGTTGTGTCAGAGGGGTTTCTATAATCCCAGGTCCAATTCCGTTAACCCTTATGCCACGCTCAGCAAGAGAAAGCGCAAGGGAGCGTACCATCATCAAAACTGCGCCTTTACTGCTATCATAAATGACACTATTTTTCTCGGCAGCTAAAGAATTTGTGGATCCTATGCAAATAATCGACGCATTTTTATGCCCCCCCTGTACCAATTCAGAAAAGGCCTGAGATGCAAAAAGATAACCCTTAACATTAAGGTTAAAGGCAATATTAAACATTGGCTCATCAATTTCCGCAAACGCCTTATCGGTAAAAGTTCCAGCATTGTTTACTAATGTATCAATCCTACCCAACGCCTTATGGGCCTGGAGTATAAGAGAGCGCGCGCCATCAACACTCGACAAGTCAGCTTTTACAAAGTGACATTCCGTCAGCTTACCTAAGTAATTAGCGGCTTCAGTATCCGGTTGATGGGAATTTATTACGAGCCGCGCACCCTCTTTCGCAAAAGCCTTCGCTATACCAAAGCCTATTCCATGGGTCGAGCCCGTGATACAAACACATCTACGCTTCATAATTCTACCCTTGAATTACATTTTAATTAATAATACAATGTTACCATATTAACATACTAGGATTGTAGGCCTTATGCAAGTCAATCAAAAATGGGTGAACGTAGATATCGTTACTCCTTCTGGAAAATTGCGTAAGAATTTATTGATAACAGGCGATCATATTACCGCCATTATAGACCCAGACACCCCCACAAGCAGCGATTGGAAAGTAATAGACGGAGGCGGTAATATTGTATTTCCAGGCATGATAGACCTACTTCAACACGGATTTGATTTAAATTTTTATACTGATCCAAAGGCTGGCTGTGTTGCCAACAGTTCAGAACTTTTACCAGCTTTTGGAGTTACCGGGTTCCTACCGTCAATCATGTCCATGCCACCCAATGAAATGCCCCAAACCTTAAGTGATCTTTCACGGCAATGTAGTGAGGCGCAAGGCGCAAGGGCGATCGGCGTACATAGCGAAGGCCCATGCTTTAGTCTTGCGGGTGCGCATAATCCAAAAAATCTTTTACTTCCATCAGTGCCGTTGGCCGATAAGATGCTCGAAGCAACCTTAGGTAAGCTAAAAGCTGTAACTATCGCCCCAGAACTTGATGGCGCAGAGGCATTCATTAAACACATGAAAAAATCGAACGTCTCAGTGCATCTAGGTCACAGCGCCGCCCTTCCAGACAATGTAACACGCTATGTTTCTTGGGGGATTGATGCTGTTACCCATATGTATGATGCACTCCCAAGCATGCCACCAGATGGCACTGGAGTGCAGGTTTTTTCATTGCCAGACGCCCTAATAGCAGAGCCAAATTTGGCGCTAGGTTTAATATGTGACGGCATTCATGCTCACCCAAAATTAGTTAAACTGTTAGCACAACTTCCTTCTGATCGCCTATTTTTAGAGACAGATTCTGTTAAATACGCTGGACGGGAGGGCGCACGGTTTGAGCCATATCCAGGATACTGGGTCACTAGCGCAAAAGGCAACGCAGTTCGAGATGAAAATGGCTTACTATGCGGATCATCACTAACATCACATGAAGCGATGCTAAACTACATGAGCTTTTCCGGCAAGGACCTTACACGTGCCTCAATAGCAACCAGCCTAGTACCAGCAAAGGTATTGGAGATGGATCATGAAATTGGTAGCATTGAGACAGGTAAATTGGCTGATTTTATTATCCTAGACGCTAAAACATTGTCCATTAAGTCCACCTATGTTGGGGGAAAGTTAGTCTATGAACGCAATTAACATTGAGGATGACGACAAGCCGTTACGCTACAGCGATTCTGGAAACGTCCATATGGATTTTCATGTGGCAACGAATACTACCATTGATTTTATTATCAAGAAATTTGGCCTGGAAGCAATGGATCAGATTTTTTCTCGCGTTGGCAAAGACGTATACGTCGATGTACGCCGTCACTTGATGGAAGGTAATGCAGGTGAGTTACTCAAGCACTGGCGCCATTTTTTTGACCGAGAAAATGCGGACTATAACATCGATATTAGTGACACTGAAATTGTGTTAACCGTGCGCCACTGCACCGCTTATCACCACGTGAAAAACATTGTCCCAAAAGTTTCAGAACATTTTTGTGATCAAACTATAAAAACTAACAACGCCATGGCTGATGGCACTCCATTTAGCATAGATACAGAAGTCACTGGCCCTGGATCTTGTCGGCAAATTATACGGAAGAGATTATGATACCCAGCGATCATTTCACTCGTTTTTATAATGAAGTTTTCAAGTTTCTTGAAAGCCGGGGAGAGGAAGCACTTACTGCCTATTGGTTGGAAATAAGTAAAAGTCAAAGTATGTTAACTTTGGATCTTTTTCGGGAAAATGGGATGGAAGGCATGCGCCAATATTGGGAACATATTCGCATTGAGGAAAACTGCGATATGGATCTAGATTTAAATGATGACAGGCTCGAATTACGAATGAATGTTTGTCCAAGCCTAAGCAAAATTCAAGATAACGATGCCGAACCAATGGAAAGATACTGTGATCATTGTGCAGGTTGGATTGGCCCAATTATGGATAAATTAGGCTACCACTTGGTTTACGACGTAGTCGATCGTCAAAAGCCTCAATGTGTTATGAGAGTTTTCAAAGACAAACAAAAAGCGTTAGAATCCGAAAAAAGCGCGCAGCTACTTATGCACTGGTCCGGAAAACTGAGTGATTAATAATTTTGAGGTCCGTTGATTGAAAGTTATTGGTTCAGGATGTATCGGCCGCGCGCAAGCGGAAACCACTCACCCCTGCCTATCCTTTGAAACAATAACACCACTCTCGAACAGAGAGCTCCCTACAACGGCCCGGGCTAGAGACAATAACGATCCAGATAGAGGAATTGATGCATTTATTTTTTTTGAATAATGTTGGAATAAGCGTGGCGTCCCAATGTTCACCGCTTTTTAAATTTGAGTGGGGCTTTCGCATAAAATAAAAAGGCCACCCCTGTAAAGCGGGTTGCCTCACATACCAAGATATCACGTTATTTTACATGTTCATTTTTAATAGCCTTAATAGTATCAATAGTTTGGAACTCGGTTAAATCACTAAGCGTTTTAGAGCTCTAAAAAAAAACCTTTAATAACATGTTGATAATTTTCGAAAGCCCAACAAGTCGCCAGAACCTCACCATTGGTTAATCTAAGTAAAGATGGCTGTCCAAACTTCAAGCTTCCAAATTGCTTACGAATGTCTTCCGAATTACTTCCCAGTTTATCATCACTGAACAAGTCAATCTCTTCCAAAATCGAAAACCTTCTACCTGAAATATCGACACGCCGTACCTTTAAGCCAACAGGAGTTTCACGATGCGAATGGATGGTTAAAAGCTCGTCACCACCAAGCCACATTAGATTGGACGCCTGGGCATTAATGTAGGTATCCACTGCCGGGGAAAAATGCTTGCCACCATCATTTGAAAACACAATATGGTTGGTAAGGTTTCTTTGATTTAGCGTATCATATGCCCAAAATACTACTGCAATTTGATCAGGCTCCATTTCAATCAACCGGCATTCCCAAGCAGCTACCTCACCATTTTCCGATTTGAAAAACTCAGATAGTTTGGCCCAATGTTCCCCTGCGTCGTCACTAAATATGATCCAACCAGAATGGCCTGTTTTATTGAGATGAAATGGACTAGCCGCGCCAATTATTCGGCCTGATGCAAGTTGAATACATGGTCCAGACAACTCTAAGGGTACACCTTTGATATCTATTTGTCTTGGCAATTTCCATGTCTGGCCATTATCAGAAGAATTGGTAATCATGTTTTTAAGAGCGAGTGTTTTAAATGTGTCGGGATGCACAATTGGCGTCTCGGCATCCGGACGAACAAATACATATCCAACTGCAAGTAAAATACCGTTGTTCAACAGAAGAGGCTTAAAGCTTTCAGACTGTTGAAAAGGTTCATAGTTGTGATTATGGATGGGCCGAGGAGAACTCCAACTACGCCCATAGTCTGAACTTTTACTAACGTGCATGAGTTGATCTGCGGAATCAAAAGCCTGCCCAATTGCGAACATAGCCATCAATTGGCCATCAGGTAACTCGACTACACCAGGAAATATTGCCTGGCGGCTTACTAATAAAGGATTAGGGTTTTCATAAATTGTAATTTGATCAATGAGCTTCATTTTTACTTTCATTTCAGGCAAATGGCCCCGCATTGCGCCGGTATTCACCAGGCGTCATGCCGCGTGATTTTTTAAATGCAGAAGAAAAAGTTTCTGTATGCTGATAGCCAATTTCGTGGGATATTTTTGACAAGTTTAATCTGGTTGTGGTTAATAATTCTTCAGCGCGTTTTAGGCGCAAATCTCTTAGATGTTGACCAGCAGACGTTTCCGAATGGGTGCGGTGAAGATTGCGAAACCCACTTTCTGTGATGCCCGCTAAGGCAGCTACGTCAGTTAGTGTTCGGATCGAATTTAAGCGGCTTGCTGCCATGCCCCAAACCCTCAACAATCGTTTATCAGAATTTATACTAACCTCTTGCCCTACATTATTGGTTATTTGGCGGTCTATAAAATCAAACCCATCTAATATTGAGTGTAATAGTCTACGCCTACGTGGAAAATCATTGGGGTTGTTACAGTCTGCCAGATGCATTGCCAACCTAATTTGATTTTGTGTATGTATTTTGTATAGATCTGAAACAACTTGGTAACCCATCTCCACAAATTTAGTAGCACTAGGCCCATCATAACTAAAATGGCAAATAGAAACTGAGGAAATTGCAGACGCACTTTCACCAGTGAAAGCAGTGTTAGGCATTATTAAAATTCCTGACGGTGCATTGAGCGTAATATTTGAACCAAGGTCAGAAAATTTAATAGTAATGCAACCTTGGTGCACCCATAACAGATCGTGAAAAGGCCACTTCGCGGGTCCAAGCTTCATTTTACGACTAATGCGCCCATACAAATGGGTTTTAAGATCCAAACTTTCTGTAACTATTTCTTGACTCATTTGGTTTATTTCCAAGGATATAATAAAATTATCTCAATATTCCTATAAAATGTCCAACTATTTAAAAAATAGTATCGGTATTCCTAATTTTTAATCGAAGTAATAAAAGGACATGCTACCCAAGTTGCATTTTACTCACAGCTATAGGAGAATCCTCATGGATCAAACAATTTCTGTTCCACCAACTTACAAAATGAAACACGATTTTGATCGTGATGGGTACCTATCAATTAAACCTTTATTCAACGCCATGAAAGTGGCCGAAATCAATCGCGAATTGGATCGGTTCATTAAAGAAGTCGTTCCCAATATGAGCTCAAAAGAGGTATACCTTGAGGACAAAAGCGATCCTACAAGTATCAAGCAGCTAATGAACATGAACCATCACGATGGCTATATTTGCGCCTTGGCAGAAAACAGTGTGTTGCGCGAGATAGCAACTAAAGTACTTGGTGAGGATGTTATTCCGACTAATGTTGAATACTTCAACAAACCACCAGGAGGAAAGGCAACACCTGCGCACCAGGATGGATATTACTTTCATCTCACGCCTTCAAAGGCTGTGACGTGCTGGGTGTCCCTGGAGGAGGTAGATCATGAAAACGGTTGCCTCCACTATATTCGTCAATCCCATAAGGAAAAAGGTTTTAGGGAGCACGCATCTTCAGGAGTACTGGGTTTCTCACAAGGTCTTTCAGAATTTAGTCAGGACGAAGACAAACAAAATACTGTAGCGCACCCTTGTCAACCGGGCACACTATTGATGCATGATAGTAGGACTATTCATTGGGCTGGCCCGAACCTATCAAAGACCAGATCAAGGCGCGCACTTGGCTTTATTTATTTTGCAAAAAGCGCCAAACATGACAAAGCAGCCTCCGAAGCATATCAGGTGAAACTGGCTACTGAGCTCAGAGCTGCTAACAAAATTTAACTTTCAGCACACAGAAACCTGTTTACCTAACAACTTAATATAAGGTAATTTATTAAGGTTGCTGCTACATAAACCGTCACTATCTATGTAATAACTGGCAGCTGCAATCGGATCGTAAGCATCTTTGTGCGAAACTGCCGCTTTTATTATTATCAAATCTGCTTTCTCAGGTGTTATTCCCTGCGAATGCAATTGCCCAAGATCCATTGGTGGGATTTTTCGGCTAGTCAACAGAATGGTAGCCTGAGCATTCATAATAACAGCAGAAAGGCCCATATTAATGTGGATGCCCATCATTGAAGCAAGGTGGGATTTCTTATTTTCTAGATCAAATTTACCATCAGAAATATGATGCACAGTGGCGTCGATCGTGACCGGTTCCCCATGATAAATATCAGTTTTAGCCCCTATTCTTAAATTGACCTGTGCATCAAGGCCTACTTTATGGCAAAATTCAGCCGCCTCAGCGTCATTGATTATAGCAACAATGCCCTTACGGCCTGTCGCCAAAAGAGGCCCAAGAATACCAGTTCCATCGCCCGGAGCACCCCCACCGATATTATCTGCAGGCTCAATCAATAAAACTGGCCCCTCACTTCTCGGGGTTTGGTCGATGGTTATCAAGACGTCTTCCAGTGAATCCTCAACCGGGTAAGCATCTCGAAGGTGTACCTCAAAAACGCCTAGTAATTCCAAAAGATATGCATTTGCTACAGGTATTGGACCACGAGTACAGCAGTTAATGCTAAAACCGCAGTCAGGTATATCTGCATATGCATAACCGCCCATAACATTGATACATAGCAAGTCAGGATCGGAAGACTCTAACTTACGTGCTCGCTCTTGCACGCTTTTCATTGGGTCAAGAGCGGTTCCTAATCCAGTCGGTGGTATTACGTAACGAGTGGCCAAATGACATTGTGAAACTGTTTGTTCATCATCCATAAACTGACCTAAGAGTCTCGCCGCCTCTACAGCCGAATCTCGAGCATCACTGTGAGGGTTTTTCCTATAAGAATAAATACAGGTGCTAAAATCAGTCATATCACTGGAAACATTAGCATGAAGATCGATTACAGCGACCACAGGAATATCAATTGACTTAATCTTCAATCTATTATGAATTTTTTTTAACAACGCACCTTCAACATCATTGACGCTCTCACCAACCATAGCGCCGTGTAAGACTAAGAAAATACCGTCTAAGTTTTGACACTCTAATTCAAAAGTTTCAAAGAAATGGGTATCGAAGAACCTTATAGCCTCATCTGTTACAGTACCTGAAGGACTGGCTGTCATTTGGATCGAAGGGATGATCTCCCAATTTTGTTCAGCAGCACACGATAAAAACCCATCAGTTGGAGAACCGTTGTCGATGTTATTAGTTATCAAATCCCTCCCAATCATTATCCCTGCTTCAGCAAACTGCTCTACTCCAGTTTTTTGACTTAGAAACGTGTGTGTTTCATGATAAAAACACGCTAAAAGTACTTTTTTTTGAACCGTCTCATTCATTACAAATCCTTGGGTGAGCCTTCATATATGGCGTGAAGATGACACACCTCAAGCTAAGTTTAAATATTTCAAATACACTTACTAGTCCGTTTATTATAAAAGAATTGACGTAAATTAGGGCTCTTATAGCATCAAATTTTAGATTAGAATCTAAAAATCCAAACACAGACGAATATAAAAATCTCTTAACCTATTCGACTAACAAAACAGCGCACCGATCAAAAATTTTGGTGGACGCGATCTCAGATCGTAGCCGCATCAAAACCCTTTTATGACTCTGACGGATTTAAATATTAGTGAGTGACGCTCCTTAATAAGTTGCCCGTCCGCCTGATATATCAAAAGCAAATCCAGTTGCGAAAGAGTTCTCCCTCGAAACGAGCCAAAGGATCATTGCGGCTGCCTCATCCAACAATAAAAATCGGTTTCTTGGGATTTTGGATAGCATATAATCGATATGTTCTTGACTCATTTGATCGAATATTTTTGTCTTAGCAGCAGCAGGCGTTAGCGCATTAACCGCAATATCAAAGCCTGCAAGTTCCTTACCTAAAGACTTGGTTAAACCAATCACCCCCGCTTTTGCCGCGCTATAAGCTGAAGCATTTGGATTACCCTCTTTTCCCGCTATAGATGCAATATTTACGATGCGCCCAAAATTATTTACTTTCATGGCTGGAACAACCGCTTTATTTACAAGAAAAGTGCCGTTTAAATCGATATCAACAACGCGTTTCCAATCATTATATTGATAAGATTCTAGTGGAACATTTGGTCCAGTTATTCCTGCACTATTCACGAGTATTGAGACGGTACCAAATTCTTTTTCCGTTGTCGCTAGGGCATTATTAACCGAGACTTCATTTGTAATATCACACTGTAAAGACAGTGCGCGGTCCCCAAACTCAACCATCGCGGCATCGTTATCTTGTTCGAGTACATCCCAACTGGCAACACGCGCGCCCTCGGCGATCAACCTGGAAATCACCGCCAACCCGATTCCCTGTGCTCCGCCCGTGACAACAGCTGTTAACCCGTTAAATCTTGTACTAGTCATAAGATTTGCCCTCGTTTATCCTGAATGCGTTTGCTGCCCTAATCCTAGATCCACAAAATGGTGCGCGAGGACCGAGCAAATTGATTAAGATACTATTTTCTCACCTTTGCACTTTATTTGAGATTTAGAACCAATAGCATCTTAAACTAAGATCACAGTTTTTGTACCTTATCCGTAAATAGGCAGCTAGTGATTTATTATGCAACCGTGGCGTTTAGGCATCTATCTTTCGAACCTTTTATGATTTTACGATTTTAAAATCCTTTTATTGTGCACAATATGCAGGCCCGGTGGATTAGCATTATTTTGGCTCTCATTAAGCGTTGCCAGATAAAGTAATTAACAAATGTGACCACCTGCATTTCCAAGTCACCCAGCAAGAAGAGGTTCCATTAACAGAAGAGATACCGTCTTGCGGTGGGTTCAACGGGTATTTGTAAGGCGAAACATCCGGTCAGCGCCAACCCCATGGTCGGATTAAGCGTTTTTTCGATATGGAAATAAATGCCCATCTACCAATACACTAGTTGCGCGGTAGCCGTCGGTTAGTAACGAAAGCGAAGCACGGTACCCCGGCGCAACATACCCTAGTTGGTCATCCAATTTGAGTGCCCTCGCAGGGTTTGTCGACGCCATTGAAATTGCAGTTGCAGCGTCGACGCCTGCAAAATTAATTATGTTCCTAACGCAGGCGTCCATTGCGATTTGCGCTCCAGCAAGCCTACCGGTTGCATCAGTGAGCCTGCCACTTTGTAACCGAATCTTCTTTCCGTGTACCGAAAACTCAGCTTCTTCGCCCTCTAAAGTTCGCATTGCATCAGTTACTAGGCAAAGATGACAGCGCAAAACACCTGCTGATAATCTAACATTGGACCATGCAACGTGATGACCATCGGCGATTATTCCGCAATACAGCTGATCTGACACCAATGCAGCCCCTACAATGCCAGGCTCGCGTCCAGTCATTTGAGACATGGCGTTGAAAAGGTGAGTTACACCGGCCAAACCTTCAGAAATTGCCTGTTCAATTTCTTTCGCAGTGGCGTTGCTATGGCCTGCAAATACAATCGCACCTTCGGACACCAAATTTTGTATGGAATTTTTGGGCTGGCATTCTGGTGCTAACGTAATGAGTATTTTTCCACCAGTGAATGAACCAATATTTTTTATATCACGCTGTTCGATTGGGCGAATATTTGTTACCGCATGAATGCCAGGCTTTTCAGTGCTGAGAAACGGACCTTCTAAATGAATGCCCAAAATACCAGGAACGCCAGCGATAACAGCCGCTTCCACTGCACGCATCGCTTGGACGTAATCCTCGCCAGGGGCAGTTGTGTGTGTGGGTAAAACATATGCGGTGCCGCCTGCTCGCGCACCGTTTGCTATGGCGGTCACTGTTTCTACGTCTGGCAATTCGTTAAATTGTCGATCACATGCGCCATTAATTTGAATATCAATAAATCCAGGCGCCGCAATTGGCGTGTGTACAGAATTTTCTAACATTGGTTTGGCTGGGTCAAACGATGTGACATCGATGATTACTCCATCCATGTAGGTTACGACCATATTTTCAGATTCCCGGCAGTCACCCGCAAACAATCTATCAGCATAGACTCTAAATGGTTGCGTGAGGCTGGAAATATCAGTCATTGTTATAACCGCGAGGATGGACTTGCTGATAGTATGCGCGCATTTGCAATGCGCCAGCGGCCTGCTCATCAATCAAAACAGTAACATTTTGGTGAAATTGCAAAACCGATGCTGGGCATGACGCAGATACTGGTCCTTCCACCATTTTTGCAATTGCTTCTGATTTATCTGCACCGGTTGCAACCACTATACACTCGCGGCTGCTCATTATAGTCTCAACACCCATCGTAATGGCCATTTTTGGAAACTGACCGTCTCCCCGAAAGTATTGCCTGTTTGCTTCTATGGTGCCAGCCGAAAGCGTTTTAACACGGGTCCGCGATGCAAGACTTGACGATGGTTCATTGAACCCGATGTGCCCATTTTTGCCAATGCCCAGCAATTGTAAATCGATGCCGCCCACACTTTTGATCATCGTTTCGTACGAAGTGGCCTCCTGATGAGGATCTGGTGCATCGCCACGAGGTAGGTAGGTAGTGTCGGTATCAATATCAGTTTTCGAAAACAGGTGTTCTTGCATATAGCTGTGGTATGAATGAGGGTGCGCCGACGCCAACCCAACATACTCATCCAGATTGAAAGTTGTGATTTTTGACAGCGTTGTCGACTTTTGACGACATAAAGTGATAAAATCCTCATAAAGGTGCAACATCGTGCCACCGGTCGCGAGGCCAAGAACCGATTCTGGCTTTGCTTGCACCTGTTTGTGAAGAATACTTGCTGCAGCCTTCACCGTAGTTTTGTGGCATGAATGTATTAGAATTTTGATTTCAGACTCCAATCATTCTTGTCAAAAGCGCGCCCAAAAGCGGGCCATCATCTCCAAGAGACGCGCGAGTTAACCGAGTTTGAAATATTGGAGGCAAGCGATTTGAATGTTCTTGTATACGTTCAAGGTAGCCTTCTGCCATACCGATGCTGCCCCCAATCGCAACAGCGTCTAATCCCAAAGTTGTCGTTAAATTTGCGCACAATTCAGCAATTGAATGCGCAGACTCATCAACGATCGCCACTGCCCAACTTACGTTTTCTGCGGCCCGAGCAAAAACATCGCGCGCGTCAAATGTCGAATGCCCAAGCTCCTTCGCTGCCCGCGCAATTGCATTACCACCCGCAACGCTTTCAACTGTGCCGTGTCGACCACTGCCGCACATTTGAGTGCCTCGCGACGATGTCGTGAAACCAATATGCCCAGCGACGCCGTTTATGCTTTGGTGTAAACGCCCACCTAGAAAAAGTCCGCCACCAACGCCAGTAGATACCGTGATGTATCCAAAATTTTTACAGCCCCTTCCGCTGCCAAAGTGCGCTTCGGCCAGCGTTGCTGCCGCAGCATCGTTGATGATGGTGGCCGGCCCAATGGTATCATCAAAGCTTTTCGCGATTGGAGAGGCATTTATTTCGGTAAGCGTCTCTTGGTTTACGGCGTACCAAACGCCTGCCTTGTCCACACGGCCGGTGATTGCCACCCCCAACAGATCACCCCTTTGATATCCAACAGACGCCAACAAGTCCGCCATCGCGCTGAGCTGTTTGCCTAGCGCGGCCGCACCATAAGTTGGCAATATTTTTCGCTCAATAATCTTTCGATTTTCGATCCGTGCGGCAGCAGTTTTCGTACCGCCCAGATCAATTGCAAATCCATTCATTTGTTCTCGAGGTTTCACTGATTTTCTCCGCGCATTGCATCAACAAACCAACTTGTTACATGCTCTAATCTGGTCAGCGCGCTACCGACTGTGACGCAATCGGCGCCAGCATTAATTGCCTGGAGAACAAGGTTGGGCGTATTATACCGACCTTCAGCCATAACAAATGCTTCGAGTTTGGAGAAGGCGCCTAACAGATCCAAGTCGGGCCCATCAACATCGTTGGCGGTATTTTCAGTGTAACCAGATAAGGTTGTTCCAATAATTGAAGCGCCATGCATCAGAGCCGTTTGCGCATCTTCGACGGTCGAACAATCCGCCATAGCGACCGAACCGCCCGCCAAAATAGTTTTCAAGACATCGCTCCGATCATCTTGGCGTGGCCTGTCTGTTGCATCATAAGCCACGACATCCGCACCGGCTTGGATTAGTCCATTGACGTCTGCAACGCGAACCGTGATCCGTACTGGGGTATTTTCCCAATCAGATTTTACGATACCTATAATCGGGACGCTTACAAATGGGCGAACGGCACGAAGATTTTCTACGCCTTCAATACGTAGCCCCGCAGCACCACCTAAGACAGCCGCCTGTGCCATTGCGGCTACGATGTCAGGCCGATCCATGGGACCTTCGTCAACCGGCTGACAAGACGCCACCAATCCACCGCGAAGTTTGTCCAAGACATCAATCATCTTTCAATGCTTTCCCTTGTCTAATTCAACGCGGACCGAACTAGATGCCCGGCTTCGCGCTAATTGGTACTCCGCCTTTGGGTGACAAGAGTAAAAAGAACCAAACCATTTATCAAGTTGAATTGGTCCATCTGCATAATTTACCTCAAACAGTCTGTGATGCAGCTAGTGCGTGAATTATAGAAAATGCACGGTGGTCTTATCACCAGCAATGATGCGATCACATCAACCGGTATCTTCGCTAAGTATCTGTGGTGTTGAATCATAATCATCATCAGAATTTCAACTCCATACAAGCCCACTAATCGGTTTTCATAAGAAGTGGTCAGTATGCTTACTTGGCTCAAACATTTTGATCAGCTAGAAATTTTAAAGTAAAGCACTGATTGGAACCAGAAATGATCTCGCATTCAAAATTCGAATTGCCGACGGGCGCATTAGAAAAATTTAACGATGACGGCTATTTGAGCCTTCACCCACTCTACGATGCCGATCAACTGACAGAACTAAATGATCAAGTAGAACGTTTTATCTGTGACGTTGTTCCAAATATGCCCCAAGAGCAAGTTTACTTCGAAGATAAAGCAGACAAGTCCACGTTAAAACAACTTCAGAAAATTTTTGAATTTGACGAGTATTTCCGCGACTTAATGGAAAATGGTGCCCCCCGCCGGATCGCAGAAGAGATTTTGCAGGATGAAGTTGTACCCGTGAATATGCAGTATTTCAATAAACCACCCGGAATCGGTCAACCAACACCTGCGCATCAAGACGGATATTATTTTCATCTTGATCCGTGCGAGGCCGTTACCGGTTGGCTGGCATTGGAAGACGTCGATGAAGAAACTGGCTGCATACATTACCTTCGAGGTTCACACAAAACACCAAGGTTTAGATCACACGGCCAATCAGGGGTCTTGGGGTTTTCACAGGGCATCACTGATTTTGGATCCCCTGCGGATCACGCGAACGAAGTATCATTTCCCGGCACCGGAGGGACATTCTTAATGCATCACGCAAAAACCGTGCACTGGGCCAGCGGTAATACGTCTAAAACCCGCACCAGAAAAGCATTGGGATTCATCTATTATGCCAAACGAGCAAAACTTGATCACATAGCGAAAGAGGCATATCAGGCAGCATTAGATGTGCAGTTGAAAATTACCAAAAAAATTTAAATATTGGATATTTCACGTCGTCAATTTGGCAAAACCCGTTACGACTGGGTACCCCCAGATACTTCCATTTCAGCATCGGCTTCCTAACGTCTAACACACCCTATTCGGACTATACGTCTGTTTTTTTACGGTATGCCTGTGTGTTGCCACCCCAGAAGCTGCGCGGGCTTTGCGATAGTCCAGTTTAGGGCGCAAGCCACAAATCAGTACCATGAAGTGACGCATAAATTGGGACTACTTTTGGGGCCACTTAGATGACCAAACCCCTTATAACACTTTATTTTAAATCGATATTTTCAAAAATTCGGTACCCTCTTCTTGGCGCTAGCCAACTCTCCCCCAAAATTACGATAAGACAAGTAGAAGCAGATATAAGGCTTCTCACAGGACCACTTTGTCGGGTTTGGGATCAAAATAGTCAGACCTTTAGGACCCTTTTTGCTTGAACTGGGGCACATTAGTCTCACGATCCACAACCATATTGGCGACTTGGGAGGTGGCCGAACGGGCCACCGTTACCCACCTCGACCCGATAATCAGAAACTTGACCCTCACCAGGGGACCCTCAGCGGGCATTTGGGCAAGCGTCAGTAATGGATCAATATGAAAATCAGGATCGATCAGAAGGTAGGGCATTAAGTGACTTTTCTTTCAAAATCGGCAAGATAGTTACAGCAAGTAATATCAACAAAGCTGGGTGGGGGTTAATAATGTCTTTAGTAGAATCTAGCATCAGAACTATCAATTTAGAATTTACATGATTACTTTGACAAAGGAGCGGCTTTAAGCTTTGTATAAAGGCAAAATTATTGATGATATCATCTCGAGATGCAGGATAAGAAGTTTGTATTATAGCAGGAAAAGTCAAAGTCGAATAATTTTTGATCTGCTTAGAGGCATCGCTCATTGCGTAAATTAATTTGGGCAAGCTTGAGCCTGAATTTTTTTCCTCTCGTCGCCAAGCCTTTGAAAATGCACCCTCCTGGTTTAGAATTTTTGAAAGTGCAAGCAAGATAACCTTACTACGTGGTTCGTCGGAACCAGAGTATCTGGAGGAAAAAAACTCGCAATAATTAGTCAGCATAATTGCAAAGCTGCCGTGATCTTTAAATTTTCCTAGAGCAGATATTGCAGCTAGTCGGCAATCAACAACTGTATCATTAGCTAGAATCGATCTAATAGTTTGTACATAATTGAGATCACGAATTTCACCAATTGTGCGAATAGAACGCGCGCGCAACAATGGGTTGTCCATTGTGAGAAAATTTGCAATTTTTGCTCCGCTCTGTATTGCTTTAATTCTCCCTAACGATGTTAGTGCAGCATATTGTAATTCGACTAGGCCGTCATATGCCAACATTTTTTCCAACGCTAAAACTACACTTTTGCTATTGGGGAGATGTCCCAATGCAACAATCGCTTCATATCGGACATCAAAGCTTGGATCATGCAGGGCGTTGAGCAATTCTTCTCTGGCTAAAACACTGCCCGCACCGCCAAACTTATGGGTAAGGTCCAGCCGTCTTTCTTCTGATGTTTGATGTCCATAGCGATGAATACCCCAAAGAACACCCAGAGGATTACCCACATAAAACTGTTTGAGAAAATCTCTTACGCCCGTCGCTTCTTCTTCCAAAAGAAAGTAATAGGTTAAAGTTGAAATTAAAATCACACCAGCACATATGATAAACAGGACTTCATAGGCCCCAATTACAGAAGTAATAACTGAACTGCCTTTCAAAACATTTAGAAGAAAACCTGCTGAAAATATTGCAGAACCACCAATTAGGCCGTCGATACTATAAGAGAGCGCCATATAGCTTTCTTTGGATTCAGTTGGTACGTAATTAAGTAGATAAACGTTACCGGCGGTTATACTACCACCAAATAAGACACCAAATACCAAAAAGATAGTTCCAATAAACAATGGGGTTGCTGTGAAATCTGCAGGGATCATTGCGACGGCAACCAGTAAAAGGATCTGAAAAAGCTGTAGAGATAATCTCACTCCGCGCGAGCCATTTCGGTCAACCAACCATCCGCTCATATAGCTACCAATCGCACTCCCTATAAGTAACACGGATGCCATCAAGACAAGTTGTCCAGCGGGAGTTCCAAATCGTTCCTTAAAATATAGCATCAAAAATAGGTTGATGATTAAAAATACTGTGTACTGAGTACCCGACGAAACTAAAAACAGTTGAAAGTTCCGGTCTTTTATTGGTTCATAGACCCCTTTGATTGCCGTAAAGCCCCGAACCGCTGGTTGTGTGACGTTGCCACCACCCAATCCTTTCAGCGCTATTGCACCCAGAATACCAAGAAAGATCGCAATAATAAATAATGGATAAAAGCGCTGGAGCTCATCTGAGCTATCCAACCATATTTTTGTTAGGTAAGAAACTATCAAACCAGTCGCCATATAAAATATGGAAATCTTGCCGCTTATGCTCCCTCGTATAGACTGGGGAATAATCTCTTGCGACCATGGAACAAACGCGACCTCAGCTATAGTTCTGCTCAAAGAAAACAAAACCATTGCCAAAAATAATACATAGAATACGGCATTTAAGTCAGGTATTAGAATAGGCACACTTAAGAATAACCCTAAAAAAACATATCGCGTTGTAAATGCTATTATTGCAACTGCCTTACATCCAAATTTCATGACAAGAGGTAAAAACGCGATACCTAAAATCTGGCAAAATGGCATCAGTCCACCAAGGATCCCTATCCTATCCGACCCAAAGCCCAATTCTGTCAAAAAAAGTGTAAAAGGAGCGCCAACAGCTATTAGGACCGATGCTCCAGTGAACATACTAAAAAAATACAAATAGGGTAATCTTAAGGTTTTTTCATATTCTGTCATGTGTGAGTTTACCGGACAATTTGTATGTTATCGATGATGCGATATTCCGTATGTTTAAAAAATAGTTTGTGATTAAGTGTCGGTCATATTCCACTCTCTAGCAGTAGGCTAAAACCTCGCTTCTGGTCAATTGTAAAAGCCCAGGCTGACCAAAACTCAAACTACCAACGGTGCTACCAGACAAATAAGAGCTCGCATCAGGCTGCTGGCGGAGGTGCTGTCGGACAAATGAGAGCTCGCATCATATTGTAAGCCAGATGACTTCAGGACTAGTTTTAAAGTAGCGAACTGGAGAGTGTTTTGTCATTAGAAAGCCCTATAAAAAGGCCTGCCCGCTTCAGGCAAGTTTGAGCTCACAGCGTCTAATTCTAGTACCTAGACTCGACAACACCGAAAAGTCCGGTTCTAATTTAATAATCAAACCAACAAAAAAAGGAGCAAATTATGATTTTTATGTGCCAGTACCAAGTTGACCGAGACAAGCAGCCAGATACCCAAGCATTTTTTGCGAATATGACCCCAGAGCAGATTTCTGGAGAACACCCTGATGGTGTAAAACAAATTGGACGTTGGCATGACATGCCAAATGGCTGCGGCTGGATTGTTGTTGAATCTGATAATCAAGAAGCCCTAACTTCTTGGATTATGGGCTGGTCAGGACAAGCTACTTTCCCAACTGTGACGCCAGTAGCAGATG
>Ga0115563_1000747_pt1 | contig 25755 bp, 25 predicted proteins | sample COGITO_mtgs_1105_2_FD_87198 | JGI IMG/M metagenome (GOLD analysis project Ga0115563, IMG submission 87198) | Pelagic marine microbial communities from North Sea - COGITO_mtgs_110519 | ecosystem: Environmental > Aquatic > Marine > Epipelagic | place: Germany:Helgoland, sampling site Kabeltonne...
GTATTAACAAAACCAACTGATATTAAAACCACTTCAAGCTTTAACAAAAGTTTGGAGTGGTTTTTGTTTTATTATTTTTAGTGACTAATTAGCCATTCGATGTGTCTAATTAGTAGTGATGTATATCTTGAGGACTAGAGAAAATTACTATTAAAGCTTCAGGTACGAGTTCTATTGATATGAAAATCCAAAGATTATAATAACAGATACGGCAAAGCTTCAAATTAAGGTTAAATAAATGAGTTATTTATGGTATTAGAAATTACATGAGTCCTAGAATTTGAAAGTAATAAATCTGATTATTTTCGATATTCATGTTTTACCCAGTCCACTTCCATAACCCACTCAGTACCTACCATTGGTGAATCGGTAATTTTGGCGAAGTTTAAAATAGCAAACATGGGTTCTGGATATTTATCGCCCTCTCCAACATTTCTGTATATTTCTTTACCATCCAGCCTGTATACCAAATCGCTTTTTTCCCATTCTACAGAATAGTTATGATATTCGTTTAAAGTAGCTTCAAAGTTTCTACGTTTACTTTGCCAATCACCTTTATCACACGCTCCTAAACTTACAATGGCTCCAGTTGTAAAGCCATCTTTCATATGATCTCCATGATGTTCAAAAATATCTATTTCTCCAGAACCTGTTAAAGGCCAACAAATATTTTCATCTGCTTCCTGCACAGGAGATTCGTTATTTTGCGCACCTAGTAACCACCAAGCTGGAAACATACTAGGTTCTCCGTTACTCCCTAATTTTAATCTTGCAGTCCATTTACCTTTAATAAATTCTTTTTTATTCTTTGACACAATACGACCAGCAACATATTCGGTATCAGGGTGTTGATTTCCGTGCTTGTCCAAATTATCACAGCTTATTTTCTCGCCAATATTGACAACCTTCAATTTTAATGTACCATTGCTAACTTCTCGTGTTCCAAATTCATTATCGGGCACATAGCAATGTGTTTCGTTGTTTACCCAAATGCGTTGGTCTTGCCAATTATCCAGATTAAAAGTGTCAAAGTCATCTTGAAAATCTACTTTCCAGACATCTGCTGCTACTGTTTTATTTGAATCTTCTTTATCTTTTGTTTTACAAGCTATTACAAGCATTCCGATTAATAAAAAACTTAGCAAATTATAATAATGTGATTTTTTCATAATTGAGGATTTTTAATTAATCAAAACTAAACAAATAAAAGTGGAGCCGTATTTACAATATCGATTTGCTTATAAATTGTTTAAATTTAGTCGGGATGACAGGATTTAAATAATCCTAATAAACCCTCTTTGCAAATTAAAATTTCAAATTCACTTAAGAAAGTAAACTTTCTACATAAATCTAAAAATATAATTTAGTCGGGATGACAGGATTTGAACCTGCGACCACATGACCCCCAGCCATGTACGCTAACCGGACTGCGCCACATCCCGAATACTTTAGATTTCAAAGAAAATACTTTTTAACTTATTTACAAAACACAAAAAAGCCAAATCAATTTACTTTAGCTTTTTTGTGTTTTCATTAAAATGTCAACCTATTTATAGTGACTCCATATCATTATAAACAAAATTAATCCAATATTATAGGCACGCCAGCCTCTTTAAGCAAATTTTCAATCTTTGGTACGTCTAAGTTTGAGAAGCTTTCTAGTTTAGGCTTTAATCTACTAAATAATTGTTTTGCAATTTCAAAATTTTCTAAATGCATTTCCGTTGGTCCATATGTACTTCTAGAAAAACCTCTTTGGGCAATTGAAATTCTGGATGTTATAGATAATATTTCTTTTTCTCTGATTTCTTTTTTTGCTGAGTTTCCATTTATTTTTTCATCTAAAATGTACATTACTTTTTTTAAATCATGTATTTCCCTCTCTAATTTACCAGGAGTTAAATTCGCATATTTAAGTATTTTATCAAAAGATTTTAATTTTTTTGATGCTTTTTTAAAATCGTTAGTTATGGTATTAACTGAGGTTTTGAATTCAATTATGTTATTTGAATAATCAGATATTTCTATATCTGACATAGGATTTTTTAAAACATTCTCTCTAATACGCTCAACACTAAAATTTTGTGTTTCACCTAATTTAATAGTTTCTCCTTCTATAATTGAATATAGAGTTACATTATATATGCCAGGTTTTGAAAACATATATCTTGATGGTTTAGCAGTATTAATTGTTTCCATATTAAAATTAGAAACTAAAGGTTGCTTTAAATTCCAGGTCACTCTATTTATGCCTCGCTTATATTCGCTTTGTATCCTTGTTATAAATTCCCCTTTATCATTTCTAATAACTAATACAACATTGGGTTTGTCTTGATGTTTTTCATCACTTAAAGCTTGCCACCCTGGAAAAGGGATGTTTTTATTTTCTTTGTTTAATAACTTTTCTTTTTTCTGCCTTTTGATTTTTAAGTTATCAAAATTTTCAGGAATATAATACGTAAATAACGCACCATAATCAGGGTTTTCTGCAGTATAAAAACTAGCTCCTTGACTAGATGTACCTCCATTAATTGGTTGATATTGCAACGCTTTACGTGGTTTATACAATTGTGCTTTGTTTATTGTAGATGGGTTTATACTTCTTAAAGGAGTATAATCATCTAATACATAAAAACTTCTTCCAAATGATGCAACAATTAAATCATTTTCCCTTTTTTGAATTGCTATGTCACGAAATGAGATTGTAGGCAAACCTTGAGAAAATTTCATCCAGCTATCACCTTGATTTAATGAAACATAAATACCATACTCTGTAGCTAAAAACAATAAGTTAGGATTTATATGATCTTGTACAATTCTCCAAACAAAACTATTATTAGGTATACCATTTGTTATGCTATTCCAACTTTTACCACCATCATTACTTTTTAATAAATACGGTTTATAATCTCCAAATTTATGATTGTCAAGTGCTACATAAACTTTGTTTTTATCATGCAAATCTGTTTTAATATCATTAACAAAAGCTGTTGATGGCACACTTGGTAAAGAACCAACCTCAGTTTTAACCCAAGAATTCCCACCATCTTTTGTGCGCTGAATTATTCCATCATCTGTACCAGCAAAAATTATGTTTTCATCTAATTTTGACTCTGATAATGAAGTTATAGTATTATAAGTAGACATGGCATAAACATCCCAAGCGCTGTCCCAACTCTGTTGTTTACCCATAATAGGCAAAGTTAGTCGCTCTTCATTCTTGGTTAAGTCTTTTGATATTGGTTTCCAACTATCTCCTCTATTATTAGATCTCCATACACGTTGAGAACCAAAATATAAGCGTTTTGGGCTATGATGACTTACCAATATTGGGGAGTCCCAATTATTGCGCTCATAAGGCTCATCAATACCTGATTGCGGTTTGATATAAACTGACTGACCCGTTGATTTTTCAACTCTACGTAACTCCCCTTGTTGTGATTGAGCATATACTATATTAGGGTTACCAGGTTCAGTAGCAGGTTGATGTCCATCGCCCCCCAATAAAACGTACCAATCTGAATTAGAGATCCCATTACTTCTTAAAGTTCTTGATGGTCCGCCTTGAGTATTATTATCTTGAGTTCCTCCATATATATTATAAAAAGGCTTTGCATCATCAACTGCTAATTTATAGAATTGAGTTATAGGTAAATTATTAACAAATCTCCATGTTTCAGATTTGTCAAATGATTCATATATCCCTCCATCTGTACCAATAAGCATATAATTTGGGTCATTTAATTTAAAAGTTAAACTATGGTCATCACCGTGTTTATTAGCTTTTTTCATGGTTTTAAATGTTTTTCCACCATCAGTTGAATAAAGCGTGCTATTATTCATTAAATAAAGTTTATCGAATTCATGAGGAGAAGCAATAAGTTCTTGGTAATAATGTGGCCCTGTTCCTCCTGAAACTGTATTTGACATTTTAACCCAGCTTTGACCTTGATTTTCTGATCTAAAAACACCACCTTTTCTTCTCTCTAACTCAATTGCAGCATAAATAACATTTGGATTTATTGGAGAAATTGCAAGTCCGATTTTACCCATATTAGTTTTAGGCAATCCGTTTGTAAGTTTTTCCCAAGTTTCTCCACCATCAATACTTTTATGAATTGCTGTATCTTCTCCTCCTCCAATGTAAGCAGCAACATTTCTATGCCTTTGCCATGTTGCTGCATAAAGTACTTTTTCATTTCTTGGGTCAATTAAAATATCTGTTACACCAGTCCATTTATTGCCGCTCAAAACTAATCTCCATGTATTCCCACCATCGGTTGTTTTATAAAGGCCTCTATCACCTCCTGAACTCCATAAAGGTCCTTGTGCAGCTACCCAAATTTCTTGTGAGTTTTTTGGATTAATTATTATTTTTGAAATATGCTCGGAATTTTTCAACCCTTTGTTTTCCCATTGTTTTCCACCATCTCTACTAAGATATAATCCATGCCCTATACCAACATGCCTTCCTCCAACATTTTCCCCAGTTCCTAACCAAATATTATTAGAATTATTTGGATCAATAGTTAAGCAACCTGTTGAATAAAAAGATTCTTTATCTGTTAATGGTTGCCATGTTGTTCCAGAATTTATCGTTTTCCATACTCCTCCAGAACCTACTGCTACATACCAAATGTTTTGATTATTAGGATCTATAACAATATCTGCTATTCTACCAGACATAAATGCTGGTCCAATACTCCTAAATTTTAAGCCAGAAATGGCATGTTCTAATTGAGTTGAATCTTTTTCTTGAGCATTAAATGGTAACGTAGAAAAGAATAAAATTAACAAAATCGATATTTTACTTGCGATATTCATAGTGCTTTTTTGATAAATATAAGACTAACATAAAACATAAGACGTGTAAATTAAGTAAATTGTATTTAGTCTGGCTAACAGGTTTAAATAATCCTTATAAACCCTTCATTAGAAACATTATAAAAAAAGCCAAAGTAAATTACTTTGGCTTTTTTTTAAAGAATAAATAATTCTACATTAATTATAAGTTGGTGTTGACACTTCAAACGTTGAATCTTTAGCTGCTAAATAACGTTCAGCATCTAAGGCAGCCATGCATCCAGTACCTGCTGCTGTAACTGCTTGCCTATATACATGATCTGCAGCATCACCCGATACAAATACACCTTCAATGTTAGTCTTAGATGTCCCAGGAACATTAATTATATATCCCGTTTCATCTAAATCTAAAAAGCCTTTAAAAATATCGGTATTTGGTTTATGACCAATAGCTACAAAAAATCCTGTTACAGGAATTTCATGCTTTTCATTGGTTTGATTATTAAAAACACGAACACCTGTAACCACTTGATCATCACCTAAAACCTCATCAGTTTCAGTATTAAATAAGATTTCAATGTTTTCTGTATTCTTTACCCTCGCTGCCATAATTTTTGAGGCTCTAAACTCATCTCTACGAACCAGCATGGTTACTTTTTTACAAAGCTTTGATAAGTAATGTGCTTCTTCACAAGCTGAATCTCCAGCACCTACAATTACTACTTCTTGATTTCTGTAAAAGAATCCGTCACATACGGCACATGCTGAAACACCTCCACCTAATTTTAAATATTTCTGCTCAGAATCTAAACCTAAGTACTTTGCAGAAGCTCCAGTAGATATAATAACGGTATCACAGTGAATTTCTTTTACATCATTGACCCATACTTTATGAACATCTCCAGAAAAATCAACTTTAGTAACCCAACCATCACGAACATCTGTTTCAAAACGTTGCGCTTGTGCTTGCAGTTGTATCATCATTTCTGGTCCTGTAACACCATCTGGATATCCTGGAAAATTTTCAACTTCATTAGTTGTTGTTAATTGACCCCCTGGCTGTGTCCCTTGGTATAAAACTGGTTTCATATTTGCTCTGGCTGCATATATCGCTGCTGTATAACCAGCAGGTCCAGAACCTATTATTAAACATTTTACTTTTTCTATTGTATCAGACATAATTGTGATTAGATTTTCTAAGACAAAAGTAGAATTTTTGGTTAAAACCTAACAGAGAAGTTATCAACAGTATTTATAGTTTAATAACTCTAAATTATAAAAATAAATACATATTTATTTTTTTCGTAACTTGGAGTATACTAACTATTTAATTTAAAACTCATGAAAAATTTGTTATTGATTATCTGTATTGCTCTAATTTTTTCCTGCAACGACAATTCAAACGTAAAGACGTTAGACAAAATCGATCCAAAAATTGCTAGCGAAATTAATACTTTAGAAGGCGCTTGGAAGTTAGTAAGTTATTTGAATTTCGGAGAAGATGGTCGTATCGATACCATTCCTTCTTCCAATACTAATAAACAAATAAAAATGTATTCAGCAACAAAAGTAATGTGGAGTCGAACACGAATTTCAGATTCAATAGATTGGTTTGCGTATGGTAATTATAAAATTAAAAATGGTGTTTTAACCGAAGTTTTAGAATATGGTTCTAAATCGATGAACGAAGTCATAAAAGAAAGAACAGAATTTGTTTTTAATGTTAGTATAAACGAAAATAAATTTAGCCAAATTGAATTAGATAGTTTAGGCCATCCTATTTTAGCAGAAAACTATATAAGATTAGAGTAAAAAAAAAGCGAAACAACATTTGTTTCGCTTTTTAGTCGGGGTGGCAGGATTCGAACCTGCGGCCTCCACGTCCCAAACGTGGCGCGATAACCGGGCTACGCTACACCCCGAATAATGATTATCTTGTAATGGGGTGCAAATATAAAGTTTTCTTTTACATTTAAAATCATTTTTTAAGTCTTTTTTAATTTTTAAAATATTATTTTCAATAAATATTTTACGAAGAATTAATCTTAAATTTGTTTCAGTAAATCCAAAACTAATATTTATGTTAATAATAGGAATCGCAGGTGGCACGGGTTGTGGAAAAACTACTGTTGTAAACCAAATACTAAATGAACTTCCAGAAGGTGAAGTTGGTGTCATATCACAAGATTCATATTATAAAGATACCACGCATCTAAGCTATGACGAGCGTGTAAAGATTAATTTTGATCATCCTAGGTCTATAGATTTCGACTTAATAGCGATGCATTTAAAAGATTTAAAAAACAACAAACCCATTCATCAACCAGTGTATTCTTTTGTAAAGCATAATAGAACGGGAGACACCATTTTAACACAGCCCAGAAAAGTGATGATTGTGGAAGGCATCTTAATACTTACAAATCCGGAATTAAGGAAGATGTTCGATATAAAAATATTTGTCCATGCAGATAGTGACGAACGTTTAATAAGACGTCTAAAACGTGATATTTCTGAACGGGGCAGAGATTTAAACGAGGTATTATCAAGGTACCAAACAACACTAAAACCTATGCATAATCAGTTTATCGAACCTATGAAAGAATTTGCAGACATTATAATACCAAACAACCATTACAACACGGTTGCAATAGATATTGTAAAAACAATAATTAACGACAAATTATAATATGGCCTCGCCAAAAAACAAATACCTAAAACCTTTTAAAAATATATTCGTACTTATATTGGTGGTATTTGCTGTTTGGATGTTATTTTTTGATGCCAACTCATGGCTTATTCATCATGAACTAAATACCGAAATTGAAGATTTAGAGAATGAGAAAGACTACTATAAAAAAGAAATTGTAAAAGACAACAAAGACTTAAAAAAACTAAGTACAGAAGAAGGATTAGAGAAATTTGCAAGAGAAGAATATTATATGAAACGAGATAATGAAGAAATTTACATTATTGAGTATGAAGATAGCTTAACAACAAAAAACGATGAGTAACAATTTGTTTGATGATTTTAGCTCTGTTTCTTCAAAACAATGGAAACAAAAAATACAGTTTGATTTAAAGGGAGCTGATTACAACGATACACTTATTTGGAAAACCAATGAAGATATTGATATAAAACCTTTTTATCATGCAGATAATTTTGATACACTCCCAAACATTTCAAATACGAAGGCTACCCAATGGAAAATTTGCCAATCAATTTTCGTTGCAGATATTAAAAAATCAAATTTAAAAGCCCTTGATATTATTGAAAGAGGTGCTGAAAGTATTAAATTCATTCTACCTTCAGAAAGTATTTCAATTGAAAACCTAATAAAGCATATAAATCTAGATGCGACACTTCTGTTTTTTGAACTTCAATTTCTTTCAGAAGACTATGTTAAACACATACGAAAACTAGTTCCTAATGCTAAAATTGATTTAGATATTATCGGGCAACTTTCAAAAACTGGAAACTGGTTTAAAAGCTTAAACGATGATTTTAAATCATTTGAATCCATAATAAAAAACACCAATTCTTTTAGTGTTAATGCTTCTCTTTCTCAAAATGCTGGAGCTAACATGGTGCAGCAATTAGCTTATGCCCTAGCACATGCTAATGAGTATTTAAATGTATTGGAAAAAACAGAAAATAATTCGCCATTGTTAGACGTTAAATTCAACGTTTCAGTTGGTACCAACTACTTTTTCGAAATAGCAAAATTAAGAGCTTTACGAAAATTATGGAAAGTATTAGCTTCAGAATACAAAGTAAATACAGATTGTCATATCATAGTAACTCCAACAAAACGAAACAAAACCTTATATGATTACAATACAAATATGTTGCGTACTACTACGGAATGTATGAGTGCTATTCTTGGAGGTGCAAATACAATAGTCAATTTACCATACGATAGTATTTATCATAAAAGCAATGAATTTGGGGAACGCATTGCAAGAAATCAACTATTGGTCTTAAAACATGAAAGCTATTTTGATAAAGTAAATAACCCTTCAGATGGCTCATATTATATAGAAAGTATTACAAATCAACTTTCAGAAAAGGCCTTAGATGTATTTAAAGATATTGAAAACAATGGCGGTTTTTTGAGTCAGCTAAAAGCTGGAACAATCCAAAGAAAAGTTAAAGAAAGTGCTTCCAAAGAGCAGCAACAATTTGATAACGGTGAAGACGTTTTATTAGGTTCGAATAAACATCCAAACACTAACGACAAAATGAAAAATGAATTAGAACTTTATCCTTTTGTTAAAATCAATTCTAGAAAAACATTAATAGAACCCATAATAGAAAAACGATTGTCAGAACAATTAGAACAAAAACGATTAAAAGATGAAAATTAAAATGAACTCAAAAATAACCCTTATCACTTGTTTATTATTTTTTACGGTATTTAGCTGCAAAAATGAAAGTGCTTTTTCAGATTTCAAATATGGAGATAAGCCAGTGGCTTTTAATTGTGAAGGTGCCAATTCGAAATTATTAAATGAAGCCCTTTATAGTTTCGAAGATGATATAATAAACTATTACAAAAAAGGAAGTGACAATTATCGCTTAGTGCAAGCTTATTCTCAGATCATACGAAATTCTGTTTTTGGCAGACTAAAACTGGAGGACATCGTTTCAAAACATACTGTTGCGGTATTTGAAGCCTTAAAAAATGAAGCAAACTTATGGGATGCAAATAGTTCGAAAAGTTATTTAAATTACAATAGTACTGCTATAAATTGTATTTCAAACAATATAAAAGATAAAGCTCTCAAAGATACTTTCAATGCGCTTTTAACAACAAATAGCATGAGTCCAAAATTGTTTGGAGCACCCTTAACTACTAAATACAGAAATGTATTAAACGACAAAAACTTAGCGATGTATGTAGCATTAGATTTGTATTATGCTAAAATGTTTAATATAGATTTCTCTAAGGTAAATTTAGAGAAACCTAAACAGAAAGTTGACTTTAATCAAGTCCCTCCAAAATCTTAAACCGATCCTCATGCTGGACATAACCACTAAGATGTAATGACGAGAAAAAATCTTCAACATATTATTTTAAAAACGGATGACGAAAGCCCGGAGTTCGGAGCGATTGAAACTTTTGATACTGCTGAAGATATAACGGTAAAATCTACTTATTCAAAAGAAGATATTGAAGGATTAGAACATCTTAATTTCGTTGCTGGAATCACACCAAACCTTAGAGGCCCTTACAGCACGATGTATGTTCGAAGACCTTGGACTATCCGACAATATGCTGGTTTTTCTACCGCAGAAGATAGTAATGCGTTTTACAGACGAAATTTAGCTGCAGGACAAAAAGGATTATCTGTTGCTTTTGATTTGGCAACGCATCGAGGTTATGACTCAGATCATGAACGTGTAGTTGGTGATGTTGGAAAAGCAGGTGTTGCCATAGATTCCGTCGAAGACATGAAAATACTCTTCGACCAGATTCCATTAGATAAAATGTCGGTTTCTATGACAATGAATGGTGCGGTTCTGCCTATTATGGCATTTTACATTGTGGCCGCAGAAGAACAAGGTGTAAAACCAGAACAATTGGCTGGAACCATTCAAAATGACATTTTAAAAGAGTTTATGGTGCGTAACACGTATATATATCCACCTACACCATCAATGAAAATCATTTCAGATATTTTTGAATATTCCAGCAAGAATATGCCAAAATTCAACAGCATCAGTATCTCTGGATATCACATGCAAGAAGCTGGTGCCACTTGCGATATTGAGTTAGCATACACTTTAGCAGATGGCTTAGAATATGTTAGAAAAGGATTAGCAGCAGGCATGGATATTGATACCTTTGCCCCTCGCCTATCTTTTTTCTGGGCTATTGGCATGAACCATTTTATGGAAATTGCAAAAATGCGAGCTGCCAGAATGCTTTGGGCAAAATTGGTAAAACAATTCAACCCTAAAAATGAAAAATCTTTAACATTACGCACGCATTGCCAAACCTCTGGCTGGAGTTTAACGGAGCAAGACCCGTTTAACAACGTAGCAAGAACAACTATTGAGGCTGCAGCGGCAGCTTTTGGAGGCACACAAAGTTTGCATACAAACGCTTTAGACGAAGCCATTGCATTACCAACTGATTTTTCAGCAAGAATTGCAAGAAACACCCAAATATTTCTTCAAGAAGAAACTAAAATAACTAAAACGGTTGATCCATGGGCAGGAAGTTATTATGTTGAAAAATTAACTCATGATATCGCGGAAAAAGCATGGTCATTAATTGAGGAAGTTGAAGAATTAGGCGGAATGACCAAAGCTATTGAAGCAGGAATTCCTAAAATAAGAATTGAGGAAGCTGCTGCTAGAAAGCAAGCTCGAATTGACTCTGGACAAGATATTATTGTTGGTGTTAATAAATACAAACTTGAAGAAGAAGACCCTATTTCAACACTTGAAGTTGATAACCAAACCGTAAGAAATTCTCAAATAGAACGTTTAAATACAATTAAAGCAAAAAGAAATTCAGAGAATGTGAAAGCTACTTTATCGAAATTAACCGAAGCAGCTAAATATTCATTAAATTCGATACGAAGAGATTCTGAAGAAGATCAACAGATAGAATCGAAAGATCCCCACATGCGTGAGGATTATAATTTATTAGCTTTAGCTGTTGAAGCGGCTCGTGAACGTGCTACACTTGGAGAAATTAGTGACGCATTGGAAGTAGAATTCGGGCGTTATAAAGCACAAATAAAATCATTTTCTGGCGTGTATAGTAAAGAAATAAAAGACGACAAATCCTTTAAAAAAGCTCAAGAATTAGCGGATACTTTTGCAGAACAAGATGGTAGGCGCCCTCGAATTATGATTGCGAAAATGGGACAAGATGGTCATGACCGCGGTGCAAAAGTAGTTGCTACAGGTTACGCCGATGTAGGTTTTGATGTTGATATCGGTCCCTTATTTCAAACTCCACAAGAAGCAGCTAAACAAGCCGTTGAAAACGATGTGCATATTTTAGGTGTATCCTCGCTGGCTGCTGGTCACAAAACTCTAGTTCCGCACGTTATTGATGCTTTAAAAGCCTATGGTCGTGATGATATTATGGTTGTAGTTGGAGGCGTAATCCCAAAACAAGATTATCAATACTTATTTGACGCAGGTGCTATAGCAGTTTTTGGTCCAGGCACTAAAATTAGTGATGCTGCCATTAAGATTTTAGAAATTCTAATTGATTAAACAAATAATTATCAATAACATCATTGACTTTCTCTTTACTGCTTTGTTAACAAGTTCCGTTTTTATTCCTCGTAAATAATCGTATTTTTGCCCTGAATAAAACCAAATCATTTAATGGGTAAAATCATTGCAATTGCTAATCAAAAAGGCGGTGTTGGAAAAACTACAACCTCCATAAACTTAGCAGCATCACTAGGTGTTCTAGAAAAAAAAGTATTACTTATAGATGCTGACCCGCAAGCAAATGCAACTTCCGGAATTGGAATAGATGTAGAATCTGTTGACATAGGAACTTATCAAGTTTTAGAACATTCTAATACAGCTAAGGAGGCTATTACAAGTACAGAAACACCTAATTTAGATATTATTCCTTCTCATATTGATTTAGTAGCTATTGAAATAGAACTTGTCGATAAAGATGAACGTGAATACATGCTTAAAAAAGCATTGACAGACATTAAGGATGATTACGATTATATCATTATTGATTGTGCGCCATCATTAGGCTTATTAACCCTAAATGCGTTAACTGCTGCTGATGCGGTAATTATTCCCATTCAATGTGAATATTTTGCATTGGAAGGTTTGGGTAAATTATTAAATACCATAAAAAGTGTTCAGAAAATTCATAATCCAGAATTAGATATAGAAGGTTTGTTGCTAACCATGTACGATTCGCGCTTGCGTTTGTCAAATCAAGTGGTTGAAGAAGTACAAAAACATTTTAACGATATGGTGTTTCAAACCATCATTCAGAGAAATGTAAGACTGAGTGAAGCACCAAGTTATGGTGAAAGTATAATTAATTATGATGCAAGTAGTAAAGGTGCCAACAATTACTTAAGTTTGGCAAAAGAAGTCATCAACAAAAACGCTTAATTATGGCTAAGGCAACTAAAAAACAGGCTTTAGGTAGAGGTTTATCAGCACTATTAAAAGATCCAAGTAACGATATCCAATCGGTACAGGACAAAAATGCAGATAAAGTAATAGGTAATATCGTTGAATTAGATGTCGATTTTATTGAGGTTAATCCGTTTCAACCTCGTACAAATTTCAGCGAAGAATCTCTTCGTGAATTAGCTTCATCAATAAAAGAATTAGGTATTATTCAGCCTATAACCGTTAGAAAATTAGGATTAAATAAATATCAACTCGTTTCTGGTGAGCGCCGTTATAGAGCTTCAAAATTATTAGGTTTAGAAACGATTCCTGCTTATGTTAGAATAGCAAACGATCAAGAATCTCTTGAAATGGCTTTGGTTGAAAATATTCAACGCCAGGATTTAGATCCTATTGAAATCGCCTTATCATATCAACGTTTAATTGACGAAATCAATTTAACACAAGAGCAAATGAGTGAACGTGTAGGCAAAAAACGCTCTACCATAGCTAACTATTTAAGACTATTAAAACTAGATCCAATCATCCAAACAGGAATGCGTGATGGTTTTATTTCTATGGGTCATGGGCGCGCTTTAATTGCTATTGAGGACCAAACCATACAATTAGATATTTACGAAAAAATACTATCTAACAAACTTTCAGTTAGAGAAACAGAAAATCTTGTTCGCGATTTCAATACTTCAGGACATACTGAGAACACCTCAAAAAAATCAGCAAATGAAGACATGCCTAAATTTGTCAAAAAAGGCATTACTGCATTTTCTGAATACTTTGGACATAAAATTGACGTTAAAGTCTCTAAAAATGGAAAAGGAAAAATTACGATTCCTTTTCACTCAGAAGAAGATTTTAATCGTATTAAAAAATTGGTTCAAGGTGCAAAATAAAATCCTTATAACAGGAATAGTAGCATGCTTACTTTGTTTCTCTTCGTACTCACAAGACAAGAAGTTAAAACAAAAAAGAGCCCTTCCAAAAGAAGTTGTTATCGATTCTATTATAGAACCCAGCAAACCTATAAACCCATTATCACCAGCTAAAGCTGCTTTCTATTCGGCTATACTACCAGGTTTAGGACAAGCTTACAATAAAAAATACTGGAAAATCCCAATTGTTTACGCTGCTATAGGGACAGGTGTTTATTTTTATATAGATAACAACAAACAGTATAATAGATATCGAGATGCCTACAAAAGAAGACTTGCAGGCTTTGCAGATGATGAGTTTTATTTTGACGCTCAAGGCAATCCATTAACCACACCAAGAGTCTCTACAGATCGTCTTGAAGACGCTCAAAAACTATTTAGAAGAAACAAAGAACTCTCACTTTTAGTAGCTATTGGGCTATATGCGTTGAATATTATTGATGCTAATGTAGATGCACATCTATTACAATATAATGTTGATGAAAACTTATCTTTATCACCGCATTATAAATTAAATGAATTTGATGCAACAAGTAGTCTTGGATTAACTTTAAATTTTAAATTTTAGCCCATAATGGGCATTAAGCAAACAATACATAAATACATTATGAACATAGCATTACTCGGATACGGAAAAATGGGTAAAACCATTGAGCAGATAGCCATTAAACGTGGCCATAATGTTGTGTTAGCTATTGATAAAGATGATAAAAATTATGACATTACTAAAGCTGATGTCGCTATAGATTTTAGTATTCCAACAGTGGCTTTTAATAATATTTCGAATTGCATTAATAATAATGTGCCCGTTATATCTGGAACTACAGGATGGCTAGATCAGTATGATGATGCAGTTGCTTTATGTACAGAAAAAAAGGGCGCTTTTATCTATGCTTCAAACTATAGTTTAGGTGTGAATATCTTTTTTGAACTCAACAAAACACTTGCTAAAATGATGAGTGCTTTAAAGCAGTATAATGTTTCTATGGAAGAGATTCATCATACACAAAAGCTAGATGCACCAAGTGGCACTGCAATTTCTTTGGCTCATGGTATTATTAAAAAGCATGACAGTTATGATAACTGGAAGCTTGACGAAAATGGAGAAAACACAATACCCATTGTTGCAAAACGTATTGAGGACGTTCCTGGAACACATACTGTCACTTACGAAAGCGACGTAGACACCATAAACATAGAGCATATTGCACATACCAGACAAGGTTTTGCTCTGGGTGCTGTTGTTGCAGCAGAATGGATTGCAGATAAAACAGGTGTTTTTACAATGAATGATGTGTTAAATATTGGTTAATATTTAATAAACCTGTAACAATATAAACGCTGTTACTACTAACAAAAAATTAAAATTTTGAGATTATGACTTGGACACAATGGTTTATATTCATTTTAATAATTCAAGTAATTCATGGTTTAGGTACTTGGAAATTATATATTAAAGCCGGTAGACGAGCATGGGAAGCCTTTGTGCCTGTTTATAATGGTATAATTTTATTGAAAATCATCAACCGACCTTGGTGGTGGATTATTTTATTGTTTTTACCTATTGTAAATCTTATTATGCTTCCTGTAGTATGGGTAGAAACTGCGAGAAGTTTTGGAAAAAACACGACTTTAGACACTGTTTTAGCTGTTATAACACTTGGCTTTTACAACTATTATCTCAATTATATAGCTGATGTAAATTATATTGAAGACAGAAGTTTACTCCCAAATACATCAGGTGGCGATTGGTTAAGTTCTATTTTGTTTGCTATTGTAGCTGCAACTATAGTTCATACCTACTTTATGCAGCCCTTTACGATTCCTTCTTCATCACTTGAAAAATCATTACTAGTAGGAGATTTTCTTTTTGTAAGTAAATTTCATTATGGTGCAAGAGTCCCTATGACAACGGTTGGAGCTCCTATGGTACATGACACGATCCCTGTTTTAAATAAAAAATCATATTTATTTAATGATCATTTTGAAGAAAGAAAAATGTCATGGAAAAATAAATTACAACTTCCTTATTTAAGGTTCCCTGGTTTTGAAAAAATAGATAGAAATGAGATTGTCGTTTTCAATCAGCCAGCTGATACTTTAAAGGATATGAATGTTTTTAAGCCAGACAGAAACTATTACAAACCTATTGACAAAAAGACAAACTTAGTTAAACGATGTGTTGGTGTTGCCGGTGATTCTCTTGAAGTTAGAGATGGCTATGTTTATATTAACGGTAAGAAAAATGAGTTACCAGATAGAGCCCATTTACAGTTTAGTTATCTAGTGCAACCAAAAACGAATACGTTTAATCCTAAGTTCATTAAAGACCGTTACGATATTACCGATGGTTTTGGTATCATGAATAGCCAGAACACCTATTATTTTTCAGCTATTTCTGATGAAGCTTTATCGAGATTCAAAAACCATCCTAATGTTGCTAGCATTACACCAAATAAACAAGAAAAGGGAGTTAGAGATTCAGACATTTTTCCTCATGACCCAAATTACAATTGGAATGTAGATTTCTTTGGTCCTTTATATATTCCTGAAGAAGGAAAAACTATTGATATCAATTTAGAAGTTTTACCCTTATACAAGCGTGTGATTACAGAATATGAAGGTAATACACTTCAAGTAAAAGGCAATCAAATTTTAATTAACGGTGAAGTTACAGACACCTATACCTTCAAACAAAATTATTATTGGATGATGGGTGATAACCGTCACAATTCGATTGATGCAAGGCGTTGGGGGTTTGTTCCATTTAACCATGTTATTGGAAAACCTGTATTTATTTGGATGAGTTGGGATGGTATTAAAAACCCACGTTGGGAACGTTTCTTTACAACCGTTAGCGGAAGTGGTAAAGCAACCTCATTTCTTATACCATTTTTAGTGTTATTGTTTGGATGGATGGGATTCAATAAATGGAGAGGACTTAAAAAAGAAAGCAATTAGAACGCTTTGATGTCCTTTTGCTTAATACAGATGTTTATTTTTAAGACAAAGCACATTTATGATCATTAAGGGATTTTTGATAATTATTTTTATTTCATCTGTTTCTTTCGGTCAGGATAAAAGTGCTGTTGAAGCTTTTTTACAAAGTAACTTGAATATAAGTAATGTGAGCTTAGATTCTATAAAGAACCAAGCGCTTACTAAAGATTTTGTGCTAGGTAAATTTGACTATATTAATCATGAACTATTCACAATAGTACATCCTAGTCAGACTTCAAAAACCATATATTTAAATAAAAAAGTGTACTTGGCTTTTTTAGAGATGCATAATCAAGCTAAAGCTGATGGAATAACTTTAAAAATCGTTTCGGGGACTAGAAATTTCGTCGAGCAAAAAGCCATTTGGAAACGAAAATGGAAAAAATACATAAACCTAGAACCTATTAAGAGAGCAAAAAAGATATTAGAGTATAGTGCTATGCCTTCAACATCAAGGCACCATTGGGGAACAGATATAGATTTAAACAGTTTCACTAATTCCTATTTCGAAAAAGGACAAGGTAAAAACGAGTATGAATGGCTCTTAGAAAACGCAAACAGTTATGGTTTTTACCAAGTTTATACAAATAAAACTATGGGAAGAACAGGTTATAACTTAGAGCGCTGGCATTGGTCTTACATGCCATTAGCAAGTAAGTATCTTAGTTATTACAATAAACACGTGGACTATTCAGATATATTAGGTTTTGATGGTTCTGAACTAGCCAAACAATTAAAGAGCATTCCTAATTACGTTAATGGTATATCCAATAAATCTAAACGTATAACACGAGTACAGAAATGAAAATTGTTATACATCCCACTTATTTTCCAAACCTAGCGCACTTCCTTGCTATTGTAAATGCATATGAAGTTGTTTTAGAAATGGACGATAATTTTTTGAAGCAGACCTATAGAAATCGTTCGTATATTTATGGTGCTAACGGAAAATTAGGATTAAATATTCCTGTGATTCACTCTCAAAAGAATCGCCAGAAATACAGAGATGTCAAAATCTATAATCAAGACAATTGGCAAAGTCTACATTGGAAATCCTTACTTTCAGCCTATAGAACATCACCTTTTTTTGAGTTTTATGAAGATGAACTGCATCCTTTATTTACAGAAAAAACTGAATTTCTTTTAGATTTTAATTTGAAAAGTTTTGAGGTGATTTGCGATTGTTTACAATTAGAATTGAATACATCAAAAACTAAAACGTATCAAAAGTTTATTGAGGATAAAACAGATTTTAGACACTTAGTAAATGCTAAAAAGGAAGCCCCTTATACATTCGAAACTTACACTCAAGTGTTTAATAACAAACATGGTTTTATTCCTAATTTGAGTATTTTAGATTTACTTTTTAATGAAGGCCCTAATGCTTTGAATTACTTAGAATCCCAGATTAATATATTACAATAATGCTGCAAACAAGTATTCATTATGGTTGTCATTTTTTATTACCACTGCTTGTAGCTTTATTATTTTTTAAATCGAATTGGAAGTATGCATATCTTGTTATGATTGCAGGAATGTTGATTGATTTAGACCATTTATGCGCAACTCCTATGTTCGACCCCAATCGATGTAGTATAGGTTTTCACCCTTTGCACTCTAGTTTTGCCATTTTGTTTTATATATTCTTGTGCATTCCAAAGAAATCCAGATTGGTTGGATTAGGTTTAGTTATTCATGTCATTTCTGATACTGCAGATTGCTCGCTTATGTAAGTTGCAACTAATCCACTAAACTCAAAGTCGTCATAATAGGATAATGATCTGAAAAATGATCGTTATAAGCTTTAAAACCGTTGACATTAAAAGCTTCGTCAGCAAAAATAAAATCTATTCGAATAGGGAAGAATTTAAAATCATAAGTACGTCCAAATCCATTTCCTGCTTCTTTAAAAGTATCGTTTAAATCACCTTTAATTTCTCTGTAAACATAAGAGAAAGCCGTATTATTAAAATCCCCACAAATCACTAATTTATATTTGCATTGTTCTTTATGCGTTAAAAACAATTCTGTTTGAAATTGTTGCCTTCTAAATGTTTTACCAATACGCTTAAAAAGTCGTTCAGAATCTTCTTTTTTAAGATTTTCAACTTTAGTATCAATACGCATCGACTCTAAATGAATATTGTAAAATCTTATGGTGTCCACTCCTTTTACGATATCAGCAAAAATGGCGTTATTTGCCGTATCAGGAAATTCAATAGAGCCAGAATTAACAATTGGGAATTTAGAGAAAATAGCTTGTCCAGATTTTATTTTCTTTCCTGAAAGTTTTTCAAATTTATACTTAAAAAAAGATAAATCGATATTTTTATGAGGATGATATTCTTGTAAACTTAAAACATCAGGAGACTCTCTTTTAATAAAATCAATGATTCCAGCTTCTACACCTTTTTTAGGAATCCATTCATAAAGATTAAAGAGCCTCACATTATAATTCATCACTTTAAAATTATGAAGGTTTTCAATCTTTTTCGAAGTTGAAAACTTATATAATGACCCAAAAGAAAAGTAACCAATTAAAAGGACGACTAGTGATAACATAAACTTTCTTTTCAATCGAAAAACCCAATACAAAAAGAAAAGAACATTTAAAATTATTAAAAATGAAACGCCCAGATTAACTACAGATAGTAAAGAAAATGTTTTAGGAGGTAAAAAAGGCAAAACGAAAGATAGTAAGAGCAATACAGCTGCAACACCATTTATAAAATAAATGATTTTATTTATGAAGCTTAGTTTTTTCATGTATTTACTTCCCAGCTTTAAATAAGAATTCTTTTTCTTCGGATGTTAAACTATCGTAACCACTTTTACCGATCTTATCTAAAATAACATCAATTTTCTTTTGATTATTAAAGGCTTCAAAATCACCTTTAGAATAGCCTCCAACTTTACTTTTATTTTTATGTACTGTTTTTAAAGGCCCTTTTCTTGATGCTTTAAATAAATTAGTTATACTATCCATTAATCTCTCAAAGCCTTTCCCTATATCTTGTCCTTTTATCAATTGCTTCGCATAAAAATAACCTAAAAACGCACCTCCTAAGTGTGCCAAGTTTCCACCCGTATTTCCCGTTTCTGGATTACTGATACCCGAAAAAACACCAATAACATCTAAAATGACTATTGCGGCACCAATATACCAAAGCTTTAAGTTGAATGTAAAAAAGCGCATCTCTTGATTAGGCATATATGCACAAAGAAAAATCAACAACGCTCTAACAGCTGCCGACGCTCCTAACAATCTTGAGTCTCCTCCAAATACACTTGGGAATAATGTATAGCATAACATAAACAATAACCCACCAGAAATAGCACCAAGAAAATAAATATTCAGGGCCATTTTATAGCTAAATAAGTTTAAGAACATACGTCCTAAAAAATACAACCAAAGCATATTAAATAATAGATGTAAAAAATCGTAGTGCAAAAAAGCATAGGTAATAATTGCCCAAGGTTTAACAATGAATTTTAAAAAATCACTTGGTAACTCAAACCAAACAAAATCAAATCTTAAGATTAAAGCCAATAAAAAAACAACAGCATTGACGGCTATTATTTTTTCTAATACATTTAAATTTGAAAGTTTCTTTTTTATGTCTTGATTTAGCGAACTCATTAATTCCAACGGTTTCTGTTAAACTGATTTTTTTTCCAATACCACATAATAAAAAAGCCTGTTAATGCGCCACCAACGTGAGCCATATAAGCCGTATTACTTGGACTAAAGAACGACTGCCCTGTTATACCAGAAATTAAATCCAGAATAATAATTCCAGGAATAAAATATTTTGCTTTTATAGGAATTGGTAAAAAGATCATCATCAGTTTAGCTTCAGGATTCATCATACCAAAAGCTGCTAGAATGCCCATTATACAACCAGATGCTCCAACCATAGACGCATTATATGCTTGATAAATATCTTTCAACATCGAAACTTGAAATTTAGTTACACCAGCTATTGTTTCATTATTAGTTAGCATTTGTTTAATGCTTTCTGAAGACAACCCAGATTCTAATAATGCATTATAATCAGGAAGATATTGAAAATAGTAAAACCCTACTTGAAACAAAACAGCTCCTAAACCTGCAGAAATATATAAAAACAAAAAACGCTTAGAACCTAAAACCTGTTCCACAGGTGAACCAAACATCCAGAGAGCGAACATATTAAATAAAATGTGCATCGCACCACCATGCATAAACATGTGCGTAATAATTTGCCATGGTTCAAACGCATCATTTTGCGGAAAATACATAGCAAACCATTCATAAAATAAATTACCTCCTCCAATGGCTAAGGTGCCAATAAACATAATCGCGTTAATGATTATTAAATGTTTAACGGTTTCTGAAATTCGCATCATATATTACATAAATTTTTTATCTAACTCGTCAACACTCATCGTTATAAATGTTGTTCTGTTAGTAGGTGATACATTTGGTTCTTTACATGCAAATAGCTTGTTTACCAAATGTTCTTGTTCGTCTTTTTGTAGCGACTGCCCTGTTTTAATGGCTAGACTTTTAGCCATAGATTTTGCCAATAAATCGGTTGCACTAAAATTACTATCCGGCACTTCGTTTTCAACATCGCTTATCAGTTGTTCTAATATAATAGATACTTCACTTTCTGGAACACCAACTGGCACACCCGTAATGTCCACAAATTCCTCTTTAACGCTTGAAAACACAAAACCGGTATGTTCTAAATCATTTTTTAACTGATTTATAATAACAATGTCTTGAGGTGAAAAATGAAGTTGAAGGGGAAATAATAATTGTTGACTTGCCGCCTCTTTAATGGTTAAATTCTTAAGGAAATCTTCATATAGCACACGTTGATGCGCTCGATGTTGATCAATGACCAACATTCCAGATTTTATGGCACTCACTATATATTTATTATGCAGTTGATATGTTGTATTGGTTTGCTCTACTTGATTATCATCATCAAAAATTGATGCTGTTTGTTCTTCACTTTCAAACTGAACTTCTGTAAAATCTTGTTTCGAGTCATTCCCTTTTGATTCTAAACCAACATATAAACTTTCCCAACTCGTAGTCGGTTCTTTTTTATAGGCTACCGCTCTAGCTTTTGAGGCTGTTTCCTCTTGAAACGGATTAAAGCTCCTATCTACTTCAACTTTTGGAACATGGGCGTCGGTATTCTCATGGCTATAGGGTGTATCTAGATTTGGGTCGCGATCAAAATCAATTACTGGTGCAATATTAAACTGACCTAAACTATGTTTTATTGCAGAACGCAATAACGCATAAAGCGTGTGTTCATCATCAAACTTAATTTCTGTTTTTGTTGGATGAATATTTATATCTATAGTTTGTGGATTAACCGTTAAATTTAAAAAGTAACTGGCATGAGTGCCATTTTTAAGTAAACCTTCAAAAGCTGATGCAATGGCATGATTTAAATAAGCACTTTTAATAAAACGGTCGTTTACAAAAAAGTACTGCTCTCCTCTTGTTTTCTTTGCAAATTCAGGTTTTCCAACAAATCCTGAAATTTTAAGTACTTCGGTATCCTCTTTAACAGGCACCAACTTCTCATTGGTTTTGTTCCCGAAAATATTAACGATACGCTGGCGATAATTACTAATTGGCAAATTAAAAGCCTCACTGCCATTATTATATAAAGCAAAACTTATATTAGGATGTGCTAGTGCTACACGATGGAACTCATCAATAACATGGCGCAATTCAACCGCATCAGATTTTAAAAAATTACGTCTTGCTGGAATATTAAAAAAGAGATTTTTTACAGAAATAGAAGTTCCTGTAGGCGTTACAACTACATCTTGAGAAACCACCTTGCTTCCCTCAATAACTAAACAAGTCCCAACATCATCATGTTCTTGTTTCGTTTTTAACTCCACATGGGCAATAGCAGCTATACTTGCTAAAGCTTCACCTCGGAAGCCTTTGGTATTTAATTGAAATAAATCTTCAGCACTTCTAATTTTTGATGTCGCATGACGTTCAAAACTCAATCTTGAATCAGTATGACTCATACCTTTACCATTGTCAATTACTTGTACAAGGGTTTTTCCAGCATCTTTTATAATAAGTTTTATAGTATTTGCTCCAGCATCAATGGCATTTTCAAGAAGTTCCTTTACCACAGAAGCAGGACGTTGTACAACTTCTCCAGCAGCTATTTGATTTGCTACATGATCAGGTAAAAGCTGTATAATGTCTGCCATATATTATTTAGGTAAGAATATAGATAAATCGAAATCGATAATAAATAAAAATAGTAAAAGAAGTACGGCTATAATAATTAAAATACGCCTATTAGCTTGTCTATCTGGATTGTTTTTTAGGTCATCTAACGCGTCATTAAACGTCCCTTTCATCCCTTTATTGGCTCCAACAGTTTTTCTGTGTTCGTCAAATTTATGCTTAATTTCAAACGGATTCCCCTCACCTTTATCATCGAAATAACGAGGTTTATAACTAAATTTTTTGTTTTTACGCAATTTTAAAATTCCCATGATTTCTAGGTTTTTAGTTACATGTATTTTTTGTCTAATACATACATACAAATCAATAATAACACCAAAATCAAAATTAAGACTTTCACCGACATGGCTCCGCGTGGTTTTACTTTTATGTCCTTACTTTGTTGCCATTTTGAAACAAAACCCTTGGCATCAGAACTATTATCTGCTTGACTTTCTTTTGAAAGTCTAGTTTGATAATTAAAAGTTTTATGTTTACGTTGTTTAAACAAAATCTAGTTTTATGCTAATTAAATTTAAAAAGAACCAATTAAATCCATTTCACTTTTCCTTATATTTTATTTATTATCTAAAGAAAATATAATTCAAATTTAGCATCAATCATTTTAAAATTCATATGGCCTCGCCCTTCTTTTCAAAAATACTTAAAAGTACGCAGAAACAGCAGATTAAACTGCCAAAAAATGTTAACATTACTTGAAGAAAGACCGATACTATATGACGGAAATCAGATGAGTGGCACCTTATAGACTGTAGACTAAAACCTAACTATTATTTCGTAGTTCAGCCATTTTAATAGCAGCAACAGCCGCTTCTGTTCCTTTGTTTCCATGTTTACCACCTGAACGTTCAATACTTTGTTGCATTGTATTATCTGTAAGTACACAGAAAATAACAGGGGTCTCATGCATGACGTTTAAATCTTTTACACCTTGTGTAACACCTTCACAAACGAAATCAAAATGTTTAGTTTCTCCTTGGATAACACTTCCAATAGCAATTACAGCATTAACCATTTGCTCTTGCATTTTTTTACATCCGTAAATCAACTCAAAGCTTCCAGGAACATTCCAACGAATTATATTATTAGACAATACACCATTTTCAATTAGTGTATCATAAGCGCCTTTATACAAACCTTCAGTGATGTTATCATTCCATTCAGAAACAACAATCCCAAACCGAAATTTACTCGCGTCTGGGATTGTTGCTTTATCATAATTTGATAAATTTTTATTTGCCGTAGCCATAGTATAGCTATTATTTGTTTACCAACGCCTTCGCTTTACCAATAAACACATCCACTTTAGAAGCTTCAGTAGAATTAGAGTAATCGTCTTTTATTCTTTTAAAATTAGCTAAAGCTTTATCTGCTTTCCCCAATTCTAAAGCAATAGTTCCAGCTTTGAATAAATACATTGGTGTTGTAAATTCATTATCACGCATTTCAGCAGCTTGCTCATAGTAGTCTAAAGCATCTTCTGTTTGATTTAATTGTACAAATGCATCACCAATATTTCCTTTAGCCAAAGGCGATAATATCTCATCATCACTTTTAAAGTCACTTAAATGCTCAATAGCATTTTTGTAATCTTTCAATCTTAAATAAGCTGTACCAGCATAGTAACTTGCCAAATTAGCTGAAGGTGTTCCGCTGTATTCTTCAATAATATCCAGCATACCAAATTTACCTTCTCCTCCTTTTAAGGCTAAACTATAAAGAGAATCCTTTGCTGCACCAGTAACCGCTTCATCAAAATATTTTTGAGCTTGAAACATATCGTTCATAGCCGCTTCCTGTTTTGGTTTAGCAATGTATTCTTTATATGCTAATGATCCTAATACTACAGCTGCAACAAGAGCAATTATAATAAAAATATATTTTTGATTTTTTGCTACAAAATCTTCCGTTTTAGAAGCAGTTTCATCAAGTGTATTAAAAACCTCTGCAGTTGTAGAACCTTCTTCTATATTCTGTTGCTTTTCTCCTTTTGTTTTTGGTTTATGTCCTCTTTTTTTATAAGTCGCCATCTATTTTTTCTATATAATATGAGTCAAAACAAAATGTTTGAACATATTTTATTAATGTGGCGCAAAAATATAATTTTTCTTCAGAACTAAAAGGGTATTTATTTGATATTTTTCAATAATTTGCACTTCTTTTTAAGAGTTTACCCTCTAATTGCCCCATAAGTTGCTTTTTGTATGATTTTAAAATCACTTTCTTTACTCAAGTATAAAAGTTTCGATAGTAAATCGTTCATTTTTTATGATAAAATAAATTGTATTGTTGGAAATAATGGTATCTGAAAAACCATCGCACCCAATTATAAATATTTTTTATCAGGAGGAAAAGCGAATTTTAAAAAAAAGTTCTTGAACTTTAAAAATTTTAGGTAGTATCTGTTCTCCTTTATAAGAGATAAAAATAATGATCAATTATAGAATTAAACAAACAACATTTCTAGATTTTTTTTACAATTACATAAAATAAACACTACTCAAAAAGCTTATTAATAATTTTTTCAAACGAACTTTAATTAATACAGAATTTCTAATTTTAAAAAACTAATCAAACCATTATAATTTTAAAAAAAACTA
>Ga0115563_1000758_pt1 | contig 25526 bp, 30 predicted proteins | sample COGITO_mtgs_1105_2_FD_87198 | JGI IMG/M metagenome (GOLD analysis project Ga0115563, IMG submission 87198) | Pelagic marine microbial communities from North Sea - COGITO_mtgs_110519 | ecosystem: Environmental > Aquatic > Marine > Epipelagic | place: Germany:Helgoland, sampling site Kabeltonne...
CGCGGCCTTGAGACCATTCGGCTCAAGCGTGTTGATTCGCTCACGCCCATTGGCACGCACAGATATCAACCCGCCCTGCTCAAGAACGGTAAGATGTTTTTTAACGGCAGCCCGGGTCATCTCGAAACCTTGAGCAAGTTCACCAATACTCATATCGCTATCACTCAGACGCATAAGAATATGCCGCCTTGTCGTATCCGCGAGGGCTATAAACGTACTTTGGAGTTCTGTTCCGATCGCTTGCACGACATACCTCTCTAATATGATACTAAATGGTATTTTTTATATAAAGTACCAAAAGGTATTATGTCAAGGCGCAATGCATCACACTCAAGCAAACCGCATGCCGATCAGAAATTAATCGACGAGCGCAGCAGCGTGATGTCTCAGATGATCTTCAATGAATGACGCGATAAAGAAGTAGGAGTGATCGTAGCCAGGCTGCATCCGCAAATTCACGGATTGCCCCACAGAGGTGCACGCATCAGCAAAAAGCTCCGGGCGAAGTTGCTCGCCCAAGAAATTATCTGCGTCGCCTTGATCGATTAAAATTGTCCCCGGATGACGCTTGCCGGCTTTAATCAATGCGGTGGAGTCGTAGTCATTCCAGGTGCTTTGATCCGCACCTAAATATCCCGTCAGGGCCTTTTGTCCCCATGGAACCTGCGACGGCGCAACAATCGGTGAGAACGCCGATACGCTGGCATATGTTTCTGCGTGCTTAAGGCCAATGGTCAACGCCCCATGCCCCCCCATCGAATGCCCCATAATACCCTGACGATCTGCACGCGCCGAGAAATGCTTGAAGATCAACGCAGGCAATTCACCCGTGATGTAACTATACATCCGGTAATGCTTCGACCATGGCGCTTCGGTTGCATCGACATAAAATCCAGCCCCTGAGCCAAAATCATATGCGTCATCTTCACCTGGAAGATCGACCCCGCGCGGGCTTGTATCTGGTGCAACGATGACCAGACCAAGGTCAGCCGCAACCCGTTGGGCGCCTGCTTTTACCGTGAAGTTATCCTCGGTACATGTCAGCCCGGACAACCAGAAAACAATAGGCTTGGGTTCATCAGATGCACCCGGCGGCGTAAACACCGCAAACCGCATATCGCAATCAAGCTCCTGCGACGTATGGCTATAGACGCCCTGCGTGCCACCAAAGCTGGCTTGTTCTGAAATTATCTTAAATGTCATCTCATCCTCGTTCATTCGATATACATCGTGCGATTAAGCGCTAATGCCTTTTGCGTGAAAAATGTAGCCAAGGAAACTCAGCAATAATTGTGCGGCCAGAAAGGCTGTCGTGCCGTCGCGGTCATAATCGGGTGCGACCTCGACCAAATCAATGCCGACAACATCGCCTCGGCTGGCTAGGCCTTTAAGAATTTCGAGGACTTCGTAATATAGGAAACCCCCATGGCTTGGCGTGCCTGTACCAGGGGCGATGGACGGATCGAAACCATCGATATCAATTGTGCAATAATACCGTTTCCCTTTTGACACGCGGGCCAACACGCCTTCTGCACCGAGCTTGCGCACATCGCGAACGGACAGAATGTCTGAACCTGCTGCGCGAGCAGCCTCGTAATCTGCCTGATTGGACGAATATACAAACCGAATACCGAGTTGCGTAAAGCCTGTAACGTGGCTCATTTCCGATGCGCGGCGTAACGGATTACCATGCCCGTAACGCACACCGTGGCGCTCGTCGACAAAATCCAGATGCGCATCAATGTGAATGATGTGAACCGGTTCCTGATCATCAAAAGCCGTAATACAAGGAATATGCACCGAGTGATCACCACCAAGTGTCACGGGCATGGCGCCCGCTTCGAGAATTTTTCGAACGGCGAATTCGATGTTTTTATGGGATTTAATCGTATCCGTATGGATCATATCGGCATCGCCGATATCAATAATCTTGATCCCGTCCTGTGGCAAGTACGTCACGTCATCTTCTAAATCGTACATACCCCCATGGCCGAATAAAAACAGCGTTGATGCTTCCCGGATCGCGCGCGGACCAAACCTTGCGCCCGGGCGGTATTGTGTGCCCATATCAAAAGGCGCACCCAGCACACATACGTCTGCATCCAATGAATCCCAATCCAGCACAGCGGGCTGCTTGGCAAAAGTACAATGGTCCACAAAAGGCAAATCCAAACGGCCACTATCGTATTTGTTGTCACTCATCAGATTGTCCTAAAATTCAGGGTTTGGTTGATCATTGCTTATCAACCCAATGGCGCATTGGCGCCGTCACATCACGCCGGTTTGCAAGCCCCAGGATTGACGTCAGTTGCTCGCCATCATTCGATAGGGGTAAACGCAGCAAGTAATTCGCCTGCTCGATATGCTCATATCGCGTATCAATCAGGAGCGGCTTTTTTGTTTCCACAACGCGCATATATTGGTGAAATAAAAAATCCCGTATCCATGCTGGCCGAACTTTACTGAGGCGACGTCGCGTATAATCGACACCATGATAGGCCGTATGTCCGCGCCCCCATTACCGGCAGGTAAAGTCACCATCAGGGGTTATATCAACAACAGTTATATAGGGCAGCAATTTCGCATCCAACACCATGATATCGATGTCTGACCATGCTGGTGCCCAGCGGCCGTTTGCACGCTCAAGCCAATGATCATAGAGCGCGCGCGTTACCGGATCATCAATATCCGTTGGCGCTTGTTCTAAGCCCGACTCTATTGGTGTAAACATATTGGCCTATATTTAGATTAGAACTCTACAACAGCACGAATACTCTCACCCCGGTGCATCAAATCGAAACCTTCATTGATGTCATCCAGCGCAAGTTTATGCGTAATCAAATCGTCAATATTGATTTTGCCGTTCATGTACCAATCGACGATCTTTGGCACATCCGTGCGACCCTTTGCCCCACCGAAAGCAGTGCCACGCCAGACACGGCCCGTTACCAATTGAAATGGACGCGTCGAAATTTCCTGACCTGCACCGGCAACACCAATGATTGTGCTTTCGCCCCAGCCTTTGTGACAACATTCCAAGGCCTGACGCATCGTGCTGGTACTTCCAATGCATTCAAAAGAATGATCAGCGCCACCCTTGGTGATATCGACGAGATACGGCACCAAATCGCCTTCAACTTCGTGCGGATTAACGAAATGTGTCATGCCAAATTTCTCGGCAATGGCTTTGCGTTTAGGATTAAGATCAACGCCAACAATCATATTCGCGCCGACAAGACGTGCACCCTGGATCACGTTAAGGCCGATACCGCCCAAGCCAAATACGATCACATTATCGCCGGGACGTACCTTCGCCGTGTTGATCACAGCACCAATACCTGTCGTGACGCCACATCCGATATAGCAAATCTTATCGAACGGTGCGTCTTCACGCACCTTCGCCAACGCGATTTCTGGTAAAACTGTGTAATTCGAAAATGTCGATGTCCCCATATAATGGTAGATTGGCTCTTTACCGATACGAAACCGCGACGTGCCATCAGGCATAACGCCTTGGCCTTGGGTCGTGCGAATAGCCTGACAAAGGTTCGTTCGACCAGACGTACAATAGTCACATTCTCGGCATTCCGGCGTATAAAGCGGAATAACATGATCGCCCTTTTTCAGCGACCTAACGTTCTTGCCTACATCAACAACGATGCCTGCACCTTCATGGCCCAATACAGATGGGAAAATACCTTCAGGGTCAGCACCTGATCTTGTAAACTCGTCCGTGTGGCAGATACCTGTCGCTTTAATCTCGACGACGACTTCACCGTCTCTTGGTCCATCAAGTTCAATGGTCTCAATCGATAGTGGTTTACCTGCTTCGAAGGCCACAGCGGCACGTGTTTGCATAACTTGTCTCCATAATTTTATCAAAATTCAATACGTCATGAGTATGCACGCTTTCGCCCCACAGGTGCAATGTTCAGGCATTGCCATTCACCTATAAAGTCCCATATACCTCACGCGAATATCATTCGGAGAGATTTATGGATTCACTCACCCAGTTCACACTCGGCGCAACCGTATCTGCGGTTTTGCTTGGGCGGCATATCGGTTATCAGAAAGCCGCAATCATTGGTGGACTGATGGGGACCGTGCCTGATCTCGATACCTTCGTACCCCACGATGATCCGGTTGAGAAATTTGTTGCGCACCGAGGTCCATCGCATTCACTTGTTATTCAGGCACTTGTAGCGCCCGTGTTTGCAGAACCCCTCGTCCGGTTATTTAAATCACTTAAAGACCACCGAATTCTCACCTACTTAGCTGTCTATTTGATGTTCGCTACGCATGCGTTGATCGATGCCATGACCATCTATGGCACCAAGCTTTTGTGGCCAATTATTGAAGAGCCATTCGGCGTCGGGTCGATTTTTATCATCGATCCGCTATATACGTTGCCATTGCTGTACGTGACCATTTGGGCATTTTTCGTCCGTGACCATAGCCCGAAACTCCAACGCGCTCTGATCGGTGCAATGGTCGCCTCCACACTTTACATGGGGGCAAGCTATGCACTGCAACTCAACGCAGCACATAAAGCAGACACATGGCTGGCCGAAAAAGGCATCTCACCCGAACGGACGTTGACGATCGCAACGCCGTTCAATATTTTTTACTGGCGGACGATCGCGATCGATGATGATCGCTATCTTAATCTCTATACGTCGACCATTGGCGGTGCGCCCACTTTATACAGCCACCCGCGACGTTCAGACCTTGAAGGCTGCCTTGCTGGTAATGCGCAATTCCAGGCCTTAAGCGCCTTCACCAAAGGCTTCTATAGTATCAACGCCGATGACGATAAGATGATTTTCTCAGACCTCCGTATGGGTCTGACGCCTGATTATGTGTTTCAGTTTTACATCGCGGATCTGATCGGTGATGCACCGCAAGATATCGAGCTGGCCATTCGCCAAACGGTCAAACGTGGTACTAAAGGAGACATTCCGTGGTTACGCGCAGGTATACTTGGCGCACAAACATCACGCATAGCCGAGGCAGCAACACGCCTCGGAGATTTAGATGTCCTGACCAGCCGTGCAGCAGCGAACGAAATTCCCTGCGGATAGATAATTACCCCCGCATGCGCGCGCCTCTCGGATCAAATGGCGGCTCTTTGAGTAGCGATGCAGGGCGACGTTCTCCAATAATCTCGATTTCAAAATCGCCAACCCATCTGATTTCTCAGCGTAGATATAGCCCAACGCCAATGATTTTTGCACATGATGGGCGTACGCGCCGGACGTAATCCAGCCAATCACTTCGCCGTCACACCAGATCGGCTCGTCACCGATACAATCGGCATCTGATGCATCGACTTCAAAGAGGCAAAGCTTACGCGCAGGACCTTCTTCACGTTCATTTAATGAAAGATCACGACCGATAAAATTTGGTTTATCGTATGCAACAAAGCGATCCAGACCCGACTCAGCGACACCATAGATTGGGCGGTATTCCGTCGCCCATGAGCCAAACGCTTTTTCCATCGAAAGCGATTTTAAAGCACGAGCGCCAAACATTCGGATGCCATCGTCAGCTCCCACAGCCATGAGCGATTGATAGAGCGCGACTTGATGTTCCGGGCGGCACCAGATTTCATAGCCAAGATCACCCGTGAAGGTAACACGCCCCACCATGCCCGGTATCATGCCGATTTCCATTTCTGCAAATAACATGAAGGGGAATGTAGCATTAGATAAGTTTGTCATGGTTATCCGCGACAGCATATCGCGTGATTTTGGCCCGGCGACCGATAAGCCCACCAGCCCCAGCCCATGCGAATGCAGTGCGACACCTTGCTCGGGCAGACGCTTTGTGAACAATCGCATATGATATTCATCAGCAAGGCCTGAGCCAAAGATAAAGAAGCGCTCATCACTCAGCAATGCCACAGTGAAATCACCAATGAGTTTACCAACTTCGTTCAACAACGGATTGAGCGCCATCCGTCCAGGCTTGGGTATACGACCCGCCAAAAGCCCATCCAGCCAAGCGCGCGTATCCGACCCAGTGACCTCAAACTTGGCAAATGTCGATGTCTCGATCAGGCCAACACCATTTCTGACGGCATGGCATTCTTCAGCAACGACAGGGAATGCGTTTGAGCGCTTAAAGGTGACATCTTCTTCGGGAACCATCCCGTCCGGCGCATACCAAAGTGCTGTTTCTATACCGGCAACTGCGCCGAATACCGCGCCTTTAGATTTCAATTCACCATACAAGGGCGACGTGCGGAAAGGTCGTGCCACATGCAGCTCTTCATTTGGAAAGTGTATTTGAAACCGTCTGGAATAGTTCTCGCGGACTTTGGCGTTGGTGTATGCCATCGTTGTCCAATCGCCAAAGCGCGCAACGTCCATACCAAAGACATCGAACCCCGGATCATCTTCGACCATCCAGCCTGCCAGTGCCAACCCAACGCCACCACCCTGGCTAAAGCCCGCCATAACCGTGCAGGCACACCAGTAATTTTTCAAGCCGCGCACCGGGCCAATCAACGGGTTCCCATCAGGCGCAAACGTAAACGGCCTGTTGATAATCTATTTAATGCCCGCGTTCTCAAAAGCTGGATAGTGCGAGAAACCAACTTCCAGCGATGGCGCAATACGATCTAGATCAGGCTGCAATAACTCTTGCGGAAAATCCCATGGCGTTTCTTTTTCTGACCAGGGTTGGCCTGCCCGCTCATAGGTGCCCATGAGCATACCACCCCGTTCCTGACACATATAAATCTCACCTTCGAAATCAATCGCGTGAATAACTTCCTTGCCTGTACGCGCATTTATGGCGGCGACTTCAGGCATATCTTCAGTAAGAATGTATTGATGTTCCATGGCCAAAATTGGCAGTTCAAGACCGACCATGCGCCCACATTCTCGTACCCAAAGCCCCCCTGCATTCACCACATGATCCGCATGGATTGTTCCATGTTCCGTCACAACATCCCACGTGCCATCAGGACGATGCTGGAGATCAACCCGCTCGGGCGTGCCAGCCAACATCACCCCGCCGGTCATATGCAAACCAATGGATTGCCCGGAGATCTCTTCGATCTCTTTGTAGAGCCGGATTATGTAGTCCTGCAATTTGGCAACGTTCGGGTCACCATTGATCGTATGGAAACCACCTGCCGCATGCCATGTGGACCCTGAAGTAAGCTCTGAACGCTCAATCAAACAAACGTCTTTCCAGCCGAGCTTGGTTAAATGATAGAGAACACTACATCCAACGACACCACCACCGATCACGGCAGCTTGAACATGCTTCTTCATAATATATTCCCTTAGGTAGCAAGGCTGATGAAGTCATCAGCATGGCCTTGGGCAAGCCTGTGCCGCTATCTCAAAACGGAAGAGGGTTCATCCACAAACGCCATTTTTAATGACACTTAATGACGCACTAAATGATCGGAATTACCTATCAATACGATAAGATCAAACGATTTTAGTTAATGCTAATATAAGATCATATTCTCCTCGTAGCCGCTGACGCGGTGTGGTTTCTCCAAACGAAAAGGTTATGACTATGACTAATAATGTTCCAAACATTGTCTTCAAAACGCGCGTACGTAACGATGCTCTCGAAGGGCCAAATCCATTCGATTGGAAAGACCTCAGCACAGATGAAATTTTTAGGGGCAAGCGGGTCGTATTGTTCGCATTGCCAGGCGCTTTTACGCCAACATGTTCAACGACGCACCTACCGCGTTATGAAGAATTGTATGACGAATTTACGGCACTGGGCGTTGATCAAGTGATCTGCCTGTCCGTGAACGACGCATTCACAATGTATCAGTGGGGCATAGCGCAGAATGCCAAGAATGTGTTCTTGCTGCCTGACGGCAACGGTGAGTTCTCACGTAAAATGGGTATGCTTGTCGATAAGTCGAACCTGGGTTTTGGTATGCGCTCTTGGCGTTATTCAATGGTCGTCAATGACGGCGAAATTGAGCAAATATTCGCTGAACCTGACTTCGGCGATAACTGCCCAACCGATCCATTTGAAGTATCAGATGCCGACACCATGTTGAGCTATCTTAAAAGCAAAGCGTCGGTTGAAGCGGCGTAATCGCGAACGGCTCCCCCCGCCGGACGTGAACCAAAGAGGCAGGCATAGGCCTGTCTCTTTTTTTATCCCAAGGCGATGCCTTTAAAACATAATCACTGTGCGAATAGCCTTGCCCGCATGAAGCAAATCAAAGCCATCATTTATCTCATCTAATGTAATTCGACCTGTAATCATATCGTCCAATTTCAAGTCACCGTCGAGGTAAGCACGGGCCATTGCCGGGAAATCCTGTGCGGGTCTGGCACCTCCATATGAAGAGCGAACGATCTTCCGTTCCCCCATCAATGTGCTCCACTTGAAGCTCACATCCTGATCCACATTTACTTTGCCTAGCCAGACGACCTGCCCGCCAGCGCGGCAAAGTTTGACCGAATCCTGAAACGCACGTTCCGATCCAGCACATTCATAAACAACGTCTCCGCCGCGCCCAGATGTCAGCTCTTTGACAAAAGCGATGGCGTCATTTGTTTTTGGATTGATAACGTCCGTCGCGCCTGCCACTTTTGCGATTTCTAGTTTTTTGTCATCAAAATCCAATGCGACAATGCGGCCCGCGCCACTCATCCGAGCCCCTTGGACGGCTGATAGTCCAATCGCACCACATCCAATAATGACCGCTGTCTCACCAAATCCAGGCTTGGCAGCATGAGTGGCAGCACCAAAGCCTGTCATCACACCACAACCGAGCAAACATGCACGATCGAGCGGCATACCGTCTGGCATCTTTACAGCCGACTGTGCAGGCACAATGGCGTATTACGCGAACTTACCAAGATACATCAGCATATGCACGGGATCATCGTTTATCGTGTGGCGATACTCCCCATCATAATGCCGCCCAGACGATCGGTTTTTTGTGTAAGGCGAACAAAGGATCGGCTGCTCGTGATCACAGTAATAACAATGTCCACAATGCGGGTTCCAATGCTGCGCGACCGGATCACCAACGCTTAAATGTGTCACGTTCGCCCCAACAGCACTTATCGTGCCTGCCACCTCGTGCCCCAAAATCATTGGCACAGGGTATTTAAGTTGCCCCTCCAGCACTTCCAAATCTGTATGGCAGATACTCGCCGCCGCAATTTTGACCAAGACGTCGTCAGGCTTAATAGGTCCAAGCTCAACCGTTTCAATGGTCAACGGCTTGTTTGCCTCTCGCATCACGGCAGCACGCATTGTTGTCATTTATTTTTCTCCATTATTCATCGATATATCTTCAAGAACTTGAAATCCATCGGCCAACCAGGGCATCCGATCCGCCACCATAGGTCCCACATTTTCGTGCAAGACGCGGCGGCAAATCGACGCAAACATCTCAGCTTGGGACCCTAACTCACGGCTTCTCGCTAAAAGGTACAACGTTCTGGAAACACTTGGCCCAGGCATCGCACATGCTCTCACGTCGTGGCCCACCGAAGCGCCTTCAAGCACACACATCTGCGTTGCAATCGCAAACCCATAACCTGCCGAAACCATCGCCGATACAGATTGCGCCGTATCGAATTCAGCCACACGAGGCGGCGATAATCGGAGACGTCGCAAATGCCGCTCTACCAATTGCCCAACAACGTTGTGCCCTGTGAACCGGATTAAAGGCAGCTCATCCAGTAATTCTGGAGGCAATGACGGGGTGCCCTTATAATTTGGCGGCAACATCAGAACTGTGCCCTCACGGAAAAGCTCAAACTGCTCAACGCCCACAATATGTTCTACGACCTCAGACGTAATGATCAGATCGACCTCACGCTCAATCAGGGCACGCACACGATCGAATGCCTGGCCAGCGCGAAGTGAGAAATTTCCCGGGCGCATATCACGATGCACATGCTCATATAACCAAGGCGTCAGCGTTGCAGCTATTGAGTTTGGAACCGCGATACGCAATTCGGCCAGCGGCTATTCGCCTACATTCCGGACCGCCGCCATGGCGAGTTCTGCAGATGAGATCAACGCTTCTGCACGATCACGCAACACTTCACCGGCAGGGGTCAGGCGGGCTGGGCGCAGTCGCCGATCTAACAATTGGGTTCTTAGCGCTTCTTCAATTTTACTTATATATTGCGAGACCGCCGGCTGCGTCATCCCAAGGAGACGCGCCGCTTCTGCCATATTTCCAGATCGTGCTGTTTCAGTAAAAACGTTTAATGCCCTTATATCGAGCCCTTTTGGCCATGCCATTCAACAATCCTTCTGAAAACCCAACGTGTAAAGTGCCAGCACCATAGTATAAGTAATATTTATATTAATTAATATACATTGGATAACCCAAACATGTATATGTTGGGAAAATTTCATGGAGGAACATATGCCAAAAGCGCTAAGCGAAGATCAAGTCAATGAGTATCACCGCGATGGCTTCTTCGCACCAATCCCCTGCCTGAGCGCCGATGAAACGGCAATGTTCTACGCCAAGTTTGAAGCTTATGAAGCTGCGCACGAAGGCTGGTACGAAATGTCCAAGGGCCAGAAACTCTATCTCTTGCAAACATGGGCGCGCGATCTGGGCTGTCATCCAAAAATTCTAGACGCCGTTGAAGACGTGATGGGGCCGAACCTGATGGTTTGGGGATTGAGCCTCTTCGTCAAAGATGCGCAGTCGCCATCTTACGTTTCATGGCATCAAGACAGCACATACTGGGGTTTATCGAAGCCAAATGTGACGACGGCATGGATTGCCCTGTCGCCAGCGAACAAGCAGTCCGGATGCATGAAAATGTTGCCCGGTACACATAAATGGGAACAGGTCACGCACCGTGACACCCTGGCCGAAGAAAATCTTCTGACGCGCGGACAGGAAATTGACGTGGATGTTGATGAAAAAGACGCCGTCTATCTTGAGATCGAGCCTGGCGAAATTTCACTCCATAACATTCGCACTGTGCACGCCTCTGCACCGAACCAGTCTGATCATCGACGTATCGCAATCGCCATTCGTTACATCACGCCCGACGTGAAACAGATCAATGCGGACGGCGACAGTGCCTGGCTGGTGCGTGGAGAAGATACCGAAGGGAACTTCATTCATGAGACCCCACCCGAAGCTGATATGGATGCGGCGGCAATGGCAGAACATGACCGTATTATGGAGCTGCGCCAAGGCGTGCTCTATAAAGGCGTCGACGGAAAGCCAGCGCATATAAAAACATAATCAGGGGATAGGCCCCATTCTGATTAACATCTCGTCATTCCCGCGAAAGCGGGAACCTAGATCTTGTAATGATTAGGCTGGGTCCCCGCTTTCGCGGGGATGACGAAAAAATATTTTATCCAAAAAATCTTACTTCAGCATGAAGCCGTGCTGAAACGGGTCTCGATCATCAACAAAAATTGTGTTGAGCCCGTGGATGCGCGCCCATCCCGCGATCGACGGTATAATCGCCGGCTTGCCGGCGACGCTTGTTTCGGCTTCAACCTTGCCATCAAATAATGACCCTATAATGCTTTCATGCACGTAGTGATCACCAACATTCAACAATCCTTTGGCGTGGCGCTGGGCCAATCTGGCTGACGTGCCTGTTCCACAGGGCGAACGATCAATCGCTTTATCACCATAGAATACAGCGTTCCGACCATCCGCTTCATCTTGAGTTGGCACGCCTGTCCACATGACATGAGAAACACCGTGGATGAGCGATTGTTCAGGGTGCACAAAGCTATACTTTTCATTGATCAGGTTGCGCACAACAGGGCTTAGGCGCTGAATGTCGCCGGGCGTTAAATCTGCCATGTCGCGCATATTATCCTGCGCTTCGATAATTGCATAAAAGTTGCCCCCATACGAAACATCGAACCGCAGTGTTCCGAGTTCGGGCACTTCGACTTCAAGGTCTGTATCAGCAAGGAAGCATGGCACGTTACGAATGCGCACATTGTCGACATACTCACCATTCATTTCGTATGTGGCTTCGACAACACCTGCGGGCGTATCAAGACGTGCCAAACCCGTTGTCTTTGGCACAACAAGACCGCGCTCGATCATAAACGTGACGGTGCCAATCGTGCCATGACCGCACATCGGTAAACAGCCAGACACTTCAATATAAAGTATCGCGACATCGCAATCATCGCGCGTCGGTGGATATAAGATCGAGCCTGACATCACGTCATGACCGCGCGGCTCAAACATCAACGCAGTGCGGACCCAATCATATTCATCCATGAAGTGTTTGCGCCGCTCAATCATCGTATCGCCGTCTAACATCGGCGCGCCATTAGTTACCATCCGCACCGGATTTCCGCATGTATGCCCATCAACACAGACGAATGTATGGCGTGTCATGCTTACTCTCTCCTTAGCGGTAACGGTCAATACGGTATGGCGTCATATCAATGCCCGGATCTTCGCCAGCTATCATATTTGCAATAAGCTCGCCGGTAACAACTGACATACTCAAGCCTAAATGACCGTGGCCAAATGCGTAATGAACATTTTCTGCCTGCATTGAAGGCGAAATCACTGGTACCGAGTTTGGCGTGCCGGGACGATGCCCCATCCATTCCGTGCCACCTTCAGTATTTAAATCTGGAAGATACCGCTGTGCAAGCTTCAAGAGTGCCTTGGAGCGTGCATAGTTTGGTTCGGCATCAAGCCCACCCATCTCGACCGAGCCGCCGATCCGCAAGCCCATGCGCATGGGCGTCATGACGAAATTATCTTCGGCGAATGTAATCATCGTACGGATATCAACACCGGGATTAGGTAGCGTCGTATTATATCCCCGGTCTGCCTCAATCGGGAATGACTCGCCTAATTGCTTGCTCAACCGCCCCGACCATGCCCCCGCCGCAATGACCAACTGTTCGACATCAATGCGTCTGCCATCACGCCCGACAATAGTCGACACCTTGCCATTCGACGTTTCTAGGGATGCGATGTCGACTTGTTCAAAAGTAACGCTACGTTTGCGTAAATGATCGGCAAGCGTCACGACAAGTTCTTTAGGATCTCGGTAATGCGCCCAATCAGGCGTAAAGTATCCAGCACGCGCTTCCGGGCCCAATGCAGGCTCGTGCTGCAAGACACCGTTTCGATCCAACGGAAAAATATCTGCGCCATGCTCTTCACGAGACTGCCAATGATGGGCTTCTGCATCTCGGGCTTGTTCTGTTCGATAGATAAATAATGTGCCTTCTTCGCTAAGGATATGCTTGGCGTCCAGGTCATCGAGCATGGTCTTGTGCGCGGACATTGAGCGCGACAACAATTCAGCTATCGCTGCGACACCCCGTTTGTGATCTTCGGGACGGCAAGCCTGCATAAATCGATAGAACCAAGGAACAAGATGCGGCAGATGGCCAATCCTCAAGGAAAGTGGGCCCAAAGGATTGAGTAGCATTTCCGGAATGCGCTTCCATAAACCAGGCTCTGCAATCGGGATCATTTCCGCAACAGCGATGGCACCCGCATTACCAGTCGAGGTGCCCTCATCAACGGACGCCCGGTCAATCACTGTGACCTCAAAGCCCCTATTCTTCAGGGCATAAGCAGTGGCGAGCCCGATGATCCCGTTGCCCAGAATTGTGACATGACGATCAGAATGAATAATGTTGTGACCCATCTAAATTCTAGAGGTTTGGTCGCGTTTCGAGGGCGTGGCTTACGATCTTTTCAACCATTTCCCGCTCTGCCCCGCTTAGGACTAAGCGCGGCGCACGCACAGTTTCTGATCCTTCACCGGCCATCTGATTGGCCAGCTTGATCATCTGCACCAACTTCACATCAACGTCGAGATGAAGGAGGGGCATGAACCATTTATATAGTGCATAGGCCTCATCAACCTTTCCTGCGCGCGCCAACTCGAATAACCGAACAGCTTCTTTGGGGAACGAATTCACCATCCCACATACCCAGCCTTTGGCACCAAACAACACGTTCTCGAGCACCAGGTCATCAACACCACAGAAAATCGTATAGCGATCCCCAACTTCATTAAACATGTCGGTTATGCGGCGACTATCGTGGGATGATTCCTTCACGGCGACTATATTCTCGACGTCACTTAAGGTTGTGAAATCGTGCGGTTTCAAATCCACTTTATAGGCAACAGGATTGTTATAAATCATGATTGGTAAATCGGTCGCAGCTGCGAGTGTGCGAAAATGATTAACCGCCTCAGCCGCGTCTTGCTGATAGACCATACATGGCAGCGCCATCAGGCCTGCACATCCGGCGCGCTCCGCACGTTTTGTGAATTCAATCCCAAATGCTGTGGTGTATTCCGCAACGCCAGTGAGCACAGGAATTTTTCCACCTGTCGCTTCAACCGCGGCACGAAGAACGTGTTCTTTTTCATCCTGGGTCAATGACGGGTTTTCGCCAAGTGTACCGAGCATCACGAGACCTTCAACGTCGGCATCCATGCATGATTGAATGTGACGTTGCGTCGCCTCTAAATCGAGTGCGCCATCAGCCTTGAATTCTGTCATCAACGCCGGAAAGACGCCTTGCCAATCAATACTCATATTCCCCTCCTCATAATCTGCGCAAAAGTATCAACGCGGATACGCGCAAAAACAATGTTTTCATCTATTCAGCGTGGTTAGCCCACCATCAAATGGCAGCATCTTCTTTTAAGGCCGAAATCGCATTTGCATCGTAACCAAGCTCGCCGAGTATCTCATCTGTGTGCTGACCAAGAACAGGAGGTGGGGTATCAACCTGTGCAGGCGCACCATCGATTTTATATCCGCTTCGTACCAACTTGATATCCCTACCAACACCTGGTGGATCTTTGAATTCTGCGATCATGCCACGGTCTGCAATTTGTGGATGCGCGAGCGCATCAGGCACTGAGAGGACTTCACCTGCAGGAACGCCCGCATCGTTGAAACGTTTCCGCCATTCACTCGCAGGGTGCTTTGCAAATGCTTGTTCCAGAACCGCTGTTAATTTAGGACGATTATTGAGCCTGTCTTGGCGGCCGATAAACCTGGGGTCCGCTTTTAGTTCTGGCATTCCGATGACGTCGCATACGGCTTCAAACTGTTCCTGCTTATTTGCTGCAATATTCAGCAACCCATCACCCGTCTTGAAGGTGCCCGAGGGGCTCGCCGTGAAATTATCATTTCCAAGGGGTTGTGGCGTTAGTCCTGCAACGAGGTAATTGGAAATCACCCAGCCCATCGTCGCCATTGTTGATTCTAACATCGACACATCAATAATATGTGCCTTCCGATCAGGGGACGCCAAGGCTGCAGCCACGGCAAATGCAGCCGTCATACCGCCAACCGTGTCCGCCACCGGATATCCCACCCGGTAAGGTGCCGTATCAGGTGCACCAGTAATACTCATCACCCCTGACATCCCTTGCACAATCTGATCATACGCTGGGAGATTTCTATAAGGCCCATCCTGACCAAACCCAGAAATCGCACAGTAAATCAGTTTTGGGTTATCTTCTTTCAAAGCATCAAACCCAACGCCCAAGCGATCCATCACGCCGGGACGAAAATTTTCGACAACCACGTCTGCAGTTTTGACCAGCTCGCGGAATATCCGTTTGCCGCTTTCACTCTTAAGATTAATCGTGACCGATCTTTTGCCTGCATTTTGCGCCAAGAATGAAATACCCATCTTTTTTGCGTTCAGCTCAGGGTCTGCCCCAAGCTGACGTGCAAGGTCACCCGACCCTGGCACCTCAACCTTGATCACATCGGCCCCCATATGCGCCAATTGATGACAACAAAACGGGCCTGCCAAAACGTTAGTTAAATCAAGAACGCGAACATGCGATAGCGCATTCAAAGGCTTTTCCTTCCAAATCTTTCCCTAAGAATCCCATGCTATAGATAGGAACGGCAAGGCCTGATCATTGATTTCATCATATATAGCCTTATGTATAAAAAATGTCAGACAGACCTCTCATTGGTGTCACAGGTTCCAGGCGTCGCGGCCGTATCATGACATTTCTCAATCGATTTGCCGTTTGGCGCGCCGGCGGGCGAAGTGTCTCTATCACCTAGGATAAACCATATCCAATTGATCAATTGGATGGGATCATCATTGGTGGGGTGATGATATTTCAGCAACACTTTATGGGGGTGCTGTTGCCCCTGATATCCGCGTCGACCCCCGCCGCGATGATCTTGAAATCGCAGCCCTCGACGTTGCTGATAAGCACAACATCCCGGTATTAGGCATTTGTCGCGGGTCACAGATTCTCAATGTTTTTTAAAAGGGAGCCTGTATAGCGAGATCAAAGAGATATACAAAGACGCCCCGCAAATCCGTACAGTGATGCCCAAGAAATGCGTCGATATCACACCAGATACAAACCTAAACATCATCTTGGACACGAGTTGCTGCTTTGTGAATAGCTTGCATCATCAATCATTTAACGGGTTGGGCGATGGTTTTGCCGTTGCCGCAAAATATGAATTCGACATGATCCAGGCCACCGAACGTCCGGGCGAGCGTTTCTTGTTAGGCGTGCAGTGGCATCCTGAATTTCTGGTCTAGCAGCCTCGCCAACAACGCCTGTTTTCTAGCCTTGTCGAAGCTGCACGCACGCGAACAAAACACATGGCTGCCTTGTAATTTACTCATAAATTTGAAGAATAGCTGTCAATAGCCACCAAGAGGAAACAATCCATGCCATACACACTCGAAGAATTTGCCGCCGACTGTAAGAATGCTCTTTCAAAAGGAAACGGCCCTGCTGAACTCGAAGAAGTTCGCACTTACGTCTCTAAGGCGCTCCAGGACCAAGACATGGTCGCAACCTATTTGCCACCAGATTGCGGTGAAGAGCGTCGCGTCCTTTTTGAAGATCCCGATTTGAAGTTCTGCATCTGTGGTCATGTCTATCAGGGGCCAAAAGACGGCAACCCGCACGACCATGGGCCAACGTGGGCAATTTATGGTCAAGCCGACGGCGAGACCGAAATGACTGATTGGAAAATTGTAAAGCCAGCTAATGGTGATGAGCCTGCCTTGGTTGAGCAAACCAGTTCATATTCATTAAAGCCAGGCGATGCGCACGTCTATCACGTCGGCGATGTCCATGCGCCGCTTCGTAACGGACCAACTCGCCTGATCCGCATTGAAGGCGAAGATACTGCGTTTATCACGCGCACACCCATCAAAGCTGCCTGATTCAAGTATCAATATGCCCCGGACCATTGCCGAATTTCTCGCCATTGGCTCGGGGCCGATTGGCCTCTCAGACTGGATTGCCATTGATCAAGCGCGGGTAGATGCCTTCGCCCAGGCAACGCATCATACCCACTGGCTCCACACCGATCCGGAACGCGCACGCGACGAAAGCCCTTATGAAGGCACCGTCGCGCATGGCTTTCTGGTTTTGAGTCTGATCAATCACGCTATTGACCAATGCGACTTGCGACCTACCAATAGTGAGTATGCGCTGAACTATGGTGTTGATCGGGTGCGGTTCTTGAAACCGATGCCAATTGGAAATGGCTTTCGACTTCGCGATCGCATTACGCTGATTGAGGCTGATATGCGGGATGCAGGCCTTTTTACACGCACAAAACACGCATTCGAAATCGAAGGCGATGATACGCCTTGTATTGTGGCAGAGTATTTAGCTATTTGGGTACCGTCTTAACGCAACGGTGATTATGCAGCTCGGCCAATTGCTGCGGGCGGTGAGACAATCGTTGTCATCCAAGCGCCTGCACTTGGCCCCTCCTGCACCCGTTCAAGAATCCATTGATAAACCAATACTGGACCGTCGGCCGGAAAGATCGTCACCGCAAATGCAGCACGGTCTTGTTCCTGTGCTAAAGGCTCGATCTTGTGATCATGATGATTAAGCAGCGGACTGTAGTTGGGTCCTTTAATCATGAGCTTAAAATGCTCAAGCGGCCCCGTCGCATTTTTGTTTTTGGGATGCGCAAATGACCATGTCTGAATGATCCCCGCATCAGCACTTGGGTTGTCATTTCGCTGTAAAGCCATGACCTGAATTTCAACGACACGTTTTGCGGATAAGCCTGGATCCGGCGCTAACGCCGCCCCCGCAATTGCCGGAAGCATTGCGCAAAGAAAGGCCAACAAAGGCATGTGTCGGATCATAATGTCTCCTCATCAAGGCCCCACGAAGCTTGGTTTCCCAACAGTCTCGGAGCCTCTTGAGTGTTTATTTGGCGGTGACTTAAATACCAGCCAGTTTCATTGCTTCTTTCAGAACTTTAACACTGGCAGCATGACCACCTGATTTGTGGAGCGCTTCGCCTTCGTCGCGCATCTTCTTCACAGCTTCAGCGTTCTTTGCCGAGCCTGATGCAAGTACAGCATCAATCGCAGCGATTTTTGCGGGACAGCTTCCAGCAAGGGCCGGCGTAGAGAACATCATAACAGCAGCAAAAAGTGTGATAATTTTAAGCATGATAATTCCTTAGTAAATAAAGAGGACATATACAAAGTACGCATTATAAGATCGATTGGACCATCCGAGATCAATACTTTTCCGATTGAGACCGTATCTGTACCCACCGCTCATACGTTGAAATTGAACTTTTAGAGCCGTATATGCGAACTGATATAATTGAGTTTATCAGACTTTTATCAAAGGGGTCCACAAAATGGCTGACACCGATCACACACAGAACACTGTGCCAGCAGCTGCAAAACAACTTGGCGCACTCGGTGTTATCCCGTTTTTAGGATTGGCCATCGCCGCCGTATTGGGCAGCGGGGCATGGGTTAACGATGCACTTGTCGCATTGCTTGCTTATGGCGCAGTGATCTTGTCATTTCTGGGCGGCATCCAATGGGGCTTTGCCGTGTCTTCGCCAGACATCACACCGCGACAAATGTTCAATCGGCTTTCGTTGAGCGTGGCCCCATCGTTGATTGCCTGGGGGGCGTTATTGCTCCCGCTCGGTCCCGGGCTAGTTGTTCTCAACGTCTCATTTATCTTGGTCTTGATAGTTGATTTGCGCACAGTGAACAGATCAGGCGCGCCGTCCTGGTATCCAGAGCTCCGCTGGCCGCTCACCATTTGTGCCGTTACTGCCCTCAGCACGGGTGTCTACGTGCTGTTCAGCCTCTAACTTTTATCAGTAAGTTGTGCGCGCAGCGCATCGTTTTCCAACTCAAGCTTATCGATGCGGCCCTTCATGGCATCAACCAACGGTTCCATTTCATCTTCGGACCAGCGCTGAATAATGTTTTGCGGGCAATTTGAGACCCAGGCCTCAATCGTAAATATGAACGCCCGTTCGACTTTGCCCTGATAGTCATCGAACACGAGCTTGCTTATCAATTCCGGATCATCTTCGACAACCTCAACATCACCCCAGATTTTAATCCGGCGTTTGTTGCGGTAATCCATCAGAAAGATAAATGCCTTCGGGTTATCATCAAAGTTACCGATACTGATGTATTGGCGATTGCCAGAAAAATCTGCAAACGCGAGCCTTTTGTCATCTAAAGGCACCAAAAACCCCTTTGGGCCGCCGCGATGTTGAATATAAGGCTGCCCTTCAGCGTTCGAGCTGGCGAGATAGAGCGTGTCACGTGTTGCCAGAAACTCAGCCAAGTCATCAGTCACCGAATGACGCTAGCCACCCCGCTCCTCCATTTTCTGGTATCCAGCGCGCGAGCCAAGCTTTTCCTGCACAGCTTTAACACTTGGGGTGAAGGCAATATCACTGACATTGGTGCGGTCCATATTCATCTCTCTCCATCATTTATGACTAAGATACGACGAAAACGCCCCGCAGCAACGTATGTTGAGCGGTCATTCTGTTGTGTTGATTGGTTAATAATGGGAAGAAATGGTGCGCCCGGAGAGATTCGAACTCCCGGCCCCTTGATTCGTAGTCAAGTACTCTATCCAGCTGAGCTACGGGCGCATCGCTTGTAACCTCGTTTGAAGCTGCGGAACGTACTCTACACATTTCGAGGTGACAAGACCCATAACGCCAAATTTCGACGAGTTTTGTAGATTGACGCGAAAATTTTGAAAAATTAGTAAAAATTAAAGATTCGCTATATAAAACAATCGTCTTGTCGCCTTCACAGGCTTTGTCTAATATCTCAGTCAACGACTGGGAAACTAAAGGGGTACGTCATGGCGTGCAAAATCAATATGCCAACGTTATGTTTCCCTAAACTCAAAAGGGGCGGTCTTCAGGGATGAGATTTTCGGATTTTTCCTCACTACGTTTTCTCGTAGTCGGTGCGGCGTTATCGCTAGGCGCTTGTTCTTATGGAGACAGCTTGCTGTGGCCATCGTATGAAACAACAGAGGAAGCCTCTGCTGAAGCCGCTTCTAGTGATGGTACAGATCAGGTTCAGGTCATCGGGGGCGGTCAGCCTCCGATAGGTGCTACTCAGTTTGTGCCCCCAGGTGTCACGCCTGGCGAGCCGACGGGTACATTTGTTGGCCAGAAGGTTGTGCAACTCCGTGATGAGTTAGGACGTTTGCAGTCTTCTATTGCTCAACAAAACGAAGAATTACAAAGACTCCGTACAGGGCTTGTTCAGAACTCGCAGCAGTATCATGGCACCATTGCTGCCGTGAACTCGCGTCTGCAAGTTGGTACGACACCCGGCAACCCTATCCTTGTTCAGCAGTTCAAAAGTGCACAGGCTGACCTTGATCGTATTGCCGACGAAATTAATTATATGAATAATCTCACAGCAGCGGTCGCCAACAATTCTACATTGTCCGCATATATGGCCGAAGCTGCACGCGCTGCATTTTCAGTTTCAGGCGCTGTTGATGAAGATCACCGCCAACTGGCCATTCTTGAGGACGAGGGCAATCGTACTGCCGTTCTTATTGATCGCCTGTTAAAAGAACTCACCAGTGATGTGCGCCGTCAGACGAACTATGTGACAACTGAGCGTTCGAACCTCAACCTTCTCTCTGCTGGCATCAAGTCTGGCGAGTTGTTTGGTGGATCGCTCGTGAACCGCGCCGTCCTTTCAAATTCAGGTCAGGCCTCGATGGCCGGTGCACCGATAAGCACAGCAGGCCGCACACCTTTGGTTGTGATCCGCTTTGATCGCGCTGATGTTCCTTACGAGCAGGCTTTATATACAGCCGTTTCGAAAACCCTCGAGCGTCGTCCAAACGCGATGTTTGATCTGGTTGCTGTTGCACCGACAATTGGTGGCGCCGCACGGATCGCATTGAACTCGCAAAAGGCACGCCAACATGCCGAGAACGTTATGCGCTCGCTTGTTGAAATGGGCCTGCCGCCTAACCGGGTCGCTGTCTCTGCAAAAACTCAACAACAAGCCGCCAATAACGAAGTGCATCTGTTCGTTCGCTAATAACAGCTGCATTCCGGCGAGTTTCGCCGTCTAGGGATGGTATCATGGCGCAACTTCGCGACGATATTGATCATCACATCGTTACTTGGGCTGAAGTCCATCGCGACACGCGTAAGCTTGTACGTCGATTGATGACCAAAGGCCTATTTCAAGGCATCGTTGCGCTGACACGCGGTGGGCTTGTCCCCGGCGCCATTGTGGCACGCGAAATGTCGATCCATGTGGTCGATACCCTGTGTATCTCCAGCTATGACGAACAGGTCCAGGGCAGTATTCGCGTTCTGAAGGAGCCTCATGCGGCGCTTGAGAACGGCGGCGAAGGTTGGCTCTTGATCGATGATCTCGTTGATACCGGCACAACAATGAAAGCCGCTCGGGATATTTTGCCAAATGCGCATTTTGCCACGGTTTATGCCAAGCCTAAAGGTCTGCAGCTCATCGACACCTACGTGCATGACATAGAACAAGACGTTTGGATTTTCTTTCCCTGGGATACGTCACCTCAGTACGCACAACCACTTTCCGACGGCTAATAACTGACACGCCTCTAAATCGTCATGATTTGAACAATCCCTGAACGTATTCATCTGCGATACATCCTAGGCTTACATAACCGATGCTCAGGAGGATCCCATGGCGCTATTCCAGAAAGACGTGAACCCTATTCCCAAAAAACCTAGCGGACGCACACAAACACTCAGCCTGCTTGGTATGCCGACAAACCCGGTAACGGACACGAATACCAAAGATGAGACCGACACATCGCCTGCAAACAATAAATTAGAAAGCCGACTGATTGTTGGCCCCAACATCAAACTCAAAGGTGTTGAAATCGAAGATTGCGATACATTGGTCGTTGAAGGTTACGTCGAAGCCTCCATGGACAGTCGTGTCATCAAAATTGCCGAAACCGGCGTTTACAAAGGCACCGTTGAGATCGATACCGCGATCATAAAAGGCAAGTTCGAAGGCGAGCTCACGGCACGCGAACGTATCATTGTTCATGCTACGGGCGATGTAAGTGGTAAAATTCGCTATGGTAGTTTGGCGATCGAAGAAGGTGGTCGCGTCCACGGTGATCTGGATGAACTGCACCTTCGTCCGGGTGCCAAGCAACCGGCAATTGCCGAAACCAAAGACACCAAAACATCAGAAGCGGCTGAATAACTAGCTTTTCACCGACAACATCCGATCCAGGTCCATTTCGAAGTTCAGAAGGTCTTCCGGCACAGTAAGGCCTTCCGCACGCATGGTTGAAATCGCTTGATCCAGGCGAAACTTGATTTCGTGCAGATCACCCTGCTCACCCTCTGCGGCACCCACTAAATAAGAAATTTCAACTTCCAGGTCATCAATAGCCATGTCTTTATCCTTTCTCTAGAAAGCAACACTCCCGCTGCTCAGGGTCTGGCCTCGGCGTTATACTGGTGGCAGTATACCCGAAAGTGAACAGGAGACACCAAATGACTGAGACTTATGAGCTATTTGCCATCAAATATGCACGTCATGACCGCGATGCAACGGAGAACTTTGTCGACGATCCCGATCTGCATGAAGGCAATATGCCCATCGATTATTTCATCTGGGTCGCTAAAAACAAGAACCGCACCGTGCTTATCGATACAGGTTTTAACGCAGATGCCGCCGCACAGCGTAAACGCGAATTCATGCGCTGCCCCGCCGAAAGCCTATCCATGGTCGGTGCCAATGCTGCTGATATTGAAGATATCGTGATTACACACCTTCATTACGACCATGTCGGCAATTTTGATTTGTTTCCGAACGCACGTTTCCACTTACAAGACAAGGAAATGCAGTTTGCGACCGGTCGCTATATGAAGTATGGCACACTTCGCGTTGCCTATGATATCGAACACGTCGTCGGTATGGTCCGTCAGGTTTATAAGGAACGCGTCCAGTTTCATGATGGCGACAGCGAACTTTTTCCAGGTATCGGCCTGCACTTTATTGGCGGGCACACCATGGGCCTGCAGTCTGTCACCGTTGAAACCGCGCGTGGCCGTGTTGTTTTAGCCTCAGATGCATCCCATCTTTATCATAATATGTGGGATAAAAACCCGTACCGAACCGTCTTTAATATTGGTGACATGATGGAAGGCCATGACAAGCTACGCTGGCTTGCGAACGGCAATGAAGATCTCATTGTGCCGGGTCACGACCCGTTAGTGATGGATTATTATCCAGCGCCATCTGAAAATTTAAAGGGTAAGGTTATCCGCCTTGATGTCGCGCCGACAAAATAAGCGCGGCCAGGGCTAGACAGCAACGTTATCGATCAGGCGCGTTTTACCAAGCCAGGCAGCAGCAAGAACCCGCATGGGGCGCCCTCCTGTTGCCGGTTCAAGCGTTTCTGCATCACGTACAGCGACATAATCCACCGCATTAAACCCTGCGCTATCCAATTCATTTGCGGCATCTTTGCAGGCGATTTCAATCGGATCGCCTTTTGCGACACGGGTCGCAACGCTCGTAATTTCATGGTGGAGACGAGGTGCCAATGTGCGCTCGGCATTGGTAAGATACGTATTGCGTGAGGACATCGCCAATCCATCACTTTCGCGAACCGTCGCACCGCCAAGAATTTCAACGGGCAAATCCAGATCCCGCGCCATTGAACGAATGACGCACAATTGTTGATAGTCTTTTTCACCAAAGATGGCGATATCCGGCATGGCTTGAATTAATAACTTTGCAACCACGGTCGCAACGCCAATGAAGAAATGAGGGCGGGTCTCGCCTTCTAAAAGTTGGCTCAGCTCTTGAACTTCAACCTTTGTGCGGTGACCTTCACGGTACATTTGCGTCATTTCAGGCGTAAACACTAAATCCACACCAGCCGCTTCAAGCATAGAAAGATCGCGCGCTTCGTCTCGGGGATACACAGCAAAATCCTCACTCGGCGAAAACTGGGTCGGATTTACAAAGATAGAAGCGATCGAGCGATCTGCTTTTTCAGAAACGGCATGGACCAAAGACATATGGCCGTCGTGAAGCGCGCCCATTGTGGGCACCAATGAAACGCTTTCGCCCACTTTACGCCAGCCAGCAACGATTTCACGCATTTCAGCGACAGATCTTACGACCTCCATCTGCTCAGTCCTTCGTCTTCTTCACACCGAAACAATGATCCAGTGTCGGAAACTGGCCATTTCGCACTTCATCTGCGTAATTGCCAACGGCTTCTGCGATCATTTTTCCCGCATCCCCATAGCGTTTTACAAACTTAGGTGTGAAGTCTGCAAACAAGCCAACCATATCCTGCGTAACAAGAATCTGTCCATCACATGCCGGCGATGCCCCGATGCCAATCATTGGCACGCCACTTTGTTCTGTCACAGTGCGGGCAACGACTTCAACCGTTCCCTCAATCACAATTGCGAATGCGCCAGCATCTTCAATCGCGCGCGCGTCACGGCAAACCTGTGCAGCGCCTTCATCATCTTTGCCTTGAATTTTAAAGCCGCCACGGTGTTCGGCTTTTTGTGGCAACAAGCCTATATGGCCAAGTACAGGGATACCCGCCGCAACAATTACTGCAACGGTTTCCGCCATTTCTTCGCCACCTTCGAGCTTTACAGCCTGACAACCCGTTTCATCGAAAACACGTTTTGCCGAGATAACAGCTTGTGCCGGAGATGTTTCGTAACTTCCATGCGGCAGATCAACAACCACACAGGCACGTTCAGTCCCGCGCATGACGGCCTGGCCATGCGCTATCATAATATCAAGGGTCACACCGCGTGTGGTCTCGAGGCCATAGACAACCATCGCCAAAGAGTCGCCCACGAGCACAATATCACAATGCTGATCGACGCACTTTGCCATCGGCATGTCGTACGCTGTTAAACATGCAAGACGTCCACGACCCTTGCGGGCGCGAATATCGCTCGCGTTAAATCTTTCCGTCACCATTTTGTTGCGGCTCCTATCCCCTGCAAACTCCCATTTGCCGTTACGAAGTTATCCATATTATTTTGCACTGCACAATAGAAGAGTTTTGTGGAAAAGTTCAAAATGCACCTTGGGAACATCGTTAAATTTACGCATATGCCGCTTGGCCTGGTTCCAGAAATTCTCAATACCGTTGATGTGATTTGCCTTGTCTGCAAATAGTTTGGAATGGTTGATACGGAAGTGTTTAAAGTCCGATACATCCAGCACATTATACCCTCTC
>Ga0115563_1000801_pt1 | contig 24775 bp, 18 predicted proteins | sample COGITO_mtgs_1105_2_FD_87198 | JGI IMG/M metagenome (GOLD analysis project Ga0115563, IMG submission 87198) | Pelagic marine microbial communities from North Sea - COGITO_mtgs_110519 | ecosystem: Environmental > Aquatic > Marine > Epipelagic | place: Germany:Helgoland, sampling site Kabeltonne...
CCAACCGATAAAATGGATGCCTTGAAGCGCTTACTCGATGCGCATCAAATTCCCGTAAAGCAATTGGCTCAAACTACCAAGGAGATAAAGGCAAGGTTGAAGGAAATCCGTATGCCATGGATCACCGTTTATTTTTGCCCAAAGTAATTCGTCCTCTCCCTATTCTATTGGAGGATTGGGTGAAATTGCATTTAAAGGAAATGCGATTAACAGGCATATGGGAGGGCTTGATATTGTATCCGATTCGCTCCACGCAAACATAAATAACCCTGCCAGCCTTGGAGACTTAAAGCTGGTTACCTACAGCCTTGGTTTAAATTATAAAGCCACCAAATTATCTTCAAGTGCCACAAACGAGTCAGTAACCTCTGCATCAATTGATTATTTAGTGGTCGCAATTCCTACAAAGAAATTTACTTTTTCTTTTGGAATCCTTCCAGCTACTTCTGTAGGTTATCGTTTACAATCCATTATTGAAGGCGAGGATATCAATAATGTCGTTAACCAAAACGAAGGTTCCGGAGGATTAAATCAAACCTTTTTTAGTATTGGTTTTAAGGTATTTAATTTCTTGAACTTTGGAGTAAGTGCCAATTACAATTTTGGTAAAATCACCAACGAGTCTTCTAGACAAGAACAAAACATAGATTTTGGAACCTTTTTTAATAAAACGTCTTCTCTAGTTGGTTTTAATTATCGTTTTGCAACCCAATTTAAAATCCCCCTTACGGCTAAGGTTCGACTCGATGCAATGGCGTATTATGTACCTGAAAATAGTTTAACCGCTACAAATGAAAGTATATATTTTACACGTTCGGTCTCCACCCAGGGACTTGGAGATTTTGAAAACGTTGACTTAGAAGCGATGAATTTAAAAGAAACTAATATATCGTTGGGTGATCAGTATTCATTTGGACTTGGTATTACCAAAGAGAAAAAATGGTTTGTTGGGGGACAGTATTCTCAACGTAACTCGGCTGACTACGTCAACAACTTTATCTCCCTAGATAACATAACCTACGCTAATGGATCCCGCCTTTCATTTGGTGCGTTCTATTTACCAGACTATAGCTCTATAACAAGCTATTGGAAACGAATTGTTTATCGGGCAGGAGTGCGCTTTGAAGATACTGGGGTTTTATTTAACAATCAAGCACTTAAAGAAACTGGCATATCTTTTGGAGTTAGTTTGCCGATGGCAGGATATTCCAATGCAAATTTTGGGGCAGAATTTGGAAAACGAGGAAGTCAAGACAATGGCTTAATTCAAGAATCCTACTGGAACCTAATCGTTGGTTTATCACTAAACGATATTTGGTTCATTAAAAGAAAATTTAATTAATTTATTTATATCAAATGAGAACTCTAACAAATTTCTTAGTATTTACTTTCATTCTTAGTACAAGTTTTGTCCGTGCCCAAACGAGCGAAACCTGTAACCAGAATTTATCCATCTTTGCTGAATCTGCAAAGGTTAAGAACTACGACGCAGCATACGAGCCGTGGACTGCAGTTCGTGCGGAGTGTCCATCACTCAATAGAGCAATCTACACCTATGGAGAACGTATTTTAAAGAGTAGATTGAAAAAAGCTGAGGGCGCAGCCAAAGAAGCAGAAGCTCAAGACTTAATGAAACTATACGATCAATGGATTGCAAATTTCCCATCTAGAAAAGGGAAAAACATGATTGGAAGTATCTTGGCAAGCAAGGCACAAACCATGATGGATTACAAGCTGGGAACTACTGCTGAGATTTATGCAGTTTTTGATGATGCCTTCACTAAGGACATCACCAGCTTTACCAACCCCAAAGGTTTGTACAACTATTTCAAAACCATGCACGATCTCTATAAAGAGGGTGCTGCAGGAGTAACTCCAGAAAAACTATTCAACAAGTACGAAGAGGTTTCAGAGAAATTTGAACTTGAAGGCACTAAACTAGCCAAGAAGTTGGATGTGCTTTTGAAAAAAGAAGAAAGTGGATCTCCTTTAACAACGAGAGACCTAAAGAACAGAAAGAAATTCGATACCAATTCAAAAGCAATAGGTATTTTCCTTTCAAACCTTGATGCGATTATTTCAAAAGAATCGACTTGTGAAAATTTGATTCCTTTATATACTCGTAATTTTGAGGAAAACAAAAACGATGCGGTTTGGTTGAATAGAGCTGCCGGTCGTATGAAAAGCAAGGAGTGTTCAGATGATCCATTGTTCGTGACAATTGTTGAGGCATTACACGCATTGGCTCCTTCAGCTAATTCAGCCTATTATCTTGGAATACTTAACGATAAGAGAGGAAACAGTTCGGAGGCTTTACGTTATTACGAAGAATCAATTTCTTTGGAAACGGATCCTTACAAAAAGGCCAAGACGTTATATAAAATTGCTTTAGAATTCAAAGCTAGGGGCCGTAAGTCAACTGCTAGAAGCTACGCAAACAAAGCTTTAGGATATCAGCCTTCTCTAGGAAAAGCACACCTGATGATTGCTGGTTTGTATGCAAGTTCTGCAAACGATTGTGGCAATACACAATTTGAGAAAAGAGCTGTATACTGGTTGGCAGCAAAAACGGCAAGAAGAGCAGGAAGAGTAGATGCATCCTTAAAGAAAAATGCAAATAAAACAGCATTGAGTTATGAAGGCAGAGCACCTTCCAAAACAGATATCTTTACAGAAGGAAATGCTGGGACTACAATTAAATTCGATTGTTGGATCAGAGAAAGTGTCACTGTACCGAATCTCTAAATGCTGAACAGGCTACTAAAATATAAACTAAGGGTTGTCGTTTTTGCGACAGCCCTTTTTTGTTCTTGTGATTTATCCGTAGATAAACCAGTCCTTACTGATGCCCAGAAGAAAGAGCCTGTGGGCACTGGCTATAATATCCGCATGGTATACACCGATTCTACACGTGTAAAAGCCATTTTAGAAGCACCTCTTTACTTAGATTACTCCAACTTACCCTTGCAGTATTCTGAATTTCCTGAAGGACTTAAGGTTACTTTTCTAGATGAATTGATGAACGAAAACATTGTATTGGCTGATTTTGGTACGCTGTATAATGGGACTTCAATTATTGATTTGGTTGGAAACGTTAGTCTCACTTCAAGTGATGGTTCTGTTTTGACTACTGAACAACTTTACTGGGACGCCAATAACGATTGGATTTTCACTGAAAAAGAATTTCGTTTTGTAGGGCCCGAATACAATGTGCTCGCAAACCGATTGGATACCAACAAAGAATTCACTAAATTTCAGACAGGTAAATTAACAGGTACTGTAGCTGTAAAAGATGAACCAGCTGCTGAGTAACACAAAAAACATTCGAATGAAATTCCATAAAATATCAGAATTCTTATACATCGTTATCGCCGTAGTGTCCCTTTTTGAAGTGATCACACTCTGGGACGTACAACCTGATAAAGCTTATTTATTTCTTGGCTTTTCAGCATTATCCATCTTTATGTTTTTGTTTCGACGTAATTATAGGAAGAAGTTTGAACGTAGAAAATCGTAGATGGTTGCCACAGACTTTGTAATCATTATTTGCCTGATGCTTTCTGCCTTCTTTTCGGGTATGGAAATAGCCTTTATTTCTTCGGATAGAATTTTCCTTGAGATCGAAAAAAATCAAGGCAATATCATTGCACGAATTTTAACCCGCATCACCGAAACGCCTTCTAAGTTTATTGCTGCCATGTTGGTTGGGAATAATATTTCCTTGGTCGTTTATGGGATTTTTATGGGAGATCGGATTATTAGCCTCTTGTATCCCGGAGCAGACGAAGCCAACTTATCCCTGACTATTCTTTTTTATCAAACCCTTATTTCCACGGTAATCATATTGTTGACCGCAGAATTTCTCCCAAAAGTTTTTTTTCAACTCTATGCCAATAAGTTGATTAAGCTCTTCATTATTCCTGCCGCAACTTTTTATTATCTCTTTTATCCCATTACTTTTTTTGTAATAAAAATTACGGACGGAGTTCTTCTATTGTTTTTTAAAACTGCAGCTGAGGTAGCAGAAATTTCTTTTTCTAAAGGAGAATTAGGCGATTATATTGTGAAGCAGGTCGAGTCTGTATCAGACAAAGAAAAATTGGATTCTGAAATTCAAATTTTCCAAAATGCATTGGAGTTCTCAGACTTGAAAGCTCGTGAGGTTATGGTGCCCAGAGCTGAGCTAGTTGCCATTGATATAGACAAAGATATACAGGAGTTAAAAGAGTTGTTTATGACCACGGGTTTATCTAAGATTCCAGTATATCAAAATTCTGTTGATGATATTCTGGGTTATGTTCATGCCTTTGAACTACTGAAGAAGCCCGCATCAATTAGAAGTATATTACTGCCTGTGGAATTCATTCACGAGCCACTTCCTATCAATGAAGTGCTGAATCGGCTGACCCGTAAACGTAAAAGCTTAGCCGTTGTTCTCGATGAATATGGAGGAACCTCAGGCATTATAACGGTTGAGGATATTGTTGAAGAATTGTTCGGTGAAATTGAAGATGAACACGATCAAGTGGATCATTATGAACTAAAAGTTAGCGAAACGGAATTTGAGTTTTCTGCTCGCTTAGAAGTTGATTACTTGAACACTACCTATGGTTTTTCGTTCCCAGAAGAGGAGTTTTACGAAACCCTAGGGGGCTTAATTGTGCATTTTACAGAAGAAATCCCGCTACAAGGCGATGTGTTTTCTTTAGCCCAATATGAGTTTAAAATCTTAGAAGTTTCTTCTACTAAAATAGAACGAATCCATCTAAGGGTAAACGAATCTTAGCATCCTATACCGCAACTCGAGTAGAAGCTGCATTATATAATTTTATTCCCTTTTATTATTGACTAGGAAATTGTATTTTCGCAACTAATAAAAATTTAAATACCCATACAATGGCTATATTAGGTAAAATCAGACAAAAGTCTTTCTTTCTAATTCTAATCATAGGACTTGCATTATTTGCTTTTATTATTTCGGGAGTATTCGGAAATGGAGCAGGTGACACTGGACCTTCAGATCCCATTGGAGTTGTTAATGACGAAGAAATTAAAATTGAAAACTTTAGATTTCTTGTTGATCAAACAGAACGTCAATACGGATATTCAACCATTCAGGCGGTAAATGCTGTCTGGAATCAATACGTTCAAAGCACTCTTTTTGAAGCTGAGTTGAATACCTTGGGAATCGATGCAGGGAAAGAACAAATCGAACAAGTCGTTTCCTCTACAGAATCCATTATATCTGACGCTCGTTTTATTAACGAAGCTGGTTTTTTTGACTTTGGTTTATTTGCGGATTTTATTCTACAAATGAGAGATCAAAATCCAGAAGGATATGAGCAATGGAAATCACAAGAAGCAGGCATTATTTCTTCTGCTAGAGAATCCATTTACTTTGATTTAATTAAGTCCAGTACTGGGATTACAAATAAGGAAGCTCAGGTGTTATTTCATTTAGAAAATGATAACCTTGATTTGAACTATGTTCAAATTCCATTTTCAAGCATTAACGACACATTGGTTTCTGTTTCAGATTCAGAAATAAAAGCCTACATCAAAGACAATGCTGCTTCCTACGAAACAAAAGCAAGCAGAGGGCTAGACTATGTTGCCTTTTTAGAAACTCCTACAGAAGAAGATCAAGCACTCATCAGAAACTACTTAACGTCTTTAATCGATGATCGAATTGAATACAACGATGTTTCAAAACTTACCGATACCATCCAAGGATTTAAATCAACTAAATTCGTTCAAGAGTTTGTCGACAAATATTCTGAAAAAGGCTTTGATTCACTTTACCTACCCAAAGGGAGATTACCAAGAGAATTTGGTGACATTTTATACGATCTAGAAAAAGGAGCTGTTTTTGGACCCTACAAAAACATCGACTCCTATCAAATTTCACGCTTATTAGACCGTAAGAAAAACGGTTCAATACGCGCGTCCAATATTGTAGTGGCTTATCAAGGAGCAACAGGTGCTTCTGCCGACATTACAAGAACAAAAGAACAAGCGAGAAGATTAGCTAACAATTATCTCAGACAGTCAAGAAGAGATCCTAGTCGAGTTGAAACTCTTGCCTTGAAATTTTCTGATGATCCAACCAAAACATCTGCAGGTGATTTAGGCTTTTTTCAAGAAGGTGCAATTCCTCAAGAATTTTTTGATTATGCTAATAAAGCTCGAATTGGCTCTGTTGGATTAGTAGAAACGGATTATGGTTTCCATGTTGTCAAAGTAACCGATAAACAAGACCTTGTCCTTTTGGCTACGGTGAGTCAAAAAATTGTTCCTTCCGAGAAAACGTCTAATGAAATTTTTCAAGCTGCAACACAATTTGAAATGGGTACTGCTAAACAGGATTTTGCTGCTTTAGCTTCAGCAGAGAACTACAATTTACGTACGGTAAATTCAATAGATGCCTTAGACGAAAACCTTCCTGGATTACCAAACCAGCGTTCCATTGTTCAATGGGCTTTTGGTGAAGACGCCTCTGTTGGAGATGTAAAACGTTTTAGTCTTTCTTATGGTGGTTATGCCATAGTGAAACTAACGAGTAAAAAAGACAAAGGATTAGCCGATGTTGAAGAAGTTCGTGCTGAGGTTAGTCAAATCATAAGAAACGAAAAGAAAGCGGCAATGCTTGTTAAAGCAAACAAAGCAAATACTTCACTCGAAGACCTTGCAGCTGCAAATAAGGTTGAAGTTGTTTCTGCCTTATCGGTAAACCAAAAAAGTGCAACCCTAGTGGGTGCAGGAAACGAACCTTATGCGGTTGGTGCTGCGTTCGCAATGGAGGCTAATGAGACCTCTGACTTGATTGTTGGAAACAAAGGAGTTTACATGATTCAAGTAACCGCTAAAAACATTGTTAATGATTTAGACGATTACACTTCTTTTGCAAATACACTTGCACAACAGGAGCGCCAAAAAGTAGCTCGTTTGGTTATGGATGCTTTAGAGTCTTCTGCAACGATTACTGATAATCGTTCTTTATATTACTAAGAAGAAATATGTTATTTAAAAAAGCCTCTGTTTACAGCGGCTTTTTTTATGCAATCATTTCTGCATATGGAACTACCGTAGTATAGCCCTTTTCATTGAAATAGGTAGGGCAAGACGCTCCAGTAGCTAGAATAAAATCTCCTCCCCAAGCTCCCAAACTTTTTATTGCCCCATTAAAATCAGGGAATAAGCGTTCTATAATTGGAGTTTGCTGAAGCAAAGATCCGATGAGTTTTTCGTGGGCAGTAATCAATTCATTAAAGTGGCTCAATGTGCTTGCCGATAGGAGTGACGCAGTTAGCTCATTGATCGTTTCAATCTGCTTTTTCGACGGTTTGCTGCGTTTGTGATAAGCAATCACTTCTTGTTGACTGTCTTGTTTTTTATTCAAATGCACAAAGTAGAGTTGATCTCTGAACGGTGGATCATATGACAAAGATTGAACCACTGGGGTGTATTCATTCCGTGTATAGAGCAAGGCTTGTTTCGCTTGGGCTACGGCAACATCGTAGCCGCTTCCTCCGAAGGTTTTGTCGAGCAATTCGTAAGGATTTACTTGTGCCCACTGTGCTATATTATTTATAAAAGTTGAAGAAGAGCCTAATCCCCAACTGCGATCAAAATCTAAGTTTGTTTCTACTTCAAAACCCCTAGAACAAAATGTTGGCTGAAGTACTCGAACGCATTTTAAAATATCTTGTAATTTTTTGATCAGGGGCAAAGGAGTTGCATTGTCTTCTATGCATTCAAAATTATCAACAGAGAGAATGACACCCATCCACACTTCTTGGGTGTGGGTGTAGCTTTTCCATTTCAGTACAGGGACTTCTAGAGGTGTAACCCGCATGTGTTGCCCTTTTTGAGTTGGAAGTGCAAAAGCTCTAGCACCATTAAGTACCAGGTACTCTGCAGTGATTAATAACTTTCCTGGGCTATAAAATTCAAGCATTCGAAGCTTTTAAAAATTCAGTTACCGCACTAAAACTAACGGGTGTTGTTTTGAAATATTCAATTGCTTCCTCTTTTTGAGTAGCGTTAGCCTTGAGTTGATTCAGTATGTTGAGTAAGTGCATTTTCATGTGCCCTTTTTGAATTCCAGAAGTAACCAAAGAGCGCAATGCCCCAAAATTTTGCGCAAGTCCAGCAACAGCAATTAGCTCCATTAATTCAGAAGCTTTTGGATTTCCCAGCAGTTGCATAGACCATTTTACTAGAGGATGTAAGTTTGTCAATCCCCCTACGGTACCAACTGCCAACGGAATTTCAAGTGCAAAACAAAATTCATCTTCTGTGCATGAGGCAGTACTCAAACTCCTGTATTGTCCCGTTCTAGATGCGTAGGCATGAATACCAGCTTCTACGGCTCTAAAGTCATTTCCAGTTGCAAGAACTACAGCATCGATTCCGTTCATAATACCCTTGTTATGGGTCACGGCTCTATGGGGTTCTATTCGAGCAATTTCAACGGCACGGACAAATTTTTCCACAAATTCACGCTTAGTCATTCCTTCTTCAGGTTCCAAAGCATCTATTGTACAACGAACTTCGGCTCTAACTAAACAGTTCGGGACATAGTTCGATAAGATGCTCATTACAATTTCTATCGGTTCTTCTCCTTTCAGATCGGTATGGGTTGCAGCTTCACGAACTAAGGTTTTGGCGAATTGCTCTAAACAAGAATTTATAAAATTCGCACCCATGGAATCTACCGTATTGAAACACGAATGGATTTGGTAGTAATTATCTAGTTCGATGGTTTTGTCGACTAGTGTGATGGATGAAATTCCACCCCCTCGTGCATCCATGTTTTTGGTAATACTAGCCGCATCTTGATGAAGCTGAGACTCAATTGAATTGAAAAAAGAAAATAATTTTTCACGAGCTCCTTTGTACATAAAATGTACTTGTCCAATTTTTTCTTGCCCCAATATTGTAGTCTGAAACCCTCCACGAGCTCCCCAGTATTTAGCGGCTTTTGAAGCTGCAGCAATAACAGAACTCTCTTCAATAACCATGGGAATAGTGTATTCCTTTTGGTTGATAATAAAATTAGGAGCTACGCCTAAGGGTAAATAAAAATTAGAGACTGTATTTTCAATAAATTCATCGTGAAGTTGTTGTAACTGATCATCAGAATTCCAATAAGAAACGAGGGTTTGCTTTGCATCTTTATTGCCTCCAAAGTAGGTCGTAATTAGCCATTCAATTTTTTCTTCTTTGGTTTTTTTTGAAAACCCTGCAATATTTCTTGACATGCAATTATTTTTGTATAAACAAAGATACATTTTTCGCAAAAGAATATTTCACAATTTTATTTTAGTGGTCAGTTCAAATTCACTACTTTGGATCATCATAATATTTTAAAAAATAAATCTTCAATGAAATTATTACGATTAGCCCTAGTCCTAGTTTTTCCTTTTACGCTTATTGCTCAAAAAAAAGAAATCACCAATGAAGAAATTTGGAACTTTGAATTTTCATCTGAGTCCTTAGAAGAAATACATCCACTGACCACAGTGAGTCAGTACACCGTATTGGAGGTTGACCGAAGAACCCAAACCTCAAAAATAGTGGCTTACGATTATGCCACTGCTAATGTAACCGAAGAGATCGTTAATTCTGCTTCAAGTGCCTTAGTTCCTTTTTTTACGTCCTATAGTTTTTCTAAAGATGAAAATAAATTATTGTTGGAATCGGAGTCCGAACCGATTTACAGGAGGTCCAAACGTGCTAAATATTTCGTTTACGATAGAACAACCACTAAAACCTCCTTGCTGTTTGGTTCTAAAGTTCAAGAACCTAAATTCGCTCCAGATGGATCTAAAGTAGCTTTTGTTTTTGAACGTAATCTCTACATAAAAAATCTAGAAGAAAATTCCATTGAACAAATTACTTCAAATGGGAGTGAACACATCATCAACGGTTTGACGGATTGGGTTTATGAAGAAGAATTTGGATTTGTTCGCGCTTTCGATTGGAATGCAGATGGATCGGCCTTGGTTTTTATGCAGTTCGACGAAACACTAGTACCAACTTATTCGATGGATGTGATTGGGGATAATTTATATCCATTTACTTATACATTCAAATATCCCAAGGCAGGTGAGACCAATTCGACTGTTGGGCTGTATTTGTATTCGTTGGCAGAGAAACAAGTCACCTCAATTACACTGGGGGAGGAGAAGCCCTATTATATTCCTCGAATAAAATTCAGTCCCAATAAAAATAAATTGATGGTACAAACCATCAATCGCCACCAAAATTATTTACAACTTTGGAGTTACGACATTCAACAAGGAACTGCTCAAGTGATTTTGGAGGAACGTGAAGACACCTATGTAGATGTTCATGACAATTTAAAGTTCTTAAAAGATGAAAGTTTTCTTTGGACAAGTGAGCGCGATGGATACAACCACATCTATCACTACAAAGCTGACGGGACACTTAAAAAACAACTGACCCAAGGAGACTGGGAAGTAACCCGTTTCTTTGGTGTTCAAGAAAAAACAAAAGAAGTATACTACGCTTCAGTTGAACCGGGAAGTACAGAACGGGCTGTGTATTCGATAAAATTGAATGGATCGAAGAAAAGGGCTTTAAGTCCTGAGAACGGAACAAACGGGGTGGCTTTTAGCGCTGATTATAAGTACTATATCCACACCTTTGAAGACAGTAATACACCCATGCAATATAATTTGAGATTAACTGCAACGGGTAAAATTATCCGTCCGATTGAAGATAATGCAGCGTTAAAAAAGAAACTATCAAACTATACGCTATCCACTAAAGAATTTTCAACAATTGAGATCAATGGAAATGAACTCAATATGTGGATGATAAAGCCAAAAGATTTTGACCCCAACAAAAAGTATCCCCTCTTGATGTTTCAATACTCAGGTCCAGGTTCCCAAAAAGTAGCCAATTCATGGAATGATTCGAATGATTTTTGGCATCAAAGCCTGGCACAAAAAGGGTATATCGTTGCTTGTGTCGACGGGCGTGGAACTGGTTTTAAAGGAACCGCCTTCAAAAAAGTAACCTATAAACAGTTAGTTTACTTTGAAACCTTAGATCAGATCGAGGTTGCACGAAAGTTAGGGCAAAAATCATATATAGATGCCGAGCGGATCGGTATTTGGGGGTGGAGTTATGGAGGACATATGTCAACAAATTGTATTCTAAAAGGAAACGATGTTTTTGCTCTGGCGATTGCTGTAGCACCCGTGACCAGTTGGCGTTTTTACGACACCATTTACACTGAGCGCTTTATGCGAACTCCTCAAGAAAACCCAGAAGGCTATGACCTTAATTCTCCATTCAATTACCCTGAATTGTTAAAAGGAGATTATTTATTAATTCACGGATCTGGTGACGATAATGTACATTTACAAAACACCATGCGCATGGCAGAGGCTTTGGTTCAGGCGAATAAGCCGTTTGAATTAATGATTTATCCCGATAAAAACCATGGGATTTTTGGCGGAAATACCCGCCTCCATCTTTATGATAAGATGACTAACTTTATACTCAATAAATTATAATCTATTATGTCAGAACATACACGAGCTGAACAAAAGAATGACACTGCTTTTCTGGGACATCCCAAAGGTCTAGCCTATCTCTTCTTTGCCGAGCTGTGGGAGCGCTTTAGCTTCTACGGAATGCGAGCCCTACTTACGCTTTATATGGTGGAAGAAATATTCAAGTCCCTATCCAATAGAGATTACGCAACTGCTGCGGTTTACGCATCTTATGGTTCGTTGGTCTATGCGAGTACTGTTATCGGAGGCCAAGTTTCCGATAAGATTTTAGGAATGCGTTCTTCTATATTTTTAGGAGGAATTTTAATGGCTGTCGGTCATTTTGTTTTAGCAATAGAAAACGATATTGCGTTCTTTTTAGCATTGGCTTTTATCATTGTAGGGAATGGTTTTTTTAAACCCAATATTTCAACCTTTGTAGGTGCTTTGTATGAAAAAGACGACGTCAGGAAAGATTCTGGATTCACTATTTTTTATATGGGAATTAATATTGGTGGTTGGATTGCACCCCTATTATGTGGTTGGTTAGCTTTACAATACGGTTATCACTATGGTTTCGGATTAGCTGGTTTCGGAATGTTGACCGGTTTGATTTTCTTTTGGAGTGGGATCAAAAAAAATGTATTTGGTGCTAAAGGGTTACCTCCGAATATGGAAGTTTATGAAAAATCAATTGTAGGAATTCCACAGAAAACACTCATACCAATAATTGCGACACTTTGTGTTCCTGTTATTGCATATGTCTTATCTTCATATGAGGCAATCACAACTGCGAGTACTCCAATAATCGGCGAAAAGAACATAGTTGGAATTATATTTTTAGTCATTGGATTAGCTATTGGTACCTATATGGTTAAGATATTAATAAAGGTTACCTCAGACGAAAGAAAAAAATTAATCATGGCAATTTTAATTACGTTCTTCATGACTTTGTTCTGGGGCTTCCATGAGTTGTCTGGAAGTGTAATTACCTTATTTGCTTCTCGAAATGTTGCCTTAGATGGATTCATGACCGCTGCGCAAACAAATTCTTTAAACTCAATGTTCATCATCATTCTTGCGATTCCTATTTCCCTTTTATGGGGGTACTTGTCCAAGAAAAACATCAATCCTAGAACACCCTATAAATTTGGACTGGGATTGGTTTTAGCAGGAGCAAGTTTTTATATTTTAGCCCTAAGTGAAGGCAGTGCTGATGAAAATGGAATGGTTCCTTTTGCCTACCTATTAGTTATGTACTTTGTTCTATCCATTGGAGAATTATTTATGTCTCCAGTCGGCTTATCAAAAATCACGAGTCTATCTCCAAAACGCATTGTTGCATTTATGATGGGAATTTGGTTTTTGTCTTCTGCCTATGCTTTTCAGATTGTAGGTTTTATTGGTAAACAATTAGCAGTAGAAAGTACAGATGTAAATGTTGGAGGTTTAGATACCTTAGCAATTTACACAGATGGCTTTATGCTGATATCGTACTATGCTCTTGGAGCTGGATTAATAGTTATTATTTTTTCTCCCTTAATGAAAAAATTAATGGGAGACGTACATTAAAAAACTCACGACTATGAAAATCAAACTTCTTGTTTTATTCCTATTGAGTTCTTTAGGAACTTATGCCCAACAAATACAATGGATGAGTTTGTCCGAAGCTTTAGAGGCTCAAAAGAAAGAGCCCAAAAAAATTTTCATGGATGTGTATACTAAATGGTGTGGTCCTTGTAAGTTGTTGGACAAAAAGACCTTTGCTAACCCAGATTTAGCTCGCTATGTTTCTGAACATTTTTATGCTGTAAAGTTCGATGCTGAAGGGAATGAACCCATCCGTTTTTATGATCAGAATTATACCAATCCAAATTATGATGCACGTAAAAAAGGTAGAAACGCAACCCATCAATTCACACAATTTTTAGGGGTAAAAGGATATCCCACCATGGTATTTTTTAGTGAAGATGGTGACCCAATAATACCGGTTGTAGGGTACTATACCGCCCAAGAATTGGAGCCCTACCTCAAAATGATTAAGCAAGGTGATTATATGGTTTTTCTAGATCCAGACGATTTTGACAAATACCTAAAAACCTATGTCCCTCGTTTTCGAGGAAAGTAAGTACGGCCCGTCTTGTTGAAGATCATAAAAAGGTATGTTGTATTAGGCGCAGGTCTTTTTCCAGCGGGTTTTAACGCTGGGATAACTACTTCTATCTACAATGATTTGATCAATTTCATTTTGGAGGAGCATTGCTTCTAAATTCACCCTAGTATTTTTTGTCAATACGAGTATGTTTCTCTGTTTCTTAAAATCAAAATTTTCTGCCCAAAGGCTGTCAATGAAGAATAATGTTTTGCCCTCTATGACATAAGTATTTTTCAGCTCTTCAATTTGGATACGGTCGATGCGGAATTCGTTTTGAAATTCTTTTACCATCCTATTGGATTCAATAATTTCTTGTGTACAGAATATGCGAAGTGTTTTTTTGTTTTTATAAATAACACCGAATTGTCATAGGCAGGCATTAACCAAACGGCTGTTGTTCTTTCTTGTGCTACTCTAGCTTGATGTGCGAACCATTGTAGCAGTATAATCCCTAAAAAAAGACCCAAGAGTATTCTTTTCTTCATCTTAATATAGCCGAAATAAAGGAAGAGAAGTAGGGCGTAGGTTAGTATTACGTCATACATGTACAACCGTAGTTCCTCAAAAAAGAATGCTTTTTGATTCACTACCCAGCGCACGAAATTATTTAAACTCGCTGTCATCAAATTGAGTAGATCAATTAAAAATGTAGGGAGTAATTGCCAATGCAGTAAAATCAGGCTTCCAATTCCTAAATACAAATAAAGAGCAACAAAAGGCAGTACCACCCATTTGGTAATAAGAAATAAGCCTGGAAACTGATGGAAATGATAAGTGGCCAATGGACTTACTGCTATTTGAGCTGCCAAGGTAACCGTTGTCATCACCCAAAAGCGATGCAGTAATTTATTCTTTATGGACATTATCTTCAGGAAGATAGGCTGTAAGATGAGTATCCCAAACACAACCAGATAACTCATTTGAAATCCCAATTGTTTGATGTATAGCGGATTGCTGTAGACGAGAATACCGAATGATAAGAGCAGTAAGTATAGGGTAGGCGGGCTGCGTTTGAGGTAGGTTCCGATACTGAAGAGCGAGAACATCGTCGCCGCAAGGATTACCGATGCACTTGCTCCCGTTAGCAATGCGTAACACCAAAGCGATAGGATGATCATATAAACCGATAGGTAATTCCCTTGGGGTAACAACCGAAGCGGAATGTATATCCAGCCCAAAAGAACCATCAATAAGCCCATATGAAGGCCTGAGATCGCAAGAATATGCACAATCCCGGCCTGAGCATAGCGATCCATCCAGGCACGATCCAATTCACTGCGTTCCCCTAATATCAACGCCATGAGTAATTGCTTGGTTTCTTCCTTAAAAGAACTGGATTCGATGGCATCAAGTTTTTGCTGTTTCAATTCCCTTAGCCAAGTCATAAGAGAAAATCCTTTCTTTTTAATTCAACAAAATCAGTTAACTCCAGCTGATGTCGAACACCAATACTATGCAGATAGCTTTTGTAATTAAAGCTTCCTATATTCTTAGATGCTTGTATTGGATTTAGCATGTCTGCAGTTTTTAATGTAAACCCTAAGTCCAGTTTATGAGCACCTTCTTTTTGCATTCGAATTAAGAGTTTGCCTGATGTTTTTTTATCGTTTACTGCAATGACATCTGCATAATATCGATGGTAGGTTGGAGTCGATCGCAGCCGATCCGTAATGGTGATTTCAAGTTGATTCAGACCATCAATTTGGTACTGCAGTATGTAATCATCTTGTTGGAGTTCCAATGCCTGGTTCCCACGACTAAGCCCAATAAAAAACTGATTATAGATAACAGGATTGGAAAGAAAGTGTAATTATTTCTCTTTAATATCCAAGCGATAAGAAGCCCTAGTGTACTAAGTAATAATAGCTTTGTGTTTGAAAAAAAGAGGTTCTATCCCGAATTGGATGCTACAGATAACACCCAAAACAAAACAAATCAGAAGCGGACTAAGAGTAAAACTTGGGAATTTCACTCCATAAAAATAGTTATTTTATGATACTCGCTATTTTTTACGAAGTAATTCTACCATTGCAACTGCCGTTTTGGTACTGGCTCCCCCAGCGGATAATTTGGTGTATAGTTGCTCATATGCTGTCAAAAGCTGTACTCTTTTTTGGGCTGTAGTTATCAATTTCAATTCTTCTGCTATTCGTTCTGCTGTAAATTCATTCTGAAGAATTTCGGAAACTATTGCTTCGTCCATAATCAAATTCACTAGAGAAATAAAAGGCAGTGTGATGATGCGTTTTGCAATTTGATAGCTTAAAAAACTACTGCGATAGCATACCATTTGAGGGACTTTAAACAAAGCAGTTTCAAGAGTTGCAGTCCCACTTGTTACTATGGCAGCAAAACTATTTTTGAGCAATGAATAGGTTTGATTTTGAACCAGAAGTACTTGTTGATCTTTTAGAAATTGTTGGTACCATTCAAAATCTATTCCTGGAGCAGCAGCGATGATGAATTTATACTGAGGAAAACGTTCGATAACCGCTATGAAGGTGGGCATCATTTTTATTATTTCTTGTTTTCTACTCCCAGGTAAAAGAGCAATTATTGGCTTGTTAGCATCTAATTTTTGATCAGCCCTAAACGTGTCGTTTTCTTTCAGCGATTCTTGAACTACATCAACTAAGGGGTTGCCTACAAACTGTACTTCGAAATTATGTTTGTCTTTGTAATAAGATTTTTCGAAGGGTAAGATTACATAAAGAGCATCCAAATCTCTTTTTATTTTTGCAATCCGATTTTCTTTCCAAGCCCAGATTTGAGGGCTGATATAATAGAGGTTTTTAAAACCTTGTTTCTTTGCCCAAGCTGCTATCCGCAAGTTAAAACCAGGGTAGTCGACATAGATTATTGCATCCGGATTGAAGCTTACAATATCTTTTTTACAAAAAGAAATATTTTTTAAGATGGTAAACAGGTTGATGAAAACCTCCCAAAATCCCATAAAGGCTAATTCCTTGTAGTGTTTTACTAAAGTTCCTCCAACGGCTTGCATTTTATCACCGCCCCAAAATCGAAATGTTGCATTCGGGTCTTCGACCAACAGGGCTTTCATTAAGTTAGAAGCGTGTAAATCTCCAGAGGCTTCACCTGCGATGATATAATATTTCACTTTATAAGAATTTTAGTAAGGCGATGATTCCAACGAGCAGGAGTGAAAAACTCACCAATCCATAAGCGCGATCATAACGATATTGTTTGATGAAGAGGAAAAAAACGGGAAGGTTCAACAAGGCCCCTAAACTAATAAGACTCCCCAACTTTCCTTCTATGTACAGAATCTGAAAACTTCCCCAAATTCCTTCATCAGAAAAGAAGAGGGTAAATCCAGTCATTCCAACTAAGGTCAAAACCAATCCCATGGCAAGGCCCATTAAGCGTTCTTTAATTCTCAAAATCCCAGCTGTTAAGTTCTTGAATCGCATGGTGAGCAGTAAGGTCAAATTGTGTCGGTACTACAGATACATAGCCTTCTTTTAAAGCCCATTCATCGGTATCTTGTCCTTTGTCTTCATTGATGAATTCTCCCGTCAGCCAATAGTAATCTCGACCCATGGGGCTTTGTCGTTTGTCGAATTTTTCAACCCAATTGGCTTTTGCTTGACGACAAATTCGAATTCCTTTAATTACTCCTTCAGGAAGAGCAGGAAAGTTTACGTTCAATACTACATCTGCGCGTTGTTTATTCTGAATGGCGGCACGTGTTATTTTTTCTATAAAAGGCTTTAGAGGACTAAAGTCTGCATTCCATCGGTAGTCTAACAGCGAGAAGCCAATGGCTGGAATACCTTCTATCCCTGCCTCAATGGCAGCACTCATCGTTCCAGAGTACACTACATTGATCGAAGAATTTGATCCATGGTTGACCCCAGAAACACAAATATCGGGTTTGCGATCCAAGAGTTCGTTGATAGCCAGTTTGACACAATCTGCCGGAGTACCCGAACATTGGTACTCTTTCTGAGGACCATCAACCTTTTTCATTTCACTGCAATACAAGGTCGAGTTTATTGTTATTGCATGACCCATAGCAGATTGCGGGCTATCGGGTGCAACCACAACCACATCGCCAATGGTGTTCATTACCTCAATTAATGTTCGGATTCCTGGTGCGGTTATTCCGTCATCATTGGTGACAAGTATAAGCGGTCTTTGATTCATAGAGTATCTTTGGTGCTAAATTAAGAAATTATCAAGTGATAGCAGTTGTTAATTAAATACAAAAAACATCGGGTTTCTTGGCAAAATCTATCCATTTACATACATTAGTAATATGAATTAACTGAAACAGAAGAAGCACAACACTTGCTTTTTCATGCGAATGATGATTGAAGAAAATGATTTTCAGTTACAGATTTAATTTAAGATAAAGTGCCCTATGAAAAAGATCAGATATATAGTACTGAGTGGAATCGCACTAGCTGTGCTTTACGGCTTTACTTTAGCCAATACTTCAAGTCCAGAAAAAGACAAGCTGTTGATTGAAATCATGGCCTATGTTTTAGAACGTGGACATTATGACCCTGAAACTATTGACGACACCTTTTCTGAAAATATTTTTATGAATTATCTTGAAAGTATGGACGGGCAACATCGTTTTTATATTCAAGCAGATGTTAATAATTTCAATCAGTTTAAAACTAAACTAGATGATCAAATCAAAGAGTCTAAACTTGATTTTTTTGATTATACGTACAAGAAATACATACAAAGACTAGAACAAATTAAAGCTTTTTACAAGCCCCTACTGGATCGTCCTTTCGATTTCTCTTTAGATGAAGAAATGGATTTAGACTATGAAACGATGGGTTATGCAGAATCTTTGTCGGACCTAAAAAATGTTTGGTTGCAGTACTTTAAGCTTTCAACACTCGGAGTTTATGCCGATAAAAAAGAAGAGGAACTCAAAAAGTTTGAACTTGACAGCACCTATGTGATGTTGACCGATGTTGTTATTGAAGAGCAAGCACGTGCAATCACCAAAGAAAATATGGATTTGTTTTTTGAGGTTCGGGAAGATCTCGAGCGTAAAGATTATTTTTCAATTTATTTAAATGCAATTGCAACGCAATTTGATCCACACACCTATTATTTTGCTCCTCAAGAAAAAGATCGTTTCGATACAAGTATTTCCGGAAAATTTGAAGGAATAGGAGCTCGTCTGCAAAAGAAAAATCAAGAGGTTAGAATAGTAGAAGTTATTTCTGGAGGTCCGGTTTGGAGAGATCAATTGCTAGAAGAAGAAGATGTTATTATGAAAGTTGCTCAAGAAAATGAGGAACCCGTAGATATAGCAGGAATGCGCTTAGACGATGTCGTAAAACTGATCAAAGGGCCCAAGGGAACAACGGTTTACTTGACCGTTAAGCACGTAGATGCTACTGAAGAAGTTATTCCAATTACTCGCGATATTGTGGAGTTGGAAGATGCCTTTGCTAAATCTTCGATAATAACCAAAGAAAATAAAAAGTTTGGCGTCATACACCTACCCAAGTTTTATGTAGATTTTAATGATTATGGCGAGCGCAATGCTGCCAGTGATGTGAAAAATGAAATTGAAAAACTTAAGAGTGAAAACGTTGAAGGAATTATTCTTGACCTTCGGGGTAACGGTGGAGGTTCGCTTCAGACTGTTGTTGATATGACCGGTTTTTTTATAAAAGACGGACCCGTTGTACAAGTTAAAAGCACAGGAGGGAAAAAAGAAATTCTTAGGGATACAGATCCGAGCATATCTTGGGATGGACCTTTGGTGCTTATGGTGAACGAATTTTCTGCTTCTGCTTCGGAAATTATTGCAGCAGCTTTACAAGATTACAAACGCGCAGTTATTTTAGGAGGTAAACAAACCTTTGGTAAGGGGACAGTTCAAAATGTAGTCGATCTCAATCGAATTATTTCGAGTAACACCCACGGAGATTTAGGTGCTTTAAAAATTACAATTCAAAAATTCTATAGAATCAACGGCGGTTCTACCCAATTGGAAGGAGTGAAAAGCGACGTCGTTTTTCCCGGTCGATATTCTTATATCGAAACAGGTGAACAAGCTCAGGACAACCCACTTTCATGGGATCAAATTTCACCAGCTGATTATCAAATGTGGAACGCTTCTGGTAATTTTGATTTTGCTGTTGAACAAAGCAAAAAACGCATTGCAAGCAATTCGTATATGATGTTGATTGATGAACAAGCACAATGGATCAAGTCACAACAGGATGATGACAGCTATTCATTGAACTACTATAACTACTTAAAAGAACGGAAACAGCGAATCGAAGAAACCGCTAAATACGATCAGCTAGATGACTTTAAGTCTTCTTTTATGTTACAGGCTCCAAAGGCAGATTTATCAGTATTGGAAAGTGATGCTGATTTAAAAGAAAGACGCGCTCGATGGGAAGAAGGTTTAGAAAAAGACATCTATCTTTTCGAAGCGGTAAATGTCTTAGAAGATTTAATTTTACCTGCAAACAAAACACATAAACTTGCTCAAATTAAAGAATAAGCCTTGTCTGTAGGGTTCATGTTACGCCGCTTCTCTGAAGACCGTATAGGGTTATTCAGTGTTATGTATATCATAGTAATGATCTTCGTTGCTGTATTTGCCTATTACATCGCCCCTGATGATAGTTCGAATGCCAATCAAATGCATTTATCGATACATTCAAAACCCCCAGGATTCTCAAGTCAAATATTAATCCTCCCCAATTCGAATGCTGATCAAGGAACTGAAGAAATTGCTATCGATCGTTTAATTTGGAAAGAAGGTCAATTGTTTTACAACGCTTCTGGAACACCTATTGACTATGTACAACCCATAGATTTAAGTCGTTATCCATCTAAAACGAGCTATTTAGATGTGGAGAAAAACTATGTACAAGAAAGAAAATTTCTTTTAGGGACAGATAAATACGGTCGGGACTTGTTGAGCCGAGTATTAATTGGATCTAGGATATCGTTGTCCATTGGATTTATTGCTGTTTTGATTTCTTTGGTAGTTGGTGTTTTTATTGGAGCAATTGCTGGGTATTTTGGGGGTACAGTAGATCGTTTTATGGTATGGTTGATTAATGTAGTTTGGTCCATCCCAACTTTATTAATGGTTATTGGTATTACACTTGCTCTTGGAAAAGGATATTGGCAGGTTTTTATTGCAGTAGGCTTGACCATGTGGGTAGAAGTAGCTCGAGTAGTTCGAGGTCAGGTCATCTCAATCAAAGAAAAAACCTACGTACAAGCAGCACGTGTTTTAGGATACACCCACTATAGAATTGTCTGGAAACACATTTTACCAATAGTAATTCCACCCTTGATCGTTATTTCTGCTGCCAATTTTGCCAGTGCAATTTTAATTGAAAGCGGGCTCAGTTTTCTAGGAATTGGAGCACAGCCACCAGTTCCAAGTTGGGGCGGTATGATAAAAGATCACTTCCGATACATTCTCCTGGGGAAACCCTACTTAGCTGTTGTACCTGGATTGGCAATAATGAGTTTGGTTCTTGCTTTTATGACCCTAGGTAATAGTCTTCGCGACGCTTTGGATGTAAAAGCATAGTGTCTTTTATTCGCTCAATCTGTTTGCATCTAGATTTAAGAATATAAAAAGTAAACAGCTGAACCCAAGTAAACTTGACCCGCCATAACTTATAAAAGGCAGTGGGATTCCAATAGTAGGAACCAAACCTAGGGACATCCCAATATTAATGAAGAAGTGTAAAAATAAAATAGCTGCAAGTCCGTGGCCATAGATACGGGCGAAGTTGTTTTTATAACTTTCTGCACGATATAAAATCCGTATAATTAAGAAACAAAACACGATGATAACCGCAGCACTTCCATAAAATCCCCATTCTTCTCCTATGGTGCTAAAAATATAATCGGTATGTTGTTCTGGTACAAATTGTCCTTTGGTTTGTGTGCCTTGTAGAAAACCTTTTCCTTCCCAACCCCCTGAGCCAATTGCAATTTTAGACTGGTTGATGTTGTAGCCAATTCCTTGGGTATCGACTTCTTTTCCTAAAATTATATTGAAACGATCGCGATGACGTTGTTCAAAAATATTGTTGAAAATATAGTCAACGGAATACACATAACTACAGCTCACAACAATTAAAGCCAAGTAAGGAAGTAACGACGCTTTTTTATTTAGTTTTTTTGAGAAAAAATATAAGGCAATTAGCAGGGTTATAATGCTCGCAAAAACAAAGGGGATTGGTGTTACAAGTGTCAGAATAAAAAAGAAAAAAAGCCCAAATAAAAGTAGTAGGAAAATAGAATTCAATCCCTCACGAAACAGAACAAAAAAGAAGGCACCAAAAACCAGTGCAGTTCCGGGATCAGGTTGGAGTATTATGAGGACCATTGGAAGGGCAATGATGAGCCCTACCTGAAGTAGTGATCTTAGTTTTTTGAGATTCACCTGAATCTCACTCAGGTATTTTGCTACTGCTAATGCAGTTGCAACTTTAGCGAACTCAGAGGGCTGTATTCCTATGCCACCAAGAGAATACCAAGATGTAGCACCAGAAATATTTTTTCCAAAAAGAAATAAGCCTATTAATAACAAAATGGTAATGAGGTAAAGAATACTCGCAAAGCGTTCAAAAAACTTGGATTTTGCAATCAGAATTACTCCTCCAACAAATAGGCTCACCATGAAAAACAAAAATTGTTTTCCAACGGGTATTTTAAAATTAAAGATGCTTGAATTTTCATTAAAATTTGTGGAATAGATATTCACTAACCCAAAACTCACAAGAGCTAAATATAGGATTATGCTGATCCAATCGAGTCTGTATAAACTTTTATTCATTGATTGTAAAAGGTTTTCCCGAATAGGGTTTATCGTATTCGCTTGCCAAACTTCCTTCGACCATCCTTTTTTCAAGCCAAGAACGTTTCACTTCTTTATTGATGAATTGTTCGAGCATTAAACTAGCGATTGGTGCTGCCCATCTTCCACCCCAATAACCATTTTCTATAAAAACTGCAATGGCAATTTTAGGGTCCTCTTTAGGAGCAAATGCAATAAAAACCGAGTGATCGGTTAGTTGTGTTCTAACTCCATCAATTTTCATAAAATTCTCAACAGTACCTGTTTTTCCACAGACTTCAATGCCCTTGATTCGGGCAATCTTTGCGGTTCCTCTCTCAATTACTTTATGCATACCATCAATTACGACTTCAAAATGTTCTGGATCAATACTGGTGTTTTTACGCAAAAAGTTTTGCTGAATTGAGTCACCAGAAACCGATCGAAGAAAATGCGGGGTGTAATAATATCCACGATTGGCTATGGCCGCAGTAAAGTTTGCAAGCTGAATGGGAGTAGTTAATACTTCTCCTTGCCCTATGGCATTTGAAATGATTGTAGGAGCCTTCCAACCTCCTTCTTTATACCAAGAGTTATAATAGGACGCATTGGGTATAAACCCCCTCTTTCCCACAGAAAGATCATACCCTAAATAATTTCCAAGTCCAAAACTTTTTAAGTGACTGTTCCATTGGTTTACGCCTTTGTCTGGAGTCTCGTATTTGTTAATTATTTTCTTGTAAGTGTTGGCAAAATAGGTATTACAGGATTGATAAATCCCTTTTAAAAGATCGTTACGAGAACCCCTTCTGCAATGGCATTCCATAAAAGCGCCACGGGCATAGAAATGACCTTTGTTGCATTTAAATTGTGTTTCGGGGGTGATGACACCTTCCTGAAGTGCAATTAAAGCATTGAGGGTTTTAAAGGGCGACCCTGGAGGATAAAGCGCTTGCAAGCCTCTATCAAATAAGGGTTTTGCTAAGGTGTCTTGGGCAAGTTTTCTGTAGTTTTTTGATCGATCCCTACCCACTAATAAATTGGGGTTGTAGGAAGGAGCACTAACCAAGGCAAGAATTTCTCCAGTCGAAGGTTCAATAGCAACAATTCCACCTCGTTTGTTCTGCATCAAGTATTCTCCATACTCTTGAAGGGTAGCATCTAGGGTTAGATAAATATTTTTGGCTACTTTGGGTTCTACGTCAAAGGTCTTGTTTTTATATTCTCCAATAATTCTATTGAATCGATCTTTTTGAAGAAAACGCTTTCCTTTTTCACCTCTTAACTCATTTTCATACGACTTCTCAATTCCTTTCCTTCCGATCAATTCCCCTTGTTGGTAGTAGGAGTCGTATTTAAGGTCATTATTATTTACTTCGCTTACATAGCCCAATACATTAGCTCCAAAGTTTATGCGGTAATCTCGGAGCGATTTTTTTTGAATAAAAAACCCTTCGTATTTCCACATTTGCTCTTGAAGTGTTGCGTAAGTTTCTTTTGAAATTTGGTTGACAATTACAGACGGAAGTCGCTTAGAAAACTGCCTTGCTTTTTTAAGACTTTTAATTAGCTTCTCTTTAGAAATCCCAGTGAGTTCACAAAAGCTAAGCGTATCGAACGGGATTACGTTTTCTGGAATGATCATGACGTCATAGGCTGGTTGATTCGCAACTAGTAATTTTCCATTTCGATCGTATATGAATCCCCGTTCAGGGTAGTCCGAAATTTCTAGAATTGCATTGTTGTCTGACAACCTCTGATATGAGGTATTGATTACTTGAAGTTGAAACAAGCGACTGATGAATAGGATGCCTATAATGAGGGTAAGTCCTGCCAAGAGTAGCTTGCGCATTAGTTTTTCTTTTTAGTGAGGTTAAGAGTAGCTAATAAAAGTATAAAAGTCAAAGCAGTATTGACCAATGTATTTCGTAAAATAAGTGTAGTATGAGTAACATCAAAGTAGGCTACACTTTGTAGAACAAATTGATGAATCAGAATCATCAAGCCAATGTATAAGGCTTGATTTCCCATGCGCGACTTCATACTGAGTAGGCTGTTACTATCGGAAATAATACCAAAAGAAAACCGGATGACCCATGGGCGAATGAAGCTAATCAATAAAGTTGCAATGGTGTTAGCACCCGAAGAGCTTTGCATTATATCCAAGACGAAGCCTAATAAAAACCCTAATAAAATTAAAAAGAATTGAGAACGGTCGAAGCGATAACTTATGATGAAAAAAAGATAGACTGATGGGCAAGAAAACCCAAA
>Ga0115563_1000815_pt1 | contig 24602 bp, 27 predicted proteins | sample COGITO_mtgs_1105_2_FD_87198 | JGI IMG/M metagenome (GOLD analysis project Ga0115563, IMG submission 87198) | Pelagic marine microbial communities from North Sea - COGITO_mtgs_110519 | ecosystem: Environmental > Aquatic > Marine > Epipelagic | place: Germany:Helgoland, sampling site Kabeltonne...
TCAACGCGGCCTCGTCCAGATCATGCTCTGCCGCACGCCGTTTTTCCGCGTAATAGCGCCAGTCCCACGGGGCCAGATCGCCGTTCACGCCATCCGCATGCATCATCGCTGTCAGCACCTCGGCGTCCGCGCTTGCCTGTCGCTTGGCAGGCTCCCACACGTCCATCAGCAACGCTCGCACAGCGTCCGGGGTCTTGGCCATTTCCGTCTCAAGCTTGTAAGCTGCAAAGCTCTGATAGCCCAGCAATTGCGCGCGTTCTTCGCGCAGGGCAAGCGTCTCGGCAGCAATCGCGCGGTTGTCCGTGTCCCCACCATTGGCGCCTCTGGCTTCCCAAGCCCGGAAGGCTTTTTCGCGCAGATCGCGGCGCGGGCTGAATTGCAGGAACGGCACGATCAGGGACCGTGACAGGGTCACAACCGGGCCACCTGCCTTTTTATCTGCACCAGCGGCGCGGGCGGCTGCGATGACAAAATCAGGCAGACCGACCAGATCGTCCTCCGCCAAGGGCATAAACCATGACCGTTCATCATTTAGCAGGTTCTGGGTGAATTGCGTGCCCAGCACAGCCAGCCGCGCTTTGATCTCTTTCATGCGCGCCTCGGGCGTGCCCGTCAGTGCGGCACCTGCCCGCACAAACCCACGGTGCGTCAACATCAGCACACGTGCTTGTTCATCGGTCAGCGTCAAATCCTCGCGCTGCGCCCAAACATCGGACACCCGCGCGAACAACGCCTTATTCCCCGAAATTTCGGAAAAATGCGCCGCGAGTTTCGGCGAAAACGTGCGTTGCAAATCCTCGCGCGCGGGATTGCTGTCGGCGCCTGCGACGGTAAAGAATGCGCCCAGTACCTTATCCAGTGCCTTGCCGACACCCTCTAGCGCTTCAATGGTATTGGCAAACGTCGCGGGCTCAGAACTGTCTACAATTGCATCAATCTCTGAACGGTGTGTGGTCAATGCAGTCTCAAGCGCTGGTGCGAAATCATCGTCGGAAATCAGGTCAAACGGGGCAAGACCAAAGGGGCGGTCCCAGTCTTGCAAAAGCGGATTTGTCATGTGGTTCTCCTTTCCGCTCAAGCTAGGGCGCGCAAGGGGCAGTTACAATGAAGCGGAAGTTGCAATATGCCCGCAAGTCGGGCAATCTTTGCGGCGGCTGACCTTGATACAGCGGTTTTCACCATAAAGCGCATCATAGATCAGCAATTGACCGCGCGCAGGCGTTCCCGCGTCTGTGATCACCTTTATGGCCTCAACCGCCATCATCGACCCGACAACGCCGGGCAGCGGTCCGATGACACCGGCCTCAGCACAGCTTGGCGCCAGATGTGCGGCGGGTGCAGCACGAAAAATACACTGGTAACACGGCGCGCCATTGGCGGGATCAAAGACGCTCAACTGCCCTTCCCACTGGCTTAGCGCGCCAAAAATCAGCGGCACCTTTGCAGCGACGCAAGCGGCATTGACCAGATAACGGGTCTCAAAATTATCGGTGCCGTCCAACACAAGATCATATTCTGCAATCAGCTCGGCGGCGACGTCTTCGGTCAGGCGCCGGTTGTAGGGGCGCACTGTGACAAAGGGATTTTGCGCCTCGATCTCTGATTGTGCAGAGAATACTTTGGGCATCCCGATTGCGGCGTCCTTGTGGATAACCTGGCGTTGCAGATTGGCGTTTTCTACCTTGTCGTCATCCACAATCCCGATAGTTCCAACGCCCGCCGCCGCAAGATATTGCAATGCAGGCGCGCCCAGACCACCAGCACCGACCACCAGAACTTTGGCATTTTTCAGCGCTTTCTGACCGGCCCCACCGATCTCGCGCAGCACGATGTGGCGGGCGTAACGATCCAGCTCGGTTGGGGAAAAACTGCCGGATTTTGCGGCAGGTTCAGACGTGGCAACCACGCGGCTGCGCAACCGGCGCAGGCCTGCACGATAGGCATAGAAAAGCACCCCGAACCCACCCAGCAGCAACCAGAACGATGCGTCCCCGCCGGTCATCAGCCGAAGCGGATGCGCATGAGGAAAAACCAGATGGATGCTCAGCACAGCAACATAAAGCAGCCCCAAAAGCGTCTGACGCACTTCTTTTGGCGCGCCGATCAAGCCGCCGATAAACCAGATCGCTACCGCTATCAGTCCAACGAAAAGCATCAGCTTGTCCCTGTTGACCCGAACCCGCCGGCACCACGCACCGTCCGGTCGGTGAATTTTTCTACGACCTCGAATGTCGGGCGAACGATGGGCACGAAAACCATCTGCCCAATTCGCTCTCCGGGGCGTATTTCGATTGGCGCAGTGTCGATCGCACTCCGGTTCCAAACACTGATCAGTATTTCGCCATCATAGTCGGGATCTATCAATCCGACCGTGTTTCCCAGTACCAAACCCTTTTTGTGCCCCAGACCGGATCGGGGCAAAACCAGACCGGCTATGGATAAATCTCCAAATGAAATAGCAATGCCCGAGTTGATGAGCACCGCGGGGGCTTGGGCTTTGATAAAGATAGTCTGCTCAGTGCATGCAACAAGGTCGATTGCTGCGGCGCCTTCAGACTGGAAATCCGGCAACCCCCACTCCGATAGTCGCGGGTCGATAATCTTGATCTGCATCTTCACTCTCCGGTAGCTATTCGCAGCTATATGGTCTTTCACCAAAGGTATCAAACAACGCCGCGAACTCACCTACTCTAATGGCAGCATATTCCCGCAATTTGCCTGAACTTGTCGCGGCTTGATGCGGCGCTACACAATTGTTTGCCAGTTTTTTTGGAGGGGCACGAACATGTGGGCACCGTCATTCGATCACTCTCCATTGATGATCTAGACGGCGTCCTAGATGCATACCTGCCAGCAAATGTCACAGTCCAACAAGCGCGGCGGGCCGTATAGCACCAACAACGGACAGGGCTTGTATTTTTGCCATCCATAACAGCACCCTGACGCAACCAATCTGTAAAAAGGGAAATGCAATGGACCCGCTCTTGTTCCTCAGCTTTCTGACCGCGACGCTGATCATCGTGATATCGCCCGGCCCTTCCTGCGCGCTGGCGTCAAGCCAAGCGGTGCGCCACGGCCCGCGCGCGGCGGTCATTTGCGTTGCAGGCGATGCATTCGGATCGGTGCTGCACATCGTCATAGCCGTGGCTAGTTTGCAGGTTTTGATCAGGTTGGCAGATGTGATCCTGCCTTACCTGCAAATCGCGGGCGGCATGTTCATCCTGTACCTTGCATTTCAAGCGCTGCGCCCAATCCAAGACGGCGTCATGCCCAGTCGTCTGACACCCGGCAGGTCCGCATTCCTGTCTGGATTCTTTGCCTGTGTGACCAACCCGAAGGCAATCGTGTTTTTTGTAGCCCTCTTTCCGGGCTTTATCTCGACCGAATACGCGATCCTGCCGCAGACGTTGATCTATGGCGCGATCTTTATCACGCTGGATGCGCTTTCCATTCTCGGCTACGCGCTACTGGCGCGCTATCTGCTCAACTCGACCATCGGGCGACACATCAACATCGACCGGCTCAGCGGTTTTGGCCTGCTGGGCATCGGCACGCTACTGATTTTCAAAGGCTGGAAAGCATTGCCAGCGCAGTAGGTTATTCCGGCAACGCCCCTGTAAGGACATAGCGCAAAATTTCTACCACCTGAACCGGTTCGCGCGCGACAGCTAGCGCTGCGGCATCCACCTCTTTCAACGCGTGGGCATGGTCGTCCCCGTGCAGGATGATCAAAGACTTGCCCAACGCCGCAGCATAGCCTGCATCGAACGCCGCGTTCCATTGCTTGTATTGATCGCCAAACCGCACCACGACCACATCTGCATCGGCAATGCCCTTGCGCGTACGGATCGCGTTCATCTGCGCGCCTTTGCGATCATGCCAGAACTTGTCATCCTCCGCCCCAAGGATGGCCACACCGCAATCATCGCTCGCGGCGTGATCCGTGACAGGGCCGCTGAACGCAATGTCCAGCCCGACCGCACCTTGGGTGATTTGCTCACGCCAGTCGGTGTGAATTTCACCAGAGAGATATACGTTCAGGGTCATGGTATCATCCTCGTTTGCTTCCAAGAGAAGGCGGCGTGCCGACGTTCCAGATTAACCGCGTAACACTGCGCCCGTTGCCTTGCTTACTTTCTCGATCACCTTGGCTCCCACTGCCTCGATGTCCTTATCTTTGAGCGTCTCACCCTCGGGCTGCAAGCGCACGGTAATCGCCAACGATTTCTTACCTTCTCCCAAACTGCCACCCACGAATTCATCGAAGACACGCACATCGGCGATCAACGCCTTGTCTGCGCCTATGGCCGCATTGACCAAGGTCAACGCCTCGACATCCACGTCAACGACAAAGGCAAAATCACGCTCGACCGCCTGCAAATCACTGATTTTGAGCGCAGGCCGCGTCGCACCCGTCTTGCGCGACAGCGGGACTTCGGCTGGCCAGATTGTGAATGCCATCGCAGGCCCTTTCACGTCCATCGCTGCGAGAATCTTTGGATGTACCTCACCAAAAATACACAGCACCTTTTTCGGTCCCAGACAAATTTTCCCGTGGCGACCCGGATGCCATTCATCACCGGCATCACGCAAAATCTGCACCTTTGCAGGCGCGCCAATGGCTGCCAGAATCGCCTCTGCGTCAGCTTTGACGTCAAACACATCTACCGGCCTAGACGCACCATGCACATCTTTGGGCGCCGTGCGCCCGATCAGCAGCCCCGATACAAGCATATTCTGCTCGCCGGGCTCTCCGCCACTGAACGCAGGCCCCACCTCAAACAGGGCCATATCCGCAAACCCGCGCGCCTGATTGCGCGCCGCTGCCGCCAGCAAACCGGGCAGCAAGGCAGGCCGCATACGGCTCATGTCGCTGCTGATCGGGTTCTCCAGCATCGTCGCATCGGTGCCGCCACCAAACAGCGCGGCAGAGGCCTGATCAATGAAGCTATAGGTCACACATTCATTGTACCCCAATGCCGCGCAAGCCCGTCTTGCTGCACTCTCGCGCCGCTGCGCAGGCGACAAAATGGGCCGTGGCACGCCATCCGTCAGACGTGGCAACGGCACGCCCTCAAGCTTGGTAAGTGATGCAATGCGCGCCACCTCTTCCACCAGATCAGCAGAACCCTGAACGTCAGGTCGCCAGCTTGGCACATGCGCCATATCGCCTTCCAACGTAAAGCCCAGCGCCTCAAGCGTGGCGCGCTGTGTCTCGGCAGGGATACTCATACCCACCAGCGACTGCACGCGATCGGTATCCAACTTGTAGGCACGGCGGGTATCAGGCACAGCGCCCGCAATCACAACCTCGGACGCCTCACCGCCTGCATGATCCAGGATCATACGGGTGGCATGCTCAATCCCCTCAGGCGTCCACGCGGGGTCAGTCCCGCGTTCAAACCTGTACCGTGCATCCGAATTGATCTTGAGCGCGCGACCCGTATAGGCTGTGCGCACCGGATCAAAGTACGCGGCTTCAATGAACACATTCGTGGTCTCGGCCGTACAGCCGGACGCAAGCCCACCCATCACGCCACCAATGCTCTCGACACTATTGGCGTCAGAAATCAGCGTCATACCTTCGGCAAAAGTATATTCCTTGTCGTCCAGCGCCATGAACGTCTCGCCACCCGCTGCGCGATGCACACGCAAGGTATTTCCCGCAATCTTGTCCGCATCAAACACGTGCAACGGACGATTGCGGTCATAGGTAAAGAAGTTCGTCACATCGACGAGGAACGAAATCGGCCGCAGTCCAATGGCACGCAAGGTGTCCTGCAACCAAACCGGCGACGGCCCGTTTTTCACACCCCGGATCACCCGACCGTAAAACACCGGACACTGTTCAAGCGTATCCTCGTCAATCGTCACGCTTACGGGACAGGCAAATGTGCCCTCAACCGGCGCACAATCGCGTGCCTTGAGCGTGCCCAAACCACGCGCGGCCAGATCACGGGCAATGCCCCGCACACCCAGCGCATCAGGCCGGTTCGGCGTAATCGCAATCTCGATCACCGGATCAACCTTAGCGGGATCATTCACCGCCAACCAGTCAACGAACGACTGCCCGACCTCCCCCGACGCCAGTTCAATAATTCCGTCATGCTCTTCTGACAGTTCCATCTCGCGCTCGGACGCCATCATGCCGAAACTCTCGACACCGCGAATTTTGCCCACACCAATCGTGGTATCAATACCGGGCACATAAACGCCCGGTTTGGCCACAACAACGGTGATGCCTGCCCGCGCATTCGGTGCGCCACAGATGATCTGCATCACCCCTTCATCCGTCTCGACCTGACAAACATTCAAGCGGTCCGCATCAGGATGCTTTTCTGCCGATTTCACAAACCCAATTGTAAAATCACGCAGCTTCGCGCCGCGATCTTCCACACCTTCGACCTCAAGACCAAGATCCGTCAGCGTCTCGCAAATCTCTTCCACAGATGCATCTGTTTCCAGATGATCCTTCAACCAGGACAGCGTGAATTTCATGTCTCAACCCTCGTGCATAAACTTGACGCTTCGGTATCGCCAAACGCCGTCAGGATCAATGCAGCACGCGCCACCTGTGCTGCAACAAACCACTTCCCGCCTCATTTCGCCAAAAATACTGAAATCCGACATCACCAACACCCACTCAAGGGTACGTTGGTTCCCGTCCCATCACCTGATCCAACTGCCAGCCAATCCAGCCATGCGGGATAAAATGCCCGCCCGCGTGCAAATCCAGTACAACGCGCCCGCCGTCACAGTCCCAGACGCGCCGGTCAAAAGTCAGCCAATCTACCGCCTGCCAATTGTCTGCCGGCTGCTGCGCCCCACATCCATAAACGTCGCGCCATAACGCCACTGGATAGGTCTCGTCTCCGCCCGGCCCCATGGGAAAGCCCAGAACGTTATCCTTGAACCCATAGACCTGCCGAACCTCGGCAGGCGCTTGTATACACTCCTCATCCTGCCGCAACGCGCCCGAAATGGCGAACAGCGCGGCCACACCATCGCCCTGCGCGCAAGCATACCGCCATGCCATCGCTGCCCCATATGAATAGCCAGAGATGAAGATTCGGTTACGATCAATCGGAAACCGCTTGGCGACGTCCTCAATCACCGCCGTGGCAAAGCCGATGTCCCGACTATCTGCACTGCGAAAGTCCCACGTCCGCCCCTCACCATTCGGCGCGATCAACAGCACACCGCGCCTGCGGGTATGGCCTGAAATCCGCTGATGATTGACGATCAAATCGCCCTGCCGCCCCCAACCGTGAAAATGCAGCAACACCGGCAGCGCGGTTTCCCCGTCCCAATCATCCGGCAGCTTGATGTGATAAGACCGGTCGCCAAGCGCACAGGCCTCGGCACCATGGCAACCTTTCCAAGGTCCCATTGCTGGCAGCAGGACAATCGCAAGTAATAGAAAAACAAATCTCATGACCGCGACACTAGCTGCGTATGCGGCGGTGTCACCTCACAAAAGCGCCACCGCGCGCCGGGCCATGGCCTGCCCGCGGGATGGCGACCTGACGTGGGTTCGTTGCCACTTTATAACTCAGCTAAGATGAACCTCATCAACGAACCACCAAGCCTTAATTCCGTGCTAGGTCGTATTAAAGACTGAAGATTCAAAAACCTTGAACCAAATTCTTTGGTATACTTAAAAATCAGGATGGTTCGAAATGTCCTTCTGTGCTGCCGCTTGAAGGGGTCGGTTTACCAATTGGGACCACATATTCAAACTCGTCCGAATTCAATTTTGAGCCGTTGAAGCAATCGCGCCTCATCGCAGTAATTAGTGTGACTACTGCTGCATGAACATCGAGTGGACCCGTCGCATTCATGTCCATTGTTGCCATTTCCTGAACGGAGACCAACTCTTTCACTACTTCATCTGGCGCAACAAGCAGCATATCGATTTTGCTCTTATCATAAAGTTTTCGGGACTCCTCAGTGCGAAGTTCAACGTGCTCGAACAATGCACTAAGGAAGGCTTTGTAAGCTTTCTTTTTCTCAAAGAGAATCGCATCGGATCGATCAACAGATTTTTGAAAAGAATACAGTATAGCCGCACCAAGCAAACCAATGGCTGGTACGATTAGTGCTAGCCAATTAGCTATACTCACCGACTCAAACCACTATGCAAATTCGGCTGGTCCAAGCTCGCGAACCCGTAATGACGCAACCAACGCAGATCGCTGTCAAAGAAGGCTCGCAAATCGGGTATCCCGTACTTCAGCATCGCAATCCGGTCGATCCCCATACCAAAGGCGAAGCCCTGCCAAACGTCAGGATCAATCCCGCCAGCCGCCAGCACCTTGGGGTGCACCATGCCGGAGCCCAGCACTTCCATCCAACCGTCGCCTTCACCAATGCGCAACTGGCCGTCGACCCATGAACACTGGATATCGACCTCGGCAGAAGGTTCCGTGAACGGGAAATGCGACGCGCGAAAACGGGTCTTGATGCCGTCGATCTCGAAAAACGCGGAAAAGAATTCTTCCAACGTCCATTTAAGGTTCGCCATAGAGATGTCTTTGTCGATCGCCAGACCTTCAACCTGATGGAACATCGGCGTGTGCGTCTGGTCGTAATCAGCGCGGTACACACCGCCTGGACAGATGATGCGCAAAGGTGCGCCCTCCGCCTCCATAGTGCGGATTTGGACCGGCGAGGTATGCGTGCGCAACACATGCGGCGGGCGGTCGTCGCCCTCAGCACGGTGCATATAGAACGTGTCCATCTCGGCCCGTGCAGGGTGGTGGCCGGGGATGTTCAGCGCGTCAAAGTTATACCAATCGGTGTCAATGCGCGGCCCTTCGGCAACGGAAAACCCCATCTCGGCAAAGATCGCGGTCAACTCTTCTGTGACTTGTGACACCGGATGGATCGACCCCTGCCGCTGCGCGCGCACCGGTAATGTCACGTCCAACCACTCTGACCGCAAACGCTCATCCAGCGCCGCATCGCCCAGCGCCGCCTTCTTGGCCGCAAGCGCCGAGTTGATCTCATCTTTGAGCGCGTTCAGCGCCGGCCCGGCTGTCTGGCGCTCTTCGGGTGTCATCTTGCCCAATTCACGCATCTTCAGCGCGACTTCGCCTTTTTTGCCAACGGCGGCCAACCGGATATCTTCCAACGCGGATTCGTCACCCGCATTCGCAATCTGGCTAAGGTATTTTTGCTTAAGATCGTCCATGTCACACCTGCTGTTGGCTTATCGCGTTCTGCTAGCAGAATGGCCGCCAATTACAAGGCAGTGGGCGCCATGCCTAGAACGTCAGGCGCGCCCCACAAGCCAGAATGTCGTAATCACGCCGATCCCTTTGATCTCAACCGGGCCGCGCGGCGCACAGGCAAACGTATCACCCAGCACAGCCTTGGTCGCTGCCGTGACCTGTATCCGCCCCGGCTCCCCGTGGCTTTCCATACGGCTGGCAGTGTTCACCGTGTCGCCCCAGACGTCATAAAACACCTTGCTGGTGCCGATCACACCCGCGATTGCGGGGCCGGAATGGATGCCGATGCGCAATTGCACCTGTTCGCCCATCTTGACCGATAGATCTTGGACTGCGCTTTGCATTGCAAACGCCATATCGGCAACGATAGCGGCATGATCCTCTCGGGCCACAGGCAAACCAGCGGCAACCATATAGGCGTCACCGATGGTCTTGATCTTTTCCAAGCCACGTTCAGCCGTCAGCACATCGAAGCGAGAGAATATCTGGTTCAAAAACCCAACCAAATCATCCGGTTTCATCTTTGCGGCACGCGGCGTGAAATCAACGATATCCGCAAAAAGCATGGTCACTGCGGGCAACCCGTCGGCAATCACTTCGCCGGGACGCTCCTTCAGACGCGCGGCGATTTCTCCGGGCAGCAGGTTTGAGAGCAATGTTTCGGAACGGTCAAATTCTCTTGCAAAAGCCGCCTCAGCGATCTCTGCTCGCCTCAGAGTAACCAACATGCAGATCACGACCAAACTTACCAAATTGCCCACGTTAGCCATGAAAATCCCCGACAGTAACTCAGGACTTACATCGGTAAAAACGCGAGGTTCAGGAAACCAGAACGGCAATGCTGCAAATAAGAACAGCGGTACTATAATCGCAGTCGCAAGCGTGACGCGCCGCTTAGTCCCACATTCCATCATCAAAAGGAGCGTCAGAACCAGCAGCCCAAGATTCAATCCGGCCTTTGCGCCAAACATGTAGGCAAGCGAAGCCATCAGCCAACAAACCATAAAAATTGAAAACAGCTCTGCTGCAAACCGACTTCTTTTGCCGATTATCGGAGCCAGCAAAGTAGCCGAAAAGGAGGCACAAACAGCTGCCGCTGGCCAATAAGTTTGGGCGTCGTAATACAGATAGAATACCATCCATGCCCAAATCGATAGAACCGAAGCAAAAGCAACCACTGCGAAGAAGATGACAGAACCACGATCCTCTTTGGTGAGAAGTTCTGTTCCGGAAAGCGCGTACCAACGAAATATGCGTTTCGCTGATCGCGCAAGATATTGATTTACAGCCATAGGCTAATCTTCCACGACTGGACTAAGTGTTGGTGTTTTGTGGATTTCAGCCAGAGCATATTTGAGGATGTTAATAAGGTTGCATCCAATAATATACACCGACTTTCATAGCTGTTTGGAATCGGGGCATTCCTGACGTACCAAAGGCATCACTCAAAAAGAAAAGGGCCGCCCGAAGGCAGCCCCTAAACTCTCAATCAGATCCTGGCGCGGTTTACGCAGCCAACGCGTCCTGTGCTGTCTTCACAATCGCGCCGAACGCTTCTGGCTCATTCACGGCCAGATCGGCCAGAACCTTACGGTCTACTTCGATACCAGCCATGTTCAGGCCGTTGATGAAGCGTGAATATGTCAGCTCGGCGTCATGCGAACGGACAGCAGCGTTGATCCGCTGGATCCACAAGGCGCGGAAGTTGCGCTTGCGATTCTTACGGTCGCGCGTGGCGTATTGGTTGGCCTTGTCGACCGCCTGCGTGGCGACCTTAAAGACGTTGGAACGACGACCATAATAACCTTTGGCGGCTTTGATGATCTTCTTGTGACGGGCGTGGGTGACTGTACCACCTTTAACTCGGGACATCTGGGTACTCCTCTATCAGCGGTCGTAGGGCATGAAGCCCTTGATGATTTTTGCATCTGGCGCTGACAATGCTGTCGTGCCGCGTGCGTTACGGATGAACTTTTTAGTCCGCTTAATCATGCCGTGCTGTTTGCCAGCCTGGCCGCCGATGACCTTACCGGTCGCCGAGATCTTAAAGCGCTTTTTGGCGCTCGACTTCGTCTTCATCTTAGGCATTTCCGTCTCCATATTTTGAGTTCGGTTAGCGCACGACTCGGCATGCCACATTGGCCGGTCGCGCGGGTTGAGAGCGTGCTATAGGAGGGGCCGCAGCGGATAGCAAGCGTTTTGCAGTGGACCGCCAAGATTGACATGCCGCAGGTGCTATCGCAGGACCGACACACAGACGAACGTGACTATATATGGTAAGGAGTAACAAGTGTGGCCGATAAAAGCGATACCAACCTGCTGACAGAAATCACCGCACTGGAGCGGCAGGTGTGGGATGCATTGGTGACAGGTGACATCAACGCAGACGCCGCATTGTTGTGCGATAGCTTTCTAGGGGTTTACTCAGACGGGTTTGCCCAAAAGGCAGATCATACTGGCCAATTGATTAGCGGTCCCACAGTCGAAAGCTATACCATATCGTCTTGCCATCTGCGCCCCCTCGGGTCGGGGCACGTCATGTTCAGCTATCAGGCAGATTTCACGCGCGCAGGGGCAAAAGCATCAGAAACGATGTATGTCACATCCGTGTGGGCGCTTCGCGCAGGCGCGTGGATCAACATCTTTAGCCAGGATACGCCAGCAAAACCCAATCATCCCGCCTAGGAAATATAGCGTCCGATCACATTGGTAAACACATTCGGGATCTGCTGAAAAGTGTAGCCCCCCGGATGGGTAATCACGGCATAAAGTATCAGACCGCCAGCGATCAGGATTGTAACGGCTGAGGCCCTTGGCGCCCGACGGTCGCTCATCGCGGAAAGTACGGACGGGATCGAAAGCACACCAAGAAAAATGCCGATGACCAAAGCTAAATCAGTATCCATAGGAATATCCTTTCACTTGATGTGAAAGTCTATTCTGGATCAGAGGCGTAAATCAAACGTTCATCACAAGGGGCGACGCGCAAAATGTTCGTGCTGCCCGGCACATTGAAAGGCACACCGGCCGTCACAACAATCAAATCATCCGCATTGGCGAACCCTTCGCTGCGGGCTGCCTTGGCTGCGGAGACCACCGCCATCTTGAAACGGTCCAACTCTCCGGTGATCACACAATTGGTGCCCCAACTCAGCGCCAGACGCCGCGCTGTGCCGACCAAAGGTGTCATAGCGATGATCGGAACGCGGGGCCGCTCACGCGCCGTCAGCAACGCAGTTGTCCCGCTTTGGGTGAAACAACAGATCGCCTTGATGTTCGTTGTCTCCGCAATCTCGCGCGCTGCCGCAACGATACCGTCCGCAACCGTGCGCCCGTCTGTCCTGCGCGACGCTTCGATAATCTGCGTATAGGTCGGATCCTGCTCCACCTCGACGGCGACATTGTCCATCGTGGTCACAGCTTCGATCGGAAACGATCCAGCGGCTGATTCGGCGCTCAGCATCACTGCGTCCGCACCTTCATAGATCGCCGTTGCGACGTCGCTGACTTCGGCGCGCGTTGGCATCGGGCTTTCGATCATCGATTCCAGCATCTGCGTTGCAACAATCACAGGTTTCGCTGCTGCACGGCATTTGCGTACAAGGCGTTTTTGGATCGGCGGCACGTTCTGCACAGGCAATTCCACACCCAGATCGCCGCGCGCAACCATGATGCCATCACTCACCGCCAGAATGTCGTCAAACCGGTCCACCGCCGATGGCTTTTCAATCTTGGACAGGATCGCCGCGCGCCCCTTGGCCAAATCCCGCGCCTCGGTCACATCTTCTGGTCGCTGAACAAAGCTGAGCGCAAGCCAGTCCACACCCAACTCACAGACAAACTCCAAATCCGCACGGTCCTTGTCCGACAGCGCCGCGACAGGCAGCACCACGTCAGGCACGTTCACGCCCTTGCGGTTCGAGATCACACCGCCAATGACCACTTCGCAATCGGCAAAATCAGGACCACACGCAACAACCTTCAGGCGGATTTTACCATCATTGACCAGCAGGCTTGCCCCCGGTTTCAGCGCCTGAAAAATCTCGGGGTGTGGCAGGCACACACGGCTTGCGTCGCCTTCGGCCTCGTTCAGGTCCATACGAAACGCAGCACCGACGACCAGATGTTCACTGTCCCCGGAAAACACACCGACCCGCAGCTTGGGCCCCTGCAAATCCGCAAGAATCCCGATTGTGCTGCCAGTATCTTCTTCGACTTTACGGATGATCGCGTGCTTGTGACGAATTTCGTCATGGCTGCCGTGGCTCATATTCAGACGAAAGACATCCGCCCCTGCCGTATGCAGCGCCTTGATCATGTCATAGGTGTCAGAGGCGGGCCCAAGGGTGGCCACAATTTTCACATTCCGCAGGCGTCTCATCTTTTATCCTCGTCATTAATTCGGCAACTGTTAGCGATAACATAAACTGTCTTTCACCTACCCGCCACAGTGATGCGTGTCAAAGGTTTCACAAATATGAAGCCACCACCAGTCCATCCCCGGCCTTGCCGCACCTTGACACACCCCACCCGCCGGACCACCTGATAAACGAAAGGAGATCGCATATGCCAAACCAGACCGAAATCGAACTTCAGGCCGCCGCGTACAGACGCTTGCAGAAACACCTGATGGAGGACCGCACCGATGTTCAGAACATCGACTTGATGAACCTCGCGGGCTTTTGCCGCAACTGCCTGTCGCGTTGGTATCAAGAGGCCGCCGCCGAGCGTGGCATCGAAATGACCAAGGACGAGACACGCGAACTTTTCTACGGCATGACCATGGATGAATGGAAAAAGACCTATCAGACAGACGCGGGTGATGCACAACAACAGGCGTTCGTAAAAGCGTTTGCCGAAAATGTAGGCACCAAGAAATAGAAAAAGGCGCGACACTATGATCGTGCCTCGCCTCATCCATCTCTGCGTACGTGGTCCCTAGATCGCGACCTTGCGCATCTCATCCAGATAAATCTCGCGCAACCGTGGCGCAACCCGCCCCGGCGTACCGTCGCCAAGCGCCACACCATCAATCTCGACCACCGGCATCACAAACGCTGACGCTGACGTGGTAAACGCCTCATCCGCCTCCTTGGCCTCGTCGATGGTAAAGTTGCGCTCTTCCACTTCCATCTGCGCCTCTTTGGCAAAGCCCAGCACCGCTGCCCGCGTGATCCCGTGCAGGATGTCATTGGACAGCGCGCGGGTGATGATCTTGTTGCCCTTGACGATATAGGCGTTGTTCGATGTACCTTCAGTCACGAACCCGTCCTCGATCATCCACGCATCATCGCACCCGGCCTTCTTGGCCATCATTTTGCCCATGGACGGATACAAAAGCTGAACCGTCTTGATATCGCGGCGACCCCAGCGGATGTCCTCAATCGAAATAACCTTTGCACCCCGCTTGGCCGCAGGACTGTCCGCCAGACCGGGCTTGTTCTGCGTGAAAAGTACAATCGTCGGTTCTGTCGTTTCGGGATCAGGGAAAGCAAAATCACGGTCCCCGTCAGACCCGCGTGTGATCTGCAAATAGATAAGGCCCTCGTTGATCTCGTTCACGCGCACCAACTCGCGGTGCACTTCCAGCAAGTCCTCTTTGGAGATCGGGTTGCGCATGTCCAACTCATTCAAGGACCGGCTCAGGCGCACTGCATGCCCGTCGAAATCAATCAGCTTGCCATCTAGCACCGATGTCACTTCATAAACCCCGTCCGCCATCAGAAATCCGCGATCAAAGATCGATACCCGCGCTTCATTCTCCGGCAGATAGTCGCCGTTCACATAAACTGTCCGCATCGCTTTAACCCCATAATCCCGCGACAGGAGGGTGCACCCCATCCTCGTCAAATTTCAACGCATTCTCTCGGTCTTCGCCTAACAACAGCGGACCATCCAGATCAACTACTTTGGCGCCCTGTGCCACCAATGTCGCAGGCGCCATCGCCAAGGATGAACCAACCATGCAGCCAACCATCACGTCATACCCTTCGGCGCGCGCTGCATCCCGCAGCTTCAACGCTTCAGTCAGCCCGCCGGTTTTATCCAGCTTGATGTTCACCACATCATACTTGCCCTTGAGCTGCGCCAACGTGCTGCAATCATGCGCGCTCTCGTCCGCACAAACCGGCACTGGCCGCGCCATCCCGATCAGCGCGTCATCCTCACCCGCAGGCAGGGGCTGTTCAACCAATGCCACACCCAACCGCACCAGATGCGGTGCAAGATCGGCATAAACCTCCGCCGACCAGCCCTCGTTCGCATCGACAATAATCGTGGACTTTGGGGCGCCTGCCCGCACGGCCTCGAGCCGGGGCATATCATCGGGCGTTCCCAATTTAATCTTCAACAAGGGCCGAAAGGCATTCTTGGCCGCCTGCGCCTGCATCTCTGCCGGTTCCGCCAACGACAACGTATAGGCGGTGATCTCGGGACCGGGCTTGGCCAATCCGGCCAATTCCCAAACACGTTTGCCTGACTGCTTGGCCTGCAGATCCCACAACGCGCAATCAACGGCATTGCGTGCCGCACCCGCTGGCAACAAACCATAAAGCGCCTCACGGCTCACCTGCTCAGGCAGCCCTTCAATCTGTGCGGTAACAGATTCTAACGTCTCTCCATAGCGCGCATAAGGCACACATTCACCCCAACCTGTGACGCCGCCATCAGTTATGCGCACCGTCAGCACCTTGGCTTCCGTCCGCGACCCGCGCGAAATGGTAAACACTTGCGCCAGCTTGAACACGTCTGCCGTCACATCAATCTGCATGGCCGCCTCCGGGTAGTGCAAGGTGGCAGCATAAACCGCCCCCCTGCTTCAATTTTCCAAATAAACTCAATCCTGCGCGATCTACAAACGCAATCAGAGGTTTTCGAGCGCCTCGGCCAACCGCTCGGCCCCGTGCCGGAACGGATCAACCGCAGGCAGCCCCATCTCGGCCTCGACTTTTGCCAGATAGGCCACCGCATCATCCTCGGACATATGCTGTGTGTTCACAGAAACGCCGACAACCTTGCAGGCCGGATTTGCAACCTTGGCCAAAGCAAGCGCCATATCAGAAACGGCCTGCATGGGAGGAGGCGTATAATCCGGCAAACCCCGCATATGCGTGCGCGTCGGTTCATGACAGACAATCAACGCATCCGGCTGACCGCCGTGGATCAACGCAAGCGTCACACCCGAATACGAGACGTGGAACAAACTGCCCTGCCCCTCGATAATATCCCAATGATCATCATCATTGTTCGGCGTCAGGTACTCGACTGCACCAGCCATAAAATCCGCAATGACAGCATCCAGCGGCACACCGGACCCGGTGATCAGAATACCCGTCTGGCCCGTTGCGCGGAACGTGCTTTTCATGCCTTTGGCGCGCATCGCCTCATCCAGCGCCAATGCAGTGTACATCTTGCCCACCGAACAATCTGTTCCAACGGCCAGGACCCGCTTGCCGGACCGTTTTTTGCCATCAGCAATAGGATATTGGACATTGGGCACGCGCACATCATGCAATGTCTGACCGTTCACCTGCGACGCCGCGACCAGATCGCCTTCTTCGGCCAGCAGATTGTGCAGACCGGACGCCAGATCAAAGCCCATACCAAGCGCCTGGATCAGGATCTCTTTCCACGCCTGTGAAATCACACCGCCGCGGTTGGCAACGCCAATCACCAACGTCTTGGCACCGGCCTCTTTGGCCTCGGCGAGCGTCATGTCCTTTAAGCCCACATCCGCCTTGCAGCCATCCATCCGGAATTGACCGACCGCATTCTCCGGTCGCCAGTCCTTGATGCCTTGGGCCACTTTGGCAGCCAATTGGTCAGGCGCGTCGCCCAAAAACAAAAGATATGGTGTTTCGATCATGGCGCATGCTCCCCGCGATAAGATTCGCTGCATGTTGCATCAGAATATCCGCGAAACCTTTGAAAAAGGCGCTCGATAACCCGCAATGATGCAAGATACTCCGAATATTTATACAATATGCGCAAAAATCTTGCGCCACGTCCATGTCCGGAATGCTGCACCTGCGAAATCACGCCTTGCAGCACCTTGCGCAATTTAATACCAGCGGACCCAGCAACAATCGCAACATTATTACGCGCAAGGAACCGATATGTCATTCCGCCTTCAGCCAACGCCGCCCGCCCGTCCAAACCGCTGCCAGCTTTTTGGTCCGGGCTCAAACACCAAACTTTTTGTCAAAATGGCAGCCTCTGCTGCGGATGTAATCAACCTTGATCTCGAAGACAGCGTTGCGCCCTCTGACAAAGACATCGCCCGCGCGAATGTGATTGAGGCGATCAATACCGTCGATTGGGGCAACAAGACCCTCTCGGTGCGTATCAACAGCCTCGACACGCCCTACTGGTACCGTGATGTCGTTGATCTGCTTGAACAATCCTCGGAACGGCTGGACCAGATCATGATCCCCAAGGTCGGTTGCGCAGAGGACGTCTATGCCGTTGACGCGTTGGTGAGTGCGATCGAGACTGCCAAGGGCCGCACCAAAAAGATCGCCTTCGAAGTCATCATCGAAAGCGCAGCAGGCATTGCACATGTAGAGGCCATTGCAGCGTCCTCGCCCCGTCTTCAGGCGATGAGCCTTGGTGCCGCTGACTTTGCCGCCTCAATGGGCATGCAAACCACTGGCATCGGCGGGACGCAGGAAAATTACTATATGCTGCACGAAGGTCAAAAACACTGGTCAGATCCTTGGCATTGGGCGCAGACCGCCATCGTGGCCGCCTGCCGAACTCATGGTGTTTTGCCAGTAGACGGTCCTTTTGGTGATTTCTCGGATGATGACGGCTACCGCGCGCAGGCGCGCCGCTCTGCGACGCTGGGTATGGTCGGCAAATGGGCCATCCACCCCAAGCAAATCGCAACCGCAAACGAGGTTTTCACCCCGTCAGATGAAGCCGTGGCAGAGGCACGCGACATTCTGTCCGCGATGGCAACCGCCAAAGCAAACGGCGAAGGCGCGACAGTCTACAAAGGACGCTTGGTCGATATTGCCAGCATCAAACAAGCCGAAGTGATTGTCCGCCAGTCCGAAATGATCAGCGGCGCCTGACCTTTCACCTTCTTTTTGCGCAGAATACTGCGGGGGCACGGGGGCTGGTCCCCGTCTTGGTTTGTTCATTCGCCGCAAGCGACCGGGGGCGCAGCCCCCGGACCCCCACAGTATTTGAAGCAAAAAGAGCCGGCATCCCCCGAAATATGCCAATTCCGATGCTGTGCGAGCAAGCTGGTGAAGTCGCCAAGTCACGCATTTCCCAATTGCAAAAGACTTTCTTTGTGTCACATCACGGCGCATGAATATTGATGTCCTTCCCGCGCTTGTCCTTTTTGCCTTTGTCAGTTCGGCCACACCGGGGCCAAACAACCTTATGTTGATGGCGTCTGGCGCCAACTTTGGCTTTCGGCGCAGCCTGCCGCATATGGTCGGCATCTCGGTCGGGTTCATGGTGATGATGATGCTGACCGGCGCCGGGTTGATACAGGTGTTTGACCGCTATCCGGTCAGCTATCTGATCCTCAAAATTCTTAGCGTGCTTTATATGCTCTGGCTGGCTTGGAAAATCGCCAATGCCGCACCGATCAAAGCGCGCGCCGAGGCGGGCAAACCGATGACGTTTCTACAGGCCGCCGCGTTTCAATGGGTCAATCCGAAAGCCTGGGCAATGGCGCTGACCGCGATCACTGTCTATGTCGCAGACGGCGGGTTCTGGATGCTGCTGGTCAGTGCGGCGTGTTTCAGCATGGTAAACCTGCCTTCCGTCGGCATCTGGACCATCCTTGGACAGCAGATGGCGCGCTTTTTGACCAACCCGGCGCGGTTGCGTGCATTCAACTGGACCATGGCGGGCTTATTGATTGCATCGCTCTATCCGCTTTTGCAGATCGGCTAGCGCCGTTGCATATTTCCGGCGCTGCGGCCATATACGAGGCAGACCCAAAAAGGCGGAGGGCGCAATGACACAATATCTGGATTTCGAAAAACCGTTGGCGGAAATTGAAGGCAAGGCAGAAGAGCTGCGCGCGCTTGCCCGCAAGAACGAAGATATGGACATCACCTCCGAGGCTGCCGCATTGGACGTCAAGGCCGCCAAAATCCTTGATGATCTTTATGCATCGCTAACGCCCTGGCGAAAATGTCAGGTCGCGCGTCACCCGAACCGGCCACATTGCAAAGACTACATCGAGGCGTTGTTCACCGAATACACACCATTGGCCGGGGACCGCAATTTTGCGGATGATCTGGCCGTGATGGGTGGCCTTGCCCGTTTCAACGACACGCCTGTCATGGTCATCGGCCACGAAAAGGGCCACGATACAAAAAGCCGGATCGAGCATAATTTCGGCATGGCACGACCAGAAGGGTACCGCAAGGCCGTGCGCCTGATGGAATTGGCGGGCAAGTTCGGCCTGCCGGTTATCACACTTGTCGACACGCCGGGTGCCTATCCGGGCAAAGGCGCCGAAGAGCGCGGCCAGTCAGAGGCCATCGCGCGTTCTACCGAGAAATGCCTGCAGATCGGCGTTCCTTTGATCAGTGTGATCATTGGGGAGGGCGGGTCCGGCGGTGCGGTTGCTTTTGCAACAGCGAACAGGGTCGCGATGCTAGAACACTCCGTCTATTCCGTGATCACACCCGAAGGTTGCGCGTCGATCCTTTGGAAAGACAGCGAAAAAATGCGCGAGGCCGCAGAGGCCATGCGTCTGACGGCCGACGACCTGCGCAAGCTGGGTGTGACGGACCGGATCATTCTTGAGCCAAAGGGCGGCGCGCACCGCGATCCGCATGCCACGATTGAGGCAGTACGCCTGTCTATTGTTGCGATGCTTGCAGAACTTGAAGGCAAGGATGGCGCGGCACTGGTCCACGACCGGCGTCAAAAGTACCTCGACATGGGCAACAAGGGACTGGCGGCCTAGACTGCCGACAGATCCCATTTGATTGAAAAGCGGGGACCAGAAGCGGGCCGCTGCGCCAGCCCTGCCGCAAGATAGAATGCCTGTGCCGCAGGGTTGTCGGGGGCCATACCCACCGTAAGAAACGCGCAGTGTTGCGATTTAGCATGCGCGATAGATGCCTCGAGCAGCGCGCGCCCGACGCCCGCCCCACGGCACTCCGGTCTCACAAACAGATGATGCATGTCCATGCCGCGCACGCCAAACTGAAGCTGCATCATTGGTGTGAGCACGGCATAGCCGGATAGTCCTACGCCATTCGTGGCAACGAGGGCAGTGATCCAGGGCGGGTCGCCAAAAAGATCGCGCAACAACACCTCGGGCGTCAAAACAGACGTATCGCCGTGATGCGCCGCAAGCGCGTGAACCATCGCCAGCAGGTCAGGCAGATCCTCAGGGATGGCGCGGCGGACATGTGGGTTCGGGTGCATGAAAGGTTCCTTTGCATGGACGCGCCACAGACGCAAAGGGACCGCGCGCGTGGCGGTCAAAAGATGAAAAACAGGAAAGGACCGCGGTGACTATGCGCGGCGATAATAGACTGGGATGTTCGTACGGTCGGTCATGCGGCACAAAATGCACAAATCGGTGATGCCGGTCAACTGGCCAGCAAGCGCAACCCCTGGGTTACGTCCGAGCGCACCGCAAGCCGCAAGCCCGGCTCATCCCCTGCCTTGAGCGCGGCGATGATCAACCGGTGAAAATGCGGCGGTTCTGTCCGGCGCAGGCGACCGTAAAGCGCGCTCATCGTCGGGCCCATCTGCAACCAGACTGTTTCTGCCATCGCCAGCATCGCCGGGGCCTGTGCACGCAGATACAAAGTGCGGTGAAACTCCAGATTAGTGCGGATATAGCTGACCGCATCCCGCCGGGCGACAGCATCAGAGATTGCACCATTTATTAACTGCATCCGGTCAATCAACGCCATGTGGGCGCGTGGCAAGGCGCGGCTGGCAAGCTCCACCTCGATCAGGGCGCGCAATGCTGCCAGCTCCTCTATCCGGTCGTTGCTGAGCACGGGGGTCGAGATCCGCCCGGAGGCAGACATCGTCAGCGCGCCTTCTGCAGCCAGCCGCCTGACGGCCTCGCGCGCTGGTGTCATCGAGACGCCGTATTCCTTGCCTAGTCCGCGCAGCGTCAGCGCATGCCCAGGCGGCAAGTCACCGTGCATAATTCTACTGCGCATTTGGCGATAGATGCGGTCATGCGCGAGAACGGTTGCATCAGGTGTGCGGGGGGTAAGGTTCATGGATTTCTTGTGATCACAAAAAAGCATCGGGTCAAGCGTCTGCTTGCCATCTTGAACCCCAAAGCCATTGTCAGAACCGGTAGCGGTGCAGGTCGCTGCCGTTCTGCCGCAACCACATCCGGGCTGGTTTATAGTCACCATAGATGCGGGTAACCTCAGCCCAGAATGCGGGTGAATGGTTCATTTGCGCCAGATGCCCGACCTCGTGGGCTGCAACGTAATCCAGAACCTCGGGCGGCATCATGATCAGCCGCCATGAAAACATCAGCGCGCCGTCACTGGTGCACGACCCCCAGCGTGATCGCGTGTCCCGCATTGTGATCCGGCTGTAAGGCTGGCCCAAACGGGCGGCGTAATCATCACAAGCCCCCGCGAGCCTGTCTCTGGCAACTTGCTTGAGGTATCCTGCAAGGCGCGCACCGACACGGTCGGCGGGACCAGGCACTGCAATCTCGGTTGAGCCGATCTGAACGGAGCGACGATTGCCCGGCACGACCTGCAAAAGCGTGCCGCCAACAGGCACCTGCGCACCCACGGTGACAGGCACGTCAGCGCCGCGCGCATCAAGATGCTGGCGAATCCATGTTTCCTTTTCGCGGGCAAAACTCAGCGCTTCGGCCGCGGCCAGCCGTTTGGGCAACGTGAGCGTCACCCGCCCATCAAGCTGTGAAATACGAAGCGAAATCCGCCGCGCCTGCGCGGACCGGCGCAGGATCAACGGTATTGGCGGATCACCCGGCAAGATTGGCTGCGCAGTCATGGTCACCCTCTGGTCTGGTTGCGGCTTAAAGCCTTTGACAGTCTCCCCTTCATATGGCAGTTGCCCTTGATCATCTATACGCAACAACGATTCATGGAAGGGTGTTTTATGCCCAAGGAAGAATGGGGCACCAAGCGTCTGTGCCCAACATCCGGCAAACGCTTTTACGACCTCAACAAAACGCCGATCATCAGCCCCTACACAGGCGAGGTATTGGAAATCGACGCGGCTAAATCACGCATGATTGCGGCAGATGCCGAAGACGCGGCGACAGCAAAAGCAAAAGCTGCCGAGGCAGAAGAAGATGTCGTTCTCGACGATGACGACGATGTAGATGTGGATATCGACGATGATATCCTGGACGATGACGACGACGATGACGACACAGTACCGCTGGATGATCTGGCGGATGTGGCGGTTAACGACGACGATACTTAAAACGGTTGGGCGGGATGTGGATTTTCCACTTGATCCCGCCCATCTGACGGCCTAGTACCGGCCCACCAATACGATGCATCGCACGTATCTGGGGCATTAGCTCAGCTGGGAGAGCGCCTGCATGGCATGCAGGAGGTCAGCGGTTCGATCCCGCTATGCTCCACCATTCCTTAACTGGTTTGATAATCCGCACACCAAAGCATCCAGACGACGGGCTGACTTACGCCCGCCCGCTGCGCGACCGGTATTCACACAATACCTGCCCAGATTTGGACAAACTTCCGTTGTAGACACGTTCGCATCGCGCCATGAACAAACAAAACTGACCCCGAATCTAAACTGGATACAATATGCTCAGCACTTCGACCCCGCACGCGTATTCAGGTCCGGCGCTGCTTCATGTCGGGTTTATCAAAACCGGCACGACCACTTTGCAGGAAACCATTTTTGCAAACGCCAAGATCGGCTTTGAATGCGTCGGCGGTGCGGAACACCGTGCCTTGCTGGTCAATTGGTTTCGGGCGCACAATGATTACCTGTTTGACGCCGATCAGCTCCGGGCTGAAATGGAAACCCTCGAACAGCCAATCCGCATGAAAGGCCTTGTGCCGGTCTGGTCCGAAGAAACGCTGCTCGGTGATCCACTGGTGACGGATTACTGCGGTCCACATGTACTCGGGCTTTTGACGCAACTTGAGCTGAATACCAAAATCCTGATTACCATCCGCAAGCAAGAGAGCTTTGCGTTGTCGGGCTACCGCGAGGCATTGCGGTTCGGGCGCTACCGCCTGACCGATTTCATCGGGACAGGCGATGAGGATCTGTCGATGCGACCCATCTTGCGTCCTGAGTTTTTGGATTATGACCAGGTTATCACCGCATATCATGCCGCCTTCGGGGTGGAAAACTGCTGCGTGCTGCCTTTGGAAATGCTTCAGCGTACGCCGGACCTTTACGTTGAAAAGCTATGTGATTTCATGGACCTGCCCAAGGCCGAGGCACCGGATCAACCTCCACGCAACATCGGACGTGGCGGCGCGGCATTGATGCTGGCCCGCTATCTTAATGCGTTTTATGTGGTCAGCCCCCTGACCTACTCACCAAGCCTGACACGGCGCGTTGTCGATAAGATGCTGAACATAACAAATCGCCTTGCACCTGCCGCATTGGGTGCCAAAATCGAACGCAAATGGCGCGCCAAGATCAAGACCCAGTATGCTGGGCGATATGCCGAAAGCAACCGGCAGACGGAAAAACTTACTGGCCTTGATTTGGCTGGTTTAGGGTATCAGTAACGCGTAGCAATGACGCTCTGCGAGCTGGTTCCGCCCAATTGGGTGTGCCCTCGCATATTGCCTTGACGGGGCCCTCATGACCCATGAGAAGTGGTCGGCATCCGGGACAACATTGTTCCTATCGACGGTCATGCTTTGGGCTGGGCAACTGTCGCTACCATCTCGCAGATAGGCTTTGGAGTGTGTGATGAAATTTCGCTTCCCGATCGTAATCATTGATGAAGACTTCCGGTCTGACAATTCCTCGGGCACTGGCATTCGCGCGATTGCCAAGGCTATCGAAGATGAAGGGATCGAGGTCCTTGGTGCAACAACCTATGGCGATTTGTCCCAGTTTGCCCAGCAACAGTCGCGTGCCAGCGCGTTCGTTTTATCCATTGACGACGAAGAATTCACACCTGGCCCGGACCTTGATCCGGCAGTCCTGAATCTGCGAAATTTCATTGAAGAAGTGCGGTGGAAAAACACAGACGTGCCGATTTACATTTATGGCGAAACCAAAACCAGCCGCCATTTACCCAACGATATTCTGCGCGAGAGTGTCTGATCTTCTGTGTATGAGTAATTCGGTCCATGCTTCATTAACGAAGGAGCATGAAGACAATGACGATTACGAAGGAAGTATTAGATGAGCTGCTGAGCGGCGTTGAGA
>Ga0115563_1000818_pt1 | contig 24554 bp, 22 predicted proteins | sample COGITO_mtgs_1105_2_FD_87198 | JGI IMG/M metagenome (GOLD analysis project Ga0115563, IMG submission 87198) | Pelagic marine microbial communities from North Sea - COGITO_mtgs_110519 | ecosystem: Environmental > Aquatic > Marine > Epipelagic | place: Germany:Helgoland, sampling site Kabeltonne...
AGAAACCGAAGGTTTATCTCAAGAGGTTTTAGATCAAGCAGATTGTTATTTAAAAATCCCAATGGTAGGATTTACTGAAAGTTTAAACATTTCAGTATCTGCTGCGATAATTTTACAACATGTAACAACTAAACTAAAGCAAACAGCTATTAATTGGCAATTGACAGAGAAAGAGGTCTTAGAAAAACGTTTAGATTGGTGTAAAAAAACGATTAAAAGCTATGATGAAATTGTAGAACGGTACGATGCTTTAAGAAAATAGTAGAAAAATAAAAAGAGGAATTATTTAAATAATTCCTCTTTTTATAAATATTTAAATCTTTCGACTTCGTCCGCGACTTAACAATTTATATTCTTCATAACATTCGCTAATAGCATCCAATATTTGAAGGTCGTTTGCTGTTCGTATAAAGCCTTTGGAGTAATTACATTGGCTTACAATTTCGTCTAAATCTATGCGTTCAACTTGCAATAAAACAGTGAGCATTTCACGATCAAAACGAGAAGCTAATAAATTTCTAATTTCATCATCTTGCTTCATCTTCCTGAGTTTACGTAGTTCGTTAGGTTTCTTACCAAACATGCGATGTAAGAAATCTGCAGGATTGAATATAGAACCAATAACTCTAGTTAAACCTGATTTTTTACTCGCTTCGTAACCTGTTCCTTGTAAACCTGAAATACTATAACGGTAATTTGTATTAATATCCGGTACTTGTTTAATATCTACTTCTAAATAACCAGTAAGTTTTAATTGGTTTACAACCACTTCTTCCAATGCTAGAGCTAATTCGGTGAGTTCAATGTTAGAACTTCCAAACTTTAGCCAGTCATTTGTTACACGAACTTTAATTGATTTAAAACCTAAATATGAAAAGTGAAGTGTATCGTTAACTTTTGCTGAAATATTAAATTCACCTTTTTTGTCAGTACTTGTACCAATTACTTGGTTGAGATTAACAATATTTACACTTTCCAAAACAGAATCATCTGCCGAATTAATTACAACGCCTAAGACCTTATCTGGTTCTTGTGCCATAGAAACAGCAGCAGTTAACAGAAAAGTAAGAAATAAGATATAATTTTTCATAGGTTTAAGCTCAAAATCAAAAATACTAAACAAAACGGCAAAAAATACCGTAATGCTATACTTTGACTTAAAATTAACAAAAAAGGCTATCTTCTAGAACGTCTCGGTCTTGAACTTCCCAAATCATTAGAATCTGAACGTCTTGGTGGTTTTGAGTCACCATCACTTCTGCGTCTGTCACTTCGGCTTCCAGAAGCCCCTTTTCTATCATCACGTCTTCCTCCACCGCGTCTATCATTACGACGATTTCCACCGTCACGTCTTCCGCCACCGCTTCTATCGCTGCGTCTTCCACCACCACGATTTTCAGACACTTCAACATTTACAAAACGGCCTTCATATTTAAAGTCGGTAAAGTGCGCTAGTACTTTCTCTTTTACTTCATTCTCTGTATTAAAGAACGAGAAGCTTTCTTTTGTTTCCACTTTAAAAACATCATCTCTACCAAGTCCTAATTGCTCTTTTAAGAAGTCTTTCAGCTTCATCCAATCAAAACCATCTTTTCCACCAACATTTATAAAGTAACGTGTAGAATCATTTTTACCACCTCTACTAAACTCACGTCCACCTTCACGTCCGCCATCTCTATCGTAAGAGCCTTCAGCAATATTTAAGTTTTTAGATTTATTGTAGTAATTATAAAAACGCGTAAACTCAACCGAGAAGAATTTTTTAATCAATTCGTCTTTCTCTGTATCAGCAAACAATTCATTAATACTCGTTAAGTGTTTATCAATTTCATGATTAATCTCTGTATTGTGAATTTTATTAGCAAGCGACATCAATTGTACTTCACAAATATCTGCACCATCTGGAATTTCTTTTTTCTCGAACTGCTTTTTAATAATACGCTCAATACTTTTTATTTTACGCACTTCACTTTTCGATACAATAACCATTGAGATTCCTGTTTTACCTGCACGTCCTGTTCTTCCAGAACGGTGTGTGTAAATTTCAGGTTCGTCTGGCAACTGGTAATTTATAACGTGTGTAATATCGTCAACATCAATACCACGAGCAGCAACATCAGTCGCTACTAGCATTTGTATTTGTTTATTTCTAAACGATTTCATGACCATATCACGTTGGTTCTGGCTTAAATCCCCGTGTAATGCACCGGCATTATATCCATCTTCAATTAAGTTTTCAGCAACTTTTTGAGTGTCACGTTTTGTTCTACAAAATACTACCGAGAAAATATCTGGATTTGCATCAGACAAACGCTTTAAAGCTTGATAACGATCCCTTGCATTCACTAAATAATATTCATGTGATACTTGACTCGTGCTTTCATTTTTATTTCCAACAGTGATTTCCTGCGGATTGTTCATGAATTTTTTAGCTATTGTTGCTACTTCTCTTGGCATTGTTGCCGAGAATAACCACGTGTTTTTATCATCAGGAGTGTGCGATAAAATATCGGTAATATCCTCTTTAAAACCCATGTTTAACATTTCATCTGCCTCATCTAAAACCGAATATTGGATTTTAGAAATATCAACCAAACGTCTTTTAATCATATCTTTCATACGACCCGGAGTCGCCACAATAATTTGTGCGCCACGTTTAATATCACGTGCTTGATCCGTAATGCTTGATCCACCGTAAACGGCAACCACGTTAAGCCCTTTACAATATTTACCATACAATTTCATTTCGTTGGTAATTTGTAAACAAAGCTCTCTGGTTGGCGATAATATCAAACCTTGGGTAGTTCTGCTATTAATGTCAATTTTTTCTAACATCGGGAAGCCAAAAGCTGCTGTTTTACCAGTTCCCGTTTGAGCTAAGGCTACTAAATCGGTTTCCGATTCTAATAAAATAGGGATTGCTTTTTCTTGTACTTCACTGGGTTTAGTAAATCCTAAATCTGTAATTGCTTGTAATAGATTGTCATTAAGACCTAAATCTTGGAATGTGCTCATTTTTAATTTATTGTATGCGATTTATTATGCAGTGTTACATAAAGAAGTGAATCGACATACTTAAACCTAAACTTCTAGTAACACATCCTCACTCTGAGGAATTTAAACTCTTCTTGAGTTTCAAGCGGCAAAGATAACCTTTTATTTGGATTATTTTTATTTGGGCGTTTTAACACGCTTTCACTACTCAATCTTTTTAAAATTGTCTTTGCGAAGCCGGAAGGACTGTGACAATCTGTTTAATTCTAGTTCCCCTAAAATAAATGCTGTCAAGTTTTAAAAAGGATTTCAAACAGGCCGCTGCAATCGTTAACGCAGTTACTTACGTAAATTCACAATCCGTTCCAAAAGCGTAGGATGCGAATAGTGCATAAACACATAGGCGGGATGCGGTGTTAAATTGCTCAAACTGTTTTTAGATAGTTTTTTAAGCGAAGTAATTAAAGGGTCGCCTTTATATGTGTTTTTAGCATAATCGTCTGCTTGGTATTCAAATTTTCGAGAAAACAAATGCATTATCAATCCAGTAATTTCAGAAATAGGCGAATAGAGCAATCCAAAAGCAATCAATCCAATATGAAAGCTGGGTATGTCAACACCCAATGCTTGTGATAATAATGGATTGGAAATAAATAAGGATAAAGCATAGAGCGTTAATCCAGTCAATAAAATAGAAGCAAATAAATTAAAAATAATGTGTTTCTTTTTATAATGCCCAACCTCATGCGCTAAAACAGCAACAATTTCTTCATCATCCAAATCATTAATCAAGGTATCATAAAGTGTTACACGTTTTTCACTACCAAACCCCGAAAAATAAGCATTCGCTTTTGTGCTGCGTTTAGAACCATCAATTACAAAAATCTTATCCAATTTAAAACCGACACTCTTAGCATATTCAGAAATTTTATCACGTAAAGTACCTTCCTCTAAAGGGGTTTGCTTATTAAATAGCGGTACAATAAGTTTAGAATAAAACATATTCATAAACAAAGTAAATACAGCAACTAAGCCCCAAGCAAATAACCAAAAATTTTGTCCAGTAGCCCCGTAAAACCAAATAATTAAGGCTAAAACACCACCACCAACAACAGCCATCATGAGCCAACCTTTTATTTTATCTAAGAAAAAGGTTTTAATAGTCGTTTTATTAAATCCAAATTTTTCTTCAATAACAAAAGTGCTATAATACGAAAATGGTGTGGTTAAAATATCGCTACCAATCATAATAATGCCAAAGAAAATAAGCGCCACAATAATTGAGTTTTCGCTGTAGTTTCTGGCTATATTATCAACAAGTTCAAAACCATCAAACCATAAAAACCCTAAAGTTAAAAGGATAGAAAATGATGAGGTTAACAGCCCAAATTTGTAATTAGTTGCCTTATAGTTTTGCGATTTTTTATATTCCGCTTCATCATAAACATCCTGCAAATCCTTAGGAAGTACATCATTGTAATGTTTCGCGTTTAAAGCATCTAAAATTTTATCAACTATAAAATTGATAACAATGATAGCTATGATGATGTAAAATAGTGTTGTTGATGTCATATGTTTTATGTCATTGCGAGACGCTTTTTAGCGACGTGGCAATCTGTTTAATTTTAGTTTCACTTCATTCGATTCCTTCGGTCATCCTTTTCTCGTAATAACGGTTCACTCAAAATTCCGCTGTCTCTTCGCTTCAAAAATAAGAATTCCAGCTGCAACCGACACATTCATAGAATCAATTTCACCTTGCATGGGAATAATAATATTTTGAGTCGCGTTTTCTAGCCATTCATTACTCAGGCCAGTAGCTTCTGTACCCACGATAATGGCAGTTAGTTTTGTAAAGTCTTGTGTGTGGTAATTAACTGAAGCTTGCAACGCCGCACAATACATATTAAAATTATTTGCTTTTAAAAAGGCGATAATTTCAGTTGTAGTACCAGTAGCAATGGGATTAGTAAAAACACAGCCCACACTAGAGCGGATTATGTTTGGGTTGTATAAATCGGTTTTAGGATTAGCAATAATAACAGCATCCACATTGGCAGCATCAGCCGTTCTTAAAATGGCGCCGATATTACCTGGTTTTTCTGGTGCTTCAGCAACTAAAACTAAAGGGTTTTCTTTATCAAAATTTAAATCAGTTAAATCATTTTCTTTAGATTTTGCAACAGCTAAAATACCTTCTGTAGTATCTCTGTAAGCTAGTTTTTGATAAACGTCTTTAGAAATTTCTATGGTGTCAAATAGATGAGGTGCAAAATCGTTAAGCTTTTTTTCTGAAAATAATTCTGGATAAAATAAAACGGTTTCTAATTTATACCCACCTTTTAAAGCCAAAGAAATTTCGCGCTCGCCTTCTATTAAAAAGGTGCCTGTTTTTTTACGCTCACGCGACTTATCCTTTAATTGAACAAGTTGTTTTATGTACGTATTTTGTGGGCTAGTTATTTCCTTCATAAGAGTTAAGCAAAAGTAGTTGTTTTTATGTGATAATATTATATAGATATTTTTGAAGCAACTACTAGATTTACAATTGTTGAGTAATTACAAAGGTTTACTTTCTAAGTAATTAACGATTAAAGCCACTACATAATTGTAACTCTTCATGCCCTTACTTTGTTTGTTGGCTTTTAAAAAATTCCCATAAAACGATTTAAAAAGAGGTTCGGCAGGATTTTTATGGGCTTCCCAAAATTCCCTAACTTCTTTATAATTTTTTAAAATGCCAGTATTTACACTTTCTGCGATACTTTCATATAAGGCTTCATCACGTCTATAAATTTCATTGAGGCAAAAACGCAAAGCAAAGGTGTACCCTGTATATCGAAAATAAATATTATCATGGCTTGTTATAGCTAAAAAACCAATAAAATTAGCCTCATTTTCAGCCGCATAACCTAACTGATGTGCAATTTCATGAGCCGATGTTGTTGGGAATTTATAAACAGGAATCAGTCCATCCACCTGCGCTTCATTTGTTAACGGATTTAAATACCCACTAAAACCCATATAAGTTAAAGGATAACTGTAAAGCGATTTTTTTAAGCTTTTTGGGGTGTATGCCAAATGCGGAAAACTCTTTTTTAAATTAGTGTAACCCGTCGGCACCATTTTAAAAATGTCACCTTTACTAAAGGGGATATCCGCTTTAATGGTGTCATTTTTTGTGATTTCAAAATGTAATGTATTCGATTTTTTAATCAACGCTTTAGTCACATGCACCAATTGTTCAGTGGTATAATCACGTGCTAAATTCAGACTTTTATGAAGCGGTAATCGGTGGTAATTTAACCCCCAAAACAAATGAAATGCACCATATATTATAGCAACAGCAGCAAAAACATCAACCAGCCAATTTTTAGTATCTTTTCGTAAACGTTTTCTGTTTTTGTAAAACCATCTTATAGCATAAAGACCTCCAAAGGTATATACCAAATCGCCAAACGAAAAAGGCATCCAGCCCAATGTAAACCGAAAAACTTTAGAAATTACAGGGTACACACCATTACTATAGTATTGCTCCACAAACTCAGGATAGTTAGATAGTAATTTTACAAGTAGAACTTGTGGAATTAACGATAGCGCAATAATCGTTTTTTTCTTTTTTAGCATATTCAAAAATAGGAAACTATTTATAAATCCTAATAGTAATACGTACCTTTGTATTCAATTATTAGAAAACTATGAACTCAGAAATAAGACAATTAGAACCACAGGCTCTTTGGAATAAATTTGCCGATTTAAACGCAGTACCTCGTCCATCAAAAAAAGAAGAACGTGTTATCGCTTTTATGAAAGATTTTGGTAAAAACCTAGGTCTTGAAACCATTGAAGATGAAGTTGGAAACGTTATCATAAAAAAGCCAGCAACTTCAGGAATGGAAAATAGAACGACCATAGTCATGCAATCGCATTTAGATATGGTACATCAAAAAAATGGGGATACTGTTTTCGATTTTGATATTCAAGGTATAGAGATGGTTGTAGAAGGCGATTGGGTAAAAGCAAAAGGTACGACCCTTGGAGCAGATAATGGTTTAGGCGTTGCAACTATTATGGCTATTTTAGAAAGTACAGATATTCCACATCCGGCAATAGAGGCTTTATTTACTATAGATGAAGAAACAGGAATGACTGGAGCTATGGGTTTAAAAGGCGGTTTGCTTTCTGGAAGCATCTTACTTAATTTAGATACCGAAGAAGATGACGAAATAGGAGTAGGTTGCGCAGGAGGTACAGATGTAACCGCGACAAGAACTTATGAGGAAGAAGAAACACCTGAGTTTAAAATAGGTTATAAAATTTCAGTAAAAGGATTACAAGGTGGGCATTCAGGCATGCAAATTCATGAAGGTTTAGGTAATGCAAATAAAATCATGAACCGTTTATTGTTTGATGGTTTTGAAAACTTTGGATTGCGAATTTCAGAAATTGATGGCGGAAGTTTACGAAATGCTATTCCTAGAGAAAGTAATGCCGTTGTAGCTATTGATGCCATTCATGAAGATGCTTTTTTATTAGAAATGGCATTGATGTCAACAACAATTAAAAAGGAGTTAAAAACTATGGAACCTGATTTAGAAATTAGTGTTTCTAATGTAGATACGCCTAATAAAATTATGGACTTAGGAGTTCAAGAAGGTTTAACAAGAGCTTTATATGGCGCATTAAATGGCGTATATAGAATGAGTACTGATATTCCTGAATTGGTTGAAACCTCAAATAATATTGCTAGAGTTATTGTTAAAGATGGGCATGTTAAAATAGGTTGCCTAACACGCTCTTCAGTGGAGAGTTCTAAAATAGATTTAGCAAATATGCTTCGTGCTACTTTTGAATTAACAGGTTGCGAAGTAGAATTGTCTGGAGATTATCCCGGTTGGACACCAAATATGGATTCAGCTATTTTGAAAGTAATGGCTAAACTTTACGAAGATTTAAACGGAGAAAAACCTCATGTAGCAGCGTGTCATGCGGGATTAGAATGTGGTATTCTAGGGCAAAATTACCCAAATATGGATATGATTAGTTTTGGACCGAACATCAAAGGGGCACACTCACCAGATGAGCGCGCTCAAATATCTTCAGCTCAAAAATACTGGAAGTTTGTGTTGGAGATTTTAAAGGCTATTCCTGTTAAGTAATTTTTCTTAAATAAATATTTATAGTGGTTTATTCGTTCAATGAATAGACCACTTTACCATCAAAAATAGTCATCACAATTTTTGTGTTTAAAATTTCATGTTCTTCTACGGTCATTAAGTCCTGATTATAAATAGTAAAATCAGCGAGTTTACCTATACTAATTGATCCTTTTATATCTTCTTCAAAAGCACCAAAAGCAGCATCTAAAGTATAAGATTTTAAGGCCTGTTCTCTGGTCATTTTTTGTTCTGGTTCATAACCTTCTTCTGGCATACCTTTCAGCGTTTTTCTGCTTACACTGGCATAGAAACTAGCTATTGGATTTATAGGTTCCACAGGAACATCTGTTCCATTAACAATTGGGATGCCGCTTTGAAGTAATGCTTGCCACATGTAAGCGCCTTCTTTAATACGTTTTTCTCCTAAACGGTCAATAGCCCATGGTCTGTCTGAGGACATATGGATAGCTTGCATAGCCGGAATAACCTGTAATTCTGCAAAACGAGGAATATCGTCTGGGTGTAAATGTTGGGCATGTTCTATCCGGAATCTGTGATTTGAGCTCGAATCTGGTAATTCTTTAAAAGCAGATTCGTAACGGTCAAGAATTTCTTTGTTGGCACGGTCACCAATGGCATGCGCGCATACTTGAAATCCATTTTTAATTCCATCTAAAGCTGTTTTTTTTACGAAATCCATTGGTAGTGTTTCATGACCAAAATGATCAGGCCTATCTGTATATGGTTCTAAAAGCCATGCGCCACGGGAACCTAAAGCACCGTCACAATTTAATTTTACAGACCTGATGGTTAAAAGATGATCACCATCAACTAGTGGGCCTTTTGCATACCATTCATTCAGTAAGTCTTTATCCCAGCCAGTAAGCATAGCATATATTCTAGTATGCAATTTACCTTCCAATTTCATTTTTTCATATAACGCGATAGTCTGTCTTGATATACCAGCATCATGAAAACTTGTAATACCATTTTTATGGCACGCTTCAACGGCAAGTTTGAAAGCTTGAATGTCTGTTTCCGGAGTTTTTTCTGGAATATGCTTACGAATTAGAGATTGTGCACGTTCATTAAAAATTCCTGTTGGTCTACTAAATTCATCTACAATAACTTCTCCTCCTTCTATTTTGAAATTCTTGATGCCTTCTTTTGCTAAAACTTGCAAACCAGCTTGCTCCATCGCTTTGGCATTTGCAAACCCTGCATGACCACTAGCGTGACCTAAATAAACAGGGTTGTCTGGTGATGCTTCACTGAGCAAGTGATGCGTTTGAAAACCCTTAACTAGTCCAGTAGGCATAGAATCCCATTTACTTTGATGCCATCCTCTTCCTATAATCCATGCTCCTGGTTTAGCCGTTTTCACACGTTCTGCAACAGCGTCTACAATATCTTGATAGCTTGTCGTGTTCATCAAATCTAGATGTAATTCATTATAACCTAAACCCATAAAATGACCATGGCCTTCAATTAAACCAGGTGTCATGGTTTTGCCTTTTAAATCTATAAGCTCTGTTTGGTTATTTTTAAATTCTACAGCTTCCGAAAAGGTTCCAGCAAAAACAATCGTGTTATTTTTTATGGCTACAGCCTCTACAGTAGTCGAGTTAGCGTCTACAGTATAAATGGTGCCACCATAAATAAGCATGGTAGCAAATTCTTTTTTAGGATTAGAGCACGCCAAAACAAAAAGTAAAATGATAGCAAAGTAAGAATAACGAATATGTATTAATTTCATGTGGGTTGTTTTATGACCTTGAAGTTACAATAATTATATAAATGGATTTATTTCTCTTTTTTTGAACTTGAATGGGCCGTTAAAAGATGTGATATGTGCATTTTTTGAAAACAAGTGAGCAGGGGTGAAAACATGGCTTCTACTCAAAAATACTGGAACTTTGTTGTATATATTTTTAAGAAAATACATCATAAATAATAAAATATGCGCATTTTGTCGAATATATTGGTTTTTAATCTATAATTTTATATATTTGTGACATAACATATGGAATTATGTTAAAAGCATGGTTTTTGAATGAAACATAAAGTAAGCAACCCCAATTGCCGCTAAAAAGAAACATTCACAACTTTGCTTTTTTTTTATTCTTATGTTTTGATGTATTGAGTTTATAACAAGTTTTAAGGCACAGGGTCATTTCCCGGACCACCCCAAGGCGATGGAACGTTAAAAAAATATACCGTTTACATTTTTAGAGAATAGGCGAGCTGGCGCGCAGGGAAATTTTTAGTTGTCATCCTTTTCAGGAACAGGATCATATCCCGAACCACCCCAGGGATGACAACTAAAAACCCGCTTTATAGCTAACCAACCCCCTTTAAATAACCCATGTTTTTGTAGCGCCTCTTTACTGTAATGCGAACACGTTGGACTGTATCTACAAGTTGCAGGCATTAATGGCGATATCAATATTTGATAGACTTTAATCAAAAATAAAAATGGCGCTATGAGTAGTTTCATTATGTATTATTTGTGAAATCTTAGTCGTTAAGTCGTAATAAACCAAACAGCTTAATAACAAAAGACATAACGACGACCAACAATCAAACTAATTTGTAGAAAACGTCGTTCCGTCCTTACCATCTTTAAGTTGAATACCAACTTCTGCTAATTCATCACGAATTTTATCAGACATGGCAAAATCCTTATTGGCTCTAGCATCTTGTCTTAATCTGATTAAAACATCAACAGCTCCTGAAAGTTTATCGGTTCCAGATTCGCTTTTCGCGGTATTTTTTAGACCTAAAACATCATAAACAAAAATATTTATAGTGTCCTTTAATATATCTAAATCTTCCGAAGATAATGTTTCAGAGCCTTCTTTGATTTGATTTATATATTTTGCAGCTTCAAATAAATGGGCGAGTAGAATAGGGGAATTAAAATCGTCATTCATGGCATCATAACATTTCTGTTTCCATGCTAAAACACCTATTGAAGATGTTGAAGAGGCTTTTAAATCATCTAAAAGATTCACAGCATCCATTAATCGATTAAACCCTTTCTCGCTTGCTAATAGTCCATCATTAGTTAAATCTAATATGCTTCGGTAAGACGACATGGCATTAAAAAACCGAATAACACTTGGGCCATAGGCTTTAGTAAAGAATTTATTATTTCCAGATAATAATTCATCTGGATTAACCGTGTTTCCTGTTGTTTTAGACATGCGCTGTCCGTTCAACTCTAACATGTTAGCGTGCATCCAATAATTAACCGGATTTTTTCCTTTGGCAGCCTCATTTTGAGCAATTTCACATTCGTGATGTGGAAACTTTAAATCCATTCCACCACCATGAATGTCAAACTGTTCGCCTAAATATTTAGTGCTCATGGCTGTACATTCTAAATGCCAACCCGGGAAACCATCACTCCAAGGTGAAGGCCAACGCATAATATGTTGAGGTTCGGCTTTTTTCCAAAGTGCAAAATCTTGAGGATTCTTTTTATCACTTTGGCCATCAAGCACACGTGTGTTATGAATTAAATCTTCAAGCTTACGCTTACTTAATTTACCATATTCATGAGTTTCATTGAATTTATGAACGTCAAAATATACAGAACCATTAACTTCATAAGCAAAACCATTCTCTATAATTTTACTTATGAGTTCAATTTGCTCTATAATGTGCCCTGTAGCTGTAGGCTCAATACTTGGTGGTAAAAAGTTTAATGTGTTAAGTATATTGTGAAAATCTACCGTATAGCGTTGAACAACTTCCATAGGTTCAATTTGTTCTAAACGTGCTTTTTTAGTAATTTTATCCTCACCAGCATCCGCATCATTTTCTAAATGACCAGCATCAGTAATATTTCTAACATATCTTACTTTATAACCCAAATGTTTTAAATAACGAAAAACCATATCAAAAGACATGAAGGTTCTCACATTGCCTAAATGAACATTACTATAAACGGTAGGTCCGCAAACATACATTCCAATATGTCCCTCATTAATAGGTGTAAATATTTCTTTTTTGCCAGTAAGTGAGTTGTATAGTTTTATTGGATTTGATTGATATAACTGCATTTCTATTAAACGTTTAGTCGTTTGTTGTTAAGTTGTTAAGGCTTCAGAAAGTGATTTCTTTGGGCGTTAATTTTATTAGTAATAGATTCAACATCTAATCTAATGCTTTTATAGTTTTCTTCGGAAATAAATTCAAGTTCTTTTGAAAAGTTAGAGGTCTATCGTTTAGTTGTAAAGCTGATAATTTGATATAACTTTACGACTAAACATCAAACATATCAGAATTTAGTCTCTAACTTTATATAATCAAGAAATTCACGACGTGTAGACATGTCTTTAAATTTCCCTCCGAATTCTGAAGTTACAGTGCTACTTTCAATATCGCGAATACCTCTTGAATTTACACACAGATGTTTTGCGTCAATAACACAAGCGACATCTTTAGTGTTTAAAACCTCTTGAAGTTCTCGAACCACTTGTATAGTAAGTCGTTCTTGTACTTGTGGGCGTTTTGCAAAATAATCAACAATACGATTCATTTTGGATAACCCGACAACAGTTCCGTTAGAAATGTAAGCAATGTGAGCACGGCCAACTATAGGTAATAAATGATGCTCGCAAGTTGAATATACGGTAATATTTTTTTCAACAAGCATTTCACCATACTTGTACTTGTTTTCAAAAGTAGAAGCACTTGGTTTTTTGTCTGGATCTAGTCCTCCAAATATTTCATTAACAAACATTTTTGCGACACGGTTTGGTGTCCCATTTAGACTATCGTCTGTTAAATCTAAACCTAAGGTTTCCATGATATGACGCACATCATCCTTAATGATGTCAATCTTTTCCTCGTTATTTAATTTAAAAGCATCATGTCGCATTGGTGTATTTTCAGATGTACCAATATGCTCATTTCCTAATGCATCAAAATCCTCTATGTTACTATCAAAAGCCATGAGTTATATGTCAAATATTAGTTTGCAAAGATAAGCATTTCACTTTTTTTGTTACCCTTTTTGTTTGCAAAAATTAATTATTAAAGAATTCCTCGATTTTTCAATTGGAGGTTCCAATTGAATTTATCATTCTCGCGAAATCGGAAAACGGATTTAGGCTTCCCATTCAAAATGATTTTATAAATAAAAAAGCTTGAACATATGTTCAAGCTTTTAGAATTATTTTTAAATGATGATTAAATATTGAAACTCAAAGATAATGTAATATTAGAGTTTTGTCTATCAATACTAGCTGTATCAGTAAGCCCAACATTATAAAGTGGGGTAGCATCAGTGCGTTCCCATTTGTCATAAGTAACATCTAGCTTGGTATTACCAAAGTTATACCCAAGACCTAAAGAATACCCTATTAAATCTCCAACGGTTAAACCATCAGTATAAGGGCTTTCTTCAAAACGGTAACCACCTCTAAAAGCGAATTGCTTATGCTTGTACTCACCACCAAAACGGTAGGTTGAAGCATCGGTTAAAACATTACTTATAGCATTGTTTAAATCATTATAATCTCTATTGGGTGTAAACTCAGTATTTCCATAGTCCTTTTTGGAATAATCGAAACTTATCAGTCCTTGTTTCGCAAAGACATAAGCTAAACTTCCTGTTATTTTTGAAGGTGTTTTTAGTTTGTATTGAGGATAAATATTGATAATATCACCTATAAAACGAATATCTGAATCTGCTTCATTTGAATCGATAAATTGCGTTGTTTCCTCTTCTATAGTGTACCAGGTTGGAGAATCATAAGTTAATCCAACTCTAAATTCTTGAGATAATTTCAGGATACCACCAAGTTGAAATGAAAACCCATTACCTGTTGTAGATAAGTTATTTTCAAAATCAATAGCAGTGATTAAGGCTCCATTTGAATTGTCTTCAAGAAAAGATGTGCTGCGTTGGTAATCGATAAAATGTGAATTTAAGTTAATTCCTAAATATAAATTATCTTCATACTGAGTGGCGAGGTTAAATGAAATTTTTCCGTTATACCCCGTGCTAGAATATAAATAATCATGATCAAAAGTTCCATCTGCCAAATTGGAGAAATACGTTGTATTATCATCGTTATTTGCATCAGGTTCAAGAATAAAAGCTTGATACCCTAAGAAAGCTTGTTGATGTCCAAAACCAAATACACTTCCTATATCTGAATACGCGTCTTCTATAAACTCACCATCTAACAAAGAAATGTCGCCTAGTCTCACACCGTCAGCATAACTTAAGAAATAAAGATCTATAGATTGGTTATTGGTATTTCTACCAACAGCGTTCCATGCATCTTCATAATTATTGGTCCTGTCGTAAGCGATCCCTAATGTAAATTTTTTCCAAGGCGAATTAGAATTACTATTAGTAAAAACAAATGCAGCACCACCTTGATTAATATCAAAATTAGAAACACTCGAATTGGTTAAACCATCAAAATAGTTCGTATCGTTTTTCGCATTAATATTTGATCCAGAAAACGATGCATGACTTCTACTAAAAATAGCAGAGCCAGCCGGATTTATAGCAACTGCGCTCATATCGCCACCTAAGGCGCCAAAAGCACCACTTAATGCTCTAAAACGAGCGGTTCCTTGAATTTCACTTTGTGAAAATCTAACGGCATCGCTTATATCTTGCCCGTAAATTGTAGACATAGATAGTAAACCAATGACTAGTAAATTTAACTTTTTTATCTGCATATTTTTATCTTTTTAGTAGCCAGGTGTTATTAATCATTTAGAAAATAATACTTTGACTCATATTATATTGAATATTTTTATCTATTTAAATAGGATTAACGTCTTCTGCTACTTGAAGATCTTGAACCACTACTAGAGCTTCTGCTGCTGCTTGATGATCTAGATGATGAAGAGCTCGATTTTGAACTAGAAGAACTTCTGCTTGGTGAGTAACTTTTATTGTTTGAAGAGGACGATCTTCTAGAAGTACTAGAACCCGAATTACTTCTTGTTGGCTGTCTGTATTTAGAACTTGAGCTTCTTCTTGCCGTTGAAGATCTTGTCGTTGAATTTGTAGACGGTGTTCTTGTTACTGCAGATCTTCTTGTAACATCAGAAGATGTGCGTGTTCCGTTAGGATTATAAACCCTTCTATTGGTTGTGCCTGAAGTAGAATTTCTAGCAACACTACTTCTTCTTGTTGTATTATATTTTGATGTAGCACCTCTACTTTGTGAGCTTACAGAGCTGCGTCTGCTTAAATTAGTTCCTCTAGAATTGGCAGTGTAACTACCTCTTCTGCTAGCGCTATATGAAAGACCTCTTCTGCTATTGTAATACCCTCTATTATTGTAGAAACTTCTGTTGTAGTATCCTCTATTATTACCCCAGCCATTGTTAAAAGCCCAACCACCATAAAATCCACCACCATAAAAGGGAGAGCCCCAAAATGGGTTATTCCAACCGCTATAAAATCCACCGCCAAAACCACCGTTCCAACCCCAGTTGTTCCAGCCCCAATTATTCCATCCATTCAAGCCCCAACCAAAACCACCGTTCCAGCCCCAGTTGTTCCAGCCATTGTCGATGTAATTAATAGTAATGTTATTACTGTCTTGACCCCATCCTGCATAACCTTGATAATTATTAGGAATAGTATCGTTTTCAACATAACTAGAACTTTCATAAGTATCAATATCTGTAAAAATGGCCTCCTCGGCATTATAGCTTTCAGATTCTATAGATTTTGTTTTAAAGTAGTCCTTATAATAGTTGCTATTAGATTCGTTAGGCACTTCAACAACGGCCTCAGTATTTTGAGTTACTGGTGTGCCACCATAAATGCCATCACTGTCTACACCAACGTATTGATAAGAACCACATGATGCCAAGCCAAATAGTAAACCAAGAAGGGCTAAAATTGGCATTTTTCTTTTTAGGTAGTTGTTAAATTGCATATCTCTATAATTTTATTGTTGAACATAACAAAAATAGTTAGTTTTGCTGAACTATTTTATATTTCTAATAGATACAATATTTGTGCCAAAACAAAAATATGAGCAAAAAACTTACGAGTAGAGCAGAAGATTATTCAAAATGGTATAATGAATTGGTTGTTAAAGCAGATCTAGCAGAGAATTCCGCGGTTAGAGGATGTATGGTAATCAAGCCTTATGGTTATGCAATTTGGGAAAAAATGCAGGCAGAATTAGATAAAATGTTTAAAGAAACAGGACATGAAAATGCCTATTTCCCATTATTTGTGCCTAAAAGTTTGTTTGAAGCTGAAGAAAAAAATGCTGAAGGTTTCGCCAAAGAATGTGCTATCGTTACACATTACAGGTTGCAAAACGACCCAGAAAAACCAGGAAAGTTAAGAGTAGACCCAGAAGCAAAGTTGGAAGAAGAACTTATTGTAAGACCAACCAGTGAAGCTATTATTTGGAATACTTTTAGAGGATGGGTTCAATCATACAGAGATTTACCACTTTTAATAAACCAATGGGCTAATGTAGTACGTTGGGAAATGCGTACGCGTTTGTTTTTGCGTACTGCCGAGTTTTTATGGCAAGAAGGACATACCGCTCATGAAACTAAAAAAGAAGCTTTGGCTGAGGCTGAATTAATGAATAATGTGTATGCGACCTTTGCTGAAAAATTCATGGCTATGCCTGTAATTCAAGGATTAAAAACAGAAAGTGAGCGATTTGCTGGAGCTGAAGAAACCTATTGCATTGAAGCTTTAATGCAAGATGGAAAAGCGTTACAAGCTGGAACATCGCATTTTTTAGGTCAGAATTTTGCTAAGGCGTTTGATGTTAAATTTGCTAATAAAGAAGGTAAACAGGATTATGTTTGGGCAACATCTTGGGGTGTTTCTACACGTTTAATGGGAGCCTTAATTATGACACATAGTGATGATCATGGATTAGTATTACCACCAAGCTTAGCACCAAATCAAGTGGTGATTGTTCCTATATATAAAAGTGAAGACGATTTAAATGCCATTACTGAAGTCGCTAATGGGGTTTTAAGTGATTTACGAGGAAAAAATATTACCGTGAAGTATGATAATAGAACGACTCGCAGACCCGGTGCTAAATTTGCGCAACACGAATTACAAGGCGTTCCATTACGAATCGCTATTGGAGCTAGGGATTTAGCTAACGGTACTGTTGAAATCGCAAGGCGAGATACCTTAACGAAAGAAGTTGTTACTCTTGATAGTTTGAACGAAAAAATAGAAGCGTTACTAAAAGAGATTCAAGAGTCTTTATTTAAGAAAGCTTTAGATTTTAGAAATGAACATATTTCAGAAGTGGATACTTTTGATGAATTTAAATCTGTTTTAGAAACTAAAACTGGTTTTATTTCTGCGCATTGGGATGGTACTAATGAAACAGAAGAGAAAATTAAAACCCTTACCAAGGCCACTATTAGGTGTATTCCTTTAGAAGGGGAGGTTGAAGCAGGTGTTTGTGTGTATTCAGGAAAACCTTCAAAACGTAGAGTATTGTTTGCAAAGGCCTATTAATTCATCTAAAAATTGAGGTTAAAATAATTTTTTTTAAAAAAATATTATTTACCTCTTGCAACATTTAAAAATAGTTGTATTTTTGCATCCGCAATGGAAACGTTGTAAGTTATTTGAAAGATATTGTGAGTATAGATTTTAGTATTTATATTTGCACACTTGAAACAAAGGGCCCGTTCGTCTATCGGCTAGGACGCATGGTTTTCATCCATGTAAGAGGGGTTCGATTCCCCTACGGGCTACAATTAAAAATTAAGAAAAAAACAAAATGGCAAATCACAAGTCAGCATTAAAGAGAATTAGAAGTAACGAAGCAAAACGCTTAACTAACAAATATCAGCATAAAACAACTCGTAATGCTATTAAAAAATTACGTGAGTTAACTGATAAGAAAGAAGCTGAAACAATGTTTCCTTCAATTATTTCTATGTTAGACAGATTAGCAAAGAAAAATGTTATTCATGCTAACAAAGCAGCTAACCTGAAATCTGGTTTAGCGAAACACGTTGCTGCACTTTAATTAGATTTTAAGTTTTAAAATATATAAAAGCTTCTCAGAAATGAGAGGCTTTTTTTGTTTTAACATTAAATAATTTTAATGTTAAAAGGAATTATTATAATTGTTCAAGTTTAAGAAACAAAATTGTAAAAAAACAACTGTATTTGTCTTTTAATAATATAAATTTGCAACTGTAAGAAGTTAATTATTTATATAATCTACACCATTGGAAAATAAAAAAGCAATAAAAGTAATCGATAAAATTCTTAAAGACCTTGATAAGACAGGTATTAATACAGAGGACTTAATCGATGACATCAAGGAATTAAGAACGTATGCTTTAGAAGAGCAAATTCCTTTAGTAGTAAAAGTGCTTAGGCTAACCTATGAGCATATAGAAGAAAACGATGCATTCCTAATACCTATGCTTGATGATGAGCCCATAGAAGAAGATGGTTCTATTGAAGCAAGTAATGAGGAGTCTCCAATAGAAAGTCTTAAGTATTTAATATCTCTAATAAGAAATCTTAACAACAAAGCAAATATTGCTGACTTAAAAGAATATAGGGATCTTTTGAATAATTAAATATTTCAAAAAATTTTTAAAAGTATATAAAAAAGCCTCGACATATATGTCAAGGCTTTTTTAGTTTGAGTTAGTTATATAGATTTCCGCGATGGCGGAATAAAATTTTTACTTCTAATTAACCATTCATAGAAATTAAAAACTCTTCGTTGTTTCTAGTTTGCTTGAAACGTTCGTTAATGAATTCCATGGCTTCAACAGGATTCATATCTGCAAGGTACTTGCGCATCACCCACATACGTTGAATAGTAACTTTGTCTAATAAAATATCGTCACGACGCGTACTTGAAGATGTAAGATCGATAGCAGGGAAAATTCTACGGTTAGATATTTTTCTATCTAACTGAAGTTCCATATTACCCGTTCCTTTAAATTCTTCGAAAATGACTTCGTCCATTTTAGAACCTGTTTCTGTAAGTGCTGTAGCAATAATGGTAAGCGAACCTCCATTTTCAATATTACGAGCTGCACCAAAGAAACGTTTTGGTTTGTGTAATGCGTTGGCATCAACACCACCACTTAATATTTTACCAGATGCAGGTTGAACGCTATTATAAGCTCTTGCTAAACGCGTGATAGAGTCTAAAAGAATCACCACATCATGTCCGCATTCTACTAAACGTTTGGCTTTTTCAAGAACAATATTTGCAATTTTAACATGCTCGTGAGCCTCTTTATCAAAGGTTGAAGCAATAACTTCACCACGAACGTTACGTTGCATATCGGTTACCTCTTCAGGACGTTCATCAATTAATAAAATCATTTGATAAACCTCTGGATGGTTTGCTGCAATAGCATTAGCGACATCTTTTAGTAACATCGTTTTACCAGTTTTTGGTTGCGATACGATCATACCACGTTGTCCTTTTCCAATAGGCGAGAACAAATCCATAATTCTAGTAGAGATGGTGCTTTGACGCCCTGCTAAATTAAATTTTTCTTGAGGAAATAATGGTGTTAAATGTTCAAAAGACACACGGTCTCTAACAACATTTGGATTCTGACCATTAATTTGACTCACTTTAATTAAAGGGAAATATTTTTCGCCTTCTTTTGGCGGGCGCACTTGTCCTAAAACAGTATCCCCAACTTTTAAACCAAATAATCTAATTTGTGATTGCGATACATAGATATCATCTGGTGATGATAAATAATTGTAATCTGATGAGCGTAAAAATCCATAACCATCTTGCATGACATCTAAAACGCCTTCGCTTTCAATAATGGCATCAAACTCAAAATCAGGGTCACGATAACGGTTTCTGGTATCTTTATTACCCTTATCAACATTACCACTTTTCTGGTTTTTATGCTGATTTTTGTTTGGATTGTTGTCAGGTCTTGGATTCGGTTTTTTCTGGTTATCATTGCGCGGTCTTGGATTTGGCTTATGTACCGGCTTTTTTTCTTCTTTATTTTGAGGAACAACAACGTTTGGTGTTGTTTCAGTTTTTTGAGTCGATTCTGCTATTGGCACTGCTTCAACTTCCGGTTTGTTACCTTGTGCCTTATCGCTATTTTGTTGTTGCTCGTTTCTTGCAGGTTTTTGAACACGCTGTCTAGGTTTTCTAGCAGGTGGTGTTTGAGTTTTTGTTTCTGAAGAAGGTTCTGGAGCTACGACAGCTTTTACTGCTTTTGGGTCAGCAGCTTGTTGATCGAGTATTTGGTATACTAAATCTAATTTTTTCATTGAACGGTATTTTGGAACGTTCAATTTTTTAGCAATCTCCTGTAAATCAGTGAGTTTTTTTTCTTTTAATTGTGAAATTTCAAACATTGATGTTTAATTGAATATTTTATTTGAATACTAACTTGAGTTATTCTGAAAAATGATTTTTGAATCTTGAAGAATTAACCGCTTGTATGTGCGGTTGTTGTAAATTATTACTGCAATTATACGACTTTATTTTAATTTTTAGCAATAATTCTAGTATTTTTGCGGTCTAGTTTTTAAATTATTATGTTACAACGTATACAAACTATATACCTTTTATTAGCTGCTGGAATTTCAGCGGGACTCATTTTTGTATTTCATTTATGGATTACTAATGAAGGTGTAAATGTATATGTAAAAGACGACGTGCTTTATTTGGGATTATTTCTGGGTTCAGCAGTATTGTCTGTAGTAACGATTTTTATGTATAAAAACAGGAAGTCTCAATTTGTTATGGGGCGACTTAACATCATATTAAACTTTATTTTACTAGGATTTTTCGTGTATCAATCACTAAATGTATCTGGAGAGACGGCGGTTTCTGAGAAAGGTATTGGGATGCTTCTCCCTATTGTTTCTATCGTGTTATTGGCTTTAGCTAATAAGGCCATCAAGAAGGATGAAGAACTTGTAAAATCTGTTGATAGGTTACGATAAACCTAACATCTTAGTATTAGTGTGAAACCCAAGGTGAAAGCTTTGGGTTTTTTTATTAGTGAAACTCTATTTTGAAAAAGGTGTAGCAATGTATTTAAAATACGTAGTTGAACGAGCCCCGATTGATATCGGGATCTCAAGTTAATGACCTTTATGTTTAATCCGACGGTTATTTATTCTAAATAAACTCATTTAAAAAAAATGACACAAAAAAAGCCTGGAGTATATCCAGACTTTTAAAATTTTTAATAAAACGAATTGCTATTTTATTTCAACAAGCTCTAAGTCAAAAGTTAAATCCTGTCCAGCTAATGGATGATTGGCATCAGCAATAATATGATCTTCGTTAACTTCAGCGATACGAAATTGAACTTCTCTTCCATCTTCACCTTTCGATGCTAGTCCCATTCCTACTTCTGGCTTCATATCTTGTGGAAGTTGTTCTTTCTTTACTTCGTATAACAATTCTTTTTGCACGTCGCCATAAGCTTCAGCAACAGGGATGTTAATTGTTTTTTTCTCGTTTAATTCCATAGTCATAATACCTTTTTCAAAACCAGGAATAAGCATACCTTGACCTAAAGTTACTTCCAATGGTTCTCTGTCTACCGAGCTATCAAAAACTTGACCATTGCTTAGTTTTCCTGTGTAGTGTACTTTTACCGTATCATTTTCTTTTACTTGACTCATAAATAATAATGTTTACTGTTTTTTTTAATAAGGTTGCAAATTTACAATTTATCAATCAAATTCGCAGCGTTTTTTTAGTTTTTGGCGTTACCCTATCGGGTCAGGCTTTCCGCTATATCTTTTTTAAACGTCATAGCGAGGAGTGAACGACGTGGCTACCTGTTTATTATTTACTTGAAAGCTAATTTTGTGTTAGTTAGTTTAAAAAAAGGATGCCGCTTCAATCCCTAACGCACCTGACTACTAAGTAACGTTTCTGTGTTAGATAGTGTTACTGTTTATTTTGAAAAGAGACTGTTAGGAATTAGTTTTTGGATGCCTTACAGGAAACTCAATAACCTCTAAATTATCAATTTTTTTTCCGTCAATGGTAAACCGAAGCATGGTTCTTACTTTATGAAATCCGTGTTTGCCAACAGCTCCAGGATTCATGTGTATTAAGTTTAGTTTTTTATCAGGCATCACCTTTAAAATGTGAGAATGCCCACAAATAAAAAGTCTTGGAGGGTTTTGCTTAATGCCTTCATAAACTCTACTATTATATTTTGGTGGGTAACCGCCAATGTGTGTAATCCAAACATCAACATCTTCACAAATAAACCGGTTATGCTCTGGGAATTCTAAACGTACTTTATCATCATCAATATTACCATAAACACCGCGTAAAGGTTTTAGTCCTTTTATGGCATCAGTAACCTTTAAATCGCCAATATCTCCTGCGTGCCAAACTTCATCAGCTTGTTTAACGTATTTTAAAATGTCGTCGTCAATATAACTATGCGTATCTGAGAGGAGTAATATTTTTGTCATGGATTATATAACTGGAATGATGTTGGTAAAGTTATAGATAATTGTTTTAAATGTTACGAACTGATGACTAAGAATATTTCTTGATTAGCTAGTAAAATCAACGCACATTTTTCGATGTCTCATATAAGTTATTAAAACGGGCTTATATCATGTGGCATTGCCCACAATCTGAAAACTCAACGTCAAAAAAACAACACAAATAAATAAAAGAACTGTTTCTTCCCACCTACAAAAAATCTTTATAAAGTGATAAAAGTCACTTTTCAATCTAAGAACCTATCGTAAATTTAGAATAAAAAAATATGAGAAGAAGCTTAGAGCCTAAAGCATATAAGAAAGATATTAAAGTATTGGCAAATTTTGCAAAAGCTTTAGGGCATCCTTCTGGTGTTTCCATTTTAGTAAACCTTGAAAATCAATCGTATTGTTTCATCAGAGATTTGGTAGGTGTATTGGCGATTTCTCAATCAACGGTTTCACACCATTTAAAAGAATAAAAAAAGGCAGGTCTTATTAAAGAAGAATTACAACTGCCAAAAATAAAGTATGGTATCAATCAAGAAAACTGGAAAAACATTATTTCGACAATTTTCTCATTGATATTTTTAATAGACATATCTTCTATTGGCAGTAAACAAATATAAATATTATGACCAAAGTAATTAAAATTTTAGGAACAGGATGTCCAAAATGTCAATCCATGACTGGTGTTGTTAAAGATGTGGTTTCAGAAAATGATATCGATGCTACTATTGAAAAAGTTGAGGATATAATGGAAATTATGAAGTTCAATATCATGATCACACCAGCTTTGGTAATAGATGATCTAATTACGATAAAAGGGAGAGTACCTTCAAAAGATGAAGTCTTCGCTCTTTTAAACTAATACATACCGGCTATGGATTATCAAATCAAGGCTTCGTCTATTTCAAATAACGATGCCGTTGTTCATATAAAACAATCAAATCTAGATTTTGGTACAACTTCAAAAACTGCCGAAACCTTGCCCAATCCTGCGGAATTATTCTTGAGTTCTTTTGCTGCCTGTATTCTTAAAAATGTTGAACGTTTTTCGGGTATGATGAAATTTACCTATACAAAAGCCACACTTGAAGTGAATGCGACACGTCTCGAAAATCCGCCAAGGATGGATAATATTGTTTACGATTTGACAATTTATACCCACGATAAAAAGCTTAATTCAGACTTACTTAACAAGAATATTGAAAAGTTTGGTACGATTTATAATACTGTAAAATTGTCTAGTTCTATTTCAGGGACTATTAGGACCATAGGAAATGTTTGATTGGATACAAAGTATAGTAGATTGGTTGGTTTATGATGTCTTTAATTTAAACAAAGGACAACATTTAGCCGAAGCCTTAAATTTCTTTATTTATGACACCACAAAGATTCTAATATTACTTTTTGTCGTCATCTTTTTTATGGGAATCGTCAATAGTTACTTTCCTATAGACAAGGTTAAAAATTATCTATCAAGACATAAATTATTCGGACTAGAATACCTTATGGCAAGTCTTTTTGGTGTGGTAACACCTTTTTGCTCTTGTTCATCAGTGCCTCTATTTATAGGTTTTGTGAGAGGTGGAATTCCATTAGGGGTAACCTTTTCTTTTTTAATTACTTCGCCTTTGGTCAATGAAGTGGCAATTGGGCTTTTTATAGGCTTGTTTGATTTAAAAACAACAATAATCTATGTGGTTAGTGGTATAATATTGGGAACAATATCCGGTGTTATACTTCATAATCTTAAATTGGAACGCTATCTAACACCATGGGTTAAAGAAGTATTAGTAAATGCTCAAAGAGATCAAGACCTGTTTCATGCAGAAAAACAAACTATTAAACAGCGCGTACCAATTATTTGGACAGAGGTCATAAAAATCCTTAAAGGCATTATTCCTTATGTTATAGTCGGCATC
>Ga0115563_1000852_pt1 | contig 24075 bp, 29 predicted proteins | sample COGITO_mtgs_1105_2_FD_87198 | JGI IMG/M metagenome (GOLD analysis project Ga0115563, IMG submission 87198) | Pelagic marine microbial communities from North Sea - COGITO_mtgs_110519 | ecosystem: Environmental > Aquatic > Marine > Epipelagic | place: Germany:Helgoland, sampling site Kabeltonne...
CGGTGGCAAGACGGTTGCCGCGGGATTGCCCAGCCCCAGCCGTAATGTGAGCATTTCACATTTTGTCCTTGGTGCACAGGAGCGATCCCTGAAAGGCAGTTATATGGGTAGCTGCATCCCATCCCGTGACATCCCAAAATTCTTGTCCATGTACCAGCAAGGCATTCTTCGGATCGACCAGTTGGCGGGAGATCACGTCAAGCTCGAAGAGCTCAACGAGGCCTTTGATCTGATGAAAAGTGGCGGAACTCTTCGGAGTGTTCTGTTGCCATGAGGCGGGCACTTGTCTGCGGAATTTTGCTGACTTTCCAAAATCACGGGGCAAATTGCGACGTACGTTAACGTATTTACGTTTCGCGAAATTATCAGCAAGGAACGTAACATTATAAAATGAAACTGACTCTGCGTGGCTTGAGCCATCAGCACTAAAGAAACATCAAACCAACGAATTCTGATGGGTTTCTGTTCCGTCTTAGCTTATTGGATCGCCCGATCCAATGACCGCTTGCTGCACTAACTGGTCTATGGTGCAATGCGCAGCATTAGGCACAATGGGCTCACTGCCGCTGTTAGCTGCACCTTGTTCGAAGGTCCGGTCAGGGCCGTTCACGACGGTTTCACCTCATATAGAAGCCGGTTTAATCGGCCACACCAAACCACCTTCAGAATTCCTGTTGACAGGTCTGCCCCTCTTGACTCATACCTTGATAATCGAAGTAGAGCGCCCGGAGGAAACCCCTCGTGGGCGTTTTGCTTTTCTCAATTCCAACGATTCAGATCAGACCCCACCGCGCCAGTAATCCCCGGCGCGCTGCCTCGGCGTTTGCATCCCCCACACATCGAGGTTCTTCATGGATTTGGTATTCGCCCCAAACGAGATAGAGACCTGGCCGATTGATAAGCTGCGCCCCTATGCCCGCAACGCCAAGATGCACGGCGACGATCAGGTGGCGAAGATTGCGGCCAGCATGGCGAAGTTCGGTTGGACCGTGCCGTGCATGGTGGCCGATGATGGCGAGTTGATCGCTGGCCATGGCCGGGTGCTGGCGGCCGCGATGCTGGGGCTATCAGAGGTCCCGGTGATCCGGCTTGGCCATCTCGATGACGCTGAGCGGCGCGCCTACCGGATCGCCGACAACAAGCTGACCGAAATGGGCGACTGGGATGAGGCTGTGCTGCGGGATGAGATCGCCGGGCTGCTGGCCGAGGATTTTGACCTGTCGCTACTTGGCATCACAGACGAAGATTTGGACGCCCTGCTTCAGGACCCGGACATTGGAGATGGCGCGATTGAGGGCGAAGACGATACCCCGGAAATCCCGGAGGAACCGGTCAGCCGCGCCGGTGATCTCTGGGTGCTGGGAAATCACCGATTGCTTTGCGGTGACGCGATCGTTTCGAGTGATGTCGCGCGGGTGCTTGGCACTGTAAAACCACTGCTGATGGTCACGGATCCTCCCTACGGGGTGGAATACGATCCGGGCTGGCGAAACCAGGCGGGCACAAAAACCAAACGCACCGGCAAGGTGCTGAACGACGACCGTGCTGACTGGCGTGAGGCCTGGGTGCTGTTCCCCGGTGATGTGGCCTATGTCTGGCACGGCGCTTTGCATGCGGCCACAGTTGCCGAGAGCCTTGAGGCAGCGGGGTTCAATGTCCGCTCGCAGATCATATGGGCCAAGGACCGACTGGTTCTGAGCCGGGGCGACTATCACTGGCAGCATGAACCCTGCTGGTATGCTGTGAAAAAGACGGGCAAGGGTCACTGGGCCGGGGATCGCAAGCAAACCACGCTGTGGCAGATCGCCAACAAGGATCAGGATGCACAGACGGTGCACGGGACGCAAAAGCCGGTGGAATGCATGCGCCGCCCGATCCTGAACAATTCCAGCCCCGGTCAGGCAATCTATGAACCGTTTATGGGTTCTGGCACCACTCTGATCGCGGCCGAAACGACCGGACGTGTCTGCTTCGGGATCGAGTTGAACCCAGCCTATGTCGATGTCGCTGTGCAGCGCTGGCAGCAGTTTACTGGCGAGACGGCAGTATTGGCAGAGACCGGCGAGACATTCTCAGGTCTGACGGCCGAAAGACAAGCGGCATGAAACAATCCCGCTCGATGTCGTTCGTCGAGGCTATCTCCAATGTTATTGTCGGTTACAGCACCGCCGTAATAACTCAAATGCTGGTGTTTCCGTGGTTCGGACTGCACATGCCGCTGGTGCAGAACCTGAAGCTGGCGATGGCCTTCACCTTCATCAGTATCGTCAGATCATTCGTGTTGCGACGTGTGTTCGAAGCGATCAGGATCCACAAGGCGTAACGAGAAACCGCCGCCCGGGCAGGACGGCGGCATCACCCTCCGGTGGTGTTCAGGAGAGAATTTTGTAGACCTGACCGCGTCCGTCGATCTTTTCCGAAATAACATCCAGCCCCAGCTTCTTCTTCAGCACCCCGGAGATTGCTCCGCGCGCGGTGTGAGCCTGCCAGCCGGTGGCTATGGTGATCTCCGGCATGCTCGCGCCGCCTTTCGATTCGAGCATCGCTATCAGTTGGGCCTGCTTGGTGCCGGTTCGCGGGGGTTTAGGCGCGTTCGGCGCTTCCCAAGCCTTTGCCCCCTTGCGAACCCGCGCCATGGTTTGCGCCACTACGGGTTCAACTCCGATGGCAGCAAGCCCGGCTTCGGTCACCACCAGCGTGGTGCCATGGCCATCGCCGGTCTCGCGCCAGAGCGGCTCGCAGTGGCGGATATCGGCATCGGCCTCTTCGAGGAAACCGCGTCCGATCAGCATGGTGACTACCTTTTTGGCGGCAGCTCCATGGAGCCCTTTCGGCAGCGGCATTGCAAGATTGCCGGGGCGCTGGGCACCGGCGGAGAGGATTTGGGATTGGGTTTTGGTGAGATCAGCCATTCAGGCCTCCGTGATTAGAGGGCGCAGAATGCGTGCCCTTCTACCGGGGCGAGCCCCACGATCGCGGGGCTCGCAGAAAGGTGGACGGCTATTTGGCATGTTCACCCTCGTCAAACGCGCTGTCGGCAATCTCACGAAGCTTGCTGGCATGGTGGGTGAGCGTTCCAACGTCGCCCAATTGACGTCATCAGGGCTGGTGTTGAAATGCTCGCCGCTGAAGCCCTGCAGGCGCGTCAGCATCGCATCGATGTCGACCTTGGCGGTGAGGAAGGCCGCACGGGCCTCGGCATTGTCTTTGGCGGGTCAGTTGGTCATGGTTGTGTCTCCGCTCATCGTTTCGCCGCTGTCTGACCGGCGGCATATGCTGCGGCCAACGCATCACGGATCGACCAGATCGAAACGTCATGGAAATCCAGCACGTCGCTGTTTCGGGTCTCGAGAGTTTCAATGTTCGGGAAGTGCTTCAAGGCGATCTCGAAAAGGAGGGCTTGCGGTGCGGGTTTGGCTTGGATCTTCGCGGTCATGGATCTGTCTCCCGGGTGTGTCGTTTTGTACAATCAGAATCGCTCGACGGGCGCGTGTATTCAACTGAATACCAAGCAATATCATTGCTTTAGGTATGCGGAGGGATGGTTATGGAAGGTATGAGCGAGCGGGAGTATTCCGCCCATTCCGGTCTGTCGCGCGGGGCTATCCAGAAGGCTAAGCAGACCGGGCGAATGGTGCTGTGGGCGGATGGCTCAATCAATGCCGCTGCCTCTGATGCGCGAAGGGCCGAAACAACCGATCCCGATCAGCAGCGCCGGGCTGTTGGTGGCGGAGAAAGCAGTCTCAGCGGTCCCGCCGATAGCACATCCTATCTCAAGGCCCGCACGGCGCTGACCGTCTACCAGGCGCAGGAACGCCAACTGGCAATCCAGAAGAAAAAGGGCACATTGGTCGATCGGGCGCGCGCCGAAACGCTGGTGTTTCGTCTGGCACGCCAGGAACGCGATGTCTGGGTGACCTGGCCTGCCCGCGTCGCGGCATTGATGGCCGCACAAGTGGCAGCGGAGGTGGAAACGGCAACGGGGCGCCCGGTGATCATCGAGACCGCGATCCTGCAGAGGGTGCTGGAAACCCATGTCCGCGAACAGCTTGACGCCCTCGCCGATCTCCGGGTCAGCCTCGGACAGTGACGGCACGGCACATGATGACCTGACCGCAGACGTCGACCTCAGCTTTGACGGGGCCGAAGACATAGTGCGCGCCTGGCGTCGGGGACTGCGCCCGGACCCGGACCTGACGGTTTCTGAGTGGGCGGACCAACATCGCTGGTTGTCCTCGCGCGCCAGTGCTGAACCCGGACGGTATCGTACGGATCGCACGCCGTATCTGCGCGAGATCATGGATGCGCTCTCCCCCCGGCACCCGGCGCAGCGCATTACTTTCATGAAGGCGGCGCAGGTCGGGGCAACAGAAGCAGGCAACAACTGGATCGGGTTTGTGATCCACCATGCGCCGGGCCCAATGCTTGCGGTGCTGCCCACGGTCGAGATGGCCAAACGCTCCTCGCGCGGTCGCCTTGATCCGCTGATCGAGGAAAGTGCTGCCCTGCGCGCGCGGGTCAAACCGGCGCGCTCACGCGATGCGGGCAACTCGATGCTGTCCAAGGAATTCCCGGGCGGCATTCTGGTGCTGACCGGCGCGAACTCCGCCACCGGCCTGCGTTCCATGCCCGCGCGTTATATCTTTCTCGATGAGGTCGATGCCTATCCGGCCTCGGCGGATGAAGAAGGCGATCCGGTTTCTCTGGCTGAGGCGCGCACGACGACCTTCGCGCACCGGCGCAAAGTGTTTATGGTCTCGACCCCGACCATCCGGGGCCTCAGCCGGATCGAGCGGGAATACGAAGCAAGTGACCAGCGTCGGTACTTTGTGCCCTGCCCTCATTGCGCTCACATGCAGTGGCTGGAGTTTGAACGCCTGCGCTGGGCGAAGGATCAGCCGGAAACAGCTGCATATCATTGTGCCGGTTGTGAAGCCCCGATCGCCGAGCACCACAAGACGGCCATGCTGGCAGCGGGGGACTGGCGATCGACGGCCAAATCACAGGATCCGCATTCGATCGGGTTCCATATCTCAGCGCTTTATTCCCCGATCGGCTGGAAAAGCTGGGAGCAGATCGCCAGGGACTGGCTGGCGGCGCAAGGCTCCGAGGACATGCTGCGCGCCGCGCGCAATACGCTGCTGGGCGAGACATGGGTTGAATCGGGCGAAGCACCAGAATGGCAGCGGTTGTCGGACCGGCGGGAAAGCTTTGGCGACGCGCAAATCCCTGAAGGCGGGTTGTTCCTGACCGCCGGTGTCGATGTGCAGAAAGATCGCATTGAGGTTGATGTCTGGGCCTGGGGACGCGGCCTGGAAAGCTGGCTCATTGATCACATCGTTATTGTTGGCGGCCCGGATCATGACCAGGCCTGGGATCAGCTGACCGCACTGCTGGGCAATACATGGCAGCATGCCAATGGCGCGGTGATGCCAATTGCCAGGCTGGCGATCGATTCTGGTTATGAATCCGCTGCCATCTATGGCTGGGCGCGCGCTCAGGGCTTTGAGCAGGTCGCGCCGATCAAGGGGCTTGAAGGCTTCAATCGCGCCACGCCGGTGTCGGGCCCGACCTTTGTTGATGCCACCATGGGCGGGCGACGATTGCGCCGGGGCGCCCGCCTGTGGTCGATCGCAACCGCGACCTTCAAGATCGAAACTTACCGTTTCCTGCGACTTGAGCGCCCCAGCGACGAGGATCGTGCGCAGGGCGTGCTCGATCCGCCCGGCACCGTGCATCTGCCCGACTGGATCGACAGTGAATGGCTGAAACAGCTGGTGGCCGAGCAACTGGTCACCGTGCGCAACAAGCGCGGTTACGCACGGCAGGAATGGCAAAAGCTGCGCGAGCGCAACGAGGCGCTGGATTGCCGTGTCTATGCCCGCGCCGCCGCGTGGATCCTCGGGGCGGATCGCTGGGACGAGGCAACCTGGCGACGGCTTGAAGAACAGGCCGGGGTTGAGACGCGGGAACATTCACCGCCAGCAGAAACGTCCGCCGCGCCCCCTGACGCACCACAGCCCGCCAAAGCCGGAACACCAACAACACCGCGCCGCAAGCGCCGGGCCTATACACCCAGATTCATGAGGGATTGAAATGGAACTCGACAGAATGCGCACGCTCCTGACCGCATTGCAGGAAGCGCGCTACGCGGGCGTGCGCTCGGTCAGCTATGACGGGCGCACCATTACCTATGGCTCGGATACAGAGATGGCCACCGCGATTTCCGATCTCGAGGGTCGGATCGCCTCTGCCAGCGGCACAGCCCGGCGACGCCGCTGGGGCGCCGTGGCGACCAAGGGTCTCTGAGAGATGATGTTGGAAGGGTTGCGCCAGCGGTTGGGCGCAGTGATCGGCGGCTTTGACGGCGCACAGATGCATCGCCGCCTGCGGGGCTTTCGTGCGAGCCGCGCCCATGTGAACACGCTGATTGCCGGAGCGGGCGAGACCATCACCGCCCGGGCCCGATGGCTGGTGCGCAACAATGGCTATGCCGCCAGTGCTGTCGAGGCTTTTGCCTGCAATGTCGTGGGTGACGGGATCAAGCCGTCCTCTTCGATTGCCGATGCGGCGCTGAAAGAAGACCTGCAATCCCTCTGGTTGGCCTGGACGGATGAAGCGGACGCTGAAGGCCTGACGGATTTCTACGGGCTGCAGCGCCGCGCTGTCCGCGAGGTGTTTCTGGCAGGTGAGGTCTTTGTGCGTATTCGCCCGCGACGGAGTGGTGACGGGCTGACCGTACCGTTGCAGCTGCAGATGCTGCCCTCGGAGATGTTACCTCTGACGATGAACCGTGAGCTGCCCGGAGCCGGGCTGATCCGGCAAGGGATCGAGTTCAATGCCATCGGGCGACGCGTCGCCTATCACTTCCTGCGCCGCCATCCCGGCGACATGACTGATCCCGGTCTTGCAGGTGAAACCGTGCGCGTGCCCGCTGCCGACATTATCCACATTATTGATCCGGTGGAGGCAGGCCAGTTGCGCGGCGTGTCCCGCTTTGCTCCGGCCATCGTGAAACTGTTCACTCTTGATCTTTACGATGACGCCGAGCTTGAACGCAAAAAGATCGCGGCAATGTTCGCGATGTTCATAACTTCGCCCGCGCCGGAAACCCCGCTGGAACCAGCTGATGAAGATCTTGAGGTTGAGCCCGGCCAGGTGGTTCGGCTTGACCCGGGTGAGGATGTGTCCACCCCGGCCACCCCGGAGTCCGGTTCCACCTATGAGCCGTTTCAATACCGCACTTTGCTGCAAATCTCGGCCGCACTGGGCATCCCTTATGGGTATCTGACCAACGACACGGCGAAGGGCAACTTCTCCAACACGCGCATTTCACTGGTGGATTTCCGCAGACGCATCTCGGCCTGGCAGCATGGTGTGCTGGTTTACCAGCTGTGCCGGGCCGTCTGGACCCGCTGGATGGACATAGCGGTTCTGTCCGGGGCGCTGGAATTGCCGGGCTATGACGCACAACGCCGTCGGTACCAAGCCTGCATGTGGTTGCCCACCAAATGGGACTGGGTTGATCCGATGAAGGATGCGTCCGCCGAAATTCTGCAGATCGAAGCCGGGTTGAAGTCGCGCACGCAGGCCCTGTCGGAACGGGGCTATGACGCCGAGCAGGTTGAGCGTGAAATTGCGGCGGAACGGCAACGCGAACATGCGCTGGGGCTTGACTTCCGTCGTCCGGGATCGCCCGCCCAGGCACCGGGACAGGGTGGTGCGCAGAACAAGAACACTGATCGGGAAGCGGACGACACGGATCAGGAAACATCAGAACGCGGGTCTGGCAGCGAGGAGGAACAATGATGCATCACGCCCGGATCGCGCAGCGCGCCTTCAATACGCCGTTGATGGTGGAGCCCTCCAAAGCGCTGGCCTTTCTCTGCGGGATGGGACCCCGGATCGCCGGGCAGGAAATCATCTTTCTGGGTTCCGATCAGGCTGAGGCAGACGTCACCCGTGCCGCCCTGCCCGCCCACGCGTCGCTGATCGGCGGCGGGATTGCCGATCGCCAACAGGATCACGACACCCGGGCCTTCGTGCTGATTGATGGCATCGCAGTGATAGAGATTGGGGGCACGCTGGTGCATCGCGGTGCCTGGATCGGACAATCCTCCGGGCTGACCTCCTATGAAGGGATCACGGCCCGGATTGACGCGGCAGTTGCCGATCCCGCGGTTCGTGGCATTGCGCTGGAGATCGACAGCTTTGGCGGCGAGGTCGCCGGGGCCTTCGATCTGGCTGACCGCATTCGCGCCGCACGGGACGTTAAACCCATCCACGCCTTTGTCGCCGAACACGCGCTGTCGGCTGGCTATGCTCTGGCCTCACAGGCAGATCACATCACTCTGCCACGCACTGGCGCTGTTGGCAGTATCGGCGTCGTGACCCTGCACACCGAAATGAGCGGCATGCTGGAACAGAAAGGCGTGACCGTCACCCTAGTGCATGCCGGGGCACACAAGATCGACGCCAATCCCTATGAGCCACTGCCAGACACCGTGCAGGCGCGGATGCAGGCAGAGTTGGAAAGTTTGCAGACTTTGTTTGCACAAACCGTAGCGGCCGGGCGCGGCAATCGCCTGGACGTGCAGGCTGCTCTGGATACCGAAGCGGCCGTATTGCGGGGCTCGGAAGCTGTGGCCGCTGGTCTGGCCGATGCCGTAGCCGATCCCCGCACCGCATTCCGGACCTTTGTCAAAACCCTGAACCGGCCAGCCTCAATCCCGGCTTCGCCAAAGCTACCGCGCGCAACTGATCCCAAAACCCCAAAGGAGATACCCATGAACGCAACCACAGATCCTGCCGATGAAACGGAGCCCGACGCACCCACATCGCAAGCGGAAGCGGCGGAGATGCCGACCCCCATCCCGGCTGCCATCACATCATCGCAGCAATCCAATCCGGTTGTGCCCGCAGCTGCCGCCCCGGATGCCGATGCCATCCGCGCCGAAGCCGCCGAAGTGGCGCAGGTCTGCTCCCAGGCGTCCCGATTGGGTGTGCAGATCGATGCTGCAGATGCGGTGAAGCGTGGGCTCAAGCCCGAAGCCCTGCGCGCTCAGGTGCTCGAAGACCTGGCGGCTCGCGGTGATGCGGCATCAATCCTGGCCAGCACCCCTGCTGCAGCCGCTGCCAAAGACAGCCCGCTCGTTGCCGCTGCCAGAAAAGCCGCAACCGACGCCGCCCGCTGAACCAAAACCCACGCACGGAGCCTGATCCATGACCGTTCTGACCCAACCGCCCAGCATGGGCGATGTCCTCAAATATGAGGTCAACCCGAACTACACCCGCGACACCATCACGCTATCGTCCGGCAGGACCTATCCCGTTGGCTCTGTCCTTGGCCGAATTACTGTCAACGGCAAGTACGCCCTGGCCAGTGACGGTGGCTCGGATGGCGCAGAAACCGCCGCCGCGGTTTTGCTCTATCCGGTTGATGCCACCCTGGCAGATGCGCTCGGCATCGTCGTGACCCGCGGTCCCGCGATCGTCTCGCGCGCCGGGCTTGCCTATGACGCGACAGTTGATGACGCGGCCAAGATCACCACCAAGATCACTGAGCTGGCAGCGTTGGGCATCATTGCCCGCGATGCGGCCTGATCCGCATCTCCTCACCCCTTCACACTCCGGAGCCTCCCATGACCATCACCCGCAATCCCTTTGATACCGGTGGCTATTCTCTGGCCGAGATGACGCAGGCCATCAACATCCTGCCCAATCTCTACACCCGTCTCGCCCAGATCGGCCTGTTTCGCTTTGAAGGCGTCACCCAGCGCAGCGTTGTCATCGAACAGCACGAAGGTGTTCTGAGCCTGCTGCCTTCGGTTCCGATGGGCGCGCCAGCAACTGTCGGCACCCGCGAGGGGCGCTCCATGCGCTCCTTTGCTCTGCCGTGGATCCCACATGACGATGTCATCCTGCCAACCGACATTCAGGGCATTCCGGCAATCGGTGTCTCGGATGCAGCAGATCCCCTGCTGACAGTGATGAACCGCAAGCTGACCCTGATGCGGCGCAAGCATGCCCAGACCCGCGAATATATGGAGATCAATGCCCTGCGCGGCATCGTGAAAGACGGTGCGGGGACCACGCTCTACAATTACTTTACCGAATTTGGTCTGGCCCAGATCTCCGTGGACTTCTTGCTCGGCACTGCCGGGACAAATGTTCAGGGCATAATCCGCACCGTGTTGCGCGGCATTGAGGACAACCTTCTCGGGGAAACCATGACCAATGCCTACGCGCTGGTCAGTTCGGAATTCTTCGACAAACTGATCTCCCATTCCAAAACAGCAGACGCCTACAAGTTCTTCTCCGCCACCGGTGGTCAGCCGCTGCGCGAAGACATGCGCCGCAACTTCCCGTTCGCCGGTATTCTGTTTGAGGAATACAATGGCAGTGTCACATTGTCGGATGGCACCTCTGAGCGGCTGATCCCGGCAGGCGAAGGTATCGCCTTTCCGCTGGGCACGTTTGACACCTTCACCACGTATGGCGGGCCGGCCAATCTGCTGGAAGCGGCCAATACGGTTGGGTTGCCGCTCTATGCCCGCCAGCATCTCGATGAAAAGGGCCGCTGGATTGATCTGATGACCGAGGCTTCGGTCCTGCCAGTGAACAAACGGCCCCGCCTTGCGATCCGCCTGCACAGCTCAAACTGACGGTTCACGCTGATGAATGCTTTTGCGACCGCCATGGAGCGCATCTTTGCACATGCTGATATGGCGGTGGCTGCGGTCTGGATCTCAGGCACCACGTCGGAGGAGCGTCCCGTTCGCGTCATCCGACGTGCACCCGATCGCATCACTGATTTTGGCGCAGCGCGTATTCTCAGTGACACAACCACTGTTGATGTGCGGGTGAGCGATCTGGCGGACCCCCGGCCCGGCGATCTGATCATTCTTGGGACCGATAGCCTTGTCATTCAGGGCGAGCCTGCCCGGGACTCAGAACGGCTGATCTGGACGCTGGACCTGAGGCAATCATGAAACTGAAGATTGCGTTCGATCCCGACATCGCCGCCCTGATGCAGGCAGAAATCGCCGCCGGGGAAAAGGCAGTGTCGACGGCCATGCGCGCGGCGGGCAGCGGCTTGAAATCCGACTGGCGGGCCCAGATCACAGGCGCAGGTCTCGGTCGACGACTAGCAAATTCAATCCGCAGTCAGACCTTTCCGAAATCCAGCAACAGCCTGAACGCAGCAGCACTCGTCTGGTCCAAGGCACCAGTCATAATCGGTGCGCATGACACTGGGCCGCTGATCCGGTCCAAGGTTGGGTTCTGGCTGGCCATCCCCACGCCCGCCGCCGGGAAAAGCACGAAGGGTGGCCGCATCACTCCCGGCGAATGGGAACGGCGGCGCGGATTGCGCTTGCGGTTCGTCTATCGCCGCCGGGGGCCGAGCTTGCTGGTGGCCGAGGGGCGACTGAACACGAAGGGTCAGGCGGTGGTGTCGCGATCGAAGACCGGGCGTGGAAAGGTCACCGCGCCGATTTTCCTGCTGGTGCCTCAGGTTAAGTTGCCGATGCGGCTAGACCTCGACCGGGACGCAGACCGGGCGTTGGACAGCGTGCCAGGTTTGATTGTGGCGAACTGGGTGAAAGCAAGGTTTTGAGTTCTTGGGTCTTCTCGAGGCAACAAACTATGTAATAGTTTTACTGCCCACGTTCCTGAAGTAGCCGATACAGTAAATCGCTGATCACGCCAAATGAAGCTTGGCTTCTCGCAGACTCTGCCGTTTTCGCGAACTCTGGATCCTCCATTTGTTGACCCACGATAAAGGAGCATGCTGAAGTAAATTGATCTGCATCGGGATTCAATTCGGGAGGATGTTGTACGGACCCGTCGCGATCGAGTGCACGCTTGTAAAGAAAAAGGAATTCAGACCGTTTTTCCTCGTAGCTTTGGATCTGACCAGTGAGATTCATGACGCCAAAGTCATTATCACTCAGATTGCCAAGTCGATCCTCGATTTCCCGCTTGTCAGTGACATAGCTTGTCCAAAGAACTCCGCGACAGAACTCCTCGTCAGCTAAATCAAAATTGCCATCGCCGACAATGACATCAAGACCGCCTTGGAGTTTCGCAATATTTGCGGCTAATTCCTCTTGGGCTATTGCACCAGTTGAAAACGCAAAACATGAGGCTGAGCCGACAACCGACCGCCACAGTTTTGACTTCGCAGCGCAAAAGAAATTCGGCAACTTGATACCTTCCTATAGTATTTTCAACGGCTTGATGCCCAAAGCCAAGTCAAAGAACAAGTATCTCACATGCCCACTTCTCGTGAAACCATCCTCACCGCGCTGCATGCGCGACTATTTGCGGTGCCCGCCACAGTCTTGCGCGGCGAGGTGCAACCCGAGCGTGTCCCGGGTGATGGCCTGCTGATTCTACGTGACGGCGAGCCGGGGGAGCCGGAGGTGACGCTGTCGCCGCTGCGCTATCACTATCAGCACCGGGCCGAGATCGAGGCGGTTGTGCAAGGCGCTGACCGTGACGCTGCCTTCGATACGCTGACCACAAGCATAGGCGCGGTCATTGCCGCCGACCGTACGCTAGGCGGATTGTGCGACTGGGTCGAGGCGGAAGCGCCCCGTCCCGTCGATCTGCCAGTCGAAGGCGCGGCAAGCCTGAAGGCGGCCGTGATCTCGGTGGAGCTACATTATTCCACGGCCGATCCCTTGGCCTGATCAAACGACTTTGCGTTATTGGCATAGGATCGAGACCTGAACGTCCCCTCAACCTGCGCACCGCTCTTGATGCTCAGGCTCTCATAGATGATCTCGCCAGTTACCCGCGCGGTTGTGTGAAACACTACCTCGCCCCCAATGATCTGGCCATCGAAGCGCCCCTTTATGGTGATGCTGGCGGCCCGGAGTTCGCCTTCGACTTCGCCTGCTTCCTCTATGACGACAGCGGATGCGTTAACCCGCCCTTTGACGTAACCGGGCAATTCGACAGTGCCAGGAAACGACAGTTCGCCCGTGATGCGCGAGCCCGCGCCGAGATGTGAGCGGCCACCGGCCCCGGCTGCGGGATACTTTTCGTCCGTCATTCAATTCTGCCTTTTCGAGTTTCGGTTCTCTCGGAGCTCATCCGTTTCCACATACAGGAGAAACTACGATGGCACGAGCCCAAGGGGCGCGGGCGCAGATGGCGCTTGCGTTCGAGACGACCTATGGAACACCCCCCGCGGGCGGTTTCACCAAAATGCCTTTCGCCAGCACGTCGCTGGGATCCGAACAACCGCTGCTGAACAGCGAACTGCTGGGCTATGGCCGCGATCCCTTGGCCCCTATCAAGGACGCGGTGACGGCGGATGGCGATGTCGTGGTGCCGCTCGATGCCGAGGCCTTCGGATTCTGGCTCAAGGCAGCCTTCGGTGATCCCACAACCACGGGCGCTGCGGCGCCCTGGACCCATGAGTACCAGTCCGGATCGTGGACGCTGCCATCGATGTCGATCGAGACCGGCATGCCCGAAGTGCCGCGCTTTGCGATGTATTCCGGCTGCGTGTTGGATCAGCTGTCCTGGCAGGTGCAACGCTCGGGCCTGCTGACCGCCACCGCACGGCTGGTGGCACAGGGCGAGACCATTGCCACAACGACCAGTGCAGGCACGCCTGCCGATCTGGCCCTGCAGCGGTTCGGTCACTTCAACGGCGCGATCAGCCGGAATGGCTCTGCGCTTGGCAATGTGGTTTCGGCCGAGATCACCTATGCCAACAACCTCGACCGGATCGAGACCATCCGCAGCGACGGCAAGATCGACGGAGCGGACCCGTCCATCGCAGCACTCACCGGCCGGATCGAGGTCCGCTTTGCCGACAGCACGCTGGTGGCCCAGGCGATCAACGGCGATCCCTGCGAGATCACGTTCGCCTATGTGCTGCCATCCGGCGAGAGCTTCACCTTTACCGTGCACGCCGTCTATTTGCCGCGCCCCCGGATCGAAATTTCCGGGCCGCAGGGCGTGCAGGCGACTTTTGACTGGCAAGCCGCCAAAGCCGCCAGTCCCGGCCCCATGTGCACCGCAACCCTGATCAACGATATCGAGGCTTACTGATGATCCGACTGAACCTGACCGCCGCCCCTGAATGGCTAGAGCTTGCGCCCGGCCTGCGCCTGCAGGTCGCCCCTCTGACCACCGCATTGATGGTGTCGGCCCGCGCCGATGCTGCGATCAACGCCTTGCCCGAAGATGCCAGCCAGGAAGATCTGGCGCTGGTCATGGCCAAGTCCGTCGCGCGCCGCGCTGTTCTGGATTGGGAGGGGGTGGGGGATGCCATGGGCACAAATGTGCAGGTGTCACCAGACGGCATCGACGCCCTTCTGGAAATCTGGCCGGTTTTCGAGGCGTTCCAGACCCAGTATGTCGCGCGCGGCCTGCTGCTGGATCAGGAAAAAAACGCCTCCGCGCCCTCGCCGACTGGTGCTTCGGCGGGGGCGACAGCTATTGCACGGCCTGCGAACCCTACGAGGGCCGCGAGCGCAACTGCGCCGACTGCCCTGCCAGACTGAACCAGCCGCAAACGCAAGACGGTTGGGAGGTCTGGGACCTCGTCGGCCGACTTGGCGGTCAGCTGCGGGTCACCAACGGTGCAGTGCTGGGCTGGGACATGGGTGCAGCCATCGCTCTGGCACAGGCGCTGGGCATCGACACCCTGATCGCCGCGGAACTGCTGCCCGAGATCGAGGCGGTGATGGTGCGCAAACTTAACGAACAGATGGAAGGAAGCCGCGATGGCTGAGAAAAGGGTCTCTGTCCGCCTCGTGGCGGAAGGTGGTCGCCAGGTGCGCGCCGAGCTGGAAGGCGTCGGTGAGGCCGGGGCGCGCGGGTTCGGGCGGTTGTCGCGCGAAATGGACCTGGCCAATGCGCGCGTTGCCGCCTTTGCCCGCCGCGCCACGCTGGCTGCCACTGCGGCCACGGCTGCACTGGCCGCAGCCGGGGCCGCGATGATCAGGTCCGGGCTACAGACCGTGGATGCACAGGCCAAACTGGCGCAATCGCTTGGCACAACAGTTGCCTCGATCCAGACGCTGGAGCGCGCGGGCGCGTTGGCGGGCGTGTCAATGTCCGGCATCGAACAGGCGACCAAGGATCTGACGCGACGGCTGAGCCAGGCGGCCGCCGGAACAGGCCCTGCGGCAGACGCACTTGACCGGCTGGGGTTGTCGGCCTCTGATCTGATCGCTTTACCGCTGGACCAGCGTGTCGGTGCGATCAACGCCGCCATCGCAGATTTCGTACCTGCCGCCGAGCGCGCTGCCGTCGCCGGGCAGCTCTTCGGCGAGGAAGGCTCCATCGCCATGTCGCGGATTGATACAGCGACTCTGCGCCAGGCAACCGAGGACGTGCTAGCCTTTGGGGTGGTGGTCTCCGAGCAGGATGCTGACCAGATCGAACGCACCAATGATGCGATCTCCAGGCTGGGGCTGATCTGGCGCGGTGTCTCGAACCAACTCGCGGTTGCGGCTGCCCCGGCTCTGGAGGCCGTGGCCAATGCGCTGGCCAGCGTCACGCGCACCACCGGGCCAGTGGGAATCGCGATCAAGGCACTCTTTGACAACATCGGGCGGCTGGCCACCTATGCGGCGACGTTCGCAGGCATCATGGCCGAGCGCTGGGTGGCGGGCATGGCAGCAGCCGCCCTGTCGGTACGCGGGGTCGCCACGGCACTGGTTGTTCTGCGCGGTGCGCTGATCCGCACCGGTATCGGCGCGCTGATCGTCGGCGCGGGCGAGCTGGTCTATCAGTTCACCAAGCTGGTGAAAGGAGCTGGCGGCGTCGGTGCGGCGTTCCAGCTGCTGGGTGATCTCGCGAAGGAAGTGTGGTCACGGATGTGGCTGGGGCTGGATGCCGCCTTTGCCAACATGTCGGCAGGCTGGGAGAGCCTGAAGGCGTCCGGGCTTTCGGCGCTCGAGGGCACCATCGCGGGCGTTGTCAGCTTCGGCGACCGGACAGCGGCGATTTTCCAAGGGACCTATGATGCAGCCGTGGCAATCTGGGGCAGCCTGCCCGGTGCCATCGGCGACTTTGCGTTTCAGGCGGCGAACGGGCTGATCTCGGGCGTCGAAGCGATGCTGAACGGCGTCATCACCCGTATCAACACGTTCATCAACGGGTTGAATGCGGCGCTGGCGCTGCTGCCGGAATGGGCAACGGGTGAGGGCGGCGTGCGGATCGGTGCGCTGGATCCTGTGGGACTGGCGCGGATCGGCAACCCTTTCGAGGGTGCCGCGACGGCTGCAGGTGCGGCTGCAGCAGATGCCTTTTCCACCGCGCTGTCGCGCACCTATCTCGAACCACCCGACCTTGGGCTCGGAGCTATGGCCGAGGATGCGGGTGGCCATGAAGACGGATATCGCGAAGCCGCAGGCATGCTCGCGGATGCCGCAGGTCGGCCGCTGGCCAGTTGGCAGGCGCTGCGCGACGCCGTGACTGGCGCAGGGACTGAAGCAGATGCCGCACTGGTCGATGCTGCCAGTTCTGCCGATGCGCTGGCAGCGGGGCTGAATGACGCGAGCAGTGCTGCAGTTGGCGCGGGCGGTGCCGCACGCAATGCCGGTGCGGCAGCGGCTGCCAGTGCCGAAACAGCAGCAATCGGATGGGCTGCGATAACCGCGGCGCTCGCCGACTATGCCGCCAAGGCCCACGATATTGGTGGCGATATCGGCCAGACATTGGTCGGGGCCTTCCAAAGCGCCGAGAACGCGGTGGCCACCTTCGTCAAATCCGGCAAACTGGACTTCCGCGATCTCGTGACCTCGATGATTGCCGATCTGGCCAAACTGGCAGCGCGGCGTTTCATCCTTGGTCCCATCGCCAACGCCCTCTTTGGCGCGCTGGGTGGTGCTGGCGACGCGGGCCGCGCAGGCGAGGTGTTCGCCGACATCCTGCATGCCGGTGGCACGGTCGGATCGCCCGGCCCGGGCCGCATGGTGCCTGCGCTGGCCTTCGCCGGTGCCCCACGCATGCATTCCGGCGGCTGGGCCGGGCTGAAGCCAGACGAGGTTCCGGCGATCCTGCAACGAGGTGAACGCGTCCTCTCCCGTCGTGAGGCTGCTGGCTATGGCCAGGGGCAGTCCTCCATGCCCGCCGTCAACGTGACCATCATGGCCCGTGACGCCGAAAGCTTCCGGCAATCGCGCACGCAGGTCGCGGCCGATATAGCCCGCGCGGTGTCGCTGGGCCGGAGGGGCATGTGATGTCGTTTCACGAAGTGCGCTTCCCCGACAACATCAGTCGCGGCGCACGCGGAGGGCCTGAACGGCGCACCCAGATCGTGGAGCTGGCAAGTGGCAACGAGGAACGCAATGCCAGCTGGGCCAACTCGCGCCGCCGCTATGATGTCGCCTATGGCATCCGCCGCGCCGACGACCTGGCAGCCGTGGTCGCCTTCTTCGAGGCGCGCAACGGCCGCCTGTATGGGTTTCGCTACAAGGACTGGGCCGATTATAAATCCAGCCTGCCATCGCAACCCGTGACCCCAACCGACCAGCTCATCGGCACCGGCGACGGTATTGTCACCAGTTTTGCAGTGCTGAAGCACTACACCTCCGGCGCGCAGGCCTGGACCCGCACTATCGCAAAGCCCGTCGCGGGCAGCCTGCGCCTCGCGCTGGACGGGGTCGAACAGATGTCGGGCTGGGGCGTCGACACCACCACCGGCGTCGTGAGCCTCAATACCGCCCCCGGCGCAGGCATGGTGATCACCGCTGGCTTCGAATTCGACGTGCCCGTCCGCTTCGACACCGACACGCTCGACGTCACCCTTGATATCGAACGGCTTGGCTCCATCACATCCATCCCGCTGCTGGAGATCCGCAGATGAACGAAGAGACCCGCTTTCTGGCCGCGGTGTTGCGCGATCTGGCGGCGTCCACTGCCGTCATTCTGGCCGCATGGGGCGCGCTGGGCGGCGCAACAAACGCGCTGACCACAAGGATGCGCCTGCGAGACGCGCTGCGCCACATCCTGCTCGGCGGGCTGATTGCGGCCGGGATGGGCAGCCTTTCGATGGCGGTCATCACCGCCTGGCTCGGCCTGCCGCCTGAGGCGATCCCGGCAGGCGGGGCCGCAGGATCAGCGGCCTATCTTGTGGGCGTCTTCGGCCCGGCCTTTATCGAAATCGTCCTCGCCCGGATGCGCCACACGAAAGGCGGCGACACCGATGCATGATCTCCTCCGCCTCGCGCGCACCCTGCGCAGCGACACTGCCGACCCAAGCCAGACCTTCAACCACCGCATCCGCATCGGCATTTTTGTTGCGGCCCTGATCCTGCTTTTCTCATTTCTGAGGTAAAACCATGCATATGACAGACCGGGGCCTATCGGCCCTCGCCCGGCACGAAGGTCTCGTGCCCGGGCCCTATCTTGACGTCAAAAACGTCTGGACCTTCGGCATCGGCCATACCGTCGCCGCTGGGCCGCCTGATCCGATCGAGATGCCGCGCGGGATGCCCGTCGATCTCGATGCTGCGATCCGGGCGGCATTCCGGCTGTTCCACGCCGACATCGCGATCTACGAGGCCGAGGTATGGCGGGCCGTAACGGTACCGCTGGCACCGCATGAATTCGATGCGCTGGTCAGCTTTCACTACAACACCGGCGGTATAGCGCGCGCCATGCTGACCCGACATCTGAACGCGGGCAATCGCGAGGCGGCTGCCCAGGCCTTCATGGGATGGCGCAAGCCCGCCGCAATCATTCCACGCCGCAAGGCGGAGCGCGATCTGTTCCGCCATGGCAGCTATCCGGCCGGCACCATCCCGGTCTGGGCGGTGGACCGATCGGGACGCGTCGATTTCTCGCGCCCCGTTCGACGTCTGAGTGAAGATCAGGCGCTGGCGCTCTTGCACCCTGCCCCCACGCTAACGCCACCCTCTGTCCCATCTACGCAAGCCCTAGAGACCAGCTGGATCACTCGGCTGAGCACTCTTCTTTCCACACTGATCCGGAGGACCTGATCCCATGCGTTATATCCGTCCCAATTCCCTGACCTGGTGGGCGGGGTGTCTCGCCGCTCTTACCGGCGTGGCATCTATCCTGCTGCCCGCCACTGGCCCGCTTAGCGAGCTGTCTCGGCTCGTGGCGCTGCTGGCAGGCTCCGCCGATGCATCCCCTGCCGGGCTGATGTTCCTCGGGCTTGGCTTGATTGGCCTGCGCGACCGGATCGAGCGCGGGTTCCGTGGCAATGGCTGAGTTCCTGATCTGGCCAATTGCGGCTCTGGGCGCGGTTGGGGGCATGGTCCTCAGTCGCCTGCTTGGTCGCGCGGAAGGCAAACGCACCGGACGAGAGGAGGCTTGGCAGGATGCACGACGTGATCAGACAGACCGGATGGATGCCGGGCGTAAGGCGGTGCGCGACGGCCGCAATGCTGGCGCTCCTGCTGACAGGCTGCACGACAACGATAATGCCTGGTGATGCTGGCTGCGCCTCCTACGGCGACGCGCGGCTGGCCCGGCCCTCTGCCGAGACAGTTGCAGAGGTGCCGGGCGATTGGGCGGACTGGATCGCCGACCTCGACGACCGCATGACAGGAACCTGCCGATGAAAACCCTCTCCCCCGACCTGCAAACCCATCTCGATGATGGCACCACCACGCTCGCCTGGTGCTGGCGGATTTCGCGGGGCGACGGTGAGTCCTTCGGCTTCACTGATCATGACCAGACACTCAGCTTCGATGGCAGTGATTTCGAACCCGAAAGTGGGCTGACCGCCTCCGAGGTCCGCTCGGGCTCAGACCTCTCGGTCGATGCCCAAGATGCCCAAGGTGTGCTCACCGCTGCCCGGATCACCGAGACCGATATTTTTGAGGGCCGCTGGGACAACGCCGATGTCGAGGTCTGGCGGGTGAACTGGGCTGACACGGATCAGCGCGTGCTGATGCGGCGCGGGGCCATCGGCCAGATCCGGCGCGGACGACTGGCCTTCGTGGCCGAGGTACGCTCGCTCGCCCATGTCCTCGGCCAACCGCATCCCGCTACTGAGTTTCGAGGTGTTCCGCCCGCTCGCCGATCCAGACACGGCGGAGGGCAACGTGAGGGCCGTAACCATGATCCCGGCTTCAGGCGAGTTCGCCTATGCCACACAGGGCATCCGGAAGGGCGGTGGCGGATCGTCGGAGCCCGAGAACCTCAACGCGCTGACCGATACCGCCGACATAGTGGTGGCGCTGGACCGGCTGCAGGCCATGGCCCCGAAGGTTGAGAGCGTCAGCCTCGTCGTGGCCTGGTTTGGCGATGATCTACGGGCGGGCTCCTGCAAGGTACGGCCCGGGATCGAGGTCACCGCCAAATCGACCACGCCGTCGACCTGGTCCGTGAATGGGGTCAGCCGTGCCAATGCCTTGCTGATTAGCCGCGACGATCGAGATCGGCCGGTCTATGGTGGCACGCCCGCCGATTTTGCGGTGGTACAGGCGATCCGGGAGATGAAGGCGCGCGGGCTGCGCGTGACCTTCTACCCGTTCATCCTGATGGACGTGCCGCCCGGGAACACGCTGCCGAATCCGTATTCCAACAACGCCGCCGAGACAGGCCAGCCCGCGTTTCCATGGCGGGGCCGGATCACCTGTTCGCCTGCGGCAGGCTACGCGGGGACCGTGGACAAGACCGCTATGGCCGCAAGCCAGGTCGCGGCGCTGTTCGGCGCGGCGACGCCCGCAAGCTTCAACGTCTCAGGTCAGTCTGTTTCGTGGACCGGGCCATCTGACGACTGGGGTCTGCGCCGCATGGTGCTGCACTATGCCCACCTCTGTGCAGTGGCGGGCGGGGTGGATGCCTTTCTGATTGGCACCGAGATGCCGGGCCTGACGATGATCCGCTCGGGCGCGTCCACCTATCCGGCGGTGCAGGCGTTGCGGGATCTTCTGGCGGATGTCCGCGCCATCCTCGGGCCCGGCACGGCGATCAGCTACGCGGCCGACTGGAGCGAGTATTTCGGCCACCAGCCGGACGATGACACCGGCGATGTGTTCTTCCATCTCGATCCACTCTGGGCCGACGCGAACACCGACTTCATAGGGATCGACAACTACATGCCGCTCTCCGACTGGCGCGACGGGTTCGGTCATGCAGATGCGGCAGAGGGCTGGCCCGCGATCCACGATCGCGCCTACCTGCAATCCAACATCGCCGGCGGCGAGCTTCACGACTGGTACTATGTCTCCGCCGCTGATCGCACGGCCCAAATCAGAACGCCGGTCCGCGATGGCATTTTCGGCGAGGACTGGCTGTTCCGCCCAAAGGATATCACCGGCTGGTGGTCCCGCCCACACCATAACCGCCCTGCGGGTCTGAGGGAAAACAACATTCCGAACGGCAACACGCCATCCGCCTGGTCTGAGGTAACCGCGGCTGTTCTGCCCAGTTCCGAGAGCGTCGGTCCGTTCAAATCCGGCGCACGCATCGCGGCCATAGACGGGGAAAATGATTTTGCGCAGTCGTCCTCAGTGGTTGATCTTGTCCAGTCCGGTGGCACCTATGAGACAGGACTGATCCTGAAGCCTGGCACATCCGGCAAGGCACGGGTTTATGTCAACCTCACCGGCGCGTCGAACAAGGAAGTCAGAATAAACTCGTTCTCCACCTCGGGACCATACACATCGGATCCGGGTATTTCGGACCTCGCCCTGACCGATATCGGCGGCGGCTTCTGGCGTCTGACTTTCACCTGGATTTCGCCAATAACGGATCCTTCAGTTCAGCTGCGCGTCGGTCCTTATTCGGCAGTTCCGGGGGCGGATGTGCATATAATGGCCGGATGGATGAACGCACCAGCCATGGGCACAACCCCCTGGGTTCCGAAATCGAAGCCGATCCGCTTCACCGAACTCGGCTGCCCGGCAATCGACCGCGGCACCAACCAACCCAACGTCTTCTTCGACCCCAAATCATCCGAAAGCGTCACACCGCATTTCTCGCGGGGCTGGCGGGACGATGCAATCCAGAGGGCCTATCTTGAGGCGACCTATCTGTGGTGGGGCGATCCCGCAAACAACCCGATGTCGGATGTCTACGATGGCCGGATGGTGCATGTGCCGGAATGCGCGGCCTGGACTTGGGATGCTCGGCCTTATCCTTTCTTCCCGGCGCTGACCAACGTTTGGACAGACGGCGCAAACTGGCGGCTGGGGCACTGGCTGACCGGGAGACTGGGCGCGGTGTCGCTGGCGGCACTCATCCGACATCTCAGCCTGCGTGCTGGCATGTCCGGGGCACAGATCGACGTCACCGGGCTCTGGGGTGCGGTGGAGGGCTATGCCATTGGCGCGCTGGAAAGCCCGCGCGCCTCGATCACCACGCTGTCGCGGCACTTCGGCTTCGACGCGGTGGAGACCGAAGGCATGATCCGCTTCATAATGCGTGGTCGGGCCTCCGTCGCGACCCTCACTCCTGACGATTTGGTGGCCCCCCGCGAGGGCGATGTTCTGGAACTCACCCGCGCGCAGGAAACCGAACTGCCACAGGCGCTTAAATGGCAGGTGGCCCGTGCTGACGAGGATTACGACGCCGCTCTGGTTGAGGCGCGACGCATCACCGTCGATACCACCCGGATTGCCTCGGAGAGCTTCCCCATGGCGGTCCCGCCAGAGGAAGCTGAACGGCGTTGCCGCCGCGCACTTATGGAAGCCTGGACCGGGCGGGAAACGGCCGTGTTTCGCTTGCCGCCCTCGCGGCTGGCGCTGGACCCGGCTGATGTCGTGACACTGGCCCATGACGGGCGGCACATTCCGATGCGATTGGTCTCGATTGCGGATACCGAGGCGCGCGGGATCGAAGCGGTCCGTCAAGATCGGGAAGCCCACGACCTGCCGCCCGGATCACCACGACCCTCGTCCCTGTCCAAAGCCGTGGTGTTCGGCGCCCCCGAGGTGGTGCTGATGGACATACCGCAGCTGACCGAAGATCAGCCTGCGCATCGGCCATTTATCGTGGCCCATGCCGTTCCCTGGCCGGGCGAGATGGCAGTGTTTCACAGCCCATCGACCGACGGGTTTGAGCTGCTTACAACATTTGGCGGCCGTGCCAGGATCGGAACGTTGGTCTCGGATTTCTACGCGGGCCCGACCTCGCGCTTCGATCTCGGCAATGCTCTGGTGATCGATCTGCTCTCCGGCACGCTGGAAAGCGTCACCGACCTGACGCTGTTCGGCGGGGCCAATGCATTGGCCATCGAAAGCGCGCCCGGCACTTGGGAAATTGTGCAAGCGGGCGCTGCCGAGTTGATCGCACCGGGCCGCTATCAACTGACGCGGCTCTTGCGAGGACAGCGCGGCACGGACGCGGCCATGGCCAACCCGGCTGCTGCAGGGGCGCGGGTGGTAGTGTTGGACGACGCTCTGGCATCACTACCAATCGCCGAGGCCGATCTCGGGCTGCCCTGGAACTGGCGCGTCGGTCCCGCAAGCCGGTCTGCCAGTGACGAGACCTATGTCCCTGCCTCCTTCACACCATTCGGCATAGGCCTGCGGCCGTTCTCGGTGGCCCATGTGGAGCAGCCATGGCGCAGACCACGCACGCCCGGCGATCTGACGATCCGCTGGACACGGCGATCGCGTGCGCTCTCGGCTGATAACTGGGGCGCAGTCGAGGTGCCGCTGCTCGAAGAAGTCGCAGCCTATGAAGTCGAAATCCTTGATGGCGTTGCCGTGAAGCGCACGCTGACCACCTCCACGACCAGTGCAGTCTACACCTCCACCCAGCAAACAGCCGATTGGGGCGGACTGCTCGCGCCCGGTGACACGCTCGATATCCGCATCTATCAGCTCTCCACCCTGATCGGGCGGGGTGAGGCCAAAACCATCACGCTCACCTTCTGAAGGTCATTTCATGCCCGACGCCACCACGAACCTGCTGCTGCCCTACATTCTGGCGGCGCAGGCCCAGAAGCATGTCACCCACAACGAGGCGCTTCGGCTGCTCGACGGGCTCGTGCAGCTTTCCGTCCTCGACCGGGATCTGACCGCACCGCCCGGCAGCCCTGCAGATGGCGACCGTCATATCGTGGCGAGCGGCGGGACCGGTGACTGGACGGGGTGGGACCTGAACGTGGCGCTGTTCACG
>Ga0115563_1000891_pt1 | contig 23518 bp, 20 predicted proteins | sample COGITO_mtgs_1105_2_FD_87198 | JGI IMG/M metagenome (GOLD analysis project Ga0115563, IMG submission 87198) | Pelagic marine microbial communities from North Sea - COGITO_mtgs_110519 | ecosystem: Environmental > Aquatic > Marine > Epipelagic | place: Germany:Helgoland, sampling site Kabeltonne...
CGGTTTAAACCGTTTTCAGAAGCGGCAAAACCAAAGACCAATCCATAAGCGCATCAACTTTGCGCAAGACATTCTGATCCCCAATCCGACGCGCGCTCTCATGCATGAAAATCTCCATGAAAACCCCAATGTGGATTTCCAAAACGTATAAAATTTGGACGAATGAGAAAATCAGCAATTGCGCTGCGGTCTTTAAAAAGGGGTGGGATGTCCCTCTTGATAGGGTGCTTTCCTGATCATGGGACGCCAAGCTTAGAAGGTGGCGAACACTCAAGCAAAATGATCCAAAATAGATTGCCAGGTTAACCATGCAGTTCAGAGGCTTTGCTACGCTGGTATTCAATCAATTGTGAAAATGCTCTGTCCTTCCAAAATATGTCCTTTGAAATCAGGCTGGGCAATTGCATCAAATACTGACAGAATAAAATTATGCTTGTCCGCAACAAACGACCCTTAATTGGGATCTCTTTTAGTATAGTCAGTGTCTTCTTAGGTTTGGCATCTGGGTTGCTAATCAAAAAAGTTTCAATTGAAGCAAACTTAATCACTACGCTGTTCTATAGGTTTGTATTCTCAGTACCCCTTCTTTTGTTATTTGCAGTGTATACTCGTGGTTGGTCAGCTTTTAAAATTTCACAAAAAAGGACGATGGCATTCAGAACTGTTTTTGGGTTTTCAGGAATGGTCTTATGGATGTTGGCAATACGAAATTTACCTCTGGGCCAGGCCACTGCTTTGTTCCAAAGTTCTGTAATTTTTGTCACTCTACTATCTCCGTTTTTATTAAATGAGAATGTTGGCTTTGTCAGGTGGTCGTCCGTCATTCTGGGCCTGACAGGTATAATTATTTTGACTGACCCTTTTTCTGAAAAAGTTTCGTTTAATATCATTTACGGAATACTTGCAGCAGTAGCAGGGGCTTTCTTATCGATTAATTTGAGAAAACTAGGCTCAGGAGATCACTCGATTAGTGTTGCCTTAGTGTATAACGCTTTGGCGGCATTGGTTATGCTATGTGTCGTTTTCATCAGCCCTTCCTCTTATCATATCGAGGGTAATGGCGTCTGGATAGATCTCATATTACTTGGAATAGTCACTTCTGTTTCTCAGTTTTTCTTCACTGGAGCTTACCACTACGTGGATGCTATTGTGGTGTCATCCATGAGATATATTCAGGTACCCTTAGCAGGTTTTTCTGGTTATCTATTGTTTGCAGAATTGATGACCGTATCAGAGATTTTGGGTGCCCTGATTGTAGTTTCAAGCTGCTTAATCATCGGTTGGAGAGAACTTACAAACCAAAAAAGTTAAGTGGAATGGCCCCTTTCGCCATTGACGATATCTTGAGCGAGAATCCAATTCACTTTCAGGACCAGAAGTTCTGCCAACTCGGTGTCGAGACCCAGACCGATATCGACGTCCTGCCACATTGTTACAAGATCCTCACCCGATATAGCACCGCTCATCGATGCCCTAACAGCCACCATGGCCTCGGCGGGATCTGCTTGAACATCTGCGTCCGCTTCGGCCAAGGCACCTCTGAAGGCTTCCAGATCAGCAGCTCGGTTCCCTATTATTTCGGGCGACGCCGAGAGGATGTAATGGAGTTGATGCTCTGGACTCACAGTTCGCCGCAGTCGTCACCTAACACCGTTTTTGCAGCGCTGTAAAAACTAGTAAATGGAACAATCGCATCGAGATCACTGCGCGACATAACTGCGCGACATAACTGGCGCCAGATCAGGTGGTGTGGCGCTTACATTCTCCGCATTGAAACCTGGGTCGGTTAGTATTGTGTCGACATAGAAATTAACATGTGTGCCGAGAGTTGTGCCTACCCGTTTCCGTGCTATGTCATCGGGCGTGGTCTATACCCTTGCTAAGGCTGCCACGATGAACAAAATCAATACAGAAGCTTGCCTGGTTTGGGTGCTCGGACGCATTCCGGATCATCCGGTAAACCGTATCGATGATCTCTAGACCTAGGCTTATCAGGATATAATCGATGTGCAGAGTGCTGAGGTCGTCACGAAAGACCCCGCTTGATTAAGCCCAGTGTTGATGTTTACTCTGAAACGTGACTGAAAGCATTCAAAATATGTACTGTTATCATGACTTACATTGCTCTCGGCCAAGCCTTAGATTTGTATAGATAGAGAATTAACGCACTTAACCAGCCTGGAAAGATCGCTACACAAAACCATTTTTAAGAAAATCCATAATTTTACTCATTGAAAACAATAGTGAGTTTTCCAAAAAACCATCAAGACTGGTGGCATGCAGAGGTTCCTATTTTCTTATGATGCTGTTGATCATTCTGTGCGATCCTGTCTGTGCAGCGCTCTTTCGGGTCACTTTCCGCAATTGAGTTCGCTTTGGTATTGAGCGCAGAGTTTCTTTTATTGATCACTTTGAGTTTTCGCGACAAGCGATTTCTAATGGTTATTAACTGATAACTTTACAAAATTTCAAAAACCCCTTTAGCTGGTGTCAGGTTTTAAATAAACAGGGCTGAACACATGTCAAAAATTGTCGTACACATCCATAGCGGACCAGATTTAGTAAATAAGGCAACGCTGGGACTGTTGGTCGCCGTGACTGCTGTAAATAAAGGGTGGGACGTCACATTGTTTTTAGCGGCTGATGGTGTCCATTTAATGGGCTGTTCTGAAAGAGAACAGGTGGTTGGACAGGGAACTGGCGATTTGAAAGATCATCTTGATAAATTGAAAGCTGCAAATACAAAAATTTTCGTCTCTGGCATGTCGGCAAAGGCCAGAGGCTATGATGAGACACTTTTGGATGGCTATAATGCGTCGTTTGCAATGCCGGATGTTCTGCTGGCGTGTTCTTTAGAAGCAGATACGGTGTTGTGTTACTAACGATTTTACCATGGCGGGCATGCAGGGGCCATGCTGTCACGATTACGACAGCATTTAGGTGTAAAACCGGGCACTTCTGGCTCGCCGTCGGCACCACGGTTTCAGTGGCACTGTTTTCTTTTGTAAGAAAACGGGTGGTGTGCGGTAAAGCTATAGTTAAAAGTTAAAGGTAGTCATCATGATACAAAAATGCCCGCTTGATTGTCTATCGGAAACACCTATCGCTATCTGTCGGCAATGCGAATTGCGCCTCTTCTTTAAAGCCCAAAAATAGACATCTTGGTTAAGCCACTAAACCTCTGCTCGATTATGTTGTCTATGGAACATGTCCCTTTCTTGTCGTTAAAAAAGATCTAAATTTGGTTATATGTGGCGGGATATACAACGTCAGGCGCAAAAATATGCGATGGCGATCTCTTCAATACCAACGGCCCACCCGCTTAAAGAATTTGCCAGAGCGAATTTGGTGGGGGTCATTGTCAATCGCGAAGGTCGGTATCTTGAGTATTTTATCACGACTTATAAATATTGGCTCTTAAAAGGACTAGAAGCTGGTTTGCGCGCAAATTTGGAAAATTCTCTTGCAGATATAAGTAGGGATGTTTCCCGCATTCCCGAGGCTTTGGCTGGTGCATGTGCTGCATATGATGAAAATACGCAAGATGTCCTTGATTTTGGGGTTTTGGGTCCCCAAACTTTTTGGTAAATTCAGAAATTTTCTGTGGTGATGACTGACTGAAAGACGAAATCGAGTTTTTGGATTGAACACGCCGATAACCGCCAAAAATTGGTGCACCTGATTTATGTTGTTGCTGTCTTATTACAAGTCGTGAGCGCGTAAATCAGGGCAGGTTTGCGCTCGGTTCGGCACCCCCGCTGTGTCTTCACAAAGCCGCCTCCCTGCTTGGGTAAAAAAGCCTTAGAGATAACCTGTGAACCAACCCTACTGTAAATCGTTTAAAAAATGCTGCAGATGTTTCAGAGTCTCATCGGGATTTTGATCGACAAAAAAATGGCCACCGCGCACTGCAATATATCGCATATTGGCCAGCCGTGGGGCCCAGACGCCTTGCATGTCAAACATCCGGCCCATAATGCCGTCTGACCCTGACAGCACCAGCGCCGGACAGGTAAGCATGCGGTTCAGATCTGTCGTATCAAGATCAAAATCATCACTCAGCGCGGCACGATAATCTTCGCACATGCCGCGAATCGCCTCTGGATTGCGCCATGCCCGACGATAGGCATCAAGCTGGTTGGCTGGGAATTGATCCAGTGTCGCCGCCCCCCAACCCAACAGACAGGATTGGTAAAAATAATCGGGGTCCGCGGTGATCAGAGTTTCTGGAAAAGGCGCGGGTTGGGCGAGGAAAAACCAATGGTAATAGGCTTTGGCAACGCTTTGGTGCAGGTCATCCAGCAGGTGATGGGTTGGAATGATATCCATAACCGTCAGGCTGGTGACACGCTGAGGCGCGTCCAGCGCGATGCGGTGGGCCACCCGTCCGCCGCGATCATGTCCGGCAAGGTGAAACCGTGCAAAACCCAGCGCTGACATCAGTGACAGCTGGTCTTGGCCCATGGCCCGAAAACTGTAATTTTCGGTCCCGTGTGGTTTGGCCGAGGCCCCATAACCGCGCAGGTCGGCGCAGACTACGGTGAAGTTTTGCGCCAGTTTGGGGGCAATTTGCGCCCACAACATATGGGTTTGCGGAAAGCCATGCAGCAACAGCAGCGGTGGTCCCGACCCGCCAATGCAATAGGCAACCTCAACGCCGTTGGCGCTATGGGTGTGATAACAGAACCCGGAAATCATCTGTGGCCTTTCAGTCTGTTATGGACGCAAGAATGCGCGCCCAGCTGCGGATGCCTTTGTGAAAGCTCTCAACATCATATTTCTCGTTGGGTGAATGGATCTGGTCATCATCCTTGCCGAATCCGATCAGCAATGATTCCATCTCAGTCACGTTTTTGAAATGGCCAGCCACCGGGATCGACCCACCACAGCCGACATAGGCTGCGGCGTTGGGCCATTCGTCGTTCAACGCATCTCTTGCCGCCTCAAAGGCCGGGTGGTCGGTGGCCATGAGGCTCGCGGCCGAGGCCCCGTGGTCGCCAAAGCTGACCGTACAGTCCGGTGGCAGCATGCCGGTGACATAGGCGCGGAAGGCATCGCGGATTTTCAACGGATTTTGGTGTCCGACGAGGCGAAAACTGATCTTTGCGGTGGCGTTTGAGGGCAGCACCGTTTTAAAGCCGGAACCGGTGTAGCCGCCTTCAATACCGTTGATCTCGCAGGTGGGTTCGGACCAGATCATTTCCAGCGGGGTTTTCCCTTGCTCGCCTGCCGGATGCGACAGATCAACATCCGCTAAAAATGCTGTGTGATCAAAATTGAGCCCTTTCCACTGGCTGCGCAAGCCCTCTGGCAGGGGGGAGACGCCGTCGTAAAAGCCCGGAAGGGTGATGCGGCCTTGATCATCATGCAATCCGGACAGAATACGCGATAGCACGCGAATCGGATTGATCGCGATACCGCCAAACATGCCTGAATGCAGGTCCTTATTTGCGCCGGTGATCACTATTTCTTCGCACAGGTTTCCTCGCAGCATGGTGACAATTGCCGGAGTACGGCTTTCAAACAGTCCAGTGTCGCAGATCAATGCCAGATCGGCCGAAAGCTCGGCTTTATTTTTTTGTAGGAACGGCACCAACGACGGTGAGCCAGACTCTTCTTCGCCCTCAAAAAAGAAAGTGATCTTGCACGGCAGGCTGCCATGCACAGCCTGCCAGGCACGGCAGGCCTCGATAAAGGTCATCAACTGGCCCTTGTCATCGGAGGACCCGCGACCGCGGATCACCCGACCGCCTGAAGTGTCTTGCAGCTGTGGATCAAAGGGGTCGCTGTCCCAAAGCTCAATCGGATCAACAGGCTGCACGTCGTAATGGCCATAAAACAGCACATGTGGCGCGCCTTGCCCGATGTGACCAACCACCATCGGATGCCCCGGAGTGGCACGTTTTTCGGCGGTCACTCCCATGCTTAATAGGTCGCTCACCAGCCAGTCGGCGGCAGTTTCGCAGGCGTCTTTATACGATGGATCAGTCGAGATGGACGGAATGCGAAGGAGTGTCAAAAGGCGTTCGGTGGCCTGTGGTAAATCGTGATCAATTTTTGTTAAGACGTCTTGTAGCGTCATATCTCGTCTCCTTATCGTTTCGTATGTCACACTAGCAGGTCGCGCAACGGTATGTAACGGTGGAATCTCTGGCGCGAGACAGGCAGCGGCAATTTGTAACCTGTTGAAATTGAGATGCCTGACCTATATGAGTATGAGAGTCGAAAATGGATTGTGAGCGCGGGTCGTTACAGTCGCGTGACTGAACCGGATTAAACGTTGACGGAGTGTATTTTAGTGGATTTTAGTGGACAGCTGGACCTTGCGCTAGAGCGCCTTCATCAAGAGGGTCGGTACCGAACATTTATCGATATCGAACGTCGTCGTGGGCATTTTCCGCATGCCGTATGGCGCAAGGCTGACGGCAGCGAGCAACCAGTAACGGTTTGGTGTGGCAATGACTACCTTGGAATGGGGCAGCACCCAGAGGTTTTACAGGCGATGCACGACGCAATTGACGCGACGGGTGCTGGGTCTGGTGGCACGCGCAACATTTCCGGCACCACGGTCTATCACAATAAACTTGAGGCTGAACTGGCAGATTTGCACGGCAAAGAAGCCGCGCTGCTATTCACCAGCGCCTATATCGCAAATGATGCGACGCTGAGCACACTGCCAAAGTTGTTTCCTGGGTTGATTATTTATTCTGACGAGTTGAACCATGCGTCGATGATCGAAGGGGTGCGCCGCAATGGTGGCGCCAAACGGATTTTCCGGCACAATGATATCGATCATCTGCGCAGCTTGCTGCAGGACGATGATCCAAGCGCGCCAAAACTAATCGCGTTTGAATCGATCTATTCCATGGATGGCGATTTTTGCCCAATGCAAGATCTGTGTGATCTGGCTGAAGAGTTTGGCGCTTTGACGTATCTTGATGAGGTGCATGCTGTTGGTATGTATGGTCATCGTGGCGGGGGTGTTGCCGAGCAAAACGGCCTTATGAAAAAGATCGACATCATCAATGGCACTTTGGCCAAAGCCTTTGGCGTTATGGGGGGCTATATAGCCGCTAGCGGTAAAATGTGTGATGCGATCCGCTCTTATGCGCCGGGCTTTATTTTCACCACCTCGCTGCCACCGGCCGTCGCGGCTGGAGCTGCGGCATCGGTTGCGTTTTTGAAAACTGATCAAACGCTGCGGGCAAAGCATCAAAGTCAGGCCCGTACGCTCAAGATGCGGCTGAAAGCTTTGGGTCTTCCGTTTATTGATCACGGTAGCCATATCATCCCGGTGATCGTCGGCGATCCAGTGCATACCAAGGATATTTCGGATATGTTACTGTCAAACCATGGAATTTATGTTCAGCCTATAAATTTCCCAACTGTGCCGCGCGGCACAGAGCGGCTGCGATTCACACCATCTCCCGTGCATGGAGCAAGTGAAATGGACAGCTTAGTTGCGGCGATGGACCAGTTATGGTCGCATTGTGCGCTGAATCGTGCCGACCTATCGGCTTAAGTCTGCTCATCCCATCCCAAAAGGTAGTGTGGTTACTTAAAGATAATGCATCTTAGTTTATGATATGTTAACAGAAACCAGTACCGGGTGCGACTCACCTTTTTGATCGAGGGTTTTTTGTCTCATTTTAATGGTTTAGAAAAGTGTTTGGCTGATGGGGCCGTGAGGGCTGAGTTTGAAACTTAAGAGTTTTGATGATTATGAAATGCGCCTTGGCGACATTATGCGTGGTGAAAGAGCCACGCTCGGCAAATCGCTTTTGGATGTGCAACGCGAACTACGCATAAAAGCCCCCTATATTGCCGCAATCGAAGATGCCAACCCGTCGGCCTTTGATACGCCCGGGTTTATATCTGGCTATGTGCGCTCCTATGCGCGTTTCCTTAAAATGGATCCCGATGTGGCTTTTGCGGCATTTTGCGCTGAAAGTGGGTTCGTTCCAGCCCATGGCATGTCCGCGGCAGCAGCTGTCCGTCGGCCCGAAACCGATGATAACGTTGATATAGAACAAAACGCCTTTAACCCATTCGTAAACCCTAAAACACCGTTTTTACCAACTGATGACAGCTGGTTGTCCCGGCTGCACTATAATGCTGTAGGATCCATTGCGGTTTTGCTTTTGTTAATCGGCGGGATCGGGTTTGGTGGTTGGAGCCTTTTGCGCGAAATACAAAGGGTGCAGATTGTGCCTGTCGATCAGGCCCCGCTGGCACTGGCTGAGGTTGATCCGTTGCAGACAGTAGTTTTGACCTCAGATACCGATCAGGCGCAAGCTGTGGCTTTGGCCAGAGCCCAAATGGCAAAGATCGATCGTTTATATAGGCCAAAAGCACTGGATTCGCCAGTTCTGGTACCTCGCGATGGGCCAATATCAACGCTAGACCCTTCCGCTATGGGAGCGTTTGTCGTGGCAGAACCAGAGGTGAAACCGCTGGTGGTTGCGACAGAAAGCCAAGAGCTAGCGGCCGAACCTTTGAAAACTGTGGAAGTACCCATTGTTTTGGAAGAAGCTCCGCCCGAACTGGCCCTGTTTGCGATCCGGCCCGCCTGGGTTCGGATACGCTCCGGCGACGGAGACGTGATTTTTGAGAAAATTTTAGATGCTGGGGAAGAATACGTATTACCGCAGAACGAAGTTGCGCCTGTATTGCGGGCCGGAATGTCGGGATCGATATATTTTAAGGTGAATGGCCAACTTTACGGGCCCGCCGGTAAAAAGACCTCGACTATCAAGAATGTATCACTGTCGATCTTGGCGGTGACTGAACGCTATGCAAAAGCTGATGTGACCCTTGATCCTGTCTTGGCGCGGATGCTTGCTCTGGCGAAAACCCAAGATGAAGAACAGTTAGACGAGTGATCTGGCTTTAGATTGACGGGCATTCGTAAAAGATACTGACAATATCTGTTCACAGGTGTCAAACCACCGATATGATTTTCATGACTTGGCTTTAAATAGGGCAGCTTGCTCAGGGCTGATGCTATGTTTTAGATGCTTTTGCTGGTTCACTGTTCCATCCCGGAGGATCACATAGACCCTCGTCGTTCTGCGCTTTTTCTGGCGAGATCTGTGCTGGGGGATATTCAGATGGGTGTCTCTGATGTTTGTTCGACGTCATAGCCAAGCGACACCGACACCAAATATACCGGCGGCCATTCAGGCGAGGGATGAACCTGCGTTGGTCTTGGCAGAACGCCACAGAACGACTGAGCAGACTGTCTGGAAATGGTGCGAGTTTCAGAACTGAACTATGTCTTGTTCGGGTCTAGACCCTTGTCTGCGTCGGCGTGGGGCGGGACGTCTTCGTGACCGTAAGGCCAAGGATGACCCCCCTCAGCACAATGGCTTGAAAGCATCTGCGCCCGGATATATCCACATTGTCGTGAAATACCCTCTTCACATGGCCAATGGGACGTCGCGAAGGTCTCTCTTTGTGGCGGTTGACAGGGCCACCCACTGGGTCTTCATTGCCATGTATCGCAACAAGACAGCCACCGATGCCGGGCGCTTTCTAGGCGACCTGGAACGTGCATGTCCAATCCGTATCCGAACAATTTAAACCGATGGTGGAAAGGCGTTCACCGACCGCCTTTTCGGTGTGCACAGGCGCGCCGTAACACGACGGCCGGCGTTTGAAACGCTTTGCTCAACTCTCGGAATTGAACACCGGCTGACCCCACCAAGATCGGCGCAAACCAACGGCATGGTCGAGCGGTTCAACGGCCGTATCGGGAGAGCGCTGCAAAGCTACCATGTTCGATCAGGCGAAGGCTGGGAGACGACGCTGCACCGCTGCACCGCTGTGCCTGGCTTTACAACCACCCGCTTGCACAATCAGCTTTAGGCAGCAAAACGCCCTTGCACGCCATGAAGCAATGGCACAAACGCAAACCGGTATTGTTAAACAAACAGCTATGCTGCCTCACCTGAGGTGACAGCCATACACAAGTTCAGCAGATGCGCATGCGTCACTACCCTAAGATGACCCACTTCGCGATCTGTTGGGTCGTATATTGCTTTACTCAGCCAAACCCTTGATACCCAATTCTCATTTTTGGGAGGCGGCTCTGCTTTGAATATCCATAGCCCGCTTCCACGGCCCAGATCCCTTTGGCAATAGACCTTCTGCGCGTCTTGAGTGCAGCAGTGCATCACCGATCCGCCCCTGTAAAGCATAGCGTTCTGCGGTGACCAAAGATGCCATGCCGTTCTGGTTGGTTTTGGCATATGCAAGGGCAAGATCGCGTAAGACCCGGGTGTCACTAAAGTCGACTGAGCGGGCTTTTTCAAGGATTGGCAGCGCTGATTTGGCTCTGCCGTCAGCAAGCAGTGCCCGCCCTAAGCCGCCAAGAATTATACCGTTTTCCGGGACAAGAGACACCGCCGTGCGATAGGCTTTAATAGATTGTTTCGGGGCGCGACTTTTCAGCAGAATCTCACCGTATAAATCGTATAGATAGCCATCATAAGGTCTGAGTTTTATCACTGCTTCTAAAGCTTTTTTTGCGCGTGGCAGGTCGGAGCGTCTAAAATAGGCCACTGCTTTGCGCATCAAACGAATGTCGTCTGCTTTCCCATCGTCCAGTGTTTGAAAGGTCCACTTTGGCGATCGGATAAACGCCGATAACTTGCCCCGGGCTCGGTCAAACCAATATTGCGCGTTAAGATCGGGCTCAAAGGTTTTTTTCTGGACACTTACAAGGTTCTTAATAGTGCGGTTGCGGTCGCGTGATAGCGGGTGCGATCTCGCATAGGGATCCTGTCGGCTTGGGCTCAGCATCTCCTGCCCTTCAAAAATATTAAGCAGTTTCACGGCTGCTTGCGGATCAATTTCGGCACGGACCATATAACGGATCCCAGATTGATCTGCTGCGGCTTCCTCGGCTCTTGTATGTGCGAAAAACAGCCGTTGTGCGGTACTGTTGGTGCCGAGAGCAATGCCGGCTGCAGCGTCGGAATTGCCGGTAATCGCGGTGGCTGCTGCCAGCAACATGCCCAAGCCCGCAGCGGTTTTGGAGGCGCCGAAATTGCTGCTGCGTCGGGCCAGATGGCCGTTGACGATATGGGCCGCTTCATGGGCAATGACCGCTTGCAGCATGCCGACTTCACCCAATCGCAGGATCAGACCGACATTGAGGAAAATATGTTGGGAATCGGCCACAAAAGCATTCAGAGAGCTGTCGTTTACCACCAGTATTTTGATTTGGTTTGATGACAGGCCGGCGGCGGCTAGGACCGGTTGGGCGATCTGGGAGAGGCTATGTTCAATATCCGCGTCACGGAGTAAACTGGCGGCGCGCGCCGGCAGGCTGGACTGCTGTATAAAAAACAACAAAAATATCAGAAATCGAACGGGATGCATTGACGTGCCGCCGGTTACATAGTGAAACATCTGTCAACTTATATAGCAGGAGCCGTTCAATGAAAAGCTCAAGGCGGGGCACGGTTGATCCCTTTATCGTGATGGACGTGATGGAGGCTGCGCGACAAGCCGAACAGGCGGGGCGTTCGATCATTCACATGGAGGTGGGCCAACCCGGCACACCGGCCCCCCAAGCCGCGCGGGCCGCACTTGCGGCGCAGTTGGGCCAAGATGACGCGATGGGTTATACGGTGGCTTTGGGGTTGCCGAGTTTGCGGCAAAGAATCGCTGGGCTCTACAAAGATTGGTACGGGCTCACGCTCAACCCTGACCGCGTGGTGATTACTCCAGGCTCAAGTGGTGCCTTCATATTGGCATTTTCTTCGCTGTTTGATACCGGGGCGCGGGTCGGTATTGGAGCGCCGGGTTATCCCTCTTACCGGCAAATCATCAAATCGCTTGGTCTGGTTCCGGTGGATCTGCCGACGTCTCCTGCCGCGCGCCTACAGCCCGTCGCAGAAGATTTTGCAGAGCTTGACCTGCAGGGGCTCTTGGTGGCCTCTCCTGCCAACCCATCTGGCACCATGCTGGACCGTGCCGCTCTGTGCGGATTGATCGAGGCAACACAAGCGCAGGGGGCGGCCTTTATCAGTGACGAGATTTATCACGGCATTGAATATGAAAAAAAAGCGGTTTCTGCGCTGGAAATCACCGATGAATGTTATGTAATTAACTCGTTTTCCAAGTATTTCAGCATGACAGGCTGGCGGGTTGGCTGGATGGTGGTGCCAGAAAGTCATGTGCGTCGGATTGAGCGGCTGGCCCAGAACCTATTTTTATGTGCGCCACACGCGTCGCAATTGATGGCACTGGCGGCGATGGAGTGTGAAGACGAGCTTAAGGCCAATTTGGCGGTATATACCGAAAACCGACGGTTGATGCTCGAGGGCTTGCCGCAGGCGGGCTTTGATAGAATCGCGCCGCCAGACGGGGCGTTTTATGTCTATGCGGATGTTAGTGAGTTGACCGAGGACAGTTTGGCGTTTTCCCGTGAAATTCTTGACGGGGCAGGTGTGGCTGTCACGCCAGGGTTGGATTTTGACCCGGAGCGCGGCCATAAAACGCTGAGGTTTTCCTATGCGCGCAGCACTGCGGATATCCGTGAGGGGTTGGCGCGGTTGATACAGTTTATGGCAAACCGAAACACAGAATAAAAAATTGGGTGATAAACAGTTCGATATACGCTTATGTATTGCGGCTTGTCACGTTATGCTGAGAAGATCAGTTTATGTAAAAGGTGCCATCAGGGAAAAATATGTGTCTAGGACATTTGATAAAGCTCGCGGGGCTCAGCGCATGTTTTGCTTTTTGGGCGCTGTCGGCGCAGGCGCAGAATTTTAGCGCTCTGGCGCGAATTGACAGTGCTACATCAGCGATTACAAACGCTGGAAATGACAACGTTCTGGTGGCATTGCAGCTGAGCCAGGGCGTGCCGTTTCGGGTGTTCACCCTGTCTCGCCCCGATCGGTTGGTGATTGATTTTCGCGAGGTTGATTGGACTGGATTGGACAGTAAGACATTGCTGCAGAGCCATAAGATTGTCGGGGTGCGCTTTGGTGGCTACCGTCCCGGTTGGAGCCGTCTGGTGGCGCAGATGGGACAGCCTATGGCGGTGGCGGATGTGGCTATGACCATCGCGCCTGAGACCGAAGCTGCAAATCTGTCGCTGTTGTTGAGGCCTGCGAGCCGCGCTGTCTATGATGCGGCGGCTGGGGCACTCTTTGATCCTCGTTGGGATTTACCACCCGATACGTTGGACCCTCCGCGCCGAGATAAGGCATCGCGCCGTTTGGTGGTGATGCTGGATCCGGGTCATGGTGGTATTGATCCCGGTGCCGAAAACCGCGGCATCAAAGAGGCAGATCTGATGTTGTTACTGGCGCGGGAGCTTAAAGACACCTTGCTACGCACCGGGGATTATGATGTTTTGTTGACCCGTGAGGCCGATGTGTTCGTGTCTTTAGAAGACCGCGTGCGTCTGGCCCATCAGCGAGGGGCTGACGTGTTTATCTCGTTGCATGCGGATGCTTTGGCGCACGGTGTGGCCCATGGTGCGCGCATTTTCACCCTTTCGGACGCGGCCTCAGATGCCGCCAGCGCGGCCCTGGCTGAGCGTCATGACCGACTTGATATTCTGTCAGGCATAGATCTGAATGGTGCCGATGATGTGGTGACAGATGTTTTGCTGGACCTGGCGCGACTTGAAACCGCCCCTCGGGCACGGGCGTTGGCCCAATCGGTACTGGCGGGTATAGAGAACGCCACTGGGGATCTTTACAAATTGCCGCTGCAGCAAGCAGCATTTTCGGTGTTGAAAGCAGCGGATATACCGTCAATTTTGGTCGAGGCTGGGTTTTTGTCGACGGATCAGGATTTGGATAACCTTATTGACCCTCTTTGGCGGGCAGGGTTTATTGCCGGCTTGCGCGATGGGCTGGCGGCTTGGGTGATTTCGGATCGCGCCGAGGCAACGTTGCGGCGGCGCTGATGATATGCTGTGTTGCGAAGGCGCTGCCTAGGTATCGCAATTTAAATAGTCTACTAGGTGCTGCGTATTAGCTGCCGCGGTTCAGGTGTGGTGGGTTAGGTACCACAAAATGTGGCAGGTACCACTTCTTGCGGGGTTGGCGGCTGGGTTAAATCCACGGAGTCGGGTTGGCTGTCATAGGGGTGTGCCAAGACCTTGCGCAGCCTGTGGAAGGGGGCATAATCACCCCCAACCGCAGCCGTAATCATCTGCTCAACGCGGTGGTTTCGCGCTATGTAAACCGGGTTGTTTCGTGCCATTACCGCCTCTGGATCTGGGACATCGCGCAGCCGGTTCTGCCAGCGTCTGGCCCAATCGTCGAAGCCTTCGGTATCGTTAAGGTGGTCGCGGGCAGTGCCGGTGATGAGGCCGCGAAACGTATTGGTATAATCGGCGCGGCTGTCGGCCATTACTTGCAACAGTTCGGTCACCAGTGTGTCGTCGCCGGGACGCAACTCGGTCAGGCCGATTTTTGCGCCATATGCGCGGCTCCAATGATCGCGGATCAATTGCGGCATCGCATGGACCGCTGTGGTAAATAATGCGACGGCTTTCTCTTGGTCAGGCATCAATGGGATCAATGCGGTGGCCAGCTGTGCCATATTCCAGACGATAATGTCGGGCTGATTGGAAAAGGCATAGCGTCCCTGCCGGTCAATCGACGAAAACACTGCCATCGGGTCATAGTGATCTAGAAACGCGCAGGGACCATAATCTATGGTCTCGCCCGCGATTTGGCAATTGTCGGTGTTCATCACACCGTGAACAAACCCCACTGACATCCATTTTGCCACCAGCTGCGCCTGAGCGGCAATCACCGCTTTTAGCAAACCCAGCGGTCCGTCGGCGTTTGGGTAATGGCGATTGAGCGTATACTCCAACAGCTGTTGCAAGGTCGTGACGTCGCCGCGCGCGGCAAATACCTGAAAGGTGCCCACCCGAATATGGCTGGCGGCAACCCGTGTAAGAACGGCGCCGGGCAGGGGGCTTTCGCGAAACACCGTCTCACCTGTGCTCACGGCGGCCAGCGCCCGCGTGGTCGGCACCCCGAGCGCATGCATTGCCTCGCTGATCAAATATTCGCGCAATACCGGACCCAGCCAAGCGCGACCGTCTCCGCGCCGCGAATAGGGGGTTGGGCCAGAGCCTTTGAGCTGGATATCTCGGCGGCGGTTGTCGGGCCCACAGGTTTCCCCTAATAAAACCGCACGCCCGTCCCCCAGTTGTGGCGAATAATGCCCAAACTGGTGACCAGCATAAAGCTGGGCCAATGGATCACTGCCCTCGGCCAGACGCGTGCCGCTGAAAACTTTGGCGTGCTCTTGTTCTGTGCCGCTGGTGATACCAATTTGTTTCGCCAGCTCGGCGTTATAGGCAACAAGCGCAGGCTCATTTACTGGTACAGGGTTGACACGACTAAAGAACGCCCCGTCAAGATTGGCATAGGTGTTGTCGAAGGGGATGTTCAGGCGCATGGCAAACATATAGTCTCTGCTGGTTGAGAGAAAAGGGCTTAAAGGTCGCGCAGCATCAGGGTGAAGGTACGTCCACTGCGGAAATGGGCCCGTTTGAACAGGCGTTTAGAACTGGCATTTTCCTGCGAGGCGTGAATATGAATGGATTTGATATCTGTTGATTTCAGCATCGACGTCAATTTAGTCATCACTTCACTTGCGATACCACGTCCGCGCACCCCGCTACGAACATAGATCTGGTCGATTGTACAGTAATGACCCATCAATTCCAGTGACCACCCGAACGATAGCATCACATAGCCAACAGGCGCCCGCACTGGCCCAATCAGATAGGCTGCGGCATGCGGGCTGTTTGCCAAAACATGGGCCAGTCCTTGGCGCCGCTGGGTGGGGGAAACATCGATGCCCATTTCTTGATGGCACAGCATCACCAGACCTTCAAGCCGGTCTAGATCATCGGGTTTGGCAAGGGTTATGGCAGCACACATATAAATTGAATGTCGTTTTTTATTAGAGCTGTCCAGTGTAAAATCTAAAGCCTTCCCAAGCGGTCTGTGAGCAGGTCAAAAAAACCGTCGGCATCCAGATCGCCGATAAACGTCGCGTTTGGCGCCCGTTGTGTGACTTTCCACCAGTCGGCAACGGTCATGCCCATGGTCAACTCTGAGCTGGTTTCAACCTCGACATTGATCAAGCGGCCCGAAAACAGTTCGGGTTTGAGCAGGTAGGCAGTGACACAGGGATCGTGCAGGGGCGCGCCGGCGCTGCCGTATTTTGCCTTGTCGAAGCGCTCGAAGAAATCGGTCATTAATGCAACTGCGACGCCAACTTTTGTGCCCAAGGTCCGAAAGGCATCATTGCGCGATTTGGTGACCAGCGCTTTATGGGTCACATCAAGCGGCATCACAACAATGGATATACCGGATTTAAAGACGATATCGGCGGCTTGCGGGTCTACGTAAATATTGAACTCGGCTGCTGGGGTAATATTGCCAACCTCAAAATAAGCCCCGCCCATCAACACCAGCTCCCGAACGTGTGAAATGATGTCAGGAGCTTTTTGAAACGCGGTTGCGATATTGGTCAGTGGACCCAGAGCGCACAGGGTGATCGAATCTGCAGGCTCTGCGCGCAGGGTTTCAATGATAAAGTCCACCGCATGTTGGTCTTGCAGCGGCATAACAGGATCGGGCAGGCTGGGGCCATCGAGTCCGGTCTTGCCATGCACATGTTCGGCCGTGACCAATGGTCGGCCCATGGGCCGGTCACAGCCGGCAAAAACCTTGGTGTCGGGTTTTCCCGCGAGTTCACAAATCATCCGGGCATTTCTGGCTGTGGCCAGAAGCGGCACATTGCCGGCAACGACGGTCAAGCCGAGAACGTCAATATCTTCGGGGCTGGCCAACGCAAGTAAAATAGCCACCGCATCATCCTGGCCGGGATCCGTGTCGATAATGATTCTATGTTTCGGCATGCTCTGGATCCCCTTGTGAGCATCACAGTCTCAATTTGTGTTGGACAAGTCCAGAGCGAAGCCTGCGCTTTTGAAATAATATACCTATATTAAATGTAGTTAAAGCGGGCGCAAATTCTCAATTTAACCGGGTCCAAAAGAGCCCCTATAATTTTCGAGCTAATCCATATAGCTAAAACGGCGCCTTCATTATATCTGATTAAAAGAATCGGGATTGACATATCTGACTAAATTAGTCACCTGTATCGATGTGTTGGATAAACCAGCGAACGAAGAGGACGACTTAGACATGAAAAAGACAATCAATAGTTTTAGGGTCGCAGGCGTTTTAATGGCGTGTCTGAGCCCATTTGCATTGGCAAGTGCTGCCTTTAGCGACACCACGTATGGTCCGTTTCCTGTGACCGTCAAAGGCTATAGCGGCAGCAAGACTAACTCGGTGTCTTACACCGGTCAGATTGCCCGCCACGTCTTGCACGACAGCCTGAAAAAGCTGGCCTCCAAAGGGGATGGTGGTGCGAATGCGGCCAATCTGCAGGCTGAAATGATGGCTTATTTTGGCGGTTCTGATAACAACAAAGCGATCATATCGCCTGTTGACAAGGGCGATTTCAACATCAAGCAAGAGACGCTCAATGAGATTTCCAAAGGCAAAAATTTGTCTGGTAAATCTTACAAAGGCGTTGTGAACGGTTGGCCGGGTCAGATGACCGGTGCCGAGGTGCTGGCGTCGATGATTGAACATGCGGCTGCCACGAAGGGTGGGTTTGACCCTGCGACAGGCTTTAACTATCCACAGCTGATCTCGAAATTTGCCATGGGTGCTGTGTTCTACAACCAAGCCGTTGACAACTATCTTGACGAAAAGCTTGCCGCAGACAACAAGCCAAATAGCAAACCTTATAAAGATGGTGCGCATTACACAGGAAAAGAGCATGTCTGGGACGAAGCCTTTGGGTACTGGGGTGCAGCCGCTCACAGCCTCAACCTAAGTGCAAAAGAAAACTATGACGTTGCCAAAATGAAAAATCTTGCCGCGGCCGATGCCAATGGTGACGGGATGATTGACCTGAAATCAGAGATGACATTTGCGCATGCGTATTATGCCTCTAGCTTTGATAAAGGCGGCAAGACCAATTACATGAGCACAGTGACCCAAGCCTTCATCGACGGGCGTCAACTGATTTCAGATGCCAATGGCGAAAACCTGACAGATGCGCAGCGGGCGCAGTTGATGGGATATGCCGATGTGATCGGAAGCAATTGGGAAAAAGTCATCGCAGAATCCGTGTTTAAATATGCCGGTTCGGTTTATAACGACATCACCAAACTGAGTGAATTGCTGGAGTCAAACGGCGATACCGCAAAAGCTTTCTCAGCCTATTGCAAACATTGGGGCGAGTTGAAGGGCTTCTCCATGGCATTGCAAGCGGGTAAGGAAAACCTTGGAGAAACGGCCGTAAAACTGAACCGTATGATTGGCTTTGGTCCGGTGCTATTGAATGCGTCGCAGGTAACGGGTATGGATTCTCAGGGCAACTTTACAAAAGACGAAGCGATGTCATGGGGCGATTATCAGTTGCATATGTTGAAAATCCAGAAACTGATGGTTGACCGTTTCGATGTCACTGCTAAGTCTAAGGATCAAACAGGCAACATGGCGGCACTGGCCGACAAGCTGGGAAGTGCAAACAGCGCTGAAAATGACTGATAGATAATACAAAGCCCGCCAGCGGAGAGGTGTTCTCTGGCGGGCCACTGTGAGGGGGTCTAAAAAACTGTGTCGCAGCCACTCGACATTTTTAACGGCATTTTTGAGCATTTTGGTGACCCGAAAAAACGGGTCTTTTTGGGCTATATTCTTCTATCTATTTTAATCGCGTTTATCTGGTTATTAGTCGCCCGGAAAATGTCACTGCGCGCTGCGATCGCTAAGGTTTTCGATAAAAAGATATTCTTCTCACGATCCTCGCGCGGCGATTATTCTATGTTCTTTATAAACCGCATTTTCACACTTTTTATCTCGCCGTTGTTGTTGACCCAATTGGTTGTTGCCACGGGTCTGTTTCATCTCTTGCATAGGCTTGACTGGCCCGAGTTTCCCGCGGCGGCCTCGCTGCCGACCTTACTGATCATTATGGCGTTTACCGTAACAATTTTTGTTCTGGATGATCTGACCAAATATATTGTCCACCGCTGGATGCACAAATGGCCACTGCTGTGGGCTTTGCATAAAACCCATCATTCTGCGACCAACCTGACGCCACTGACAATCTATCGCACGCACCCTCTGGAAGGCATCGTTTTCTCGTTGCGCAGCGCCTTTACGCAAGGGGTGGCGCTGTCGATATTTTTCTATTGGTTTGATGATAAAGTCGATCTGATGACGGTGCTTGGGGTGAATGTATTGGTGTTTACCTTTAACGTTGCTGGCTCAAACCTGCGCCATTCACATATCGGTATCCGGTATTGGCGCTGGCTGGAATATGTGTTGATTTCCCCGGCGCAGCACCAGTTGCACCACTCGGTCGCAGTTCAGCATCATGACAAGAACTTTGGAGCGACGCTGGCGGTTTGGGACTGGCTGTTTGGATCCCTCCATCACTCGGTTGAAACCGAAGATCTGACACTGGGGTTGGGTCAGGGTGAGCCTGATACCGACCACAGTCTTTATGCCATGTATCTGCGCCCGCTTTTGGAAATATATCTGTATCTTCGGCGCAGGGCGCGGACTGCGGCTTTAAAAATAACCACTTTGTTTAGACCTACCCCGTCAGTTGAATGGCTGTTACACCCGTCTGGTAATACCAAGACAAAAGATCAGGATGAAAAGAATGCGTCACTCTAAACTGCTCTGCCTTCTCACCGCATTGGTGGTGTCAAGCGCCTCTCTTGTCAGCGCAACGGAATTAAATATTTATTCCCACCGGCAACCGTTTCTGATCAATCCGTTTTTGGTGGCTTTTACCGATAAAACCGGTATTAAAACCAATGTGGTTTATTCTACCAAAGGTCTGGCACAGCGGTTGAAGGCCGAGGGTAAAAACAGCCCCGCAGATGTGATCCTGACCGTCGATATTGGGCGGCTTCATATTTACCAAGACATGCAACTTCTGGCCCCGATCGTGTCTGAAAAAATGATGGCAAATATACCGTCCCATTTGCGCAGTGATGATAATACATGGTTTGGTCTGTCCAAGCGGTCGCGGATTATTGTCACCGCAAAAGATCGGGTTGAGCCCGGCGCAATTAAAGACATAGAAGATTTGGCAGATCCTCGCTGGGCGGGTAAAATTTGTGTACGCCCGGGCAGCCATGTCTACAACCGTGCACTTCTGGCCTCGATTATAGCGGCACATGGGGCGGAAAAAGCCGAAGCTTGGGCCGCTGGATTGGTCGCCAACCTCGCGAGGCGCCCTCAGGGCAATGATCGTGCACAGGTGAAAGCGATATATGAAGGTCAATGCGACATCGCTATTATCAATAATTATTATTTCGGCAAATTGAAATATTCCGAAGATGCCAATCAACAAAAATGGGCGCAGGCCCTCAATTTAGTGTTTCCAAATCAGGGCGCTGACGGGCGTGGGGCGCATGTGAATATCTCTGGTGGTGGCGTGGCGCTGCATTCGAAAAACAAGGCGGCTGCAGTGCAGCTGCTGGAATTTCTGACCGACGCCGAGGCACAGACGCTCTACAGTGAGATCAATTTTGAATATCCTGCCAACCTGACGGTGCCGTATACGGCCGAATTGGAAAGCTGGGGGCGGTTCGTAGAGGATCAATTGCCGATCTTGCAGATTGCCAAGTTGTCGCGAGATGCACAAAAAATCATTGACAGGGTTGGTTGGTAATTTGGTACAAGCCACACGGCGTTATTTCGATATTTGGTCTGCCGGCGTTTTCACGATTACTTTGATCTTGTTCGCGCCGGTGATTTCGCTGATCGTGCTGAGTTTTGGCGACAGTGACGGCCTGTGGTCGCATTTGTTCGACACGGTCTTGGCCAGATATATCCTGACCACGCTGGCACTGATGGTGGGCGTCTCTTTGGTGACGCTGGTGTTCGGGGTCACAACAGCTTGGATTGTTGCCGCCTATAAGTTCCGCTTCTCGCGTGTCCTTGATATGATTATTCTTCTGCCCATTGCCTGCCCGGCCTATCTGGTTGCCTATGCTTATACTGATTTTTTCGAATATGCCGGGCCGGTACAGGGGATGCTGCGCAGCTTGTTTGACTGGCAATCGCCGCGTGAGTATTATTTCCCCGAGATAAGATCGCTTGGCGGCGCGGTTTTTGTGCTGTCGTCGGTGCTATACCCCTATGTCTACCTTTTGGCGCGCACCGCTTTTCGTCAGATCCCGGCAAGCTTTTACGAAGTCTCGTCAATTTATGATCGCAACACTTTCTGGACGATCAGCCTACCGCTGGCGCGCCCGGCTATTGTGGCCGGTCTGGCCTTGGTCGGAATGGAGGTGGTGTCAGATTTTGGCACGGTTGAGTTCTTTTCGCTGCAGACGCTGACCTTGGGTATTTTCAACGTTTGGATTGGGATGAACAACATCACCGCCGCTGCCCAAATCGCAACTTTTACATTCATTTTCATCATACTTCTTTTGTTTACCGAGCTTTATTCACGGGCGCAGAAACGCTTTAACGACACCAGTTCGCGTCAGCGTAATCAGCAACCCAAATGTCTTACCGGGTTACCTGCACTGTTGTGCATCTGTTTGTGTCTGGTTCCGGTTCTGTTTGGGTTTTTCATTCCCACAGGAATTTTACTGTGGAATGTGATGCAATCGATCGACGTGCTGGTATTTGCGGATGTATTAGAAGTGTTTCAGAACACGCTGTTGGTATCGGGCCTTGGGGCGGGGATTATTATGCTGATATCGGTGCTGGTGGCGTGTACTTCGCAGATACAGGCCAGCAAGTTTTTACGACTTGCCGGCAATCTGTCGGCGACAGGATATGCCTTTCCTGGCACCATGCTGGCCATTGGTGTGCTGGTGTGTGTTGGTCTGTTTGACCGCTTTATGGTTGCAGTGATGAGCCCGTTTGGGGTGTTTCATCTCAGCGGGACATTGGCGGTCTTGTTGTTCGCCTATCTGGTGCGGTTTCAAGCGGTGGGCTATGGGGCTGTCGTTTCGGGTCTGACTAAAATATCGCCCAATGTGATACTGTGCAGCCGAACTTTGGGGATGAATGCCCAAAATACCATGCGCCGGGTGACGGTGCCACTGATCCGTAATTCGATCATTGCAGGTGGGGTGCTGGCGTTTGTTGATATTATGAAAGAACTGCCGATGACGTTGCTGTTGCGGCCGTTTGATTTTGAAACGCTGGCAACATACTCCTATCAATACGCGCATGATGAGTTGATGGAACAGGCGGCGCTGCCGGCGTTGCTGATTGTGCTGGTCGGGCTGATCCCAGTGGTTTTTCTCAACCGGATGCTGCGCAACACGTCTTAGAAGCAAGTCCCAGTATTATGGGCATTGCCGTCTTGGGGGCGCCTGGCGCCAAGTCTTTATGGGTTTTAGAACCTCTATGGTTCTGTTGTGGCATTTTGGGCCTTATCAATGGCTTTGGCGTCATTCCATAGCCTGTCCATTTCTGCCAGATCAGATTGATCGGGGCGCTTGCCCAGCTGGGCCAAGGCCCTTTCAATATGGGCGAACCGACGGGTGAACTTAGCATTGGCACCGCGCAGGGCGGTCTCGGGATCGACGCCGAGATGGCGCGCCAGATTGGCCATCACAAACAATAAATCGCCAAACTCTTCCTCAATCTCGTCGGCACCCAATTGGTCACGTGCCTCTACTAGTTCGTGCGATTCCTCCAGCAATTTGTCCAGTACCTGATCTGTCTGGGGCCAATCAAAGCCAACCCTTGCTGCACGATTTTGCAATTTGACTGCCCGCATTAATGCCGGCAAGCCAAGCGCCACATCATCCAGGACCCCTTTGCGAGCTTTCGCGGCACGCTCGGCGGCTTTGATTTTTTCCCAATCGACGGTCTGCTGAGCGGAAGATTTTTTGCGACTATCGGTCCCAAATACATGCGGGTGTCGCGCCACCATTTTGTCGCCAATGGTATTGGCAACATCCTCAAAACTGAACAGGGACGCCTCATGGGCCATTTGCGTGTGATAGACGGTCTGTAGCAGCAAATCACCCAATTCGTCCTTCAACTCGTTCCAGTTTTGCCGGGTGATTGCATCGGCGACCTCATAGGCTTCCTCAATCGTATAGGGGGCGATTGAGGCGAAATCCTGTTCAATATCCCAAGGGCAACCATGCTGTGGATCGCGCAACGCGCGCATGATCTCCAACAGTCGCGGCAGGCCGCCCTTTGGGTTTTCGATTAAATCTTTGTTGTGGGCCATTGCACCGCTCTGCGAGTTGGGGTCAGATGCAATCTGACAGATGATAAGGAGAAGTCCAGCAGATGGCGGTGATAAACAGAATAGCCGGCTTTGCCGATGATATGGCCGGGTGGCGCCGACATTTACACCAACACCCCGAACTGGGGATTGCGTGTCATGATACCGCTGATTTTGTGGTGGAACGGTTGCGCGAGTTTGGCATTACCGA
>Ga0115563_1000899_pt1 | contig 23401 bp, 19 predicted proteins | sample COGITO_mtgs_1105_2_FD_87198 | JGI IMG/M metagenome (GOLD analysis project Ga0115563, IMG submission 87198) | Pelagic marine microbial communities from North Sea - COGITO_mtgs_110519 | ecosystem: Environmental > Aquatic > Marine > Epipelagic | place: Germany:Helgoland, sampling site Kabeltonne...
AGAATAAGGTCCACTTGCTGTTGTTAAATTTCCCATTGCTGTAGAATAATCTGCACTTGCTGTTGTATCAAATCCCATTGCTGTAGATGTATTTCCACTTGCTTCTGTGCTATCTCCCATAGCTGTTGTGAAATCTCCACTTGCTGTATTGTTATTTGATTGAATACCATTACCACTTGTAGCATTAAGGCTAAAAGGACCTCCTAGACCCGTAAGCTGTGAACCGTCTCCAATAAATGCTGAAGCTGTTACAGAGCCTGCAACATTTGTAGTACCATCAAATAGTACAGTTAGTGCATCAGATGTGTTACCATATGTTCCATTTCCAATTACAAAAGCAGTGTTTGCTGTGTCAAATGCAGTTGCACTACCTGTAACAGAAGAACCACTTGAGTTGTAATATCCAATAACTAAAGAACCAAAATCACTAGCTGTTGTTTCATATCCCATTGCTGTAGAATAACTCCCACTTGCTGTTGTGCCAATACCCATTGCTGTAGAAGATTCTCCACTTGCTGTTGTGCTTCTTCCCATTGCTGTAGAATAATTTGCACTTGCTGTTGTGTATTGTCCCATTGCTGTAGAAGCATATCCAATTGCTGTTGTGTACCTTCCCATTGCTGTAGAAGCATATCCAATTGCTGTTGTGTAATCTCCAATTGCTGAAGAATTACTTCCACTATTATCTGTACCAGTTGTAGCTATTTGCGCATTCACATTAAATACAATAGTTAATGCTAAAATTGTAAATATTTTTTTCATTATTAAGGGGGGTTTAAGATTTACACAAATATAATTAATTTCTAAAGACCATTAATAGGAATAATACAGCTATTCTAAAACAATAATTAGCTACATTAACTGACCACCACATTATACACTACCACATCAGATATAGTATGATGCTTTATCTAAGCTAGAAATTTAAAACAAGTCCACTAAAAAACCCCTACATTTCTGCAAGGGTTTTGTTTTGATTATTAATTCTTTATAATTCTTTTAGTAGTTAACTTAACACCATCAGAAAGTAGTAGGATGTAAACTCCTTTTTCTAATTGGCTTATGTCTATACTATTTGTGATAGATTCTTTCATTAGTTGTTTGCCAAGAATATCATAAATAACAACGTTTAAATTAGTATAATTACCTTCAATGTAAACTAAATCTGAGGTAGGATTTGGATAGATTGTAATATTTAGTTGGTTTTGCTCATCTACACTAGCTGTTGAACATGCTAATTCATCTCCTGTAAATAGCCAACCTTTGTTGTCTATTAAATTTTGTCTAGCATCCTCTCCAGTACAATAGGTTAAGTTAACCGCACCAAATAAAACATTAGGCTTAACATTTTGTTCTGACCAATCTATTAATAATGCATCATAATTAGTTGTAGATAGACCAGAGTTGTCAAACATATTTCCCATATCAGTAACACCAATTATATTCCATTCACCAATATCTTGATTAAAAGAGGTTGCCCCAGAAAACATAGAATTCATAGTAGGAACATTAATAGTATTCCATCCACTTATATCTTGATTGAAAGATATTGCATTAGAAAACATAGAACTCATATTAGTAACACTAATTGTACTCCAATCACTTATGTCTTTATTAAAAGTTACTGCCCCAGAAAACATCTCACTCATATTATTAACACTAATTGTATTCCATCCTCTTATATCTCCATTGAAAGATATTGCATTAGAAAACATAGAACTCATATCATTAACACTAATTGTATTCCATCCACTTATATCTCCTTTGAAAGATGTTGCACCAGAAAACATAAAACTCATATCTGTTGCTCCTAATACATTCCAATTGTTGATATTTTTGTTAAAAGAAATTGCATCTTCAAACATGTTTGCCATAGTATTTACAGAAAACACATTCCATTCACTCATATCCTGATTGAAAGACGATGCACCTTTAAACATAGAACTCATGTCTGCAACATTAGTTGTATTCCAATTACTTATATCTTGGTTAAATGATGATGCATCTTTAAACATAGAATTCATATTTCCAACATTACTAGTATCCCAAAGACTCATGTCTCCATTGAACGAGAGTGCACCTGAAAACATCCTAACCATATTGTTAACATTACTTGTATCCCATCCGCTTATGTCTCCATTGAAAGATATTGCTCCTTCAAACATTCTAATTGCAAATATAACTTCGGATGTATTCCAATTACTCAAATCTTTATTAAAGGACGATGCGTTAAAAAAAGTATCTACAAAACTTTCTATATTTGAGACATTCCAATCGCTAATTTCTTGATTGAAAGAAAACGCGCCTTTAAACATACTAACCATATTGGTAACATTACTTGTATCCCACTCACCAATCTCTTGATTAAAAGAGATTGCACCTTCAAACATACCACCCATGTCTGTAACATTACTGGTTTCCCAACCACTAATGTCTTCATTAAATGATATTGCTTCATAAAACATCCCTGACATATCAGTTACATTACTGGTATCCCAATCTGTGAGGGGTTGGTTAAAACTATTTGCTCGCCAAAACATAAGTTTCATACTAAGAACATTACTTGTATCCCAATTACTTATGTCTTGATTAAAAGATATAGCATCATAAAACACACCTAACATATTAGTAACATTACTAACATTCCAATCACTAATATCTTGATTAAAACTTTTTCCAAACATCCATGACATATTAGTTACATTACTAACATCCCAATCACTAATATCTTGATTAAAAGCTTTCAAGCCACTCAACATGTCTTTCATAGTAAATACATTACTAACATCCCAATTACCAATATTTTGATTAAAACTCATCTCACGATAATAATCTATGGGTACATTCGAACTGAAATATCTTACCCCAAACATACTTTCCATAGTAAAAACTTTACTAGTATTCCAGCTATTCAATGGTTGATTAAAATCGAATGCTCTAAAAAACATTCTCTCCATTGATCTAACATTGGAAACATCCCAATTGCTTATATCTGCATTAAAAGATTCATCACGACTGAAAGCACTAGTCATATCTGTGACTTGACTTACATCCCAATCTGGCATTATGCCATACTGACTATTTGTACATAGTCCATCAACTGGATTAGTAGATAAACAAGCATTTACAGCATTTTGAAAAGTAGCGTCTGTTAATTGTTGTGCATGAGAAATAGTGGAAATAATAAATAAAAACGACAGGGATAAAATAAATTTTTTCATAAAAAGGGGTTTTTAACTAAACTAAGGGTGTAAGTTATTTAAAAAGGTTGCGTCTTAGTTCAAAGTAATTTAAGTTTTTTAAGGAATTAGTAATTAAACAATAAATGTTTTTCTTTTTCAATCTTTTTTTTTAAATTAGTTTCTTAATAAGATTAAAAATTTTATATGTTCGTATATACGAACACTCCCTAACATTATCCCCTAATGAAATTAATAATAGTTGATTATTCTTTTTTTAATAGTTTTATCAAAGATGACTTTGCGAATAAGTACATCTTGGACAACAATATTTCTATCAACATATACCAAAATATAGAGGATGCATTACTTGATTTAAAAAGTCAAAATTTTATAGCAGATTATATTTTTGTAGATTATAATATCTCAATACTTATTGGATTTGGATTAATCTCCTTTGTAGGTCAGAAAACGCAATTTGTCCTAGTTGGAAATAATAATAATACCAATATTAAACAGGCACATTCTATCAATAATTTATCAAAAACATTTAATTTACATTATGTAAATAAAAATTTAACAATAAACACTATAGTTACTTTTCTTAAAGGTTTTCGAGATGTATTAGATTTAGATACGTATCTTATTTACTGTAAAAAAGAATATCACTTACTTAAAATAAATCAAATCATTTACATAAAATCTATTGGAGACTATATTAAAATAGTAACAAAAAACAAGAATTATCTAGTGCATTCTACCATAAAAAAAGCCCAAGACCAGTTATCTGCAGTTTTTTTTAGGCCACATAGAGGGTATTTGATTAATAAAAAACATGTAGTAAAATACTCAGAAAAAGAAATTTTGACATCAAATGATTTTAGTGTACCTGTCACAAAATCAAGATACAAAGAAGTGTTTTACACTCTTGGTAGTTTAGAGTAAATTATTAATATGTCATTAAACTTTGAATGAAAATTTTCAATAAACTCCTTACTTTGTGTGTCATTCATCGAAAAATAAATAAAATTATCTATAAATTTAGCGGTATTTGTTAGCATATGTATAATTTTGTTAATTATTGACTTTTTCAGTCCCCCCCCTAAAAATGAAAAATAATACTCAAAAATCATCGTCGCTTCTTGACGTAAAAAATTATAAAGCCCAATTGGAGCTTTATCTTTATCACAAATTGTATCGCTTATCTCACAAACATTTTATTGAAAATATCAATTATAAATTGATATCTATTATTTATATATCCAATTTTAAATTTAATAAGTCTCTATGAAAAATATAAAAATTTCTTTTTTATTAATGGTATGTATTTGCTCCCTATCCATTACAGCACAAGATTTACTCCTAAAGGCTGGTGATACCATTACTGTATCAGCAGGAGAACAACTTCGTGTTGTTAATGGTTTAACAGTTGAATCAACTGGAATATTGCAAATTCTGTCAAACGACACTAAAAGTGGTTCATTAATAGTTGAGGGTAGTTCAACTGGTGATATTATCTATAAACGATATGTAGGAGCAAATAAGTGGCTTAATATTTCCTCACCTGTTACTTCACAAGTCGTTAACGATTTTGTAACTAATGTTGACAATGATATTTCCACAGCTGGTAATCCTGTCCATACTCACGGGGTTTCATACTATAAAAACACAAATATTGCTGGTAAAAGATGGACTTACCATTCTGAAACTGGAACAGCAGTTAACCAAGAAGATCTAACACAATTAAATAATGGATCTCTTAAAAATGGCCAGGGTTACAGTATGAAAAGAGACGATGACGGAACTTTTAGTTTCATAGGAGAACTTGCAACTAGTGATGTATCAATCGATATAGATACCCAATCAGGCGGACATAACTGGCATAGTATAGGTAATCCTTATCCCTCTTATTTACCTGGAAATGCAGCAGCAGTTACTACTAATAATTTATTAACACTAAATCAGGATAATTTAGATTCAAGTTATATTGCATTGTATGTTTGGGATGGCACACAATTTATCACAGTAAACCAATCTACTTCATCCTTTTATTTAGCTCCTGGACAAGGTTTTTTAATTCATTCTAAAGACAACGATGATACATTTACTTTCAATGAGAGCTATCAAAGTCATCAAAGTGGAGTTGATGATTTTGAGAGAACTTCAAACAATCAAATACCAAGTATTTTGTTAAGTTTATCTGACGGTACTACTCAAAATACAACTGAATTAAAATATATAGAATCAGCTACAACAGGTTTAGACCCTGGTTATGATGCTGGTACTTATTATTCTATTATACCAGATTTAACTATAGACTCTCATTTGGTAAGTGATAGTCAAGGTATAGATTTTGCAATTCAGTGTTTACCAGATAACAGTTATGAATCTACAATAGTCCCTTTATCTGTTAGAGCTTCTATTAATTCAGAACTATCTTTTAGTGCATTGGTAACAGACCTACCAACATCAATAGATGTTTATCTAGAAGATACAGTTAAAAATACTTTTACAAAGATTAGTGAAGAACCATATGAAGTTACCGCAGCTGAAGAACTTAACGGTCTTGGTAGGTTTTTTATACATACTTCACAAAACACCATGAGTACCAGTGATGAAGCTGCTAACTTGATTAAGATATTTAAAACAAGTAATGAGCAACTTAAAATTATTGGAATGGAAGATCAGGGAGATTTGAACATAATAATGTATTCAGTTAACGGAAAAGAGCTTATGCGTACATTTTTAAGTCAAGGTTTAGAACATAACATTGCACTACCTAGCACATTATCTACAGGAGTGTATATCATAAAAGTAAAATCTAATTACGGCGTTCAAACAAAGAAAATAATAATAGAGTAAATAAATTTACATTATCGATGAATAAAGAGATTAAACAAAATAATGATATTTCAAGAAAAGAAGCACTATCTAAAATAGGGTCATATGGTAAGTATGCTGGTTTAACAGCTTTAGGTACTTTTTTAATATTACAACCAAAAAAGGCTCAAGCGGCAAGTGCTTCTGACCCATTGGGTGAGGGGTCAGAAGAACTTGGTTTTTGATGTTTTTTTTTAAAACAAATTGTGCATCGAAAATTGGAATAAACACAACAATACCCCCTGAATCTTCCGAATTAGAATAAGCAGTACTAACAAAGGGTTTTCTAAAATAATATAGTTGTAATAATTGCACCCAAATGTGTTGTGGGATGTTGTGTTCCAATAGATAGGAACCTTACGTCTCTTTCTATAAGAATAGCTACTGCAAAATTTGCTGCAGAGATAACAATAATTGGAGCTAAAATATGTCTTAAAATTATTCTAAAATTTGAATAACCTAAAGCTCTAGCTGCCTCTAAATATTCTAGGTTCTTGGTGGTTAACACTTGACTTCTTTCAACTCTGGCAACTCCTACCTAAATGGTTAAACAAACTGCTATAAGTATCTGCCAGTATCCCTTTCCTAATGCTAAGGTGATTGCGTTAACTAATAAAGAAGGTGTGTAGCAAGTGATATTAATAATTCACATAAATACATCTATTTTTTTACAATAATACCCTGCAATTGCAACGATAGTAATGCCAATGAAAAAAGATATAAGAACAGTAAAAAAAAACTATAATAATGAAAACCTCCGGTTAATCAAAATAATTATAACAGAGAACTAGAATGATTTTTTAAACTGTATTTTTTTTCAGAATAATATATTTTATGTCGATTAAATATTTGATGCTATGATTTCTTCAACTACTATCTTCTCTATGTGTTACAAAAATAGTTCACTATAGTAAGGTGTTAATTTTGTATAAATGTGTAGTCTATTTCATTAGAACTGACTCTCTGATAATTTTGATAGCATTGATAGGAAAATAAATTCTTTAATTCCTCTATTTCAATTTGGTTAAACAATAAAATTAGATTTTCTTGTAGTGTTGGAATAGGAATATTTCTCTTTACTTTTGATGAAGGATAATTTTCATTCCAATATTCTGTATCTAATTGAAAAATATATTTTTTAAATTGAGTAAATTCTTTTTGAGTGAATTCAAAAAATATATTATTAAAGGTAAGATGGTAATGATGACAGTTTGTGCAAACCGTTAACTCTCCACTTTTTACTTTACCAATTGTTTTTATATGATTACACATTTTTATTTATTTTTATTTAGATTTAATTAAAATAATTTATATATGTACAAATGTAAAGTAGAATGATTCTAAATAAAAATCATCTTTAATATTTATTATGATTCTTTTTTTTTAATTCCCGAAAAATTAATTTTGGGAACTTCTTTTTTTTATTTGGGTTGAACTCCTAAGAGATGAGGTGTTTTTTTAATAGTAACAATACTTTATATTCAATTGAAGTAAATTATATAAAACACAAATTAGTAGCTGTAAAATTATTAAAATACCCTTATGCTTTTACATCTAAAGCATCTCTTAAGGCATTACCTATAAGCATACATGCCATTACTAAACTCATAATTGCTAGCCCTGGGATGATAGCTAAAAAAGGTTTTCCTAAAATAATGTAGTTGTAATGATTTTTAATGATTGCGCCCCAAGATGGTGTGGGAGGTTGTGCTCCAATACCTAAGAAACTTAAGCCACTTTCTATAAGAATAGCTGCTGCAAAATTTGCTGCAGAAATAACAATAATTGGAGCTAAAATATTTGGTAAAATATGACGAAAAATAATTCTAAAATTAGAATAACCTAAGGCTTTAGCTGCTTCCACATATTGTTGTTGCTTAGTGGTTAACACCTGACCACGAACAACTCTGGCAACTTCTACCCACATGGTTAATCCAACAGCTACAAATACCTGCCAGTACCCCTTTCCTAGCGCTAAGGTAATTGCAATAACTAATAACAAAGTAGGTATAGACCAAGTGATATTAATAATCCACATAATGAATACATCTAATTTTCCACCATAATAGCCTGCAATTGCCCCAATAGCAATGCCAATGAATAAGGATATAAAAACAGCAATAAATCCTATAAAAAATGAAATTCTGGTTCCAATGATCAATCTACTTAGCAAATCTCTACCATATTTATCGGTTCCAAAATAAAAAGTTCTCTTCTTTATGTACTTAGATGGGTTACTCCCTAATAGATTTAAGTTGATCGTTTTTGATAATCTATCACCATAACCAATGTATTCTAATTCTTGTTGAAGGATGTTATATGATAGAATAGGAATTTCTGTATTAGTGTTTATGGTTCCAAAAAACAGTCTATTAATAAAAGATTGTGTTCTTTTTTCTTTCGAGGGAATTGTTAACATATAAACAGAGAAACCTGGTTTTTTTGAATGAATTTCTACATGCATTTGATTTGCATTCTGACTATTGTCTGGTGCTATAAGGTAGCCAAACACAGCAATAAAACCACAAAAAATAACAAACCAAAAGCTATATAAGCCAAGTCTATTTTGCTTGAATTTTTGAATGGCTAGTTGAGAAAGTGATTTTGATTGGTTTGACATCTTCACAAAAGTAAAAAACCTAATAGTTTATGCAAACATATTAGGTTTTTAGTGTTTTAATTTCTTTTATTTAATTTATTTCTTTACAATCTCTTGATTACTAGCTAATTTTAATTGACTCAAGACATTTAATGCTTCAGAAATATACATATCTTTTGCTAAATTTTTATGCCAAGTATTTCTCTTTTCTTTTAAATCTATATTCTCCTTAAAAAGAGATGTTTCATATAATGGAGAATCAAATGCCAAACCAGATTGGTATTTGAAAACTGACTTAAATTTTTTCACAAATTCTTCTTTTTCTTTTACATCTTTTTGGTATTGTTTATAATTTAGAGAATATAAAGAATCATCTTGTTCTTTTTTTAACCATTTAGCGTATTCATCTACTAATTGAAACTTAGGATCATTATTTATTCTTTCAATACTTGTTGAAACAACATCAGAGAAATTACTGTAAGAGTTCACTTGTGTGTATGATGCTTGAGGTACTTTATCCCATGGTAATGCTCCCTCTAAATCTCGTTCTCCATACTTCATATAACTAAAACGGGTTGGCATTGCAATGTCTGAATAAACACCCTCTACTTGTGTTGAGCCACCGTTAATTCTATAAAACTTTTGAATAGTCATTTTTAGGTATCCTAAATCTTGATCATAATTTGGATAAAATTTATTGACTGGTAGAATGTTTTGAACGGTTCCTTTTCCGTAAGTCTGATTTCCTCCTAAAATCACTGCTCTGTTATAGTCTTGCATGGCTGCTGCAAATATTTCTGAAGCAGATGCAGACAATTCATTTACCAATAGAACTAACGAGCCTGTCCATTGAATTTTTTTATCAACATCTTCTTTCACAATAGGAGCTTCATTTCTGTATTTTATCTGAACAACAGGTCCTTTATCTACAAATAAACCAGCAATTTTTATAGCTGTATCTAAAGAGCCTCCTCCATTATTTCTCAAATCAATTAATAAGCCCTCAACGTTTTCTTCTATAAGACGTTCAATTTCTTTTTCCATGTCTTTAGCCGAATCCCTAAAGTTTCTGTCATCAAAATTAATATAGAATTTAGGTAAATTTATTACGCCATATTTTTTACCATCTTTTTCTACGACAGATGATTTTACAAAAGTTTCGTCTAATTGAACAATATCTCTAGTAATTGTAATCACTTTAGTGGTACCATCGATTTTTTTCTTGACAGTTAACAATACTTTCGTATCCTTAGGACCTTTTATAAATTTAATGGCATCGTCTAAGCGCATTCCTACAATATCTAATGGTTCTTCATTTTCTTGAGCCACTTTTAAAATAATATCACCATCCTCTAATTCACCCTGCTTCCAAGCTGGTCCACCAGAAACCAATTCTACTATATGAGTATAAATACCTTTCTTTTGAAGACGGGCTCCAATCCCCTCTAGTTTTCCAGACATATCTTGATCAAAACTTTCTTTAATATTTGGAGCCATGTAGGTAGTATGAGGGCCAAAAGCACCAACAATACTGTTTAAAAAAGTAGAAAACCAATCTCTATGCTCTAATTCATCTATACGGATATATAAATTTTCCATAGAGGTCATTACTTCTGCTCTTGCTTTTTTTTCTAGAACAGAAAAAGATCTTTTCTTGTATGATTTGTCTTTCTTAAACTTCTCTTCATCTAAGTCTTCCTGCTCTTGAATTCTATCTATGGTTTGTAATTTAAGTTGCTTTCTCCAGAAATTTAAGAGTTCTTTTTCAGAACTAGCATATGCTTGTTTTTTGTAGTCTAAATCAATAATCTCATCTTTTTTGTAATTAAAAGATTTATTTAAAATGACAGCATAGTAATCTTTTGCATTTTTAATTTTATCCAAAAAACGACCATATACTAGGCTGTAAAATGCAATATCAGATTCTTTTAATTGATTGTCTATTTGAAACTTATATTTAGAGAATTCTTTAATATCTTTTTTTGTAAAGTATCTTTTTGAGGGGTCTAATCCATCAATAAAATTATTGAATACTATTTCAGAAAACTCATCATTTAATTCTTTTTCTACATAATGGCCACGAGTAAGCATATAGTTAAGTACAGAAATTAAAACTTTGTCTTTTTCTGGATCTGGACTTTTGTTATCTGTTGGGTATGCAAAACTGATACTACTTATTAATAAAAAAAGTGATAAAAAGGGTATAAGAAGTTTGGTTTTCATAAATATATGTTGGTTCTAAAATTTCTAAAATGATGCCTAGCTAATGTACTAAAATGATGTCAAATAATTGTGATGAATAGTCCTGATTTTCTGGATACTATTTGTTTATTTTTTTATTGGTGAATTCTAAATTAACATCTAGTGAATCTTGTTTTTGTAATTCATTGGTAACTACTAAATGACACTAACACTACAATATTACTTAAAAAACTGATGAGACCTTCTTTACAAAATGTTAAAAAAATATTCGTATAAATTGCCTTACATTTGTGTGAAATCTTATAAAAAATGGCAAAAAAGAGACCTTTAATTTTAGTGACAAATGACGATGGGATTACTGCTCCTGGTATTAGAGCACTGATTCAAATTATGAATAAAATAGGAGATGTTGTTGTCGTTGCTCCAGATAGACCCCAAAGTGGAATGGGGCATGCAATTACTGTAGATAATGTATTGCATTGCAATCCAATAACCATAGATGATGGACCACAAATTGAATACAGTTGCTCTGGTACTCCTGCAGATTGTGTAAAGATGGCAATAAATGAAATTCTAAATAGAAAGCCAGATCTATGCGTTTCTGGAATTAATCATGGAGCTAATTCATCTATTAATGTTATATACTCTGGAACTATGAGTGCCGCAGTTGAAGCAGGAATTGAAGGAGTTCCAGCCATTGGGTTTTCACTGCTAGATTTTAACTATCAAGCAGATTTTAAACAAGGAATAGAGTTTGTGAAGAGAATTACACTAAGTGCTCTAAAAAATGGTATTCCAGAAGCAACCGTCTTAAATGTAAATATTCCAAGATTAAAAGAAGAGAACATTAAAGGAATAAAAATTTGTAGACAAGCAAATGGCTATTGGCGAGAAGACTTTGATAAGCGCAAGAGTCCGTTTGGAAAAGAATATTATTGGTTATCTGGAGAGTTTGTTAATAAAGACAAAGGAGAAGATACCGATATCTGGGCATTAGAAAACGGATTTGTTTCTATTGTACCGGTTCAATTTGATTTAACGGCTCATCACATGATTCAAAAGCTAAATTCATGGGAATTATAAAAAAAGAAATTTCTATTGGTTTTGTGATTTCTATTCTAGCAACTGCTTGCGGTGTTTTATTATACTTACAATACTTTTCTAAATATGGTTTTGAAGAAACAATTCTAATGATACAAAAAGGTAATTTATATGCTCAAGTACTTTCGTTAGCAGCGTTACCAAACCTCTTTGTATTTTTTGTTTTTATAAAGAAAAAACAAGATTACAGAGCCAGAGGTGTATTAATGGCTTCTATTTTAACAGCTTTAGTTACCTTTGTCTTAAAATTTTTATAGCTTGTAAATGTTTATCATCTCGAGTGGAGTCGAGACGTTTTTTATTTAGGTATCGACTCCGCTCGACCTAACTTTTTCATTTTTATGAAATATTATATTATTGCAGGAGAAGCTTCCGGAGATCTACATGGTTCTAACCTAATGAAAGCTTTGTTAAATCAAGATAACAAAGCAGAAATAAGGTTTTGGGGTGGAGATTTAATGAATATGGTTGGCGGAACTCTTGTAAAACACTACAAAGAAAGAGCCTTTATGGGATTTGTAGAGGTATTTATGAATCTTAGGAAGATTCTTGGAATGATTTCTTTTTGTAAAAAAGATATCAGTAATTTTCATCCAGATGTTCTTATTTTTATTGACAATTCAGGGTTTAATCTTCGTATTGCTGCTTGGGCCAAACCGCTAGGATACAGTACTCATTATTATATTTCTCCTCAAGTTTGGGCCTCTAGAGCCAACAGAGTAGAAAAAATTAAAAGAGTTGTAGATCAGATGTATGTGATTCTTCCTTTTGAAAAAGAATTCTATAAAAAATACGATTACCAAGTTACATTTGTTGGACATCCCTTAATTGACGCTATTGCAGATATAAAACAAGTCGACGAAAATATCTTCAGAAAACAGCACAACTTATCAGAAAAACCAATTATAGCCCTTTTGCCAGGGAGTAGAAAACAAGAAATATCTAAAATGTTATCCGTTATGATATCATTAATAGATGACTTCTCGGACTATGAATTTGTTATTGCTGGAGCTCCAAGTCAGCGTTTAGATTTCTACACAACAATTATTGGTTCTAAAAATATTTCTTTTGTAGACAATAAAACCTATGACTTACTAAGTATCTCTTATGCAGCATTAGTTACTTCTGGAACAGCTACGCTAGAGGCTGCATTATTTAAAGTGCCTCAAGTTGTTTGTTATAAGGGAAGTATGATATCTTATCAAATAGCCAAGAGAATTATAACGCTTCGCTTTATTTCTTTAGTAAACTTAATTATGGATAAAGAGGTGGTGAAAGAATTAATTCAAAATGACTTTACTAAGAAGAACCTCAAAAGAGAATTACATAAGATTCTAGATGCTAATCATAGAACAGCACTTTTTGAAGCCTATTATCTATTAGAACAAAAACTAGGAGGAAAGGGAGCTTCTGAGAAAACTGCTACTTCTATAGTCTCAAATTTAAAAAAGTAAGATTTCTATATCAATTTTTTTAGTAACTTTAGGGTGCTATGAAAAAGTTGCTAGGATATCTTCCTTTTCACTTTTTACTATTTCTTATTGCGGGTATTTGTTGTCAGTATTATACAGATTTCTGGAATTTTGGGATCGTAAGATTTTTCTGTATGCTTTTATTTTTGGGGTTTATAGGCTATTTATTCAGAAAAACTATACTCTTTGTTTTCATTTCATGGCTCTCTTTTTTCCTCATAGGAATTCTACTTATATATGGAGGTGATACAACAAAAAATTACAATTATTTTGAAAAACACCTAACTAATACCTCAAATGTAATCTTAGCAATAGACAAGGTCCCAAAACCAGGAAATTATCATTACAAATACATGGCTGAGGTACTCCAGATAGACCATCAGAAAACTACTGGTAGGGTACTTATAAATATTGAAAAAGATAGTGTTGCATCGTTCTTTAAAATTGGAGATCGTATCCTGTTAAAAAATAAATTTGTTGCTATTAAAGAATCATTAAATCCTCACCAGTTTAACTATAAAAACTATTTAGCAAAACAAGGAATTCACCAACAAGTTTATGCTACAAAACAAGAGCTGTTGTTGTTAGATCAAACATCAACATCCTTTTTAGAGTTTATAGCTGCCTTTCGTTTAAAAATTCAGCAATCTTTGCAACAATATGACTTTTCAGAAGATGAATTGGCTATTATGAATGCGTTATTATTAGGGCAACGACAAGACATTTCTAAAGAATTAACAGCCAACTATTCTAAAGCTGGTGCTATTCATATTTTGGCAGTATCTGGATTACATGTAGGTATTATTTTATGGATGCTTTCCTTTGTGTTAAAACCCTTAGAAAGATACAAGAAAGGAAAGGTCATAAAGCTAGTCTTGGTAGTATTATTTCTATGGTTTTTTGCTGTATTAGCAGGAATGTCTGCTTCAGTAACAAGAGCTGTAACTATGTTTTCAGCCATTGCTATAGGCCAATTTTTCAACAAAAGAAATGCTATAGAACAATCACTAATTTTCTCGATGTTTCTATTGTTGCTATTGAAACCCCTATTTTTATTTGATGTAGGTTTTCAGTTAAGTTATCTGGCTGTATTTGGAATTATTTGGGTGCAACCGGTATTTTATCAATTATGGAAACCCAAATACTATATTATAGATAAAGGATGGCAATTAATTACAGTATCTACTGCGGCTCAGCTAGGAGTCTTACCAATAAGTCTATTTTATTTTCATCAATTTCCAGGATTGTTCTTTCTTTCTAATCTATTAATTATTCCTTTTCTGGGGGTAATTTTAGGTACAGGAATTATTATTTTAGGGCTTTCATATCTAACTATATTACCCGTATTTTTAGTTGATATCTATGGTGGTATTATTTCAATTCTTAATAGGCTTGTTGCTTTTATAGCAAGACAAGAAGCTTTTTTATTTTCAGATATTTCATTTTCTTTTATCAAAATGTTTTTTTCTTACCTAGTAATCATAGCATGTTTTCAATTTTTTTTAAAAAGAAATGCAAAAAGATGTTTGTTTTTTTTAAGTTCAGTGCTTGTTTTTCAATCTGTGTTTTTCTATGAGAAATATCATATTGAAAAAAATAATGAATTTATAGTATTTCATAAAAGTAGAAATTCAATTGTAGGGATTAGAACAGGAAGTTTTTTAGAAATATACAACGATATGGATTCTTTAGTTACCAAGCAAAATTTATTAAAAAATTACAAAGTAGGAGAGAATATTCAGTATCAAAATTATCAAAAATTACCAACTATTTTACAACTGAATAAACAAATTGTATTATTCATAGATACGGCAGGTGTTTATAATCTTACAGACTTACGTCAACCAATTGTGTTGTTGCGTCAATCTCCAAAAATTAACTTAGAACGTCTTATTAATATTCTTCAGCCTACAATAATTATTGCAGACGGATCTAATTATAAAAGTTATGTTAGACATTGGAAAGCAACCTGCTTAAAGTTACAGATACCGTATTGGTCTACTAACGAGCAAGGCGCATATATTAAAAAATAAGAAAGGTGTTTACAGCTATTTTAAATTGCTTTTAAAACTTTTAACATGCTCTTGCCATGTTGCTGTTTTGTACTTTTTACTAGCAAAATAGGTAATTACTTGCTCCATAATTTCTGGAGTAAGATATCCAGGAACTCTATCTAATAAGCCTAATTCTTCATCCATAAAAACGGTTGTTGGATAACTTAGTTTACCATTCAATAAACTAGCTGCAAACTCATGATATCCATTTCTTCCAGAAGGCTTAAACTTAAAGACATAGTCATTATAAACAAGATCTTCTTTTTGTTCTCCATCTAATTTTACTGCATAAAAATACTCATTTATATAGGAGGTAATTGTAGCATCTTTATAGGTTGTTCTATCCATTTTTTTGCAATAGCCACACCAATTTGTATAGACATCTATAAGTATATGCTTTGGGTTTTCTTTCGTAAGCATAACGGCTTGCTCAAAAGAAATCCAGTTTACTTCTTGCGCATGTAGTTGACATGTTACCAAGATTAAAAAAAGAAATACAACTATTTTCTTCATATTTTTTAGGTCGTAATTGATATGACAAATTTACAAAAAAAAAGAAAGGCATCAATATGTGATGCCTTCTCAGTTTTTTAATTACAATTAGCGAACTCCGTGCATCAGTTTTTTTATTACTGGATATAATAAAGCAGAGATAACTCCTAAACCTACAGCTACAGCAGTTAATAACCAGAAGAAATAACTTAACCCTTCAGATTGTGCAATTCCTTCAGATGCTTCGCCAAAGACGCCTGCTAACTTCATTCCAATAGCAACAGCCAAGTACCAAATACCAAACATCATGGCAATCATTCTACCAGGTACTAATTTACTCACATAAGATAGCGCCACTGGTGAAATACACAATTCTCCCATAGTATGAAAGAAATAAACTAAGATCAGCCATATCATACTTACAGACGCAGTTTTAGCACCTGGCTCTATAGAAGATGCTCCTATAGCCACACATGCCATTCCTATGCCTAGTAAAACCATCCCTATGGCATATTTCATATTGGCGTTTGGATTGTATTTACTCTCCCACCATTTTGAAAACAAAGGAGCAAAAGCAATAATAAATAAAGAATTTAAAACACCAAACCAAGAGGCTGGTACTTCAGCAATTTCTTTCCCAAATTCAATGGTTAACATCCAAATAGCGATTCCCCAAATAATAATAAAACTAATTGCTAAAAATATATTTGAAAGAGCATATTTAGAAAAAGTTTTCTTAAATAATAACCATAACACCCATGTAATAATTCCTAATGGAATAATAGTCATCATAGTATTCACAATCTTAAAAATAAAAGCAGCGTTGCCTTCAAGTACTCTTTGTGTATAGTCTCTAGCAAAAATAGTTAATGAACTTGGTGCTTGTTCAAAAATTGCCCAAAAGAAAATCGTAATAAACGCAAAGAAAATAACAGCAATCATTCGGTCGCGAGTTATTTTATCATATTTAGGAATTCTAATAAACAATAGCAATAAGAAGATTCCTAATGCTGAGAGAATTGCAAGATTAGATCCTTCCATTCCAAACAAACTAAAGTCAAATAAATTATAAGCACCGTCAGATATTTTAGCAATAGGATCATTTAAAATCCATGAAAGCCCCAAAACTCCTGCTATTGCTATGAGAGTTAATTGACCTGATGTAAATGGATTTAATTTAGGCTCATCTGCACTTATTTCTACTGTAGCTGCATCAATTTTTAATGGCTTTTTTCCGATGTCACCAAAAATATTTTGTGCAAACCAAAACTGAAGCAACCCAAATAACATAAAAATACCAGCTAAACCAAAACCCCATCGCCATCCTACTTGTTCGCCAAGATATCCGCATAGTAAAATTCCTAAAAAAGCACCAGCATTTACACCCATGTAAAAAATAGTGTAGGCACCGTCTTTTTTCTCGTCTTTGCCTTTGTACATCTCTGAGATAATAGAGGTCATGTTTGGCTTAAAAAAACCACTTCCAAAAACCAATAAGGTTAAGCCCAGATATATGAAGAAAGGTGTTTCTATAGCCATGGCACCATGACCCAATGTCATTAGTAATGCACCAATAGCTACTGCATAACGATATCCAATTTTTTTATCAGCAAAATAGCCACCTAACAAAGTAGATAGGTATACTAGTGAGGTATAGGTTCCAAAAATTGCATAGGCATGTTCACGAGGCCATCCCCATCCACCATCTGTAAGAGAGGCAGTAAAAAACATTACAAGAAGTGCACGCATTCCATAATAGGAAAAACGTTCCCACATTTCAGTAAAAAATAACACAAAAAGCCCGGCAGGATGCCCCAGAACTTTGTCTTTAAACATGTTTTCAATATCTGTAGTCATAATTTTTTAGTTATAAATTATAAAGAAACTTTAAAAATAATATTTTTTAGCTCAATTCTAAATCTTCAGCTCCATGAGTTAATCTTTTTAATGGTTTTAAAATTGCAATAATTAAAATACCAAAAAGAGTACAGGTGATTGCTATACCTGTAAATACCTCAAAATCACCAGCATTCTCCGATAATCCTCCAATATATCCAGCAACTTTATTACCTAATCCTGTTGCTGCAAAGTAGGCACCCATCATAAATGAAGCATACTTAATTGGAGCTAACTTGGTTATAAAAGACAATGCTACAGGAGAGGCACATAACTCACCAATTGTATGAAAGAGGTATGCCAATACTAACCATATCATCGCAGATTTCTCAGCAACTTCACTTCCATCCATTAGAACTTCTGAAGCGGCCTTACTCATAAATAAAAAACCAAAAGCCATGATAATAACACCAATGGCCATTTTAAATAATGATGAAGATTCTTTTCCTTTATTTTTCCATTTATGCCAAAAACTACCCACTGCAGTTCCTAAAACAATAATAAAAAAAGCATTGATAGATTGGAACACTGCAGCAGGAACTTCATTACCAATAAAAGGTAAAGAAAAACTCAATATTCTATTTGTTTTTTGCTCTGTATATAAACTCATTAGCCCACCTGCTTGCTCGAAAGCTCCCCAAAAAACGATGATAATTAAAAATGATAAAAACATCACTAGCATTCTATCTTTCTCAACGCTGTTTAAAGGTTTTTTTAATAAATCTTTATTTGGAGAATCTTCATTTCCAATAAAATCGCCAACAGATCCTAAAAATTTTATACCGTATACGTACACTACTTGACCTAAAGCCATTCCTATTCCAGCCAAACCAAAACCATAATGCCAGCCATATTTAGCAGCTACTGCACCTACTATTAAGGCACCTAAGAAAGCACCTAGATTAATTCCAATATAAAAGATATAAAAACCTTTATCTCTTCTATCATCTCCTTGTTTGTATAAGCCTCCAACCATGGTAGAAATATTTGGTTTTAAGAAGCCAACACCAACAACAATAAAAAGAAGACCAGTAAAAAAAGCCCATTGAGTATTAATAGCTAAAATACTATGGCCTATACAAAGTAAAACTCCTCCTAACATAACTGCTTTTTTCTGACCAATAAACTTATCAGCAATCCAACCTCCTGGTATTGAAGTTAAGTATACAAACATGGTATAGGTTCCGTAAAAAGAAAGTGTTTCACCATTTGTCCATCCAAATCCCGATTGTGGATCCCCTAAAATTATTGGAGCAGCAAGATATAATGTAAGAATTGCTCTCATTCCATAATAGGAAAAACGCTCCCACATTTCAACAAAAAATAAAACGTACAACCCAACAGGATGTCCTAAGATTTCTTTTTCATGGGGTTGTTTTGTTATTGTATTCATAAGGTTGTAATTTTAATGTTCTAAGTTAGTTAGTATTTAAGTTTGTCTGAATAAAATCTGTCATTTTTTTATATAAATGTAAGCGCGTATTTTTTCCTTTTCTAATTCCGTGAGCTCTGTCTGGATACATGGCTATGTCAAAAGGCTTATTAGCCGCTACCATCGCATTGATCATGCGCATAGAGTTTTGAGCATGTACATTGTCATCTCCAGTACCATGAACTAATAAATAGTTTCCTTCTAGTTTGTCTGCATAGTTAATGGGTGAATTATCATCATAACCGCTGGCATTTTCTTGGGGTGTTTGCATATAGCGTTCTGTATATACAGTATCATAAAATCGCCAAGAAGTTACCGGAGCAACTGCAATAGCAGTTGTAAAGATGTCGTTTCCTTTTAAGAGGCAATTGGTACTCATAAAGCCACCGTAACTCCATCCCCATATACCAATATTATTTTTATCTATATAGCTGCGTTCTGCTAACTTTTTAGCAGCAGCTATTTGATCTTCAACTTCAAATTTACCTAATTCTTTTTGAGTGACTTTTTTGAAATCTCTTCCCTTTAAGCCAGTTCCTCGCCCATCTACACAAACAATAATCATTCCTTGCTGAGCTAACATTTGATGCCAATAATCATTGGTGCCATTCCATCTGTTGGCCACCTGCTGAGAACCAGGGCCAGAATATTGAAACATTAATAAAGGATATTCTTTCTGTGCATCAAAGTCTACAGGTTTTATCATCCACATGTTCAGGTCATTTCCATTAATATTGATGGTTGAAAACTCTTTTTGACTCATTTTGTAATCTGTCAGTTTTTCTTGTAAAGGAGCATTGTCTTTAATTACTTTTATCATTTCACCCTCAGCAGAATAAAGTGAGAATGTAGGTGGTGTTTCTGAGCTTGAATGTGTATTAATAAAGTAATTTAGATTTCTGCTAAAAGCGGCAGTATTTGTTCCAATATTATTGCTTAATAATTTTTTGTTAGTACCATCTAACTCAACACTATAAACACCTCTATTAATAGATCCGTTTTCTACAGATTGATAATAAATTGTTTTCTTTTCTTTATTGAAACCATAGTACTTGGTTACTTCCCAATTTCCTTTTGTAATTTGATTGATTAGTTTTCCATTAAAATTATAATGATAAATATGATTGAAACCGTCTTTTTCGCTGGTCCAAATAAAACTATTGTCATCTAAAAAAGTTAGATCATCTTTTACACTTACATAGGCAGCATCTTTCTCATTAAATAGCAGCATAGCGCTATATTCTAGCGCATTTACTTTATGTAATTTTAAATCGTTCTGATGACGATTTAAGGTGGTTGCAATTAAAATAGCTTCTTTAGTAGACCACTTAATTCTTGGAATATATTCATAAACTCCTAGATTAATTTTCTTGGTATTTTTTGCAGTTAGAGAATACATGTGAAGCGAAACTTTCGCATTGTCTTCTCCAGCTTTTGGATATTTAAAAATATGTTGGCTAGGGTATAATTCATCACCAGTAACACCCATAGAAAATTCTCTTACCTTAGATTCATTAAAACGTAAAAAAGCAATAAACTTACTGTCATTGCTCCATTCAAAAGCTCTTACAAAACCAAACTCTTCTTCATAAACCCAATCTGTAGTTCCGTTTATAATATGATTGTATTTTCCGTCTTTGGTAACTTGTGTTGTTAAATTTGTTGTTAGATCTAGCATAAACAAATTATTGTTTTTTGCATAGGCCACTTTTTTACTATCGGGAGAAAAGGTAGGTTCTTGAATGTTTTTTCCAATGAAACGAACCTTCTTAGAACCTACAGAAAAGGCATAGTAAGTTCCCTTAGTAGAACGTCTATAAACTTTTTGAATGTCTTTCCCTAAAATTAATTGTGTCTCATCATTGTTAAAACTGTAGGATTCAAAATTTTGTAAGTTTTGAAGTGTTTTTCCATCAACAATTGTAGCTACTTTTTCTAGACTTGTATAGCTGTATTTATCTACTGTAGGATATCCGTTTTCATCATTGTTTAAAAGAGAATAATAATCTCCATTCATAGAATTTAATTCATTCATTCTATTGGTAGAAAAAGTAGCTCCCCAAATATCTTCTAGTGTTATTTTTTTTGTTCCAAGAGTCTCATTTGAATTTTTAGAGGGGTTGTTTTGCTCACAACTAATGAGAAGTGTGATGACTGCTAAAATGAATAATTTCTTCATTCTATAATTTCATATTTGTGAATTGATTGCCAAGTTTACGGAAAAATCAGCAAAAAACACCTTAAAAACAGTATAAATATTGAATTCATCTTACTGTTTTCATTGATTCAATTATCTTTGCGCTGCACTATAAAATGACATCGATGTCTAAAATCATTTCCGGATTTTCTAAACGAACTAAAGAAGAAAAAATTAATTGGCTAGCAACGCATTATTTTGCCAATCAACCAGAAATTAAAGCCATCATAAAACAGTATTGGAATTCTGATGATGCATTGCAACAATTGCATGATGATTTTATAGAAAACACCATTTCTAACTTTTACCTGCCTTATGGGGTAGCACCTAATTTTATCATTAATAATAAAGCGTATGTAATTCCTATGGTGATAGAAGAAAGTTCTGTGGTTGCAGCAGCTTCTTTGGTGGCTAAATTTTGGAGTACTAGAGGAGGGTTTAAATCTGAGGTAATTTCTACAACTAAGATAGGTCAGGTTCATTTTATCTACAAAGGAGATAAAAATGAATTGACTCAATATTTCAATTCAAAAAAAGAACTATTAAAATTAGCTACTGCATCCATCACAAAAAATATGGAAAAACGCGGTGGAGGTATATTAGATATAAAACTTATTGATAAAACAGAAAAATTAGCTCATTACTATCAACTTCATATAACTTTTGAAACGGTAGACTCTATGGGTGCTAATTTCATTAATTCATGTTTAGAGGCTATTGCCAAAGAATTTAGAAATAATGAGATAGAAATAGTGATGAGTATTCTTTCTAATTATGTGCCAGAATGCTTAGTTAAGGCAGAAGTAACTTGTACTATTGAAGAATTGGGTGGAGATGCTCCCCAAAAATTTGCAGAAAAATTTTATCAGGCTGTTCAAATTGCAAGTATAGAACCTTACAGAGCGGTTACGCACAATAAAGGAATTATGAACGGCATTGATGCGGTTGTGTTAGCCACTGGGAATGATTTTAGAGCTGTTGAAGCCGGAGTTCATGCCTACGCATCAAGATCAGGACATTATACAAGTCTAACCCATTGTGATATTAGTAACGGAGTTTTTCGTTTCTGGATAGAAGTTCCATTAGCTTTAGGAACTGTGGGCGGTCTTACTTCTTTACATCCCTTGGCAAAATTATCTTTAGAGATGTTACAACAACCCTCTGCAAGAGAGTTAATGATGATAGTGGCAACTGCCGGATTGGCTCAGAATTTTGGTGCTTTACGTGCCTTAACTACCCTTGGGATACAACATGGGCATATGAAAATGCATTTAATGAATATCTTACATCAGTTAGGAGCTAATGATGCAGAGAAAAAAGTAATAGCTAGGTATTTTGAGGAGCAGACAGTTACTCACAGTGCAGTAGTAGCTAAATTTCAAAAATTAAGAGAAAGAGATGCTTAGTGTTTAAATAAACTTTGATTTTCAAAGAACTATTTGAGTCGAGTTTGTGGTGTCTGAGCGGAGCCGTGGTGTCTGAGCGGAGCCGAAGACATATCAAAAAGCGAGTAAAAAAAAATGAAAAAGGGTTTTGTTTATATTTTAAAATGTTCTGATGGAAGTTTTTATACTGGAAGTACCGTAGATTTAAATCATAGAATGGAGCAACATCAAAATGGACATGGAGCAAATCACACTGCAAAAAGATTACCAATAGAATTAGTCTATTTTGAAGAGTTTTTAAGAATTCAAGATGCTTTTCAAAGAGAAAAACAACTCCAAGGTTGGAGCAGAAATAAGAAAATAGCTTTAATTGATAATAATTATGAAACATTATCAAAATTAGCTGAATGTAAAAATGAAAGTCATCATAAGTGGCTTCGGCTCCGCTCAGCCACCGGTAATGATGAGGATGAATAAACGTAATTTGTGGCTTCGGCTCCGCTGAGCCGTCG
>Ga0115563_1000930_pt1 | contig 22966 bp, 15 predicted proteins | sample COGITO_mtgs_1105_2_FD_87198 | JGI IMG/M metagenome (GOLD analysis project Ga0115563, IMG submission 87198) | Pelagic marine microbial communities from North Sea - COGITO_mtgs_110519 | ecosystem: Environmental > Aquatic > Marine > Epipelagic | place: Germany:Helgoland, sampling site Kabeltonne...
ACCAATAAATACATCTGCATTTTTCATGGCATCATCGAGTGTATGCAGGTCTAGATCAGTCGCAAACTCTGCCTTTTCAGGAGTAAGATTCGCTCGGTCTTTGCGAATCACTCCTTTGGAGTCGGTCATGACGATATTTTCGTCTTTTGCCCCAAAGGCTTTGTATAAACGGGTGCAAGAAACTGCTGCTGCTCCAGCGCCTGAAATCACAATACGCACGTCTTCTATTCTTTTTTCAGACAATTCTAGGGCATTGAGTAAGGCCGCACAAGAAATGATGGCTGTTCCGTGTTGATCGTCATGCATAACCGGAATATCCAGTTCTTCTTTCAAACGACGCTCAATCTCAAAAGCTTCAGGGGCTTTTATATCCTCTAAATTAATTCCACCAAAAGTGGGCGCAATGGCCTTGACCGCAGCAATGAATTCTTCTGGATCTTTAGCGTCTACCTCAATATCGAAGACATCAATCCCAGCGAATATCTTAAACAAGAGGCCTTTTCCTTCCATGACAGGCTTGGAGGCTTCTGGTCCTATATCTCCGAGACCAAGGACAGCCGTTCCGTTGGAAATTACCGCAACGAGGTTTCCTTTGTTGGTGTATTTGTATACATTGTCAATGTCTTTATCTATTTCTAAACAGGGAACTGCTACACCGGGTGAATAGGCCAAGGCTAAATCGCGTTGGGTGCTGTAGTTTTTGGTTGGAACTACTTCTATTTTCCCTGGTCGTGGTTTAGCATGATAGATCAATGCTTCCCTTCTATTGTTTTCTTTACTCATGAATTTGTGCTTATAACAAATGTAGGAAGTCTATCGAGACTAGACCATAGATTCCCAAAAAAAGACCCACCAATTATGGTGGGTCTTTTTTTATTTTTGTTCGTGCTCAAAGCATTGATACTAGATCATTTGTTTTTGTAAGACGTTTTCAGACTAAAAAAAGTTTGCGATAACCACGTCTTGTCATCTGTGCTTGAAAATGGACTATCGTGGAAAATTTCAACTATTGGGAACACAATTTTTTCATTTTGCATTTCAACTTGTTTTAATAACTGAAACCAGCCGCGGTGCGATTTGTTATAATTTCCACGAAAATCATATACATAACCCTCAAATGAAGGGAAATTTTTAATGAAAAATGGGGCAGTAACTGACTCAATATTTATGTTACTAATTGGAAAACAAAATCAGATTTTATTTGTTGAGAAATTTTATCTATTTCGTATATATATCCTAGGAGGTGATTTTTTTTCTTTTGGAATATATGAAGCCAGTGCATCAATATTTTTATTCATTTGATTCGCTTTATCGTCAATAAATGAATCAATTTTATAACATATACATCTAGAAGCCTCTAATTTCCCACTTACAATCGAATCAATTTGAAATTCATTTAAATCTTTGTTGAGTTCTTTATTGAAATTACGGATATATTCAATGCTTGCTTTTGTCCTATCAGATTGATCAATGATAATTTTGAGTTTTTCAACAATACGTTCCTCTAAGAAATTGACTGCGATCGTAACAGATGTTTTATTTAAATCCACAGGTTTTATTGACCATAAAAATTCTATCCCCTGAAAGTTCTCTCCATTAGACACTTCTCTGAACCGGATTTCATCATCAACGAACGCTACTTTATCTACACGTTTATGCAAAAGATTATATATTGTGAGTGGAGCTTGCTTTGTTGTAGGTCTTATTTGATAATCAAACGTCAAATAAGCAAATTACAGTTTGAAAACCTACGGATACAGATATAATATTATACCTTGAACATGTTTCTTAAGAATTATGCTGAAAAAGACAGCTTGATTAAATTTAGCACATGAAAAACTTAACCTTAAAAGACATTGCGGCTGCCCTTAATCTCTCGATCACGACCGTATCCAAAGCGTTAAAAGATTATCCCGATGTTAATACCAACACCAAAGAACGGGTTAAGGCATATGCTAAAAAAGTGAATTTCACCCCAAATGCTCATGCTGCATTTTTACGCACCCAACAATCAAAACTAATTGGTGTAGTTATTCCACGATTGAATCACTTCTTTTTCAGTAATGTCCTTCGCGGAATTATGAAAGCAGCTGAAGAAGAAGATTACATGGTTATTGTCTTAAGTTCGGATGAATCCTATGAATTAGAAAAAAAGCAAATCAATCGTTTGTTACAACAAAATGTTGATGGAATTCTATTGTCCATTGCAGATTCAACGCATGACACCAAACATATCGATGCGATTATTGAACAAAAGATCCCGCTCATCTTCTTCGATAAATATTCCAAACTAAGCAATTGCTCTAGTGTTGTCATAAATGATCAAAAAGCAGCCTTTAATGCGGTAGAACATTTAATTAAACAGGGAAAGAAAAATATTGCCCACCTTCGGGGTCCCTTACTTCCGCAAAACTCAATTGATCGTTTCTTGGGCTATCGAAAAGCACTGGAACAATACGGGCTTGAATACAGGAAGGAATGGGTCTTTACCTGTGATCAAATTTCGAATGAAGAAGGCTATGCGTATACCCAAGAAATCATTGAAAAACATCCTGAAATTGATGCGATTTTTGCCGTTGCAGATATGCCTGCAGTCGGTGCAATCAAATGTTTGAATGAACAAAAAATTGTCATCCCAGATCAAATCGCTGTGATGGGTTTTAGCAATTGGCGTATCTCGAATTTAGTCACCCCAACGCTTAGTACCGTCAACCAGCCAGGAATTGAAATGGGAGAGAAAGCCTTTGAACTGTTTTACAAAGAACAACAGTTAATAAAAAAAGGGGAATCTGTTGTGTATGAGAAAATTGAATTAGACACCAAGTTAATTATTCGTCAGTCGAGCTAAATTATTATTTGCTCAAAACAACCCTCCTTGATTTCCTTTGATTCTACCCAGGTGCTTATAGGCCAACTCAGTTACTTCTCGACCGCGAGGGGTTCGAACAATAAAACCTTGCTGAATTAGGAAGGGCTCGTAGACTTCTTCAATGGTTTCACCGTTCTCAGAAACGGCTGTGGCAAGGGTAGATATACCAACAGGTCCACCTTTAAACTTATCGATTAGTGTTGTAAGGATTTTGTTGTCCATTTCGTCTAAACCGTGGGTATCTACTTGCAAGGCGTTTAACCCATACTGTGTAATGGGTAAGTCAATTTTTCCATCCCCTTTTATTTGTGCGAAATCACGAATACGGCGCAACAAGCCATTGGCAATTCGTGGCGTACCTCTACTACGTCCTGCAATTTCAATGGAAGCATCTTGTTTGATGGGAACCTTTAATATAGTCGAACTACGCTCAACAATCGTTGATAAAAGTTCGGTTGAATAATACTGTAAACGACTACTTATACCAAATCGTGCTCGCATAGGAGCAGTTAAAAGACCTGAACGAGTCGTTGCTCCGACCAATGTAAATGGATTTAAGTTGATTTGAACTGTGCGAGCATTTGGGCCAGATTCAATCATAATGTCGATTTTATAGTCTTCCATAGCTGAATATAAATATTCTTCCACTATGGGACTTAAACGATGGATCTCGTCGATGAACAAGATGTCTCTTGGATCTAAATTGGTCAACAATCCGGCTAAATCCCCAGGTTTATCTAAAACCGGTCCAGAGGTCATTTTTATGCCAACATTGAGCTCATTGGCTAAAATGTGAGCAAGGGTGGTTTTTCCTAAACCGGGAGGACCATGAAAAAGGGTATGATCCAAGGCTTCTTCTCGCTGATTAGCCGCCGCTACGAAAATTTTTAGGTTTTCAAGAATGGTGTCTTGTCCCGCAAAATCGTCAAAACTTAGTGGGCGTAATGCGCGATCAATGTCTTGCTCTTCGGGAGAGAAGTGCTCATTGGTGGGATCAAGGTTTTCGTTCATTTAACAAAGATAACAGAACAGAATAAAAAAAGAGGCCCAAAGGCCTCTTTCATCTATTTATTCTAGCAAAGATTAGTGTTGTAACTCTTCTTCGCCTTCTTTTAAGGGAACTATTTGAGAAACCCAGTCTTCTTCTTGACCTGGTTTAGAATAGTCATATGCCCAACGGTGAACTTCTGGAATCTCACCTGGCCAGTTACCATGCATATGTTCAACCGGAGTTGTCCATTCCATTGTATTCGATTTCCATGGGTTTTGCTCAGCTGCTTTTCCATAAAAAATACTGTGGATGAAGTTGTATAAGAAAACCAACTGTGCTGCTCCTGCTGCAAAAGCAAAAAGAGAAATCACAATATTGATGTCTGCAATATCATCAAAGTAAGGGAAGTTGGTGTTGGTGTAATAACGTCTTGGAAGACCAGCCATCCCGATAAAGTGCATGGGGAAAAACACACCATAAGCACAAACTGCCGTTACCCAGAAGTGGACATACCCAAGGTTTTTGTTCATCATCTTACCAAACATTTTTGGGAACCAGTGATATACACCAGCAAACAATCCATAGAGGGCTGAGATACCCATTACCAAGTGAAAGTGAGCAACAACAAAATACGTATCGTGTACATTAATATCTAGTGTACTATCTCCTAAAATGATTCCTGTTAATCCACCAGAGATAAAGGTCGAAACCAAACCAATGGAAAATAACATGGCGGGGTTTAACTGTAAATTACCTTTCCACAATGTGGTGATATAGTTAAATGCTTTTACAGCCGATGGAATGGCAATCAAAAGAGTTGTAAAGGTAAATACAGATCCTAAAAATGGATTCATTCCTGAGATAAACATGTGGTGACCCCAAACAATGGTAGACAAAAATGCGATAGCTAAGATAGAAGCTACCATGGCTCGGTATCCGAAGATGGGTTTACGCGAGTTTGTCGCAATAATTTCAGAGGTAATACCCAGCGCAGGGAGTAATACAATATATACTTCTGGGTGACCTAAGAACCAGAAAAGGTGCTCATATAACACAGGAGACCCTCCTTGGTAATGCAATACTTCACCTTGAATAAAGATATCTGAAAGGAAGAAAGATGTTCCAAAACTTCTGTCCATGATCAACAACAATGCTGCCGATAAAAGAACAGGGAAAGAAACAACTCCAATAATAGCTGTTACAAAGAAAGCCCAGATCGTTAATGGTAAACGAGACATTGACATTCCTTTGGTACGTAGGTTAATCACGGTTACAATGTAGTTCAACGAACCAAGTAAAGAGGAGGCAATGAAAATTGCCATAGAAACCAACCAAAGTGTCATTCCAAGCCCAGAACCAGGCTGTGCTTGTGGCAAGGCAGATAATGGAGGATAAATTGTCCATCCTGCTGCTGCTGGTCCTGCTTCAACAAAAAGAGAAGCAATCATGATGGTAGACGATAGGAAAAACAACCAAAAAGAAATCATGTTCAACAAACCAGAAGCCATATCGCGGGCACCAATTTGTAGTGGAATCAAAAGGTTACTAAAGGTTCCACTTAAACCAGCGGTCAGTACAAAAAAGACCATGATTGTTCCGTGGATGGTAACCAATGCCAAATACACATTGGGATCCATTACTCCTTCTGGAGCCCATTTACCTAAAAGAACTTCAAAGATGGTGAAGGATTGTTCTGGCCATGCCAATTGAATTCTAAACAATAAGGACATTGCAATTCCAATGATCCCCATAAACAAACCAGTAATTAGGTATTGCTTGGCAATCATTTTATGATCCTGACTGAAGATATACTTCGTCATGAATGTTTCCTTGTGATGATGTCCGTGATCCTCTTCGTGTGCTTGCGCTGCTACTGCTGACATATCTTTTTCTTTTTTAATAATTTATTGAATGACTTGTGCAAAGGTTGGCTGTTGAGCTATCCATTTTTCATACTCTTCTGGCGTCTCAACAATGATTTTCATTTGCATGTTGTAGTGAGAAGCGCCACAAATTTTGTTACACAATAATAGGTAATCAAATGTGTAAGGCTCTAAGGCTTCTTCGCCATTAGCTACTAAAGCTTTGCTTTTTTCTACTCTTATTTTATTGATTTTTTTCACTTTCGCGATCATGTCTGGTTTTTGACGCATCTCATCGGTTGTGATAACTGGTGTAAAGGCAAACTCAGTAATCATTCCAGGCACACAGTTCATTTGTGCACGGAAATGTGGCATATAAGCAGAGTGCAATACATCTTGTGAACGCATTTTGAAAATAATTTCACGGCCAACTGGCAGATGTAATTCTTGAACGATCACATCATCTAATCCGTTGGGATCTGTTGCGTCAATACCTACTTGGTTCTTACCGTCAAAATCTTGCAAGAAACGAACATTTGCATCGCCTAAAACACCATCTTGACCAGAATAGCGGGCCTTCCAGTTAAACTGTTGTGCGTACAATTCGACCACAAGCGCTTCATCGTTTTCTTCTACGGTCATAATGGTCGTCCAAGTGTACAAACCGTATAAGATTAGTCCAGCCAAAGTAATTACAGGAATAATGGTCCAAATCGCTTCCAACACATCGTTGTCTGCATAAAACAAGGCTTTCTTTCCTTTTTGCCCACGGTACTTGTAGGAGAAATAGTAGAGTAATGCTTGCGTAACTGTTTGAACAAAAAAGATCAATGCAAAAGAAATCCACATTAAGTTGTCGTATTGACTTCCGTGTTCAGAAGCTGCCTCTGGCAACAACACATCGCCCCATGCGTAGAACGAATAAAGGGTTAGTAAGTAAATGAATACCAAAAAGGCGAACATTAATTTTCCTTGGGTGTTGTTGTCGTTGTCGTTGGCAACTTGTGAAGTGTTGCGTTCGGTTTGGGACAAATCAAACATCTTAGAAATTTGCCATATGGAAATTCCGATTAAAACAAGTACCGTAAGGGTTAGTATAGCCGTCATCTATCTCTTTCTAATTATATTTTAATAATGAAAACGTTCACTTTCGCCCATGTAAGGATCTCCTTTGGCTAAAAGTGGTGCTTTCGTTAATTCTGTAAATACTACAAATAGGAACAATCCAAGGAAGAATAAAAATCCTCCAACCTCTGGAATTCCTATAAACCATTGATCACCTACTGCAGAAGGCATAATCATGTTGAAAACATCTAAATAATGTCCTAGAACAATGACGATCCCTGCCATGATAATGAAGTAGTTGGTGCGCTTGTAATCGCTGTTCATTAAGACCAATAGAGGGAACAAAAAGTTCATTGCCACCATTCCAAAGAAGGTGATATTGTAATCTTCAATTCGCGTAATGAAATAGGTAACTTCTTCAGGAATGTTTGAATACCAAATCAGCATAAATTGAGAGAACCATAGGTAAGTCCAAAAAACACTTACACCAAACATGAATTTTCCTAAATCGTGAATATGAGAATCGTTCACAAAATCTAAGTAACCTTTTGATTTAAGGTAAATGGTTACCAAGGCAATTACGGTAATTCCTGAAACAAACATACTGGCAAAAACATACCATCCAAAAAGTGTACTGAACCAGTGTGGGTCAATAGACATAATCCAGTCCCAAGACATGATAGATTCTGTTACGATATAGAAAACAAGGAATCCAGCAGAAATTCTGAAATTCTTTATGTGGTTCGAAATATCATTCGATTCATCTTGCGCTAACGAAAATTTACGTGAGTAAAAACGGTATAGCGTCCATCCAGCTAAAAAGAATACGGCTCTAGCCAAGAAGAAAGGCACATTTAAAAAAGCTGTTTTTCCAGCAATCAATTTATCGTGTGCTACTACCTCAGGGTCCATCCATATAAAGAGGTGATTGAAGTGCATTCCAGATAAAGCTAAAATAACAATTACAATGATACCACCCGGCAATAAATAGCCCGTGATACCCTCCATTACTCTGTAGAGCACAGGCGACCAACCAGCCTGAGCGGCACGTTGTATGGCGTAAAAAGCCAATACACCAAGAGCAATCATAAAGAAGAAGAAGGCAGCAACATACAAGGCAGCCCAGGGCTTATTTTGCAATTGATGCAAAAGGTGTTCATCATGAGAAGCATCGTGTTCTTCCCCGTGCGCTTCTGAGGCATGCGCCTCCTCACCATGAGCTTCTTCAGTTCCGTGTGCTTCTTCGGCATGCTCATCTGCAGCGTGAGCAGTAGTTGAAGCATGCTCATCGGTTGTTGCTCCATGCTCATCACCGTGATGTTCGGTAGCGACCATCGCTTTGGCTTCTTCTACTGTTTTTGGAGCGGCTAAAAACCCGTAGACCAAACCAGCAAAACCAACAGCCATCAATGCAAAGGCTAAATTTCTGAGTTTATTTGAAAACGTATACATATACCTTTAATATTATTTAAGAAGCGAGCTTCTTAGTTCCATAACATGCTGTGCAATTTGCCAGCGCTCTGTTGCGTTCACTTGACCTGCGTGAGATCCCATGGCGTTCTTACCATACATCAATACATGGTATATACTTCCTTCTGTGATTACACGATCGGCATAACTAGGTACCCCTAAAAACTTTTCGCGTGTCATCAAAATTCCTTGACCATCACCTTTTTTTCCGTGACAAACAGCACAGTAAATACCATACAATTCTTTTCCGTTGGCAAGGTTTGCGTCATCGTGTACAATTGGGGAATTCAATTCTACCTTAGCCGCTTCGTAGCCTTCGTTGGTATCAGGATAATCATAAGGTGCCCAACCGCGTGCAATTGAACCATCAGCAGGAATCTGTGCTTCTATTCCGTTGGCAAATGCGTCAGAATCTGCATAGACTTCATAGCCTACCGGTTCGTACATGTTGGGGAAATATTGATAGTTTGGTTTAGACGGATCTTGGCAAGACCCCAATCCTAGGGCCACCACGATACTGAATGAAAATGCTAATAGTTGCTTCATTATTCTTCCGTATTTTCTGGGACAGTGATTTCGATCGCTCCCGTTTTTTGCAATAGCGCTGTTAACTCCTCTTCATTTCCATGCATAGCCACTTCCATCAAAAATTTGTCGTCAGTTGTTAATGGATTTGGGTTTTCAGCTTCTTTAAAAGGCCATAGTCGACTGCGCAAGTAAAAGGTAATTACCATTAAGTGAGCAGCAAAAAATACAGTCATTTCAAAAATAACTGGAACAAAGGCTGGTAGATTTTCTAGAAAAGTGAAACTTGGTTTTCCGCCAATGTTTTGTGGCCAGTCAGAAATCATGATAAAATTGATCATGGTTACAGCAACACCAAATCCAATACAGCCATAAATAAAAGCCATAATAGCGATTCGCGTTTCTGCTAAGCCCATGGCTTTGTCTAGTCCGTGAACAGGAAAAGGCGTGTAAATTTCTTCGATGTGGTGCTTTTCTGCGCGCACTTCTTTGACAGCGCTTAGTAGCGTGTCATCATCGTCGTACAATGCGTGAATTACTTGATTACTCATTTCCGTCTCTTAATTGTTTATAGTTCTCGCCCGAAGACTTTAATATTGTTTTTACTTCAGCTTGTGCAATTACAGGGAATGTACGTGCATAGAGCAAGAAGAGAACAAAGAAGAAGCCAATGGTTCCAATAAATATTCCGATGTCTACAAAGGTTGGGGAGAACATCGTCCATGAAGATGGTAGATAGTCACGGTGAAGCGAAGTCACAATGATCACAAAACGTTCGAACCACATTCCAATGTTTACAACAATAGAAATAATAAAGGAGAACATGATACTTGTTCTTAATTTTTTAGACCACATAAACTGTGGTGAAAACACATTACAAGACATCATTGCCCAATAGGCCCACCAGTAGGGTCCAGTTGCACGGTTGAGGAAGGCATACTGTTCGTATTCAACCCCAGAGTACCAGGCAATAAACAGCTCGGTGATGTAGGCTACCCCAACAATAGATCCGGTAATCATGATGACAATATTCATCAATTCTATGTGCTGTACCGTAATATAGTCTTCTAAATGCGATACTTTACGCATGATAATTAATAGCGTGTTTACCATGGCAAAACCAGAGAAAATCGCTCCTGCAACAAAGTAAGGAGGGAAAATAGTGGTGTGCCATCCTGGAATAACCGACGTGGCAAAGTCAAAGGATACAATGGTGTGTACAGAAAGTACAAGTGGTGTAGCCAAACCAGCCAATACCAAAGATACTTCCTCAAAACGTTGCCAATCTTTTGCTCTACCTGACCAACCAAAACTCAATAAAGAGTAGATCTTCTTTTGGAACGGACGCACGGCACGATCGCGAATCATGGCGAAGTCAGGCAATAAACCTGTCCACCAAAATACAAGTGATACAGATAAATAGGTCGAAATCGCAAATACATCCCACAGTAATGGAGAGTTAAAGTTTACCCATAAAGATCCAAAACTGTTTGGAATAGGTAGAACCCAATATGCCAACCAAGGACGACCCATGTGAATGATAGGGAACAGTCCAGCTTGGATAACAGAGAAAATGGTCATCGCCTCCGCAGAACGGTTGATGGCCATACGCCATTTTTGACGGAATAAAAGAAGTACTGCAGAGATCAATGTTCCTGCATGCCCAATTCCAACCCACCAAACAAAGTTGGTAATATCCCATGCCCAACCAACAGTCTTATTAAGACCCCAGGTCCCAATTCCGGTTGAAATGGTGTAAATGATACATCCTACTCCCCAAAGGAAAGCGGTTAATGCGATCCCAAAAACAATCCACCATTGGTGGTTGGCTTTTCCCTCTACTGGTGCTGCTACATCAATGGTAACATCATGATAGGATTTATCTCCAGTAATTAAGGGTTTTCGAATCGGTGCTTCGTAATGCGAGGCCATATGCGATTGCTTTATCTAGTTATATTATACGTTTCTCACTTTTGTTTGGTACATCACATTGGGTTTTGTTCCAACGCTTTCCAACAAGTGATACATTCTATCGTTTGCTTTCAACTCAGCAACTTTACTTTCCTTGTCATTAATATCTCCAAAGGTCATTGCACCATTGCTACAGGCAGCAGAACAAGCCGTTTGGAATTCTCCATCAACAATGTCGCGTCCATCTAATTTGGCGTCTAAAATGGTTTTCTGTGTTTTCTGAATACACATGGAACATTTTTCCATGACCCCTCTAGAACGAACAACCACATCTGGATTCAATACCATTCGTCCAAGGTCATTGTTCATGTGGTAATCAAACTCATCATTCTTGTTGTACAAGAACCAGTTGAATCGACGTACTTTATAAGGACAGTTGTTTGCGCAGTAACGGGTTCCAACACAACGGTTATAGGCCATGTGGTTTTGCCCTTGACGACCATGTGAAGATGCCGCTACTGGACATACTGTTTCACAAGGTGCATGGTTACAATGCTGACACATAACGGGCTGGAAAGTAACCTGTGGATTTTCTGAAGCTTCCTCCATACGTCCAAAGGTGGTCAATGAATCACCAATTCCTGAAATGTTTTCTTTGGTGGTTAAATCGCCGTCAAATGTTTCTTCAGAAGAATAGTAGCGGTCAATACGCAACCAGTGCATATCGCGGGAACGTCTAACTTCTGTTTTTCCTACAACGGGCACGTTGTTCTCTGCATGACAGGCAATTACACAAGCACCACATCCTGTACAGGCATTTAAATCTATCGATAGGTTAAAATGATGACCAATTGAGCGGTCAAAATTTTGCCACATGTCTACTTCTGGTGAAGTTACTTCTTGTTCCATGTGGTTTTTTGATACCATGGGTATCGCATTCCAATGAGACTTATCTTTTGTATTGAATACTTCTAGCGTAGTTTCTTTTACAATATCTCCTCTACCCATTAAGGTGTTGTGAAGCTGCGTACAAGCAAATTCGTGGTAGCCATCGGCTAAACTTACCGTCGCTACTTGAACTTCACTTGCATTGTTATAAAATGCAAAGGCATTTACCCCTATTTGCATTTCTTCTTGTACACCCATGCGCTCTCCGTATCCTAAGGCTAAACCTACAGATCCTTTGGCTTGCCCTGGCTGAATAACTACTGGAACAGTTAGGCTTGCATCACCAACAGTTACTTTGGCATAGCTCCCGTTCAACGCACCATTGGCAACATTTACGTTTTTAAGGCCCATTGCATTTGCATCTGCAGCAGAAACAGTCAAATAATTGTCCCAAGTTACACGGGTAATTGGATCTGGGAATTCTTGCAACCAAGGGTTATTGGCTTGTTGCCCGTCACCCATACCTGTTTTGGTGTAAAGTGTTAATTCCATCCCTTCAGCTTTTGCTGCTGCAAGAGCAGTTACCGCTGAAGATAAATCGCTTGATGAATAGTTGGCTTTGATTGTTCTATTGGTGCTAAAGTATCCATCGTGTAAAACAGCATTCCATGAACTACCGCCGAGAATGGAGGCAGACCAATTGTCCTGAATGGCATCGTAATAACTTTGTTCACTTCCTGTCCACTTTAATAAAGCATCTTGGAACTGAAGTGTATCGAATAAAGGACGAATGGTTGGCTGTGCTAAAGCAAAGTGACCTACCTTAAATTCGTAATCTCCCCACGACTCTAAGTAATGTGGAAGAGCAGCAATATATTGTGCGGCAGAAGCTGTTTCGTCTTCTTTCATGCTAAAAGCAACCGATAAATCTAATTTTTTGATTCCCTCAGCAAATGCTTTTCCTTCTGGCAAGGTAAAGGCAGGATTGATTCCAACAGTAATTAATCCACCAAGTGTACCCGCAACGACTGATTCTACAACCGCTTTTACTTCTGTGCCGTTTTCTTGTCGTATCAAACGTGGGCTAGCCACATCCATTACTTCGCTTCCCAATGCATTGTTGATGGCAAGTACTAGCGCTTGAGCGCCTTTGTCTTGAATTCCAGAAACAACCACTGCTTTATTTCCTGCAGCTTTAAGGGCGGCAACAGCAGCCTTTACTTTGGTTTGATGTGCATCACTCAAAGTGGTAGAAACAGCTGTTCCCATTAGGGCACCATAAATGTGTGCTAAAATATTTTTTTGTGCAGATGGAGTTGCGGGTACTCGATGGTCAGCCGCTGCTCCACTCAATGTCATATTGGCTTCAAACTGGAAATGCTTGGACATGGTTGCTTTTCCGTGGTGTTTGTTTGGCACACGTGACTTGGAATAACCTGAGTCATATCCACCACCTTGCCAGTCGCCCAATATATCAGCACCTACAGAAACAATTGCTCCCGCTTTGCTGAAGTCATAATCGGCTAAACCGCGAACGCCATAGGCATCTTCAAAAGCATCTGCTGCATCAGAAGAAGCGACAGTGTCAAAAGAAACATGCTTTACGTTTGGGTATTTTGCCGTAAAGGCTGCAATAATTTTTGTCGTTGTTGGACTTGCAAATGTTTGGGTAAGAAGAACAACATCTTTCCCCGTTGCTGCCAAAGCATTTAATTTGGCACCTACTTGGAGGTGTAAATCTTCCCAGCTAATGTCTGCTCCATTTCCTTTTGGTCCTTGTAAACGTTGGGTGTCGTACATAGATAGAACCGAAGCATGAACACGTGCATTTGCTCCTCCTAGTGTTGGCGCATCTGGATTGTTCTCTACCTTGATGGGACGACCTTCACGTGTTTTGATTAAAATACTTCCAAAATCAAATCCATCGGCGATGGCTGTTGCGTAGTAGTTGGCAACACCTGGACGAATTTGCTCTGGCTGAACAACATAAGGCACAGACTTGATCACTGGACCTTCACAGGCAGCTAAAGAGGCTGCTGCGGTAGAAAATCCAACGTATTTTAAGAAATCACGACGTGATGTACTACTGTCTTCTAGGGACTCTTTATCTTCTAGAAATTCGTTTACTGGAACATATTCGGCAAATTCTTTTTGCTCTAGCTGATCAACCAACGGAGAATTCTCGTTGAGTTGCTCTGCATTTTTCCAATAGGTTTTATTTGCTGCCATAAGACATTCTTCTGTTTAAGCTCTTATTAATAGTGACATTTTCCACACTCTAAACCTCCCATTTGGGCGACCGTGAGTTTTTCTACTCCATATTTCTTGGAGAGTGCATCGTGTATTTTGGTGTAGTACTCGTTGTTCTCAACTTTAACGTTGGTTTCACGGTGACAGTTAATACACCATCCCATGGTTAAAGGAGAATACTGGTACATCACTTCCATTTCTTCAACTGGTCCATGACATGTTTGACACTCGATTTGACCAACTTGCACGTGTTGTGCATGGTTGAAGTAAACAAAGTCTGGTAGGTTATGAATACGCACCCACTTTACTGGCTCTGTTTTTCCTGTGTATTGTTGGTTCTCTTCGTCCCAACCTACTGCAGCATATAATTTCTTGATCTCTTTGGTGTAGAAGTCTTTGGTGTAACCATTTTCTAAATCTTCTTCTCCGTTATATTCAGCAATGTTTTGGTGACAGTTCATACAAACGTTCAAGGAAGGAATTCCAGAATGCTTGGAAACACGTGCTGAAGAGTGACAATATTTACATTCAATTTGGTTTGCACCAGCGTGAATTTTATGTGAATAGTGGATAGGTTGAACGGGCATGTAGCCTTGGTCAACACCCACTTGCATTAAGAAACCGTAGGCAAAATATGCACTGGATAAGAGTAAAAACACCACGGAGATCAAAACCAAGAATTGGTTTTGCGCAAAAGCTTGCCATAATGGACGGCGAGCAGGTTTTTCAACTTTAGGGCTTAACTCAACTCCTTGCGCAGAAGCAATTTTCTGAAGCGTTCTGTTGACCAAAATCAACATCACGACCAAAATCGCGAAAACCAAGGCTAAAGCGCCAAGGATAATATCATTTGAAAAAGAATCTTGAGCTGCTACTGGCGCTGCTGTGGCAGCTGAAGCGACTGGTGCGGGAGGGGTATAATCGGTGTAGGCAAGAATATTATCAATATCTGCATTGGACAATAACGGAAAAGCCGTCATGGCTGTTTTGTTGTATTCTTCCCAAATGGCAACGGCTTGCGCATCGCCAGATTTGATCATTGCAGAACTGTTTTTGATCCAGCTGTACAACCATTCTTTGTCATACTTGGCCGAAACACCCTTTAATGCGGGACCTACTGCCTTTTTGTTGAGCTTGTGACAAGCTGCACAATTGGCATTGAATAGTTTCTTCCCTGCGATTGGGTCGGCGTCCTGCGCATTTACAGTAAAAGACATCGTTATAACTAAAGCTAGAACGATATTCTTTACTCCTGCGACAGCGTCAAGGCTAATCTTCCTCATACTATGATTAAATATTAATGTAGATCATCAATTTGATGCCTAAAATCCGACACAAAAATAAGACATAGCCCCCGTTCTGGAAAAGGTTCTCATTTGCATTTCTCTAATTTGTACTGAGTCTAAATAAGCTGCTAATTTTGTTGAAGAAAATAAAAATAAGCTTGAAAATTCATTACTTTGTAGCATGAAGCAATGCATACGAATATCCGTTATTTACGTTTTCCTAACAGCAGGTTTAGGTTCAACAGTTTTTGCACAAGAAAAAACAAGTTCAATTGAAACATCAGAAGCTGTTGAAATGCTAATTGAACAGAAAAAAAAGGTGAATAAGAAGGTGTTTAACGCCCAGTATTATGCCATTCAATTATATTATGGAAACAACACAGCTGCAGAACGGATTCTTACTGCTTTTAGAGAGGCATATCCTGACTGGGAAGCTGAATTAAGTTTTGAAACACCTAACTACAAGGTGCGTGTTGGTCGCTTTAAAGACCTCAACATTGCCAACCAAAAACTAGAGGAGGTTCGAAAAGAATATCCTTCAGCTTTCTTATTGGAACCCAATAACTTATAAAGTTTTCTTAACTGCTACTTCTTGGAAGAATTCGACTATATCCTCGTTCTTGATATCGTTGTAGTTCTTAATTTGTAATCCACAATCATAGCCTTTAGCCACTTCTTTTACATCGTCTTTGAAACGCTTTAAAGAAGACAAGGTTCCTGTGTAAACCACAATTCCTTCACGAATAATTCGAACACCGCTGTTGCGATAAATTTTCCCGGTAAGAACCATACAACCTGCAATGGTACCCACTTTAGAAATTTTATAGGTTTCGCGAATTTCAGCAGTTCCAGAAATTTCTTCTCTCATTTCTGGAGAAAGCATCCCTTCCATGGCGTCTTTCACTTCATTAATCGCATCATATATAATGGAATACGAACGGATATCAATTTCTTCTTTCTCTGCAATCATTCTTGCATTCCCCATTGGACGTACATTGAACCCAATAACGATTGCATCAGATGCAGAAGCTAACAATACGTCAGATTCTGTAATGGCTCCTACTCCTTTGTGGATGATGTTTACCTGAATTTCTTCGGTAGAAAGTTTTTGTAGTGAATCAGTCAATGCTTCGACAGATCCATCAACATCTCCTTTAAGGATAATGTTAAGCTCTTGGAAGTCACCTAAAGCAATTCGACGACCAATCTCATCTAATGTGATGTGACGTTGTGTACGAACATTTTGCTCACGAAGTAATTGTGTTCGCTTTGCAGCAATTTGCTTGGCTTCACGCTCGTCTTCCAAAACGTTGAAATTATCTCCAGCCTGAGGTGCCCCGTCCAATCCTAAAATAGAAATTGGTGTAGATGGTGGGGCTACTGTTATATCGTTTCCACGTTCATCGAACATGGCTTTGATTTTTCCACTGTGTTTTCCAGCAAGAATATAGTCCCCTATGTTTAATGTACCTGTTTGAACTAAGATGGTTGATACATATCCACGTCCTTTGTCCAAATAAGCTTCAACAACCGTTCCTTTTGACTTACGGTTAGGATTTGCTTTTAACTCAAGAAGTTCTGCCTCGAGTAATACTTTTTCAAGTAGTTCTTGCACACCAGTTCCTTTTAGTGCAGAAATGTCTTGAGATTGTATTTTACCGCCCCAATCTTCAACCATTAAGTTCATGGCTGCGAGGCCTTCTTTAATTTTCTCTGGGTTGGCTGTTTGTCTATCTACTTTATTGATTGCAAAGATTATGGGCACGCCCGCCGCTTGTGCGTGACTAATTGCCTCTTTGGTTTGTGGCATTATGCTATCATCTGCTGCAATAACGATAATGGCGATATCGGTTACTTGAGCACCTCTTGCACGCATGGCGGTAAAAGCCTCGTGACCTGGTGTGTCCAAGAAGGTGATTTTTTGCCCTGTTTTTAGGCTAACCGAATAAGCACCAATATGTTGGGTTATTCCTCCAGACTCTCCGGCAATTACATTCTCTTCACGGATATAATCCAATAGAGATGTTTTACCGTGATCTACGTGTCCCATTACAGTAACAATTGGAGCTCTCGCTTCAAGATTCTCTTCGCTTTCAACTTCTTCGTCTTCGAAATTATCTTCAAGATCACTCTTTACAAATTCTACTTGGAAGCCAAATTCGTCAGCAACTATACTTAGGGTTTCAGCATCGAGTCGTTGATTCATCGTTACCATGATTCCTAAACTCATACAGGCAGAAATAATTTCGGTTCCACCAATTTCCATCAGGGTAGCAATTTCACCAACAGTAATAAACTCAGTAACCTTCAACACCTTGCTTTCCGCTTCTTGCTGTGCTAACTCTTCTTCTGTTTTTTGGCGGTGTTGTACACGCTTGTCGCGACGGTATTTTGCCCCTTTAGATTTATTTGATTTCCCTTGAAGCTTTTCTAAAGTTTCACGGATTTGCTTTTGCACTTCTTCTTCTGTAGGCTCAACCTTTGCCACTTGCTGTGGTCGAGTACGTGATTTTGAGCCAGCATTGCGGCCAGTGTTTCCAGCGCCAGGTTTTGGTTTGACTCCGGTATCTTTACTGATGCGTTTACGCCGCTTTTTACGCGCATCTTCAACACTTTTTTCTTTTTGCTTGAAGGCATTTAAGTCAATGGTTTGTCCCGTTTTCTTGGGACCCGTTAACTTGGTGTATTTTGTTGTCAGCGTCTCTGATTCTTCTGATGAACCTTCAGCAAGAGGCTCTTTTGTTTTCTCAGCGGACGTTTCAGCGGGTTTTTCAGTTGGCACTTTTGCGGTTTCTGCAACAACAGGAACGGCAACAACTTTTTCTTCTGCTTTATCTTCAATAGGCGAATCGACTTTAACTTCGACCTTAGCTTCTTTTTCTTCCACCTTTTTCACCTCAGCTACTGGAGCTGGAGTTTCTTCTTTCGGCGATTCTTTTGGCGCTACTGGAGCTACTTTCTCTGAAACTTCAGCCTTTTCAGCTGGAACAGCTTTTGCTGCTACTGCCTTTTTGGGTTCTAAGTCAATTTTACCAACTGCCTTTGGTTTTTTGATCGCAGCTCGTGCTTTGATAACCGCTTGTTGAGCTTTTTCACGTTCAAGCTTTTCTAGCTCAAGCTTTTCTTGTTGTACGCGAAGGTTCTCCTTTTCTTTTCGCTTTTCTTCACTAATTTCAGCGGAAGCATCTTTTTTGGATTTATCAGTTTGAAATTCATCTGATAAAAGCGTGTATACTTCCTGCGTGATTTTGGTGGTTGGACGGGCTTCAATTTCATGGCCCATATGCGATAGATGCTCAACGGCTCTATCAAGCGAAATGTTTAACTCACGTAAAACTTTGTTTAAGCGCAATGTTGGTTGGTCTGACATAGATTTGTTTATGCGGTATCAAAAATAGAAAAAATAAACTCTTTTACTATTCTTCAAACTCTTCTTTCAATATTTTAACGACTTCTTCAATGGTTTCGTCCTCCAAATCGGTCCGTTTGATTAGTTCTTTCAAATCTAACTCCAACACACTTTTGGCAGTATCTAAACCTACTTTCTTAAATTCTTCTATTATCCAGCCTTCAATCTCATCAGAGAATTCTGCAAGCTCGACATCTTCTTCCATTCCTTCACGGTACACATCAATTTCAAAACCTGTCAATTGACCTGCTAGTCGAATATTATTTCCTCCTCGTCCAATGGCTTTTGAAACCTCTTCAGGATTCAAGAAAACCTGTACACGTTTGTTTTCTTCATCAATTTTCAATGAATTGACTTTTGCAGGAGAAAGCGCTCGGGTAATGTATAGTTGTAGGTTACTGGTGTAATTAATTACATCAATATTTTCATTCCCTAACTCACGAACAATACCATGAATACGAGAACCCTTCATTCCTACACAAGCACCTACTGGATCGATTCTATCATCATAGGAGTCTACCGCTACTTTTGCTTTGTCTCCCGGAATACGAACAGCGTTTTTAATGTTGATTAAACCATCGAATACCTCAGGTATTTCTTGTTCGAAAAGTTTTTCCAAGAACTTAGGTGACGTTCTTGAAAAGATGATTCTAGGCTTGTTTCCACGTAATTCTACCGATTCGATAATTCCTCGAACATTGTCTCCTTTACGGTAAAAATCAGCACCAATTTGACGATCTTTTGGAAGAATAAGCTCATTCCCGTCATCATCCAATAAAATCACCTCACGGCTTCTAATGTGATGCACTTCTGCAGTATACAATTCGCCTTCCAGTTCTTTGAATTGCTTGAAGATATTGGTCGAATCGTGCTCGTGAATTTTAGCGACAAGATTTTGACGTAGAGACAATATAGAGCGACGACCAAGATCGATAAGTTTTACTTCTTCTGAAACGTCTTCACCAACTTCAAAGTCAGGTTCGATTTTATGTGCCTCCAAAAGCTCAATTTCTTGATTGGGATCTTCAACTTCTCCATTGGCAACCACAATTCTGTTTCGCCAAATCTCTAAATCTCCTTTGTCTGGATTAATGATAATGTCAAAATTCTCATCCGATCCAAATTTTCGCTTTAGGGTATTTCGAAAAACTTCTTCCAAGATGACCATCAAGGTTACTCGATCGATTAGTTTCTCATCTTTAAATTCTGAAAATGAATCAATTAATGCTAAATTCTCCATAATTATATACTTAAATAGATACGATTACTTTGGCGTTTTTAAAACTGCCGTATTTAAATTCTTTTGTTTTTGTTACGGTTACTTTTCCTTTTCCGATGGGCTTTGGCTCACGTGCTTTCCACTCAAGGGTAAAAGAATCTTCAGTAACAGTGATCAAAGTGCCTTGCACCAATTTATCTTCACTATCTGTTACCTCAAGTTTCCGATCGACATTCTTTTTAAACTGTCTGGGTAATGTCAATGGTGATCCAACACCACATGAACTTACCTCTAATGAAAAATCATTTTCTTCACGGTCAAGGTTGTGCTCTATTTTGCGACTAACCTCCATGCAGGACTGAAGGGAAACGCCTTCATCTCCATCCAAAAGGATACGGATAGTGTTGTCGCCTCCAATGGTTAAGTCAATCAAAAAGAGGGTTGGATTTTCATCCAACGCTGTTTTCACCAACTGCTCTACTTGCTCTTTAAAACTCATTTAAAAAAAAAGAAGACCTTAAGTCTCCCATACGTTTTGTTCAGAATGTGATGCAAATATAGTTTATTTCGGCGATTTTTTTGGCTGCTCAGTATATTTTTTTCATATTTGGTTCACCTTAAATCTTATCAAAATGAATTTTTCTTTAAAAGCACTCGTGCTACCTATTGCATTTATTGTATCCTGTCTGACCTTTGCGCAAAACACTATTTCTGGGACTGTCCTTGATGAAGAAGGAAATGCTCTCTATGGCGCTTCGGTCGTTTTAAAAGGTACATCTGACGGAATTGTCGCAGATGAAAACGGTAATTTTTCACTGCAAACCAATGCTCAACTTCCAATTGAGGTAGAAATATCTTTTGTAGGTTTTGAAACTTTAACTTATTCCTACAGCTCATTCGACGCACAAACTTTTCGCCTCAACTTTGGGAATCGTTTTGATGAAATCATTGTATCTGCCTCAAGAAAAGCGGAAAAATTACAGGAAGCTCCCGCCGCCGTTTCTGTTCTTTCGGCTGCGCAAGTATCTAAGTCAGGTGGTTCAATTTCCCCAATTCGCGCTCTGATTAACACCCCTGGAGTAGAACTACAACAGCAAACGGGACAACGAATCAAGGTGTCTTTGCGAGGAGCCAGTGGAATTTTCTCTACAAATGTTTTTCCCATGTTGGATTATCGTTCTCTAATTTCTCCTGGATTAGAATTTTTTGATTCACAAAATTCACCTTTGCACACCATTGACCTAGAGCGGGTAGAAGTTGTTCTGGGGCCAGGATCTGCCTTATATGGGCCCGATGTTACCACTGGGGTGATTCATTTTATTTCAAAAGACCCCTTTAAGCACCCCGGAACAACAGTAGAGCTTATTTACGGGAGTAGAGCCAATAAGAAAATAGGCATTAGACATGCCCGTAAAAACGACAATGAAACCATTGGGTATAAATTCAACTTCCGTTACCAAGAAGGAAGAGATTTTACGTTAGACCCAAATGACGCTCAAGACAAAACAATCTTAGATGGGTTTAAAACAGCTATTAAACGCGCCAATATTACTCCCGAAGGAAACACAGATACCCGTTCTTCTGGAACAACTTTATTTACTGTTCCGCAATTACAAAACGAGGATTTCTGGACCAGTGCCACCAGTGCATATTTTTACTTTCGCCCCAAGAATGGCCCAGAGATTGTTACCTCTGGAGGGTGGAATGCAGGAAATGCGATTTATTACAATGATTTAGGCGAAGGTCAATCGCAATCGAACGAATACTGGGGGCAAGCTCGACTTAATTACAAAGGCTGGTTCGCACAGACTTATTTCATTCAAAACGATGGGGGAAGCGATAGTCGACCCAGTTATCTGCACCGAACAGGATTTATTACACCGCTTGAGCGAACCCACCAAGAAGCACAATTGCAGTATAGTTTTGATTTTAATCAATTTTTTGACTCCGAATGGTCGGCCGGTATTGATTACAGAAACACCACCGCCAATACGCAAAACCATGTCTATGGACGCCATGAAAACAATGATGACTACAATATTTTAGGCGGCTATGTTCAAGCGAAGCTGAAGTTTGGATCAAAACTCGATTTATTCCTCGCTGGACGCTATGATGGGTATAATTTTACCGACGAGAAAACTTTTTCTCCACGGGCTGCCTTTGTTTACAAGGCCAGTGATAAACACAATTTTCGCTTATCCTACAATAGAGCAGCTAATCCCATCGCTGCTTCAGATATCTATTTTGATTTGCCCACACAGTCATTTGACGCAGCAGGTTTTGATGTTTGGGTACTGGGTGCACAAAACCCCTACACCTTTGGCTCAGATCCGAGTATTGATTGGCTAATTCCAGGAGTGCCAAATACGCCTCTTTCAGCAGGCTTTCCGCTAGCTGCTGCCTTTGCTGCTGTAAATACAGACGTTGTTGCTGGAATATCTGCTGCGTTAGGAGCAAATCCATCATTAGCTCCCCTATTGCCTTTAATTCAATCTGTGCTAACAAATCCAGCCATTACACCACAAGGGTTTGCAGCTGTGGAGACGGTAGATCTTTCTGGCGATCCTTTTGACGTTAAAGGTGGCCAAGGAAACTTACTTTCTTTTATTGATGCCTACGAAATAGGCTATAAAGGAGTGGTGGGTGATCGTTTCTCTTTCGGTGTAGATGTCTATCATTATCGTCGTAAAGGAGGAGCTACTTTTCAGCAAATTTCTCCTTTAGCCAATATTCAAAACCTAGGATCAAGCCTTGGACAAGGCGTTCGTGCAAATGCTGAACCTGCTCTGACCCAAGGACTTATTGGTATTGGATTAGACGCAGCAACCGCAGCAGCGACTGCCCAAGCCCTAGGACCCGCAATTGAAGGAGCTTACAGCAATGGTGGCGACGGGTTTGTTGCTGCATTAGCCTCAGCAGGCTTGCCTTTTCATGCAATTATTCCTACTGTTGAGAATACAGGTACTGGAAACACCCGTTTAACCCTTGGCTACCTCTCCAACGACCCCAATGTGATAAGCGAAGATTGGGGAGCAGAATTTAACTTCAAATTCTTTTTGGCGGATAAGTTAACCACACGCGGAAACTACACCTGGTTTCGCTTAGATCCAGAAAACCCTGATGGCCGAAGCTTCCCCAACAATAAGGTTCGTTTTGGAATTGACTATGACACCAATAGTAAGTTTTATGGCACCATCAATTATCAATGGGATCAAAGTTTC
>Ga0115563_1000953_pt1 | contig 22625 bp, 18 predicted proteins | sample COGITO_mtgs_1105_2_FD_87198 | JGI IMG/M metagenome (GOLD analysis project Ga0115563, IMG submission 87198) | Pelagic marine microbial communities from North Sea - COGITO_mtgs_110519 | ecosystem: Environmental > Aquatic > Marine > Epipelagic | place: Germany:Helgoland, sampling site Kabeltonne...
CCGTGTGACACGCCTTGCCTCGGCCCTCACCCAGCGTGGCATAAGATCGGGCGATGTGGTGGCCACCATGATCCCAAACCTGCCGGCTCAGGCTGAGGCGCATTTCGGCGTTCCGGCCTGCGGTGCGGTGCTGAACACAATCAACACCCGCCTTGATGTTGGCACGGTAAGTTACATTCTTGACCACGGCAGCGCCAGACTGGTGCTGGCTGACACCCAATTCATCGAACTGGCCGAGGCGGCCATCGCAGCGTTGGATGGCGAAAAGCCGCAGCTGATCGAAGTGGCCGACCCGCAAGCGGGATACCCCGCCACCGGGCGCCACCCCGAATATGAGGACCTGCTGCAAGAAGGCCATGCAGATTTCCGTTGGATGATGCCAAAAGACGAATGGGAAAGCCTGGCTTTGAACTATACCTCCGGCACCACCGGACGCCCTAAGGGCGTGGTTTACCATCATCGCGGGGCGTATTTGATGACCCTGGGCACCGTGATCAGCTGGCGCATGGTGCTGAACCCGGTGTTTCTGGCAATTGTGCCTTTGTTTCACTGCAACGGTTGGAACCACACTTGGATGATGCCGGTCCTTGGCGGCACGGTTGTTTGCTGCCGCGATATCAGCGCCAAGGCGATTTATGACGCCATTGCCGATAAAGGGGTCACACATTTTGGCGGCGCCCCCATTGTGCTTAATCTGATCGTCAACGCGAAAGCAGAAGATCGCCGCACCTTTGACCATCAGGTCGAGGTGTTCACCGCCGGTGCCCCCCCTGCCCCGGCCACACTAGCCAGCATTGAAACCCTCGGCTTTAACGTCACCCAAGTGTACGGCCTGACCGAGACCTATGGACATATCACCGAATGCCTGTGGGACGAGACGTGGGATGCGTTGCCACAAGCGGAAAAAGCCATCATCAAGGCGCACCAAGGGGTGGCAATGCCCATGATGGAAGACGTCACAGTGCTGGATGAAAACATGCAACAAGTGCCGATGGATGGCACCACCCAAGGCGAGATCATGATCCGTGGAAACCCGGTGATGAAAGGGTACTTTAAAAACCCCGAAGCCACTTTGAAAGAGCTGTCAGGCGACTATTTTCACTCGGGCGATCTGGCGGTTCAGCACCCCAACGGCTATATCCAGATTGCCGACAGGGCCAAAGATATCATCATTTCTGGAGGCGAAAACATCAGTTCTGTCGAGGTGGAAGGCGTTTTAATGGCCCATCCGGCGGTATCGCTTTGTGCTGTGGTTGCCAAACCAGATGACAAATGGGGAGAAGTGCCCTGCGCCTTTGTTGAATTGAAAGACGATGTAACCGTCACACATGATGCTTTAATCGCCCATGCCAGAAGCTCGCTCGCAGGGTTCAAAACCCCCAAGACGATCATATTCCAGGAACTGCCCAAGACCGCAACCGGCAAAATTCAAAAATTCGAGCTGCGTACATTTGCAAAAACGCTGTGAGCACCCTGCTTGAGGGGCGGCGTTGTTGCCGTCACCCCAGCGCTCGTGATACAGTGAGTGAGAAAAACCAGAGCCAAGATATCCATTCATGACAGCCCTGACGCAATACAGCAGACTTGAGGCAACAGCCCTTTGGCGACAGACGCCAGAGGCGCAACGACGCGAGGTGATTGTTTCCATTGGCGACGCCACTTTGGTCATAGCAAATATCAATGATCAGGCGCTGACCCATTGGTCGTTGGCAGCAGTGGTGCGCGCCAACCCCACAGTCTCACCAGCAGTTTTTCATCCAGATGGTGACCCCAGCGAAACGCTGGAATTCTCAGATGACGCGACCGAAATGGTTGAGGCCATTGAAAAGTTGCGAGACAATATTGCCAAGAGACGACCGCGCAAAGGTCGGTTGCGGGTTGGCATTTTGCTGCTCTCGGTTGTCACTATCCTGGCACTGGGCGTGTTCTGGCTGCCGAATGCCATATTAACCCACACTTTGAGCATCGTCCCCGAGGCAAAACGGGCGCAAATTGGCGACGCTCTGCTTACGCATATCAAAGCCATGACCGGAACCCCTTGCGATGACCCAGCCGGAGTGACAGCGCTTAATGTTCTATCCAAGCGCCTATTCGGTCAGGCAGGCAATCACCAACTGACCGTAGTGCCGTCCTCTTTAGACGGAACGCTGCATTTGCCTGGCCGGCGTATATTGCTGGGCCGCGCCTTGACCGAAGATCTCGAAGAACCTGAGATTCTGGCCGGGTATATTCTTGCCGAGGCCACTCGCATGGCCCAAGAAGACCCACTCAGTAATTTGTTAAAACATGCCGGTACAATCGAAACTTTCAGATTGCTAACAACCGGCATGGTGGGAAATGCAAGCCTCAAAGCCTTTGCAGAGTTTACCCTCACAGCCCCGCAACGCGAGGTCGACCAAGAGGCTTTATTGGTCAGTTTCGAGGCTGCTAAAGTCCAGGCCTCTCCCTATGCTTACGCTTTGGACACAGCCGGAGATTTGAGCCTTACCCTAATAGAGGCTGATCCATTCAACGGAGCCGGCACCCCAACCGTTCTGTCAGACGCCAATTGGGTTCGGGTGCAAAACATCTGTGGGTACTGAGCCGGCCTACCCACCCAAAGGGTCGTCACCTACGAGTAAAAGCATCTTTAAAGCCCGCTTTCCGCGTCGTTTTCAGTGCTGTCATCAAACCCGGTTTCTTTTCAAACGGGCCAGCTAGGACCACGCAATACATACGACCTCTAATTTTACTTCTTTTGATCACAACCGGTAAACCCAAGGCTTTCAATTTTGCAGCTGTCCGCTCAGCGTTGGCTTTAACTGCAAAAGTTGCAACCTGAACAAATCGTAAAGCTGCCGCTGTTGCCCCAGACACGCATTTTGTCCCACAAGGTTCAATGGCTTGATCCTGCCAAGCTGTGGCATATCCCAAAGGCATATTCTGCGATTTTACCGCTGCCTTGGGGGCAAGCGCAGGTTTTTGTCTGGCTTCAGACTTTCGGGTGATCTCTGGGGTTTGGGCAATCGACAGCTTTTTGGTGGTCCCTGGCTTTTCGGCGATCTCTGAATTTTTGGCGATCTCTGGCTTCCCAGTTGTCGGGAGCGTCACTTGTGGCGCAGCAGCCGTCTGAGACTTAGGGATTACAGCAGTTTTCTTTTTCGAAACTGCAACATCCTGCAAGGTCGGCGCAGGCACTGGCATTGCAGGATCAAGTCCCAGTGCCTCTGCGACTGGGTTGCCAAATGTTGGGGAAAGGCCACAAACTGAAACTCGATTTTTTGCAACCTGAGGTACCCAGTGCAAGGCGTCATCAAACATCACTCGGATGTATAAACATCCGCGGCTATCGATATAAGCGTTGGCACTAAAGTCTTCTGGCGGCAGTTCTGCCGGATTGCTGTCACCGGTTATGGCCACCGCAATATGACACCAAAGACTAAGGTATAATATTACGAAAGTCCGAAAGATTACGCGCACGAACGTCATGGCAACCCCAAAAATATGCCTACAAGGTGCAACAAATCAGCCATCGTGTAAAGCTAACGCACAATTATTTTGTCCCAAACATGCGATCACCGGCATCACCCAGCCCCGGCACGATATAGCCTTTCTCATTCAGGTGCGAATCCAATGCCGCAGTTACAATCGGGACGTCGGGGTGGGCCTCAGCCATCCGCGCCACGCCTTCTGGCGATGCCAGTAAGCATAAAAACCGGATGTTTGTTGCGCCCGACTGCTTGAGCAAATCCACCGCAGCCACAGAGGAATTGCCCGTCGCCAGCATCGGATCAACCGCAATCACCAACCGGTCCTGCATCGATTCTGGCACCTTAAAATAATATTGCACCGGCTGCAGAGTCTTCTCATCACGGTACAGACCGACAAACCCAACGCGCGCTGAGGGCACCAATTCAAGCACACCATCAAGCAAACCGTTGCCAGCCCTGAGAATAGAAATCAACGCAAGCTTCTTGCCATCAAGTACCGGCGCGTCCATCTGCTCCATCGGGGTTTCGATGACCTTGGTGGTCATCGGCAGACCGCGGGTCACTTCATAGGCCAGCAGCTGACTGATTTCACGCAGTAATTGCCGAAAAACCGCCGTCGATGTCTGTTTTTCACGCATCAAGGTCAGTTTATGCTGTACCAAAGGATGCGAAACAATTGTTAGATGTTCACTCATGGGAGCTCCAGTTTTTCAAGCACCCGACCGCGGGTCGCCTCATCACAAAATGCAGCCGCGGCCGCTGTCGCATTCAAATCACGGAAATCGTCTGCCGTCCAGTCATACACTTTGGCAAGGCTTTGGTATTCCTGCCGCATTGTCGTAGAGAAAAACGGGGGATCATCTGTCGATACTGTCACTTTGACACCGGCCTCGCGCAGCGCTCGGATCGGATGTGTTGCCAGTGTCTTTGCCACACCCAAAGCCACATTTGAACCTGGGCAGACCTCAAGTACAATTTCACGGGCGACCAGTTCTGTCACCAATGCCGGATCTTCGATCGCCTGCACACCGTGCCCGATACGCACCACCCTGAGATCCTCTATTGCCTGCCATACCGACGCAGCACCGCCCCATTCGCCCGCGTGGCTGGTCAAATGCAGCCCTGCCTCGTGCGCCATGTCAAAACTATAGGCAAAATCACCTTGCCGGCCTTGCATCTCGTCGCCCCCCATACCAAAGCCGACGATCCAATCGCCTGCTGTCTCTGCCGCGCACCGCGCCGTGGCCTTGGCACGCTCAGGCCCCAAGTGGCGGATACAGGTCGGAATGCCGCGCATGATGATGCCGTGCTGCCTCTCGGCTTGCGCAGCGGCCTCGCGGATGGCGTGCAGATATTCGCGCCAGGCTGAAAGATCTCCCCCACCACAAAATTCCGGCGATAGAAAACTTTCGACATAGACGACGTCGTTGGCCATGCATTCAGCCAAAACCGCCGTGGTCAAGCGTTGAAAATCCTCGGGGCTTTGCAACACCTGGGTCGCCGCTTCATAAACCGCCAGAAATTCGATAAAATTTTCAAAATCATAGCCACCATCAGGGGTGAAGATGCCGCCGATATCGACATTTTTTTCATGCGCCAACTGGCGGATAAACGCCGCGGGTGCAGCCCCTTCCAAATGCAGATGCAATTCCACCTTAGCAAGCTGAGAAACATTCATAAAAAACTCTTTCCAAACCCCTGTGACGCGACCCTGAGATGGGCTGCGATACTCGTCGCAACGTCCTCGAAATGTACCAAACCTATGGCCGCGGCCGGGCAGCCAACCCCTAGTACCGGCACGCGCTCGCGTGTGTGATCCGTCCCGCACCATGTGGGATCATTACCATGATCGGCTGTGATCAGCAAAAGATCATCTCGGCGCAGTCGAGGGAGCAGCAACCCCAGTTGCGTATCAAACCATTCCAAAGCGCGGGCATAGCCAGCAACATCGCGCCGGTGTCCATAAAGACTGTCAAACTCAACAAAGTTTGCAAAGGTCAATGACCCATCATCGGCACTTTCCACCGCCTGAAACAAATGCTGCATCAATGCCTGATCTGTACCCGTGTGCAGCGTATCAATCCCGCTCATCGAAAAAATATCTCCAATTTTTCCAATCGCGTGGACGCGGTCGCCCGCCGCCTGCACCCAGTCCATCAGGGTCGGTGCGGGTGGTACAATTGCATAATCACGCCGGTTGCCAGTGCGCTGGAAACCCGTCTCGATAGAGCCGGTGAAAGGGCGGGCAATCACCCTCCCAACATGCATCTGATGCAGGCGTGGCGCCAGCGCAGCGCAAAGCGCATGCAGGCGCGCCAGACCAAACCATTCTTCATGGGCCGCAATCTGAAACACACTGTCGGCCGAGGTATAACAAATCGGCCAACCCGTGCACAGATGCGCGGCCGCATGCTTGGAAATCATCTGCATGCCTGACCCGTGGCAATTGCCGAGTATTCCCGCGCAGCCTGCCTTCTCGCAGACATGCGCCACGAGACCGGCATCAAAAGCAGGGGTATTATCGGGAAAATAATGCCAAGCCCACGGGACCCTAAGGCCTGCCAGTTCCCAATGCCCGGTCGGGGTGTCTTTGCCTACCGAATGCTCTGTTGCCGCACCCCAAAGCCCACTTGGCATCGCGGCCAACCCAGGCGTGGCCTCACCTGAGGCCAAGCGCACGGCGGCGCCCAACCCCAAACCATCCAATGTCGGCAGTGCTAGTCGCCCATTGCGTCCAGTATCGGCCAGCCCCCCAGCGCAGGCCTGCGCGATATGGGCCAGCGTATTGGCGCCACTGTCGGGATAAGAACCATTGAAATACTGATCCGCGTCGGGAGCTCCGCCGCAACCCACAGAATCCATCACCAGCAAAAACGCCCGGCTCACCGCACAATCCTGTCACAAATCAACGGCGCAGGTTCCGGCGCATCCAGGCTCAGGCGTATCGCGGCACGCAACCGGTCTGCCACCAATTCGGCTTGGTCCAAACACACGGCATGAACCCGCGCCAAAACATCCCCCCGCGCGAGCCATGTCCCCAATGGTGCGACGTCACTCAGACCCGTTGCAGGATTGATCACATCAGTTTCAACCTGCCGACCACCCTCCAAAGCAACGACCGCCAAGCCCAAGGCCTCACCGTCAATCACACTGACATACCCAGCGCCTGGGGCGGTTACTTCCACCACCACATCGGCTTTCGGCAGATACCGCGCGGCCTGCTCAACAAACCTCGTTGGTCCCCCTTGGGCTGCGACCATGCGGCCAAACCGATCTGCAGCTGCGCCACTGGTGATGGCCGCTGCAATCCGCTCGGCGCCCTCGCTGGTCGAGCCAACCATGCCGGCGCCAGCCAGAACCTCACCGCCCAGGGCCGCCGACAACTCAAAAATTAAGCCACGCACCCTGCCAGTCAGCACAGCTACGACATCGGCAACTTCCAATGCGTTGCCCACCGACGGAACCAAAGGCTGGTCCATTTTGCTGATCAGCGCACGGGTCGGGCAGCCTGCCATGACCGCCGTCTCGACCAAAGCTGTTGCCAGCGCCTGCGCCTCAGTGCGTTGTTTCATAAATGCGCCACTGCCCAGCTTTACATCCAGCACCAAACCGTCAAGGCCTGCTGCCAGTTTTTTGCTGAGGATGGAGGCCGTGATCAAGTCGATACTATCAATGGTCGCGCTGACATCGCGCACCGCATAGAGCCGCCGGTCCGCCGGAGCAATTTCGGCGTTAGCGCTAAAAATTACGCATCCCACTTGCGCCAGCACCGAGGCTGCTTGGGATTGCGACAGCGCGACCGAAAGTCCTGGAATAGCCTGCATTTTATCCAGCGTCCCACCGGTATGCCCAAGGCCACGACCAGAAATCATTGGCACAAATGCCCCGCAAGCCGCCAAGGCTGGTGCCAGCACCAGCGAGACGCAATCACCCACCCCACCGGTAGAGTGTTTATCAAGGACCGGTCCCGCCACATCCCATTTCATCCGCGTGCCGCTATCGCACATCGCTTGGGTCAGTGCCGCACGACCCGCATCACCCAGCCCTTTGAGACAGACCGCCATAGCAAACGACCCGGCTTGGGCATCGCTGACCGCACCGCTCGCAAGTCCGTTTGCGAACCACTGCAACTCTCCATCTTCCAGCGGCTGCTGATGGCGAATCTTTGCAATAATTACACGCGCATCCATCAGCGCTATAAATCCATGTGGTGTGGCTTAAAGGCCCCCGGCAGCAATTCTGCCACCGTGGTGATCTGCTGTGCGCCAGCAGTCGTGGCCAACGTCACCACAACATCGCCACCACAGAATTCGGCCAGCTTTTGCCGGCAGCCGCCACAGGGCGGCACCGGGTCGGGGCAATCAGCAATCACGCAGACTTCAGAAATTATGGTTTCACCCGCCGCCACCATGGCTGCGATAGCCCCTGCTTCGGCGCAGGTACCTTCGGGATAGGCGGCATTTTCCACATTCACACCAGTATAGACCACGCCTGACTGGGCGCGCAACGCCGCGCCAACCTTAAAGCCCGAATAGGGCGCATAAGCATTTTTTCGCACCGCCTGCGCGGACTGAAGTAGCGACATTTCCGCCTCTCTTTGGTTCACTTTTGTCTCGTTATGACCTGTGCATACAGCGTCTTCAAGGCCGATTAGCTGAGGTCAGCCATCCCAAATATCACTGCGATAGAATCGTTTCGAACACCCCCGGCAAGGAAACCTCTAGCAATTCCAGATCATCGTCCACCGCGCGGTACCGCGTGGCCATCCCCGGCGGAATAACGAAAGCATCACCCGGCGCCAACTCGACGGGATCACGATCCGAGCCTTCCAAGACCATGCGGCCCTCCATCACAAAGGTAAACAGAATATCGCACCTGTGATGGGTCCATTCAGTCACTCCAGAATTGGGCCGCACGACATGCACGCCAGCGACATTTGCGGTATGGTCGGCGATCTCAGTGTCGCGACTGACAAATCCCGGCAAGCGGAACGAAGACCACTGCGCCGCATCCGCTTTATGATGTACAAAGCTCTGGCCTTGGAATTTGCGCACCGGATCAGCGGGCCCGTTCGGCAGGGTCATATCATGGTCAATCGTAGTTACATGCTCGGCGGGCACCCCGATTTCAATCACCTCGATATTATCGCTGGCATAGATGACTTTGTGGCGGATTTCAGGCGGTTGGATCACGCAATTACCCGCCTTGAGGCGAAACGGTTCGCCCTGATCCTCATAGACAAGGTCGACCCAACCCCGATAGCAAAAGATCAATTGAAACCCCACCGTATGATAATGCACCATATCCGGCACCGGCCCACCGTCGGGAATTCGAATATGACTGGCAATAATCGATCCTCCCAACCGGTCCGGGATCAGGTCGCGGTAATGCATGCCAGCGCGCCCAATCACCCATGGGGCTTGATCTGACAGCCGTCGCACCACGAAGCTGTGTTGGGTTTCCGGCATTACCATCGGTGTATGCGCCGTGCGAATCTCGACTTTGGTGCCGTTTGGGGCCACCAGATCGACATTTCCCCCAGCAAAGCTGCTTGGGTCATCACATAGAATACGCAGCGTGACCGGCGCCTCAGACGCCCCGGTTTCAATCCGCAGCCGTACGCCATGCCCAGAGAACACCGCCACCTGCGGATCATCGGCCGGATAAATCATATCCATGCGTAGATTTAACGTTCTTGTGAAAAATGGAATATCCGCGCGCAAGTCTGACGTAGGAATTCTGATTTCAGCATGTGTCGTTGTCATAATACCCCTCCCTTTCCACACTTTGCGACCTGATTGGCCTAACTTCAAGCACCGTTGCATCACGACAGAATAAAACCTACACTTTCCCCGAAGTTAAAAATAGTTTAGTATTAAACTAAAATTCGAAATGGGGCGTCCAATGTCTGAAAATCCACCTGAATCGCTGCGTAAAGCCGCCCTAGACTACCACCAATTTCCCAAACCCGGAAAATTAGAAATCAGAGCCACCAAATCGCTAGCAACGGGGCGTGATCTGGCGCGCGCCTATTCACCGGGAGTTGCCGAGGCCTGCTTGGAGATCAAAGCCGACCCAAAAGCCGCTCAACTCTATACCGCCAGAGGCAATCTGGTTGCTGTGGTGACTAACGGGTCTGCCGTTCTTGGGTTAGGCAATATCGGGGCACTGGCCGCAAAGCCAGTGATGGAGGGCAAGGCGGTTCTGTTCAAAAAATTTGCCAATATCGATTGCTTTGATATCGAACTGGATGAAACAGACCCCGAAAAACTGGCCGATATCGTTTGCGCACTGCAACCAACATTTGGTGCGATCAATCTTGAAGATATAAAAGCCCCCGATTGTTTTATTGTTGAAAAAATTTGCCGCGAACGGATGAACATCCCGGTATTCCACGACGATCAGCACGGGACTGCCATCGTGGTTGGGGCGGCGGCGACCAACGCACTGAAGGTGGCGAAAAAGTCATTCTCGGAGGTTAAGATTGTCTCAACCGGGGGCGGCGCCGCAGGAATTGCGTGTTTAAACATGTTGCTTAAACTGGGGGTAAAGCGGGAAAATATCTGGCTCTGCGACGTGCATGGTTTGGTCTATGAGGGACGTGGCGAGGATATGAATCCACAAAAAGCGGCCTTCGCCCAAAACAGTGACAAGCGCAACCTCGGTCAAGTCATAGATGGTGCCGATGTGTTTCTGGGGCTGTCCGGACCAAACGTGTTGACCCCCGAAATGGTGGCAAAGATGACACCACAGCCAATCATATTTGCACTGGCAAACCCGACGCCCGAAATTCAGCCCGATGCCGCGCGTGCGGTCGCCCCGGATGCAATTATCGCAACCGGGCGCAGCGATGTTCCCAATCAGGTTAACAATGTGCTGTGCTTTCCGTTCATTTTTCGTGGCGCGCTCGATGTCGGTGCAACGCAGATCAACGATGCCATGCAGATTGCCTGCGTCGATGCGATCGCAGAATTGGCCTGTGCCAGCACCAGTGCAGAGGCTGCTGCCGCTTATCAGGGCGAACAGATGACATTCGGACCCGATTACCTGATCCCTAAACCCTTTGATCCGCGCCTGTCCGGTGTCATTGCCAGCGCCGTTGCCCGCGCTGCTATGGAAACCGGGGTCGCGACACGCGTGCTGGATGATATCGAGGCGTACAAGGCCGAACTTGACGCCTCGGTCTTCAAATCGGCACTTTTAATGCGCCCTGTGTTCGAATCAGCGCGTCTGGCCCCGCGCAAAATCGTCTTTGCTGAAGGCGAAGACGAACGGGTTCTGCGCGCGGCCCAAGCGGTTTTGGAAGAAACCACCGAACACCCCATCCTTATTGGTCGACCAGAGGTCATTTTACATAGGTGCGAACGGATCGGGCTTGATATCAGACCAGACCGGGACTTTAGTATCGTCAATCCGCAGGATGACCCCCGTTACCGGGATTACTGGGGCACCTATCACCAGCTTATGGCGCGCGATGGTGTGACACCAGATCTTGCGAAAGCGATCATGCGTACCAATAACACCGCAATTGCCGCAGTGATGGTACACCGGCAAGAAGCTGACAGCTTAATCTGTGGTACATTCGGCCAATACAGATGGCACCTGAACTATATCAATCAAGTTCTGGGACAGAAAAACCAACAGCCCCACGGCGCCCTGTCGTTGGTTATTCTGGAAGATGGGCCTCTGTTCATCGGCGATACGCACATTCGATCCGACCCGTCGCCTGCGCAAATCGCCGAGACCGTCATTGGCGCGGCCCGCCATGTCCGGCGTTTTGGATTGATCCCCAACATCGCGATGTGCGCCCATTCGCAATTTGGCAATCTTCAAAGCGATACCGGCGATCGCCTGCGTTCTGCCATTGCCCTGTTGGACGCCATGCAACTGGATTTCACCTATGAAGGTGAAATGAATATTGATTCAGCTCTGGATCCTGAACTGCGTGCCCGCATTTTCCCCGGCAACAAAATGCAAGGTGCCGCGAATGTGCTGATCTTTGCCAATGCCGATGCCGCATCAGGCGTGCGCAATATTTTAAAATCCAAAGCCGACGGCCTAGAGGTCGGACCGATTTTGATGGGGCTCGGTAACAAAGCCCATATCGTGACGCCCTCGATCACGGCGCGCGGATTATTAAATATGGCAGCCATTGCCGGAACCCCTGTCACTCACTATGGATAGCGCGCTGTGTATGGCCACCGTCTGACCATAGCTACCGGCACCTCTGGCGCCAGTTGTCATGGCATTGAATAAGCGGTAGCGGTGTTGCAACCCTGCCGCAGGCACACGCAACCAACGTCAGACGCCGCGGCCCCGCAAGCCACGCGTCTAAAATCTCCTTGCGCATAGAGGTAAACAGCGTCACCCTACCGCGCATTGAAATTTTGCGAAAAGAAAGAGACGTCCATGGGCTATTCGGAAATTTACAACAGTTGGCAACAAGACCCCGAAGCGTTTTGGATGCATGCGGCGACCGCCATAGACTGGTACAAAAAGCCAACCAAAGCCCTGAATGATACCAATGCGCCGTTGTATGAATGGTATACCGATGGGATGGTTAACACCTGCTACAATGCGGTCGACCGTCATGTTGAGGCCGGCAATGGCGCACGGACGGCGATCATCTATGACAGCCCGATCACCGGCGTCAAAGCCACTACGACATATGCCGAGTTGAAAGCGCAAACTGCAAACCTCGCCGGGGCACTGCTGGCCCGGGGCATCACCAAGGGTGACCGGGTTGTGATCTATATGCCCATGGTGCCGGAAGCCTTGGTTGCGATGCTGGCCTGTGCCCGTATCGGGGCCATCCATTCAGTGGTGTTTGGCGGGTTTGCAGCCCATGAACTGGCGGTACGGCTTGATGACGCCCGGCCCAAGGCCATTCTTGCAGGCTCCTGCGGGATAGAGCCGACCCGCATTATTGCCTATAAACCGTTGATCGACACCGCTATTGAGTTGGCAGCCCACAAGCCTGAAACCGTAATCATCCTACAACGCGAGCAGCACCCGGCCGAATTGATCGCGGGCCGTGATTTTGACTGGCATGCTATCCAAGACGGCGTCACCCCGGCGGAATGTCTGCCCGTCGAAGGCAATCATCCTGCGTATATTTTATATACCTCAGGGACCACCGGTGCACCAAAGGGCGTGATCCGTCCCACCGCTGGCCATCTGGTATCACTGCAATGGACAATGAAAAATATCTATAATGTCGATCCCGGCGATGTGTTCTGGGCCGCGTCGGATGTTGGCTGGGTGGTTGGGCATTCGTATATCTGCTATGCGCCATTGATCCATGGCAACACCACGATTGTATTTGAAGGCAAGCCTGTCGGCACGCCGGATGCTGGCACTTTCTGGCGGGTAATTTCCGAATATAACGTACGCAGCTTTTTCACTGCCCCAACAGCGTTTCGCGCCATCAAACGCGAAGATCCCAAGGGGGAGTTTCGGGCCAAATATGATCTATCATGCCTGAACGCGCTGTATCTAGCCGGAGAGCGTGCCGACCCCGATACCATCCACTGGGCGCAAAATCTGTTGGGCGTACCGGTGATTGACCATTGGTGGCAGACCGAAACCGGCTGGACCATTGCCGGCAACCCGGTCGGGATCGAGGCGCTGCCGATTAAAATTGGCTCGCCCTCGGTGCCGATGCCGGGCTATGACGTACAGGTTCTCGACGAGGGCGGCAATCCGCTGCCCGCCGGCGATTTGGGCGCTATTGCGATCAAACTGCCCCTGCCCCCGGGCACGTTGCCAAACTTGTGGAACGCCGAAGCGCGGTACCGCAAATCCTATCTGACCACCTTTCCCGGCTATTATGAGACCGGTGACGCAGGCATGATCGACGAGGATGGCTATATATATATTATGTCGCGCACCGATGACGTGATCAATGTTGCCGGCCACCGCCTATCAACCGGCGCGATGGAGGAAGTGCTGGCCAACCACCCCGATGTGGCAGAATGCGCCGTGATTGGTGTTACAGACGAGTTGAAAGGCCAGTTGCCGCTCGGATTTGTCTGCCTGACCAAAGGTGTGAATCGCCCACATATAGAGATTACCGGAGAATGCATCAAAATGATGCGCGACACTATCGGCCCGGTGGCTGCGTTTAAACTGGCACTCGTGGTCGACCGATTACCCAAAACCCGATCAGGCAAAATTCTGCGTGCCACAATGGTTAAAATCGCTGACAGTGAGGCGTTTAAAATGCCTGCAACCATTGATGATCCGGCAATTCTGGACGAGATCAAGCAGGCTTTACAATCGCTGGGCTATGCAAACTAGCGCCACAGGTCCATGCATATCTGGCGCGCCCAGCCTGTGCCTGACCGTCGCGATTGAGGTCGCAAGTGGCATCTCAATGATGAGCACTCGAGACCGTTTTCTGTGACATGTTTTAAGGCCCCGAGACAAGCGATACACATCATCGACGCAGGCGCCAAAGCGGCCGCCTAAGTCCTGACAAGCCGACTGATACCCCAGAGGTCCAACGCTGATGCGCGCCACATTACAGCCGGTTTCCAAGTCAATCGGCGTTAGTGGCGCGTCCAGTATTATATTTACCGGCATTTCTAAGGCCGCGCATAAGCGCCCAATCAGACGTTGATCCGTCAAACCCGGGACAAAAACCATCAGCGCCGGCGTTTTAATAAGCCCGCGCGCGGGCAATTGCCTGCTCGATAAGGCCCGCATGTTGACCGGTGTCGACTTGCTGCAAAAACAGGTCTGTCCTTGCGTTGATAAACGTCGGAATTGATGCCCGGAGACAAGCTGCGCGTACCGCAGCAATCCGCAGCACCTGTGCTGCAATACTGTAAAGCCCAGCGCCACCAAGCACGTAATCCTCAAAGTTTAGCCCGGCAATACCCGTCGCCAACAAAGCTGCAGTAGAGTGCTCAATATCCAGCAGGGACACCGCATAACCGCCTTCAAAATCAGCCGTTACCGGCACGGTGACACAAGCGGCAATGCGCTGCGTTATCGCCAGCATAAAGTCGCGCGGCATTAGCTGCCCGTCTCCAAATCCGTGGGCGGCTGCAACTGCCCAACTGCTGGTCACAAGGGCTTTTGCACCCGCCTTTTTCCCAGTCGAGACCACTGCCGAAGTGCTGCCTGCATCCCAAATATCATACAACAGAAGCGGCTGAGTTTTCCTGTGCATTTGGGCAAATAAAATGGAATTTTCAGATTGATTCATGGTCTGGTCTCCGCTGTTCCAACCAATAGTTTCGGTCAAAGGTATTTTCGTTCCATTTCCAGCAAACGTTGCTTGCGCCACAGCCCGCCACCATAGCCAGTAAGTGCCCCATCCGACCCAATCACCCGGTGACAAGGGACCACCAGCGCCAACTGGTTTGCGCCGTTGGCCCGCGCCACTGCACGCGCCGCACCCGGTTGCCCCATCGCCGCGGCAATCGCACCATAGCTTCGGGTCTGCCCGGCCGGAACTCTGCGCAAATCCGCCCAAACAGCACGTTCGAAACTGCTGCCATGCTCTGCCAAAGCCACCTCAAACTGCGCCCGTTTGCCATCGAAATACTCGACAAGTTCCGCTTCAACCTGCGCCATAGGCTCAGAGTGTCCAATGCCCAACTCAGCCCCAGTGCGAGATCGCAGCCGTGCCAATTCACCGCGCAGAGCCCGACGGTCAATAAACTCAAGCAAATGCAATACCTTTGCATCCGCCACCTCAAGCATCGGACCAAGCAGGGTGTCTATGCAACCGGCTTTAAGTACGGCATCCCGCCTCAACGATCCCGGCGCCTGCCCCATCAACTGGGCAAACGCCAGCCGGAAGGCCGAGGGCGAGGGCGAGGGCGAGGGCGAGGGCGAGGGCGAGGGCGAGGGCGAGGGCGATGAGAAACCTGCGGTCAATTGCGCGTCAATCACCTTATCGCCAGTGCTCAGCGCGCGCAGCCCCATGTGCACCCGCCGTTGGCGCGCAAGCTGCAAGAACGTTGCCCCAAAATGGCGTTTAAAACCGCGCCGCACAGTAGACGGATCAAGCCCCATTTGATCAAGGTCTGCTTCGGTCCAGCGGCGCATCGGTTGGGTATCAAGTTGTGCAAGCAAGCGTGTAATTGTGGGGTCTGTCTGATCTAGGCGCCCCAATAGTCGACAGCGCATACAGGCCCGAATCCCTGCAGTAAGACAGTCGGACACACAACCATAAAACTGGCAATTCTCGGACTTTGGTTTGCGGGCACCGCGTGTAAGGCGACAAAAAATTCCTGTCGAGGTTACTCCGACATAGGCCCGTCCCTCATAATCATGGCTGCGCTGCAATAATGCGGCATAAAGTGTCGGGTGATAGGGTAATGAAAATAACACAGCGACGAACTTACGCGATTTGCTGACGCGTTGGCGTCGAAAATCGGGCGGTGATATACGTTTTTTCACCCAGTCCCGACAAACGCTTTTAAGCGAACCCGAGTGCAGGGACAATTATTGTTGAAAATTTATCTTTGCAAGCGACGCGCAGGCCGCTAGCGTTCTAAAAAAGAGAGGCCCGAATGACAGACACTCCACTTTGGCAATATAGCGCCTGTGAGATCGTCACTGCCATCCAAAATGGCGAAATCAGCGCCGAAGCTGCAGCATCGGCCGCGGTTAACCGCATGCGTGAGGTCAATCCAGACCTGAACGCCGTGGTAGAAGATCTTGGGGAACAAGCGGTTGAACACGCCACAGCATTAGACCAGCAGCGCGCCGCAGGCCAACCATGCGGGCCACTGCACGGCGTTGCCGTCACGATTAAGATCAACGTTGATCAAGCCGGACATGCCACCTCGAACGGGGTGTTGGCACTAAAAGACAATATTGCCCATCAAGACGCGCCAGTGGTGCGCAACCTCACCAAAGCCGGTGCCGTGATAATCGGACGCACCAATACACCGGAATTTTCGTTTCGCGCCGATACCGACAACCCGCTGCACGGACGGACCCACAATCCTTGGGGTCGACATGTATCCCCTGGCGGATCCTCGGGTGGGGCCGCATCGGCAGTGATGTCAGGCTGCGGTGTATTGGCCCATGGCAATGACATAGGCGGCTCACTCCGCTTTCCCGCCGCAGCCACAGGCGCCGTGACGGTCAAACCGAGCCTCGGACGGGTACCAGCCTATAATCCCAGCCAGAAAGCCGAGCGTGGCATGCTGGCGCAGGCGATGTCGGTACAGGGCCTAATCACCCGCTCTGCGGCCGATCTGCAGTTGTCTATGCCCGCTCTCATCGCACCCGATATTCACGATCCCTTTCACGTACCACTGCCTTATCGGGGGTCTGCGATCAACGGGCCGGTTCGCGTGGCGGTTAGCAAAGCCAGTTTTGGGTTCGAACTCCACCCTGAGATATCTAAGGCAATTGATCTGGCCGCAGATGCCCTCAGCGATGCGGGATATGAGATCGAGGAAATGACCCCGCCACTGGCACAGGAAACCGCCGAATGCGGGTACCGCGCTTTGATGGGCGAAGTGTCAGAACTGCTTGGTCCTGACATACGCACCCATGGGTCCGAGACAATCAATGCAATATTTGACGAATATTTTCGTCAATTCCCCCCCTATCAGGGCCGTTCCCTGCTCGACGCGATGGCCAAGCGCAGCTTTTACGCCCGGGAATGGGGACTGTTTTTAAACGAATATCCCTTGGTGCTATGTCCGTTCATGCTGCAGCCGTTCTTTACTCCCAATCGCGACACCGAAGGCCCTGAAGGCGTCAGGGAGGCACTGGGCTCAGCGTTGTGGTCTTTTTCGATGAATTTCACCGGCCTACCCGCAGGATGCCTGCCAACGCATCTCGCCGCGCTGCCACAGGGGTCGCAGCCGATCAACGTGCAGCTTATCGGGCGGCGCTGGCGCGAAGATTTAATCGTTGACGCGATGGTCGCCATTGAGGGCCGTTTGGGACGTCTGTGTGAACATCTGTGGGCGCAGTCCGCTTAATTCCATAAAGCCTGAGTGTAAAATTAGCCTGCATATAGCCCAAACACTAGACGAATTGCTCGCGTAGCAGACGCTCTTCCAAACCATGACCGGGATCAAACAGGATTTTATGGCTGACCTGCGTATCCGAGGTGATTTGCACCGACACCACATTTTCAACTGCCAGAGAATCGGCATAAGCCGTCACCGGGCGGCGTTCGGGTTCCAACACATCAAATCCAACCCTTGCGCACTTTGGCAACAACGCACCGCGCCAGCGACGGGGCCGATAGGCTGCCATCGCGGTAAGCGCCAAGACATCAGACCCGATTGGTAAGATTGGACCGTGCGCAGAGTAGTTATACGCCGTTGACCCCGCCGGAGTGGCCAACAGCGCGCCATCACACACCAACTCGTCAAGCCTTGCCCGCCCATCGACGGAAATACGCAATTTAGCAGCTTGCGGGCCCGCACGAAGCAGCGACACTTCGTTGATTGCCAGAGACAGATGCCGCTTTCCGGTCACATCGGTCGCCTGCATGGACAAGGGATTAATCACAGTTTTTTCAGCTAACGCCAAACGCTGTGGCAGCGTCTCGACTGAAAATTCATTCATCAAAAACCCGATTGTTCCTCGGTTCATACCATAGACGGCAAGCCCCAGCGCCTGTGTGCGCTGCAAGGTTTGCAACATGAACCCGTCCCCCCCAAGGGCAACTATCACGTCTGCGAACGCCTCCTCACAATCACCATGAAGCCCGGCAAGCTCAGCCCGAGCATGTTGCGCAGCCTCGGCCTCGCTCGCGGCAAAGGCAATTTTCAAATCCATGTGCCAGCGTTTCCTCCTTGCAGATCTCGGTAAGATAACTCAAGCACAGCCGCTGCAAAATTACCAGTGGTGCCGCGCCTATTCGGCGCAGGGTCGCATTCAGATGTTTTCACAGCCCTGTCTTTCCTTTACCCACAAGACAACTACATAGCACATACGCGCCTTCAAACCCGTAAAAGCAGGAGCATTCAGCCATGACCACCGCCTCTCACGCACCCGGATTTTTCACGCAGTCGCTGCAGGACAGTGACCCCGACGTGTTCGCGTCTATCACCGACGAGCTGGGCCGCCAACGTGAAGAAATCGAGCTGATCGCCTCTGAAAACATTGCCTCAGTTGCCGTCATGGAGGCCCAAGGCTGTGTGATGACCAATAAATACGCCGAAGGCTATGTCGGCCGACGCTATTATGGTGGATGCCAATTCGTCGATGTAGCCGAAACACTGGCGATTGAGCGCGCCTGTCAGCTGTTTGAATGCGGATTTGCCAATGTACAGCCCAACTCGGGCAGTCAGGCCAATCAGGGCGTGTTTACTGCGCTGCTACAGCCGGGCGACACCATTCTCGGAATGAGCCTTGATGCCGGTGGGCACCTGTCTCATGGTGCAGCCCCGAACCAGTCGGGAAAATGGTTCAACGCAGTCCAGTACGGTGTGCGCCGCGAAGACAATATGATTGACTATGACGAAGTCGCAGCACTGACAAAAGAACACCAGCCAAAGTTATTGATTGCCGGAGGCTCTGCCGTGCCACGTCAAATTGATTTCGCAAAAATGCGGGAAATAGCCGACAGTGTGGGCGCCTATCTGCATGTTGATATGGCACATTTCGCCGGTCTAGTTGCGGCCGGTGCCCACCCAAGCCCCTTTCCCCATGCCCATGTTGCCACCACAACCACCCATAAAACACTGCGTGGCCCGCGTGGCGGGATGATCGTGACCAATGATGCCGCACTGGCAAAAAAGTTCAACAGTGCGATTTTTCCCGGCATTCAAGGCGGGCCGCTGATGCATGTGATTGCCGCCAAAGCCATCGCCTTCGGTGAGGCCCAGCGCCCAGAGTTCAAAACCTACATCAACGATGTGATCACAAACGCCCAAGCCCTGAGCGATCAATTGATCAAAGGCGGGCTCGACACGGTAACCCATGGTACCGATACGCATGTTGTGCTTGTCGACCTGCGACCCAAAGGTGTAAAGGGCAACGCCACCGAAAAGGCGCTGCAGCGCGCGCACATCACCTGCAACAAAAACAGCGTGCCGTTTGACCCCGAAAAGCCAATGGTCACCAGCGGCATTCGCCTAGGATCCCCTGCGGGCACCACACGGGGCTTCGGCGAACAGGAATTTCGCCAAATTGCCGACTGGATTATCGAGGTTGTTGATGGGCTGGCAGCAAATGGCGAAGAGGGAAATGCGGCAGTTGAAAGCAAGGTGAAGGCAGACGTAAAAGCCATGTGCGCGCGCTTTCCAATCTATCCAAACCTCTGACAGATCGCTGTCCCAAGGGATTTAAAACTGCCATGTTGCATAGGGTTATCCACGGCCAGGCAAATAACCCGCCGCTCTTGATCGTGCATGGTTTGTTTGGCTCCGGGCGCAACTGGGGCGTTATCGCAAAGCGTCTGTCTGACATGCGGCAGGTCTTTGCGGTCGACCTGCGCAACCACGGGCAAAGCCCATGGAGTGATCACCACCGGTACATCGATATGGCCGAGGATCTGGCCGAAGTGATCACCGCCCACGGCGCGCCTATGGATGTGCTCGGTCACTCGATGGGTGGCAAAGCGGCGATGACACTTGCGCTGACCCACCCAGCGTTGGTGCGCCGCTTGATCGTCGCAGATATCGCCCCTGTCGCCTACGAACATGACCAGACCCAACACATAAAAACAATGCGCGCCGTGGATCTGACACAAATCAAAAAACGTGCTGACGCCACCGCGCAATTGGCCCGAGATATCGACGACCCGATATTGCAAAGCTTTTTCACCCAGTCGCTGGATATTGCCAACGGCAGGTGGCGCCTTAACCTTGATGCGCTCGAGCGTGATATGCCGGAAATTTTAGAATTTCCAGAATTTGATACAACATTTTCGAACCTGACATTGTTTCTATCGGGTGCAAACTCAAACTATGTTGCCCAGACACACCGGCCAATCATTAAGCGTTTATTTCACAACTCCAAATTCGCCAAAATTCCAAACACTGGCCACTGGCTGCACGCAGAAGCGCCCCGCCAGTTTGAAGCGTCTGTCCGGGCATTTCTGACCATGACATTCGCCTGAGAGCCACGAGAGATCGTCGCCGAATTTATCCGCGAGAGATAGACATGTTCCACCTTGAGCGCGTGAACTCCAAGCCAGCCCTCGTTCGAATTCGCGGCAAATAGGACCGCGCGATCTTCGAGCCTTGACCAATCCCGAAAACCAAATCATATCCCTTGTATGACACAGCTTTCAAAAATCCGAAATTTCTCGATCGTCGCCCATATCGACCACGGAAAATCCACCCTGGCCGACCGGTTGATCCAATCCACCGGCACCGTAAAAGACCGGGATATGAAAGAGCAGTTGCTGGATGCGATGGACATCGAGCGAGAGCGCGGTATCACTATTAAAGCCAACACGGTGCGGATCGATTACACCGCCGAGGATGGTGAAGACTATGTGCTCAATCTTATCGACACCCCGGGCCATGTGGATTTTGCCTATGAGGTCTCACGCTCAATGCGCGCGGTCGAAGGCTCGCTTTTGGTGGTTGACAGCTCGCAGGGTGTCGAGGCGCAAACACTTGCCAATGTCTATCAGGCGATCGAGGCCAATCATGACATTGTGCCAATCTTGAACAAAATTGACCTACCGGCCAGCGATTGTGACCGCGTTGCCGAACAAATCGAAGACGTGATTGGCATCGATGCGTCAGGCGCCATTCGGGTCAGCGCAAAAACTGGCGTCGGCATCAAAGAAACATTGGAAGCTATCGTCAAAGAATTGCCCGCGCCCAAAGGCACGCGCGATGCCCCGCTCAAGGCAATGCTGGTCGACAGCTGGTACGACGCCTATCTCGGCGTCATCGTCTTGGTTCGGATCATGGACGGAGTGCTGAAAAAGGGCGAGCGGATCAAGATGCTGTCAAATGACTCAGTGCATCATGTCGACCAAATCGGCGTATTCCGCCCCGAGATGCAAATGATTGACGAATTGGGTCCGGGCGAGATTGGCTTTCTGACCGCCTCGATCAAACAGGTACGCGACACGAGGGTTGGCGACACAATCACCCATGAAAAAAAAGGCACCGATCAAGCGCTTTTAGGGTTCAAACCAAGTCAGCCGGTGGTGTTTTGCGGGCTGTTCCCAGTGGATAATTCCGAGTTTGAAGACCTGCGGGAAGCCATCGAGAAACTGTCGTTGAATGATGCGTCTTTCAGCTCTGAAATGGAGACATCGGCCGCACTTGGTTTTGGATTTCGCTGTGGATTTTTGGGATTGTTACACCTTGAGGTGATCCGTGATCGCATCGAAAGAGAATATAATATTGAGCTGATAACCACTGCACCCTCGGTAATTTATCATGTTTTCCTGCGAGATGGCACTATGAACCCACTGCACAATCCGGCCGACATGCCCGACCTGACACATGTGGACCATCTCGAAGAGCCGCGCATCAAGGCGACAATTTTAGTACCCGACGAATATCTCGGCGATGTTTTGAAATTGTGTCAGGATCGGCGCGGCATTCAGATGGATCTGACTTACGCAGGCAGCCGAGCCATGGTCGTCTATGATCTGCCGCTCAACGAAGTGGTCTTTGATTTTTACGACCGCTTGAAGTCGGTAACCAAGGGCTATGCCTCTTTCGATTATCAAATGACAGAGTACCGGCAGGACAATCTGGTAAAAATGTCTGTGCTGGTCAATGACGAAGCAGTGGACGCGCTGTCGACCATGGTACATCGCGACCGGGCCGAAGCCCGAGGCCGGGCCATGGTAGAAAAACTTAAAGATCTCATTCCGCGTCATATGTTCAAAATTCCAATTCAAGCGGCGATTGGCGGCAAAGTGATTGCCCGCGAAACGCTGTCGGCGATGCGCAAAGACGTCACTGCCAAATGCTATGGCGGCGATGTCAGCCGTAAGAAAAAATTGTTGGATAAACAAAAAGCCGGCAAGAAAAAGATGCGCCAATTCGGCAAGGTTGATATCCCTCAGGAAGCCTTTATTTCGGCATTGAAAATGGACGGATAATTATAAGTCTTTCCCCTTGGGACGGCCAAGACTATCTTGCCAGACGAGAATTTTACGCTCTGGCAATCGCTTAATAAAGGAGGCCTTGGCTCGGCTTTTGAGCCGACGTTAAACATATATTTTAAAACAATTTTTTAGCCTGC
>Ga0115563_1000957_pt1 | contig 22605 bp, 26 predicted proteins | sample COGITO_mtgs_1105_2_FD_87198 | JGI IMG/M metagenome (GOLD analysis project Ga0115563, IMG submission 87198) | Pelagic marine microbial communities from North Sea - COGITO_mtgs_110519 | ecosystem: Environmental > Aquatic > Marine > Epipelagic | place: Germany:Helgoland, sampling site Kabeltonne...
CGCCCGAACCTCATTTGGTCTGCCAGCCGCGCCAAAAATACTGTCAGGTCAGCCGCAGCGATTGCCGCCGCAAGTTGTGCGGGCACAGTGTCGATGACAGGGTCAAAATCAAGCACGTAAGGCATGACCTCCAAACCTATTTCTTGGGCACAAGCGCAGACATCCTCGACAATAGCACGATCATAAAAATCAAGGCTTTCCTGTTCGTAACACAGCAGCAACCGCTCGCCTGCACAGGCTTGCCCACAATTCACCAGAAGATTGTAAGCGCCTTCTAAATTTTGCTCGGGCACACGATTTATCCCTTTTGTAAAATATGCAAATCTGTCTCAAACGTTTTGCTTAATCTTCGGACTTCTCTTTTTCCGAACTGATATTTCTGCGATAAGAAAATGCTTTATTAAAACGCCAAATCAAATAATCACCACACGTAATTGCGGCTTCTTTCGGCTGGTGTTCAGACCCAAAAACTTCGCGGGCATCAATCATTGTTTCAGGATCTGGGTCAAAGGCCAACACCATCGACAACCTTTGCTTGCCAGAACTGTTTACCACACGGTGAGGGGTCGATTTATAGGCCCCATCTGTCCAACGCGACAATAAATCCGCCACGTTAACGATCAAGGTCCCCTCAATCGGGGGCGCTTGGATCCAATCGCCGTTCACATCCTCGACCTGAAGTCCGCCAACCGAATCCTGACACAATACGGTCAGGACCCCGAAATCGGTATGCGGCCCCACACCAAACTGACCCTCACCCATATCGCTGGGTTGGGCCGGGTAATAAACGTAAGAGGCGCGGCTCATCGGCCGGCTCGCCGACTGGAGAAAAAAATCTTCCTCCAGATCCAGACCAAGCGCAAATCCCCGCATCAGATGGTGGGCTACATCATGAGCGTGATTGAAATATGCCATTGCCTGCTCTTGCATGGCGGGCGGTTGATCAGGCCATTGGTTTGCCCCACGCAGCGGATGGTCTTCCAGCGTCTTGCCAGCCGCATCCTCATGACCCCAAATAAAGCTTTCCTTAAGGTCCGCCTTGGCCCCATCTTTCATTTTTGCACCACCCTGACCAAGCCAGCCACGGTGTTTTTGGGACACTTTTACGGTGCTCTTAGTCGCCTCAGACTGTGCAAAGAACGCAAGTGCATTGGCGCGCGCGCTCTTGATCACCGCCTCTGGAATTCCATGACCTTTGATGTAGATAAAGCCTAATCCCTGACTTGCCGCATGCAGATCTCTGGCCACCGCCTTGGGATTTGTTCCATCTCTCAACGGGCTAATATCAATAACTGGGATAATGTTTTGATCTAATTTTTTTGCCGCCGCATACGCCATGTTTGCGTTTCCTATTCACTGTCTTATTAATACACTGTGAGTTTAAACAAGTTTCCCGATCCACGCTATACATTATACATAATGAAGCTCATTAGTTAAATTAATGTAGACCCACAGATAGACCACCTGCGTGTCATTTGTCATTTTAGGCCAAATGTGCGGTATTTTTGTCGGAAAATTGTGCATTTTATCACCGTTTTTTTTCATTTTCACTCATTGCCAAATGACCCACCGAAGTTGGATTAAAAGATGTTCATAGACCGTGTCACCTCAAAATACATTTACTTGATGTTTAAAATATTCAAGTATAGAATTTATCATAATCAAGCCAAACGCAATGTTGAACCAGCGTATTTCAGGGATATGAGCTATGAAAAAAGTCCTAGTGATTGGGGGCGGCCCGGCCGGGTTGTACTTTGCAATCTCTGTAAAACTGCGTGAACCACAGGCCAATATCACTGTAATTGAGCGTAACAAGGCAGACGACACCTTTGGTTGGGGGGTCGTTTTATCGGATGAAACGCTCGAGAACCTGACGCAAAACGATCCTGTCAGTGCCGCTGAAATCCGCGGCCATTTTGCCTATTGGGACGATATTGCGCTACATCATAAAGGCCAGAAATTGGTCTCAAGCGGACATGGGTTTTGTGGCATAGGACGAAAACGGTTGCTGAGTATCTTGCAAAACCGCGCCCGCGATCTGGGCGTTGATTTACAGTTTGGGTCTGATGTTGCTGCCGCCTCGAGCTATATGACAGACTATGACGTGATTGTGGCGGCTGATGGTCTAAATTCTCGCACCAGAACCGAATTTTCTGAAAGCTTTAAGCCCGATACCGATCTGCGGGCCTGTCAATTTGTCTGGCTGGGGACACGGCAAAAATTTGACGATGCCTTTACCTTTATATTCGAACAAACCGAAAAGGGCTGGATCTGGGCGCATGCGTATCAGTTTGATGACGATACCGCGACCTTTATCGTTGAATGTTCACAGAGCACCTATGACGCTTATGGGTTTGCCAACCTCGATCAACACCAGAGCATCGCAATCTGCGAAGAGATCTTCGCCAACCATCTGGATGGTCATGCGCTGATGACCAATGCCAACCACATCCGCGGCTCGGCTTGGATCCAGTTCCCGAGGGTGCTGTGTGAAACTTGGTATCACGAAAATGTCGTTCTGCTGGGCGATGCCTCGGCCACGGCACATTTCTCGATCGGGTCGGGGACCAAACTGGCACTTGAAAGTGCAATCTCACTGGCCGAAAATATCACGCAAGACCAGCCGCTGGACGTTGCGTTTGACAGCTATCAATCGGCCCGCAAGCTTGAGGTTTTACGCTTGCAATCGGCGGCCCGAAATTCGGTTGAATGGTTCGAAGATGTCGAGCGCTATCTTGATTTGGACCCGATGCAATTGAACTATTCCCTGCTAACCCGATCCCAAAGGATCAGCCATGAAAATCTGCGCGAACGTGATGCAGACTGGTTGGGCGCAGCCGAACAATGGTTTCAGCAACAGGCGGGGCTGGGTCAAAATGCGCCGGTCCGCGCCCCGATGTTTGCCCCCTATCAACTGCGCGATATGCATCTTGAAAATCGGATCGTGGTCTCACCTATGGCCCAATACAAAGCTGTAGATGGCTGCCCAACCGACTGGCACTTTGTCCACTACAGCGAACGGGCAAAGGGCGGCGCGGGTCTGGTTTATGCTGAGATGACCTGTGTCTCGGCCGAGGGCAGGATTACACCGGGATGCCCCGGGCTCTATACGCCGGAACATGAGGCAGCGTGGCGGCGCCTGACCAATTTTGTCCATGCCGAAACCCCGGCGAAAATTTGCTGCCAGATTGGTCATGCCGGGCGCAAAGGCTCGACCCAATTGGGGTGGGATGAAATGGACGCCCCCCTAAACGAGGGCAATTGGCCCTTGGTCTCGGCCTCTGCGATTGCTTGGTCAGACGACAATGCAGTGCCACAAGAAATCACCCGCGCCCAGATGTACACTGTGCGGGATCAATTTATTGCATCGGCGCAAATGGCCGATCGTGCCGGGTTTGATATGATCGAGTTACACGCCGCGCATGGCTATCTGATTTCATCGTTCATCTCCCCTTGCTCTAACACCCGCAGCGATGCCTATGGCGGGGATATCGCCAATCGCATGCGCTATCCCCTTGAAGTTTTCAGCGCCATGCGCGCGGTTTGGCCCGCGCATAAACCGATGTCGGTGCGCGTCTCAGCCACCGACTGGATCGAAAAGGACGGCGTGACCCCGCAAGAGGCCTTAGAGATTGCACAGATGTTCACTGCGGCGGGTGCCGATATCATTGATGTCTCTGCGGGACAGACATCGACCAAGGCCAACCCGGTCTATGGGCGCATGTTCCAAACTCCGTTCTCAGACCGCATTCGAAACGATGCAGGGATCAAAACTATGGCTGTTGGCAATATTTATGAGGCCGATCACGTCAATTCCATCCTAATGGCGGGCCGTGCGGATCTGGTTTGCTTGGCCCGACCACATTTGTCCGATCCTTATTGGACATTGCACGCAGCCGCCCAGATCGGGGATCGACTGGCCGATTGGCCCCTGCCCTATGGCCCTGGAAAAGATCAACTCTGGCGCTTGGCAGACAAGGCTGCCGAGATGGCGAAACCATGACACTGTCTGACAAGCATTGCCTGGTCACCGGCGGTGGCAGCGGTGTCGGCGCGGCCATTGCTGTCAACCTGGCCGCGTGTGGCGCAAATGTGACGATCACGGGCCGCCGCAAAGCGCCATTAAAGGCGTTAAGCGACAGGATCGACACCATAGCCTATTGCGTCTGCGATGTAACCTCACCCTCCGAAATATCGACAAGTCTTGCATCTGCTCGCACCATGTTCGGGCCCATTGATATCGCCGTGGCCAATGCTGGTGCCGCCAGCAGCAAACCCTTTGGTAAACTGACCACCCAAGACCTGACAGCGATGCTGGATGTCAATCTACTGGGCGTATTCCACACCTATCAAGCGGTTCTACCAGACATGCTGGCGGCCCAATGGGGACGCTTGATCACCATAGCCTCGACCGCAGGCTTGAAAGGTTATGGCTATGTCTCGGCCTATAGCGCGGCAAAACACGCCGCTATCGGGTTGACCCGTTCGCTAGCACTTGAAGTCGCACGCAAAGGTATCACCGCGAATGCAATTTGCCCGTCTTATGTCGACACCCCAATGACCGATAGGACGATTGACAACATTATGGCCCAAACAGGCCGTGACAAACACGCCGCAACCCAAGCATTAATCGCCGGCAATCCGCAAGGCCGTTTGATCCAACCAGCCGAAATCGCCGATACAGTCGCGTTTCTATGTGGCGATCAAGCTGCGGCGATCAACGGCCAGGCCATAAGCCTGTCAGGGGGAGAAATATGACACTTTCAAATCCAGAAACCACACCCAACCTGTCAAAAGTCCGCCTCAGGGCGTGGTTGAAAATCCTAAAAACGTCGAACCTGATTGAAAAGACTTTACGCGAGAAACTGCGTGATGACTGCGCAACAACGCTGCCACGTTTCGATGTGTTGTCAGCCCTGTCGCGGGCACAAAAAGGCATGAAGATGAGCCAGCTGTCTGCGGCACTGAAAGTCTCAAACGGCAACGTCACCGGCATCGTCGACCGCTTAGTGACAGACGGATATGTGATGCGGATCGCCGTCGATGGCGACAGGCGCGCCCATCTAGTACGTCTGACAAAAAAGGGTCAGTCAAAATTTACTGCCTATGCGGCTGAGCATGAGCGCTGGATTGACAGTTTATTGGGAGATCTAAGCCCACAAGACGCCGAGGGCCTGATTGATCTTCTCGGCGCGATTGCAGATAAGGGAGAGGACAGTTGATGCCCACCAGCCCCCCCCCCAAGCATTTCAACCTGTCGGTCAGCAACGGTATTGCCGAGATTTCCCTGACCGGCGCAGATCGTAAAAACCCGCTGACGTTTGACAGCTATGCCGAACTGCGCGACTGGTTCCGCGATCTGGTGTATAATGATGAAATAAACGCGGTTGTGTTCGGCTCGAACGGTGGCAATTTCTGCTCGGGCGGGGATGTGCATGATATCATCGGCCCCTTGGTCCAGATGTCGATGAAAGAGCTGTTGAACTTTACCCGCATGACTGGTGATTTGGTCAAAGCTATGGTGAATTGTGGCAAGCCGGTGATTGCCGCTATTGATGGCGTCTGTGTGGGCGCCGGCGCGATTATCGCCATGGCCTCAGACCTGCGGATTGCCACGCCCGAGGCCAAGACTGCGTTTTTGTTCACCCGCGTCGGACTGGCGGGATGCGACATGGGCGCCTGTGCAATCTTGCCGCGTATCATTGGCCAAGGCCGCGCTGCCGACCTGCTGTATACCGGGCGTTCAATGTCGGCCAAGGAAGGCGCAGACTGGGGGTTCTTCACCTCAATCGCCCCAGCAGGCGGGCTGCAAGAAGCGGCGATGGCACTGGCCAACCGGATCACATCGGGACCTAATTTTGGCCATATGATGACCAAGACAATGCTGTCGCAGGAATGGTCCATGTCGATAGAGCAGGCGATCGAGGCCGAAGCACAGGCACAGGCCCTCTGCATGCAAACCGGCGATTTCGAACGCGCTTATCAGGCTTTTGTTGCCAAACAAAAACCAAAGTTTGAGGGGAACTAATGGCCGATACCAGCTTTCTTGACTGGCCGTTTCTAGAGCCGAAACACACAATACTTCACGCCGCGTTAGAGGCTTGGGCCAGCGATAATTTGCAGGATATTGACCACGACAACACAGACCAAACCTGTCAGGCTTTGGTGGCTGCACTTGGGGCCGCTGGGTTTTTGAAACATACTGGCGTGAACGCGACCTTCCCAAAGATCGATGTGCGCAGCCTGTGCCTGATCCGCGAGACGCTTGCCCGCCATGATGGTCTGGCCGATTTTGCCTTTGCCATGCAGGGCCTTGGGACGATGGCGATCTCTTTGTTTGGCAGTGACACTCAAAAGGCCGATTGGTTGCCCAAAGTGCAATCCGGCGCAGCGCTCTCGGCCTTTGCACTGAGCGAGCCCCAATCCGGCTCTGACGTTGCCAACCTGCAGCTCTCAGCCCAGCGCAACGGCAATGGCTATGTTCTCAATGGTGAAAAGACCTGGATTTCCAATGGCGGTATTGCGGACGTTTATACAGTGTTTGCACGCACCGGCGAAGCGCCGGGTGGCAAGGGCATCTCAGCCTTTATCGTGCCTGCCGATACCTGTGGCCTGCAGATCGCAGAGCGCCTTGAAACCATTTCGCCACACCCGCTGGCGCGGTTGGTCTTTACAGACCTACATCTGAGTGCGGATGCAATGATAGGTGCCCCCGGCGCCGGGTTCAAAGTGGCGATGGCCACCTTGGACACAATGCGCACCACAGTCGGAGCCGCGGCCCTAGGCTTTGCCCGCCGCGCCTTTGATGAAAGCTTAAACCGCGTTAAAAATCGCGAATTATTCGGCGCACCTCTGAGTGAATTGCAAATGGTGCAAGGCCACCTTGCCGATATGGCGCTTGATATTGATGCCAGTGCCCTGTTGATATACCGCGCCGCCTGGGCCAAAGATGCCGGGGCCTCTCGGATCACCAAAGAGGCCGCAATGGCAAAATTATACGCCACCGATCAGGCCCAGTTGGTGATCGACAAGGCCGTGCAAATCCACGGTGGTGACGGCGTTCGCAAAGGCCATATCATCGAGCGGCTTTACCGCGAGATCAGGGCGCTTAGAATTTATGAGGGCGCCTCGGATGTTCAAAAGATTATTATTGCCCGAAATGCCTTACAATCAGGAGCCTGATCATGTTGGGACGGTCTGCCCATATCGACACCTTTGCCCGCGACAACTTGCCGGCTGTCGACGCACAACCCGATTTCTTGCTGGAGGGGTTCAACTATCCCGACCGCCTGAATATAGGGGTCGAATTGACCGATGCGATGGTGGCAAAGGGATTTGGTGATCACACAGCACTGATTGGCAACGGGCGGCGCCGCACCTATAAAGAGTTAAGCGATTGGACAAACCGGCTGGCCCATGCGCTGGTTGAGGATTTCAATCTGCAACCGGGCAATCGAGTGTTGATCCGGTCGGCCAACAATCCGGCCATGGTGGCCTGTTGGCTGGCAGCCACAAAGGCCGGTGCCGTGGTCGTCAATACCATGCCAATGCTGCGGGCCGGCGAGCTGACAAAAATAGTCGATAAAGCCCAGATCAGCCACGCACTTTGCGACAGCCGCTTGACGGACGAATTAGACAGCTGTGCGGCAGACAGCCCAACCCTGCAATACGTCATCGCATTTGATGGCACTGCCAATCACACCAGTGCGCTGGACACTGCAGCGTTGGAAAAGCCTGTCCAGTTTGACGCGGTCGAAACCAGCCGCGATGACGTTGCCCTGCTGGGCTTTACCTCGGGGACAACCGGCGCCCCGAAAGCAACCATGCATTTCCACCGTGATTTGTTGATTATTGCCGATGGGTACGGTGCTGAGGTGCTGGGCGTCACTGACACCGATGTATTTGTCGGCTCGCCGCCATTGGCCTTTACATTTGGCTTAGGAGGACTGGCAATATTTCCCTTGCGCTTTGGCGCGGCCGCCACACTGTTGGAAAACGCCTCCCCACCCAATATGATCAATATCATCGAAAAACATAAAGCAACCGTGTGTTTCACGGCCCCCACGGCTTATAATATAATGCTTTTAGCGATGGAAGACGGCGCCGATCTCTCCTCGCTTAGGGCGGCTGTTTCAGCTGGCGAGACATTGCCAAAACCGGTGTACGATATGTGGCTCGCCAAAACTGGGAAACCAATTTTAGACGGTATTGGCGCGACCGAAATGCTGCATATTTTCATCTCCAACCGTTTTGAAGACCACCGGGCAGCCTGCACTGGCAAGACCATTAGCGGTTATCAAGCAAAAGTAATCGACGCAAATATGACCGAAATGCCGCGGGGCGAGGTGGGCCGGCTTGCCGTGCGTGGGCCGACCGGCTGCCGGTATCTTGCCGATGATCGCCAGACTGGATATGTCAAAGACGGCTGGAACATCACTGGCGACAGCTTTAGCCAAGACCGCGAGGGCGCATTTCATTTTGCGGCGCGCAATGACGACATGATCATTTCGGCGGGGTACAATATCGCAGGACCAGAGGTCGAAGCTGCGCTATTGACCCATAGCCACGTGGTCGAATGCGCGGTGATAGGGGTCCCTGATCTTCAGCGCGGATCGATTGTTCAGGCCCATGTGGTTTTAAGCGACGGCATAAAGGCCAGCGATACGGTGACAAAAACCCTGCAGGACTTTGTCAAAACCCAAATTGCCCCGTTTAAATATCCACGCTCAGTGGTGTTCACCAACAGCCTGCCTAAAACCCAAACCGGCAAGATACAAAGGTTTCGTCTGCGCACCACCCCTTAGGATACCGACCAACGCCACCATCGAACTCTAGAAAAGAGCCGCTCGTGTTCCACTATCAGCAAAAAATCCTGTTTCAGCATTGCGACCCTGCGGGAATTGTCTTTTATCCACGCTATTACGAAATGCTGAACGCCTGTGTCGAGGCTTGGTTTGACGAGGTTCTTGGCTATAGCTTTGCAAAAATGCATGGGGCAGAAGACCGTGGCGTGCCCACAGTTTTGCAAAACGCCGAGTTCCATGCGCCCAGCCGTCACGGAGAACTCTTAGATTTTGCGCTGCGGGTCACACAGGTCGGAACCACTAGTCTTGATCTGGCAGTACAGGCCGCCTGTGAAAAATATCAGCGGGTGCACTTTGCCAGCCGCTTGGTATTCATCCGCAAAGACACCAGCCGCCCAGAACCTTGGCCATCCAGATTACGAAAAAAATTGATTAATAGCTTAAAGGAAGACACGTGAGACATAAAACAATCTACCCAGAGGGCTGGAAACCGGCAAAAGGCTATGCCAACGGGGTCTTAGCAACTGGTGCCACCCTTCATATAGCGGGACAAATCGGCTGGAATGCCGAGAAGAAATTCACCTCGGATGAGTTTATCGGCCAGATGGAACAGGCGCTATTAAACATTCGCACCGTGCTCGAAGCTGCCGGCGGAACCGCTCAGGATCTGACCCGCCTAACATGGTATATCACCGACAAACGCGATTATACATCCAAACAAAAACAAGTTGGTGCCGTTTATCGCAAAATCATGGGCACTACCTTTCCAGCGATGACAATGGTTGTGGTTGCGGGCCTAGTAGAAGATGAAGCATTGGTCGAAATTGAGGCCACCGCCATGATCGAAACCTAGTAAAGATTGCCGTACGACCGCATCTTGCACTTTACCTTCAGTCGGCTAGGATCACCTGCGAATAATCAAGTCGGAAATCGTTGCAGAAAGGAACCTCGACATGACAATGCTTGCCGGAGTGACCCAGGCAAACCATGGGATGGACCATATCAGCTGGAACATCTTAGGGCAGACCTATGTGCCAAAACAGCTGTCCGAAAGTGCCTTCTCATGGCATGCCACATTGCCAGTGGGCACCTTTGTACCCCCCCATATTCACCCCAAACAAGATGAGTTTCTCTATATTCTGGACGGTCGCTTCGACTTGATCCTGGACGGGGCTGAAACCTTTGCCGAGCCGGGTGACTTGGTGCATTTGCCTATGGGAGTCCCGCACGGAATTTTCAACAAGACCGACACGACCATAAAATGCTTTTTCTGGGTCTCTCCCAGCCGGAACTTGTTTGATCTGTTTTGGGCCCTGCACAATATGGGCCCCGAAGCGAATCCGGCAGAGGTTGTTGCCACCTCTGCAAAATTCGAAGTTGACTTCCTTCCGCCTCCAGAAAGCGCCTAGATGAAAGTTCTGATCGCAGGTGCCGGCATCGGTGGATTGACAACGGCACTGATGCTGCACGCCAGAGGCATCCCGGTGCAAATATACGAGACCGCTACCGAAGTCCGCGAGGCAGGCGTTGGCATTAATATTTTGCCACATGCCATCCGCGAGCTTGAAACTCTGGGCCTGCTGCCAGAACTGGATACTGTCGGCCTGCGGACCAGACGGCTGACCTATTATACCCGCTCTGGCCAAGAAGTGTGGTCGGAATTGCGCGGCACATATGCCGGCCATGAAGTGCCACAGTTTTCAATTCACCGTGGACGACTGCAAAATCTGCTTTATAAGGCCGTGCTGGACCGTCTCGGGCCAGAGGCCGTGCAAACCGGCCGGCGCCTTGGCGGATTTGTTCAACAAGACAGGGGCGTCACCGCGCATTTCGCCAATAGCATTGATGGATCGACAGGCGTCACAGTACGCAGCGATGTACTGATCTGTTGTGATGGCATTCATTCGGCCGGTCGCAAAGTCTTTTATCCCAATGAAAAGTCCCCCTCTTGGAATGGTGTTATGATGTGGCGGGGGGCTGTTGACTGGCCCGCGTGGCAAGACAGTGAAAGCATGGCCATTGGCGGTGGTCTTGGCGGTAAATTTGTTCTCTACCCGATCACTCAGGCTAAAGACGGCCGGCAGTTGATGAACTGGGTGGTCAATGTGCGTGTCAAAGACCCTGCTATTTCGCCCCCGCCCGCGAACAATTGGTCGCGCAAAGTATCACTGGCACTGGTTTTGCCGCATGCGCTGCGGTTCAATGTTCCAGATTTCGACATTGAGGGGTTGATCCGCGCCACGCCATCGATCTTTGAATACCCGATGGCGGACCGCGATCCCCTGCCACGCTGGACGTTTGGGCGTATCACCCTTCTGGGGGATGCCGCGCATCCGATGTATCCCGTGGGATCAAACGGCGCCAGTCAGGCCATTCTGGATGCCCGGTGCCTGGCCGACAATCTGGCGCACGGCGAACACCCCCGTGCCGCGCTTTGGGCCTATGAGAAAACCCGCCTTCCCATGACCGCAAAGGTGGTGATGAACAATCGCGACGGCGGACCCGAAGGCGTTATTGACGCAGTGGAAAAGCTGGCCCCAGCGGGGTTTTCAAATATCGACGAGGTGATGAGCTATCACGAACGCGAAGCGCGCGTTAAAGGCTATGCGGCCACGGCAGGGTTTAAAGATGTGAGAATCGACCGCGCACCGTAAGAGCACGAACCGAAAATTCACCCTGCCCGGAACGCGCGAGCGCTAAAGATGCAAATGGCGATCAATGACATCTGGGTCGCCCTGCAGCTCAGCCGCTGATCCGGCCCAGACAACCCGGCCTTTCTCCAAAATTGTATGGTGATCGACAAGCTTTGAGAGCGCATCAATATTTTTATCAATCACAAGAATTGCCTCGCCTTCAGCTTTTAGTTCTGCCAATTTTGCCCAGATTTCCGCGCCGATCAACGGCGCAAGTCCCTCGGTGGCCTCATCAAGAATAAGCAGGCTGGGGTTGGTCATCAAAGCCCGACCAATCGCCAACATTTGCTGCTCTCCGCCGGACAATTGCGACCCAAGGTTGCCACTCCGCTCTGACAGACGGGGGAAAAAATTATAGACCAACTCAAGGTTCCATTTGCCACGCGAAATGGCGATGGCACGCAAATTCTCTTCAACCGTCAAGGTGGGGAAGATCTGGCGGCCTTCTGGCACCAGACCAATCCCAGCCTGCGCAACCCGGTAGGGGGGCGCAGCAGTGACATCAACGCCCTTAAATGCAACCTTGCCCGCCTCCGGTTTCAGCAACCCCATGATGGCCTTTACCGTGGTGCTTTTTCCCATCCCGTTGCGTCCCATAAGGCTTGCAGCCTCACCCGCCTTGATCGAAAAGCCAACGTCAAACAGCACCTTGGCCGATCCATACCCTGCCTGTAATCCTTCAACATGCAGTAAGGTCATAGCGTCTCCTGACCCAGATAGGCGGCGCGGGCTTCGGCGTTTGCACGCACCTCTTGCGGGGTGCCGGTCGCAATAATTTTGCCATACACCAAAACCGACACGCGGTCGGCCAGCTTGAAAACTGCCTCCATATCATGCTCGACCAGCAACATTGGTGTGGTGGTTTTAAGCCGGCTCAAAGTCTTGGTCAGAGCCACGCTTTCGCCCTTACCAATCCCAGCCATAGGTTCGTCAAGCAACAGGACTTTTGGCGCAGCCACTGTGGCCATCGCCAGTTCCAACTGGCGTTGTTCGCCGTGTGACAATTCCCCTGCGGTGCGCGCCGCGCAGCCCGCGAGATCAAACTGTTCCAAAGCAGACATCGCCTGTGCATTGAGATCACTTTCACGCGCCGCAGGTTTCAAAAACCGAAAGCTTGACCCCGATTTTGCCTGCGCACTTAACGCGACATTCTCCAGCACCGAAAACTGCGGGATCAACGTAGTGATTTGAAAGGTGCGTCCCAGCCCAGCGGCAGACCTTTGCGGCAGGGATAACTTGGTAATGTCACGACCATCAAACAACAATTGCCCACTGTCAGATTTCAAACTGCCCGAAATTTGGTGGATCAAGGTGGTTTTTCCAGCGCCGTTCGGCCCAATCAGCGCATGACATTCCCCAGGATAAACAGCAAGCGATACGCCATCGGTAACGCGCAGCGCTCCATAACTTTTATGCAGATTCTCGAGCCGCAGGACCGGGGTCATTCTTCTACCCCCAATCGCCGCAGCAGCCCGGCCAATCCGCCATTGGCAAACAGTACGATCAGCACAAGAAGTGGCCCAAAAATAAGTCGCCATTCGTGCAAGACAAGCGACAGCGCTTCCTCGACCAGAACAAAAAACAACGCCCCCAAAAGCGGGCCGTTGCGGGTTGCCATCCCCCCCAGCACCACCATGATGATCAAATCGCCCGAACGCTGCCATGTCGAGATCGCCGGGCTGACAAACTCGGCCTGGCAGGCGAACAAAAAACCGGCAACACCAGCGATCATACCAGCAATGACATAAGCCAGAAGTTGATAATGAAAGGTGTTGAACCCCATGGTTTCAACACGCAGTTTATTTTGCTTGGCGGCCCGCAGCACCCGACCGAAACGCGCGCCTGATAACAACGACACAAATCCCCAGCACAGCGCAAGAATGATCAAAACCGCATAAAAAAGGCCGCCGTCATATTGGAAGAATGCCGTGCCAAAAAAGGTTGCGGCATCCCATAGGGTCAGACCGTCATCGCCCCCGTAATGGGCCAGTGAGGACAGGGTGAAAAATAGCATCTGTCCAAAGGCGAGGGTAATCATAATAAAATATACCCCCGAAGTTCGTAGGCTAATCGCCCCGGTTACCAGCGCAAAAAGGCCCGAGACTGCCATGACCATCGGCAAAATAAAGATGACATCAGTCATCCCTTCAGTGATGGCAATTCCCGTCACATACGAGCCCAGTCCCAAAAATGCCGCATGACCAAAACTGACCAATCCGCCGTATCCAATCAGCAGGTTCAAAGACAGGCTGGCAATCGCAAAAATCATCGCCTTCATCACCAGTGAGACCACATAGCTGCCCCCAAAAGCCCCGGCCCAATAAGGCGTCAGAGCCAAGACAAGCAGGATCCCCACACCCAGCGCAATGGAGCGATTTTGCCGGTTTGAGATGACGTGCGAACCTGTGGCCAGCATTACGCGGCACCCCGCGCCGGAAACAGCCCTTCGGGTTTGAAAAATAAGATGGCCGCCATCAAAATATAGATCAGCATTGAAGAGAGGGCAGGACCAATTTGATTGGCTGCAGATGGATCAAACACAAGCTTCAAAAGGTCGGTGGCAACCGCCCGTCCCAGAGTATCCAGAAAGCCCACCAGAACTGCGGCGATAAAAGCGCCACGGATAGACCCGATGCCGCCAATTATAATCACCACAAAGACAGTGATCAACAGATCATCGCCCATGTTCGGCTCCAGCGAGAACATCGGCGCCGCAATCGCGCCGGCGAAGCCCGCCAGCATCGCACCAAAGCCGAACACAATCATGAACAAGCGTTTGATATCGACGCCCAGTGCGCTGACCATTTCGGGGTGGGTAGCCCCAGCGCGGATCAACATGCCAACGCGGGTTTTAAATACGGCCAAATACAAGCCAACAGCCACCGCAATACCAACCGCAATTACCGCCAAACGATAGACGGGATACTGCAAACCGTCGATGATCTCGAACGACCAGGACAGAATGTCAGGCGGCGGCAAAATAAGCGAAGACGGTCCCCAAATTACTTTTACCGCCTCATTTACAAACAAGATAATACCAAAGGTCGCAAGCACCTGATCGAGATGATCCCGCGCGTAGAGATGTCGGAAAATCAGGATTTCGCAGGCCAAACCAATGGCCAGTGCAACGATCAACCCGAGCAGCAGCGCGACAAAGAAGTTTGCAGTCCACTGAAAAAACATGAACGTCAGATACGCGCCGATCATATATTGCACGCCGTGGGCCAGATTGATAAAGCCCATGACCCCAAAAACCAGCGTCAGGCCAGCCGCAATTAGGAACAGTAAAATGCCAAATTGCAGGCCGTTAAGGCTCTGGACAAGAAACAGGCTCATTGACATGGGGCGTATAGTTCTTTGCGAAAGATAAATAAAAAGATGCGCCGATCAGGTTGATGGCGCATCTTCGGTGTCTGGTGTAGCTTTACATCTTGCACTCTGCAGCAAAAGAATCGCCAGAATTTTCAAGAACCTTTTCCGCAATCTCTGTCTGATATTTTCCATCAGCCCGTTTTGCAATGTTCAACAAATAAAAATCCTGAATCGGATATTGGTTGTTGTTGAACTTAAAAGTGCCACGCATGCTGTCAAATTTGGCCGCCTTCAAGGCAGCTTTTAGACCTGCTTTATCTGACACATCGCCGCCAACTGCTGAAACCGCACTATCAATCAGCAAGGCAGCGTCATAGGCCTGCATGGCATAGCTTCCCGGAACATAACCGTATTTGGCCTCAAAACTGGCAACGAAGGCTTTGGAACGCTCGAGGTCAAAATCAGGTGCCCACGTGCCCGCACCAAACAACCCAACGGCAGCGTCTTTCTGAGCTGGCAGAGTTGTCTCATCTACCGTAAAGGCTGACAGGAAGGTCATTTTATCCGACAAACCGGCCGCATCGAACTGTTTGACAAAACGCACGCCCATGCCACCCGGCATGAAGGTGAACACAGCATCTGCTTTCGAGGTGGCAATCTGAGCAATTTGTGCTGAGAAATCTTTGTGTCCAAGCGGCGTGAACACTTCGTCGGCGATTTCGCCTTGGAAGTGCTTTTTAAAGCCATTCATCGAATCCCGACCCGCTTGATAGTTTGGCGCCAGCATAAAGACCCGCTTGATGCCGTTGTCTTGGGCGTATTTGCCCAGCGCCTCAAAGTTCTGATTGTTTTGATAGGATGTTACAAAGAAATTAGGATGGCATTTTTTGCCGGCGAATGTTGAGGGCCCAGCGTTTGGACTGATAAGAATTTTGTCAGCCTTGATGACGGGTTTGTAAATTGCCGCCAACATGTTCGAGAAAATAGTCCCGACAACAATGTCGACCTCATCGCGCTCAAGAAGGCTTTTGACCCGCGTCAAGGCAACATCCGGTTTCAATTCATCATCGGCAACCACAACCGTTGTGTTGGCCCCACCCAGTGACCCACCAAGTGTTTCAACCGCAAGGTTAAATCCATCTTGTGCCTGCTTGCCCAAGGCCCCCGGAGGGCCGGAAAGCGTCAACACCAAGCCGACCTTCAGGTCAGCGGCTTGAACCAATGGCGCGGTCGCAAGCGACAACGCTAATACCGCCAGTGTATTGCCGAATATTTTTCGCATATATCTTCTCCTCTGTCTATTTTCCAGCGTAAACGCCGCAATGGCACTGTGTGCACCAGGATGGGTAAATTATTGTTTTACCTTCTATGCGGCGCAGTGCGTTGTGGTCAACGCTCTCAAAACTTTATACCAGCAAGTCTGCACAAAGCTTGCAGGACTGCAAGGAAATTTCAAGCTTAAAGTATTCATAGAGTGGTGGATAACACTCTGTCATTGTGTCAGTTTTGGCTATTTTGGTGGTTTTGGTGATTTACGTACTTAAGAGAATGCACCAACTATCCAGCCACAGATGCAACCCGCATCCCGAACCTGATTGGCGACGAAATCAATGACCTATGTTGCGCCTCACCATATTCAACGGAATACGCCGTCACCCATCCAAGGTAGTTTTAACAGCCCTGCAATCCGCGCAACATCTCTGCGAGATAGGGTTCATATTGTCGCCATTTCTGTGAACTGCCAGTGTACATTTTTTCTCGCACCTGCAGATTGGAAGCTGTCTTTACCGACCGTTTGTTTGTGTGAAAATCCAGACATTGATCTTCCCAGTCTAGATTGAGGTAGGAGATTAAATTTCGGGTCTCTTTTTCTTGATCCTCCGTCAATATTTCATAATTTAAATCGTAAATTTTTCTTGGATATTTAGAATGCCAAAACTCCATTAGGTCCTGATACATTTTATAGTATTCACATAGATCTTGCATATCATACGCATACTCATTTCCATCATCCCAGAAATATTGCTTAAATATTGACCAGCAAGTCGCCTTAGGATCACGTTTAACATGGATAATCTTTGCTTCGGGCAGCGCTGATAAAATAAATCCTATCCAACGAAAGTTTAACGGCATTTTATCCGAAACCAATGGCTTGGTTGTATCAAAGTCATGCAAAGCACGCAGGTAAGTTTGCCCAAGCTTTGCGAGACTATCCGCAGAAAAATATCCTTGGAAGGGATTAAACTGGCCAATGAGGCGATCCAGTGTCTCCAGCTCGCCCGCACCATGAATCATAGAGTGACTTGATACGATTTGTTCGACAAGGCTCGTTCCTGATCTGGGCATGCCAACAATGAAAATCGGCTGTTTGTAGTTTGAGGCAGTTGGTCGTTTTATCGGTTGCCTCGACTTGTTTTCAAACATGGTTTTGATATGAGAAAACAGCTTGCGGTCTTTATTGAGGTCATAGCTTAACTGTAGTTTCCGCAGATGGTTTCCCTGCTGCAAAAATTGAAACGACGTCTTAAAGTCAGACGCATCTTCAAGGGCTTTACCCAACGCAAATCCAAGATGAACCCGGTCGTCATCAGACGTTTTAGTATCATGATAGAGCTCTTTCATCTGAAAAATGTGGGGTTCAGACCCATCATACTTTTGGACGTAGGCCAGAAAGCCATGGGCGGTCGCATCTGTTGGGTCAACCCGCAGAACCTGCTGATAACTCGCAATCGCAGCGTCAAAATTGCCATTTTCCAGTTGCGTGCTACCAAAATTCAAATGCGCATCAATATAATCCGGTTTGAGTTCAAGAGCCGCCTTATAATTCTTGAGGGCCAAATCGGTCTGTTTGCTTTTTGAATACGCATTACCCAAGTTATTTAGCACCTCGGCATAGGTCGCATCGATTGCCAGCGCCGCCTGATAGCTATTAATTGCGCTCTCTAAATTGTCTTTTTTGAAAAAATAATTACCTAAATTAAAATGCCCAGCCGCAAAGTCTGGCTTGATTTCAACTGCCCGCTCAAAGTTTTTTCTTGCGAGATTAAGTTGACCCTTCTTCATCAGGACCAAGCCTAGATTATTATACACCTCAGCATAGTCAGGCCTGATTTGCAGCGCTTGGTTATAATTAGAGACCGCGGCGTCAAACGCGCCCTTTTCTGCCAGCTCAATACCCCTTGAATTGTGAAAATCTGCCGTATTTACTTCAAGACCTGCACTATCCAATTCGTCATTTTCAACTTTTCCAGTGTTAACTTTTTGCGCCAGGGCTTCTGCCAAGCCTATCTGAGCATCAACAAGCGCTGGTTGAAGCTGTAATGCTCTTTTGTAAATCTCTATTGCGTTTTCAAACTGGTCGTAGCCGGATAGTGCATTGCCATAATTCAACAGGACTTCAGCGTCATCCGGTTGGATCAAAAGTGATTTTTGGTAATAGTGCGCCGCTTTTATCAGGTCACCTTTTCGTTTGAACGCATTTCCCAGATTAAAATAAGCGTCGGCAAAATCAGGTTCAATCATTATCGCTTTTTGATAGTTGGTAATTGCTTGATCCAGATTTCCCTGTTCGTATAAAATAATACCCATATTGTTGTAAGCATCCGCAAAATCTGGCTTTATCTGCAATGCCTTATGATAATTCTTAAGGGTTTTTTCAGCATTTCCCAGACCCAGATTGGCAGCCCCCATAATGCTGTAAATCTCAAAATAATTTGGAAATTGGCGCGCCAGTTCTTCGCCATGAACAACCGCGTCCTCCAACCTGCCGGCATTATATAGCCCGATTACCGCCTGCACTGCAGACTGTGGCGGCACGCCTGTTGGTATCTTGTCTTTTTGCTGCTGGGATACAAGGTTTTTGAGGCCCGCTAGCGCCGCTTGATCCTTTGGGAATTGGCTTAAAATCTGACGGAACAGATCCTCGGCGGCTCCAGTATCACCCTTTGCCAGATATTCTTTCGCCAATTTCAGCTGTTGATCAACACTCGGTAACATTGGGACCCCTTACACTAATATCTGCTTTCTACGAAAATTTCATAGATAATCTAGATGTAGAATTGTCAGTCACTTTTGTCCTGATCGCACAGCTCAAAGCTAAGGTCTATCAAGACCATACGATTTACAGCGAATTCACTTTACTGTCTGTCACCGGGTCATACCGTTTCAACGTCAAACTGCCAGTGGTAATCTTGGGTCAAAGGGCTTTGGATGGTATAGGTAATATTGAATTTGATATCTTCAATAATTCAGTCCAAGTACGAACCCTTAGACGGTAATTGGCAAGCACCTGCCGAAAAAGAGGCAAGCAATTTTACTATTCGCACTCCACTGCTCGGGGTATTGGCGATCAGGCTTTTTTCTGGAACCAGCTGTTACCACTGTCAAACGGGCATTGAAACCTCAATTACATCCGGCGCTTTGCCTTCAAGATAACGATCGTAGGCTTGCTGGTAGCCAGCCTCGAGATGCTGCGTGAACAATTCAGTGTTGAACAATGGCGTGGTTATGCGGTTTGACGTCAACTTGGCTTTAATAGCAGCCATCCGCGCAGTATAACCTCGGCCACGCTTGGTCAAAACCGGCAATCCCGCCCAAAGCGCGTTACTTGCGGTCGCACCCGCGTTTGTAAATGAACGTATCCAGATATAGATCGGCCCGCTGAAACCGCGCAAGATATTGGCCATGATCCGTACGCTTGGCAAACACCAGCTGTTTGGGATCAACGCCTCTTTTAGCGGCTTCAATCATGAGGTTTTTCAAGACCAACACATTATCTTGCAGCAACCATAAAACGCTACCCTCAACCGCCTGAAGAAGGCGCATCCACAGATCAAACTCAGCTGGAGTGATTTTATATGAATTGCTCAGCGCGCAAAACACAAAGCCATTTTCCGGTCGCCCAAGTACTGTCCGCGTCGGCACCGTTGCGTCAATAGGCAATCCGTTGTCTTGCGCTTGATAATGGTGTGGTAAATATATCGGCTTTTCAGAATAACACGCCTGACTGGTCTCCGGGATCAGGTTTTTATCGGCGACGATATAATCGATCCAGTTCGCCCCCATAGATTCTGGATAGCCCAAACAGCTAATCTGAACCGGCGCAGCGCGGTGGGCGCAAATCCCAGAGCGGCTGTTTTCAGTATACCCGTTAAGATCAATCACAATATCAAGGCCATCCTGCCGCGCCAGCTTTGCTATATCAATATCGCGCATCTGCAACACGTCATCATTGACATCAACAGCCGCAACAATAAGCTCTTGAAGGTGATCGCTTTCTTTCGGACTGAACCCATAGAAAAAATCTCAAACCGGCTTCGATCAAGCATCTGCAACACTTTGGCCAGCAAGACCATGACGGGGTGTTAGTATACATCGGCAGAGAAATACCCAATACGCACGCGATCAGATTTTGTTGCAGTTTTGGCGGCAAAAGGCAGTGGTGCAAAACCATATTGGCTCTGCGTATGGATTTTGCTGCGTATCAAATGCCGTTCAGGCGCGTCTTCCAATGGCAGCAGCCAAAATGGTGTTGTGTCTGGACCGGCAAGCCCAAGAGAGGAAATAACATCAGGGTCAAAGGCGCTCCAGTCACACAGATGGGCCATTTGGTGCAGTTTTTTTTGACTATGCTTCTTGATGGTCTGGCTCTAATTTCAAAAGTGCATCATAACTTTGGATTGTGCCAACGCGGTCGCCATATGCCAGACAGGCAGCAGCCAGATTGTTGTCGACCGGCACCGCAGCTAGATTAAGCTCCAACGCCCGACGATAGCTGTCAACCGCAGATTTTAGATCATGTCTTTCAAAGCAAATATCCCCATTGTTTTTATGTGCTTCTGCATGACCGGGCACGAGGCGCAGCGCATTGGAAGCCCTTGCAAACGCAGCATCAAGTTTACCCATTTTTAACTGCATAATACCAATATTATTATGGGCATGTGCGTGTTCCGGGTTGATATCAAGCGTTTTTTGAAAGCTGGCCTTGGCTGCGGTCAAATCACCTTTATGACCAAAAACAATACCCATTTTAAAATAGGTTTCCGCAGAATCTGGGATGAGCTTTGCGGCAAGCTGATAGCAACTGATTGCACAACCAAAATCTTTAACTTCAAAGCTCACAGCACCGATAATACCCAAATTTTCCGTCGATTGAGGGTGCTGCGCTGCAAATTTCCCCGCTGCTTCAAGGACTTGCGGATAAAGACCCTGATTGTAAAGCTTGATCAACCCTTGCAACTGGGCTTTTGGTGGTTCTTGATTTTCGAGCCCTGAAGACGCCCCCTAGGATTTAATCGCTTTCAGGCCTGCTATTGCCAGCTTTTTTTGGGAAATTTCGCTAAAACCGAGTGATACAAGTGGGCGACTGCGACCGGATCACCCGTGTTAATATGTCTCTTTGCCTTCAACAACACTTGATCGACTTTAATTGACATGGAAAATTCTCCGAAACTCTATCGCTTTGAGCCAAGCAATCCAAAGCGCGGTCAAGTCTGCTGCTCTCAAAAGCACTGCGCAATCCGGACACAGCCAGATTGCCTGAAATGACTTGTCGCCAATTTTGGCCAAACACACATCATCGCTTAATCGGGTGCCACCCACATGATGCCAAGCGGTCCTGAAGGATCGAAGTTATTGAATTTTCCAACTACCATCACCCATTCTACAGGCTGTCCCATAGGCTTCTTGCTGCTCTCCAGCCACAGTGACCACAGTGGTATATTCCCGACAGGGCAGATTATCTTGATAATATGTGTTGGTTGGGGTGGTGTATCCGCTGTTCCCGGTATCGGGATTATTCCAATCCAAAGCAGTGTCTGTCGGCGCCATTTCGAGTGCTTGCAACTGAGTATCCGCCATATACTGTTGATCTATCAGATCCAATGTTTGCCCAATGCTGGCTCCGATCACAGCGCCTGAGACTATTCCAAGTGCCGTCGAGATATTTTTTCCCTGTCCGTCACCAATCTGATTGCCGATCACACCTCCAATAATGGCTCCACTCAGAGCACCAACAGTTTGTTTTGGCCCGGCGGGACCTGGCGCTGTTGACGTGGATTGGCAATTGCTCAGAGCAAAAACTGCGACCCCTATTAGAATTATTTTCTTCATTGATGCCTCTTACTTTGGATGGCTATTTTTAAGTTCGTCCTTCTTTTAGCCAAACCCAAGGATGAAGATCTGACTAAAACTGAACCGGTTTATGAAACATTCCCTATCAAGAATACCTCTCTGCGTTCCGGTCTTTGTGCGATTATAGTACAAGTATTATAATTCTGAAATGTGTTATCTCAATTTAAAGCATAAAACCGAACACGCCCCTCTTTGGAAAAACCAAAGATGCCACCCGCGAGCATGCCCAGATTTATAAAAATTCGACATGCTAAACGGTCATTCAAAAAATGCTCGAGGCGTCGGTGCGTCTCGCGGTCACACAAAACAAAAAACCGCATGAACCCCACCATCACAATTTCGGCCTGCCAAATTCAAACTTATTGACCTAGGTAAACTTTAAAATTAAACACGATCAAACCAGTGATCTGCGTCCTCAGACAATCGGGTCAGCTCGCCACTTCAGCGTTCTCTTCCTGCTCAGGCTCAGGTCACAGCTTTTGAAAAATACAAAATTATGTGCCAAAGGCAGTTAGGTTCTTTTTGCATAAAACTGTATAAACTGGCTGCACTCCACGGGCATGCTTGAATTTACAAATTCAAACCGCTGTGATATCAGCAGCGCTCAAGTTCTATAACCTACTAAGCGAAAACTCTGCATTTAAAAAAAGATCATACCAGAATAA
>Ga0115563_1000962_pt1 | contig 22521 bp, 18 predicted proteins | sample COGITO_mtgs_1105_2_FD_87198 | JGI IMG/M metagenome (GOLD analysis project Ga0115563, IMG submission 87198) | Pelagic marine microbial communities from North Sea - COGITO_mtgs_110519 | ecosystem: Environmental > Aquatic > Marine > Epipelagic | place: Germany:Helgoland, sampling site Kabeltonne...
AATACGGCTTGCCCGGCAAAACAGGCTCACTACAGAAGCCAAATTCAACTTTTTTCGGGTCACCATGCGGCCAAACGCATTTAGAGCGCGACCATTTAATCTGACGCAACGCAAGACGCAAGGGCAGCTCTTTGGTAGATTCGACTATTTTAGGAGCTTTTTTCGCACTAGTTTTGGCGATCGGTGATTGACGCTTTGGCAGTTTCAACCGGTGCGCTTTACCAGCAACAGCATTACGGGTTACGCCTAATTCTTCGCCAATCTGCGAGATAGATAACCCCTTGTCCCAGAGCTTTCTTAATTTTTCAAGACGCTCATCGGTCCAGCTTGTCTCTTCTGCCATTTAATGCCTCATCTCTCTTGGAAGTCCCAGCGCCGTCAACGGTAAATTTGCGAACTCGCATAATGCCCTATTGCACCGCAGGATGCTAGTCAAATGCGCCAATAAATCGGCCAATAAGCTCAAGCTGGTAATCCAGCATGTGTCTGCCTTTATGAACAGGCCGGCCAGAGTCTTCAGCCGCAATCAGCCAGTTTGTTCTATCAGGCACCATAATAATATCACAAACTAGACAATCAGATGCTAAACTATCAATGGGAACAGGATGAGGGTCGTCATCATGCAACCCAACCGAGGTAGCGTTTATGACAATATCATAAGCGCCAAGATCTGCTGTTTCTAGCGTTGTTGTGCCAACTGAAGATTTTGATGTAAACTTACCCGTTAATTCAGCCGTAGCCGCAGCTTTCTGTAAGGTACGGTTCGCAATATCAATATGCGCGCAGCCATGATGGGCAACCGCAACCGCAACCGCCCGCGCAGCACCGCCCGCCCCAAGCAGCAAAACACGCTTGCCCTGCAGCTGATACCCCTCACCTATTAATCCAGCGACAAACCCTTCGCCGTCAAAATTATTACCATAGATTTTGCCGTCATCATCAAATCGGACAGCATTGACAGCGCCTGTTGCACGCGCCCCATCCCCAAGCTCATCACACAGCTCAGCAAGGGCCAGCTTATGCGGTATTGTAACAGCAAGCCCGCCAAAATTCTTTAGCCCATTCAGGCCGCGCACAACTGTCTCAAGATGTTCAGGCGGGCAATTTATCGGCACCATAACAGCATCAGTACCATTTTTCCGGAAAATCGGATTAAAGATAGACGGGGCACGCACATGCGCGCTTGGATGGGCAATACAGCCATAAAGCTTGGTTATGCCAGAAATCACAGGCGGGTGGAGCGATAGGCTCTCAGCAGAAACGTCAGTCATTGAACAATAGCCTAGCAAAATAAAATGAAACGCGGTGGCGCAGAATAGCCTACTTAAAACTACCATTCAATAACCAGATGCTAGTCAATAACCAGATGCTAGTGCAATACCAAGCTCACAGACGGGCGAGCTATATTATTAGCGCCTGAAAGGCTTATTCTTCTGATTCAAACTCAAGCGAGGCAGAATTGATACAGTACCGCAATCCGCCCTCTTCTTTGGGTCCGTCAGGGAAGACATGGCCAAGATGGGCCTCGCAATGACTGCAATGGACCTCGGTGCGTGTCATAAATAACGAGCGGTCTTCTTCTGTTTCCACATTTTCATCAACCATCGGTTCAGTAAATGATGGCCAGCCTGAACCAGAATCATATTTCTTTTCTGAATTAAACAGAGCCGCATCACAGCACACGCACCGATAAACGCCAGAGCCATGGCTATCCCAGTACTTGCCGGAAAAAGCCCGTTCGGTTGCCTGTTTACGGGTAACATCAAACTGCTCGTCGCTTAGCATCTCGCGCCATTCTGCGTCTGTTTTCTCAATTTTATCGCTCATGCTGCTGCTTTCTTTGCCTGCATTAATTTCCAGATACTATCTAACGTAGCGGGCATGTCGATATGGACAACACCGAGCGCGTCACAAAGGGCTGAAATAACCGCTGGTGGCGCGCCAATAGCACCTGCTTCGCCTGCCCCCTTCACGCCCAGCAAGTTATTCTGGCAGGGTGTGTTGCGGGTATGATTATCTAACATTGGCAGATGGTCAGCACGCGGAAGGGTATAATCCATCAACGAGCCAGAAAGCAGTTGTCCTGTTTCATCATAGGCAAGATGCTCATAGAGCGCCTGACCAACACCTTGAGCTATACCGCCCTGTATCTGACCAAAAAGAGTAAGAGGATTAAGGATATTGCCAAAATCATCCATTGTCGTATAGCGCACAATCTGCGGCACAAAACTCGCCTTATCCACCTCAATTTCAACAATGTGAGAGCCGTAAGGATAGGTTGCCCCGCTTGCCTGATAGTCATTAAACCGGTTGAGCGGGTGAGGCCCATCTTCAGTTGCAGTCAGCCTGACAAGCTCTTCGATAGAAATGCTCTGGTTAGTGCCGGACGCCGTGAAGACGCCTTCGACAAGCCCGACATCAGCGTCATCAACACCAAGATGCTCAGCCGCTAGCTTTTGTGCGTCAACCGCAATAAGACTGGCCGCCTCTGATACAGACGAGCCTAGAACAGATGCCATCTTAGCACCACCTGTTGTGCCGGGAGGTGTACGCAAGCTATCACCTTGAACAACCTTGATTAATTCAGCATCATAGCCAAGACGATCTGAGAAAATCTGGGTTAATGTTGTCAGGTGCCCCTGCCCATTATCCTGTTGCGATGCATAAAGGACAACAGAGCCGTCAGCGGCAAATTCAATATCAACACCGCCGCCGCCGCCTTGTCCGCATTGTTCAAGATACATTGAAAGACCAAGGCCGCGATATTTACCCTGCGCTTCGCTTTCAGCACGCCGCCCTGCAAAGCCTGCAACATCTGCTTTTTCGATAACCTCATCGAGCAGCCCTGGCATATCGCCAGAATCAACTGCGCCGCCCTCAACCATCTTATAGGGGATCTGTTCAGGCTTAATAAGATTTCGGCGACGCAATTCAAAGCGGTCGATAGATAATTCTGCTGCAATATGGTCCATCAGACGCTCAAGCAGATAATTAGCTTCGGGGCGCCCTGCCCCGCGAAACGCATCTACAGCCGGTGTGTTGGTCACGATGCCGCGCACACGCATACCGACAGTCTGAATATCATAGGGGCCTGTAAGAGTACGGGTTGCCGATAAGGTTGGAATATAGATACCAAAATTGGATAACCAAGCGCCCATATTCGCATGCACAGAGACTTCCATTGCAAGGATTTTGCCTGTTTCATCAACAGCTGCCCATGCTTTGGTCCGGTTATCCCTGCCATGAACATCTGAAAGGAAGGCTTCGGAGCGTTCCTGTTGCCAGCGCACGACCCTCCCTAACTTGCGCGCTGCCCATGCAACGCAGAGCTGTTCAGGGTGCAAGAAAATCTTATAGCCAAAGCCGCCCCCTACATGTCCGGTAAGAACCCGAAGCTCTTCATCTTTCATGCCGAGCGCTATGGCAATCTGTTTTGCCAGTGGCGCCGGTCCTTGTGAGGGAAGCCATAAGGTGAGCTTTTCCCCATCAGGCTGTGCAACCACAGGGCGGGTTTCAAGAGCGCTCGCCAGAAGACGGCTATTCACAACATCAACCGCGACAATTTTATGCCCGTCAGCCTTGGCAGCTGCAATGCCTGCACGCGCGCCATCCAGATCGCCAGAGGCCCAGTCGAAAACTACATTATTTGGATAGCAGTCATAAAGCTGTGGCGCATCATCTTCTAGGGCGGCATAAACATCGCACACCGCAGGCATACTATCATAGTCAGCCTCAATCAGCTCAATAGCATCCATAGCTTGCTGGCGTGTTTCAGCCACAACCATTGCAGCAATGTCACCAGCATAACGCACAATATCGGCAATCATTGCTGGCTTTGTTGTCCGCGGAATTGCGGTGCCATCACTATTATCAACATATTGCTGACAATGAATTTCACCCACATTATCAGCCGCCATGTCGGCATGGCTTGCGGCCATGATAACGCCAGGGGCTGTTGCAGCAGCGCTGATATCAAGGGAGGTCAGAACAGCATGCGCATAAGGAGAGCGCAGAAACGCAACAGCATAGCCCTCGCCCGGCAACTCATCATCAGTATAGCGTCCCTGTCCGATAAGCAGGTCTTTATCTTCAACCCGCTTTACAGATTGTCCAATACCAAATTTCATAGCGGTCTCCTTCTTCGTTTCACCAGCAGAATACCAGCCAAACTGTTAAACCATATAGTCTGATTTAACAGGTCTCGACCAGCTTTCAATAGCCTTTTCCAAAAACCTGCCATGCAGATGAAATTCTATAAATCGTGGTAAGCCAGCATAACAGGCCAAATATGACAGCTATCACGCCAAACCATTCCGGAAACAGCAGAATAAGACCCAAAATAGCACTTGTTTCTGTCCCCTCAACCAGTCCGCCAAGATAGAAAAAACTTTTCGTCCCCCGCACCTCAGTCGAAATACCACGTTTTGCAGCAACAATAGCAAAAGCCAGAAAACTGGTTCCCGTGCCAACAAAACTTACAATAAGAAAGGCTGCGGCAAGACTATCTTCGGGGCGCGACAGCGCAAAAGAGAATGGCAGTAAACTATAAAACAGGAAATCGGTCACAATATCCAGAAACCCGCCAAAATCAGATGGCAGCGTAAGCCGCGCAACTGCGCCATCAAGCCCATCACATATCCTGTTCAGGGCCAGCAGGGCAATCGCAATATGATAAAACCCAAACGCAGTAGCCACACACGCAAAGCCCCCCACAACACCTCCGGCTATCGTAACCATATTTGCTGAAATACCGCAGGCAACCAGCGGCCGCGCCACACGGCTTAGAAGACGATCAAGAGGGGGGCGTAGATAAGCGTCAAACATACAAATAGCCTAGTGTTGCGGGGCTGAGAGAGGCGCCAAAGACGCCAAAACTGTCTCTCCAACGAGAATGCGCTGGCCTACTGTTACCTTAATGTCGAACTGCGCCGGCACAATAATACTTAACCGTGCATGAAAAAGGCTCACCCCGATTTTCTCATTGCCTGTGAGCCGCTGGCCCTCCTGAACAAACCCCATAAGCAGGCGGGCATAGCTATCACCATGCTGGATAAATCCAATGTGATGGCCTGAATCTGTTTCAAAGATGAATTCACGCCGTGCCGCATTTGACATCTGAGCGCCGTCTTTGCCTGTCTTAAACATCTCGGTCTTAAACACGCCGGCAAACCAAATAACGCTATCAACAATACCTCTGACAGGGGCAGATTGGAGTTGCGATGAAAAACTACCTGCACGCAGGCAAATAACAGTCACCTCATCGCCGTCAACGTTAAGAGCCCCTGTATCTACAGATAAGATAGTGCCATCAACAGGTGCCCGCACATAATCATCATCTGGCTGAGACACGGGCGCAAGAGGGCGCAACAAAACGGCCAGATAGAGAAAACCGGCAAACCCAATAATGCCAAAAGGTAACCAAACAGCTGTCAGGCATCCGACAATTGTTCCAGCCGCTGCCAGCAGCCGCCATTCAGGCCGATTTGACGGGAATAGCGTCGTATCATCATCGCTCATTTATTTCTACCTTATAACCTCACTTCCCTATCAGCTTATTGCTAACGCAAGGGCCTATCAGCTTATTGCTAGCGCAAGGGCATTACTGGGCCGCATCAGTCTGTTTTAGGAAGCGCAAATATCTGAGTTGGGAAAATCAGGTCAGGGTTGTTAATCCGTGCCTTATTCCGGTTTACAATATCAAGATAACGTATCCCATTTCCGTATGTCCGGTAGGCAATACGCCACAGCATATCGCCTTTTTGAATGACAACCATTTCAGACCCATCACGCCCAATTTCCAGCTGAGCCGGCATAACCTCAAAGCCTGTTTTTGCAATCGCCTCTGACTCCTTATCAAGAAGCAGTGCTGTTAGCATGACAGGGGCATTCCCAAGTGATGAGCTGTCGATTATCGCCTGCCAGGTGCCAGCATCTGTTACCTCTACAGGTCCAAAGCTAAGCCTGCCAAGCGTTCCCGCAACAGCTATACCTTGCTTTGCCATACCCTTAATCCGCAAGGAGGTCGTCCCAGCCCATGATAGCGTACCGATATATATCTCTGGGGCTGCAACAAGAACATCATCAACCGTAACCGTGGCTGTGTCGCTGCGCGCTAGCTCTTTTGGTGCCTGAAGCAAGGCAACAACAGCATTATCTGTCATTGGCACAAGCGCAACAAGCGGCGTGTCATTCTCAGTCGCAGATAGCTCAACCAAAATGGCACGCTCAGCGCGCTGGGTTGTGCCATCAAGACGGGTCATTTCTGCAATAATAAGATGTTTTCCGGGGCTCAGCGGTTTATCAACGACAGCAACCCATTCGCCTTGGCTATTAGCAGATGACTGAGTGAGCAACTGGTCGTTTTCGAACAGAGTAACAGTGCTTTTTGTGTCTGCTAGTCCGGCAAAAACCGCTGACCCGTCTGGGCCAATGCGCGCCACATCAATCGTCGGCATAACAATAGCGGGCAATACCTCTTCGGTCTTACTTGTTGCGGCCGGCTGTTCTGCAGCTGGCTGCTCTGCGGCCGGCTGTTCTGCAGCTGGCTGCTCTGCGGCCGGCTGTTCTGCAGCTGGCTGCACTGCGGCCGGCTGTTCTGCGGCCGGCTGTTCTGCGGCTGGCTGCTCTGCGGCCTCGTTACTCTTCGCACTGAGTTCAGGCTGGGCAATACGGGCTGCCTCTGTTTTCTCAAGCTCAGAAATGTCTTCGCTTGTTTGCAGGAAAAACCAAGTTGTTGCAATCGCAGCCAACCCGCCACCTAACAATAAGATGATAGCGATAAAGAGGCGCATAGAAATAGCCTTTCTTTTATAAGTGCTTGCCAAGAAGCATTCTAATGCTACAGTCGAATTTCTGAAAACACAATCACCTCTGGCTAGGAGAGTTTCTATGTCATGTCTTTGTATCTTTGCTGGCGCATCTGCTGGCTCTCGTTCCTCGTACAGTGAAAGCACGTCAATGCTCGGCAGGACGCTTGGCGCGCGTGGATATCAGTTTGTTTATGGTGGTGGACGCACCGGCCTGATGGGGGCTTTTGCGACTGGCGCCATTGAAACTGGCGGCCATGTTACCGGCATTATTCCTGATTTTCTTGACTCACGCGAAGTCGGCCACAGAGATGTCCAATCGCTTCAAATTGTGAGCTCTATGCATGACCGTAAAGCAAAAATGTATGAAATGGCTGACGGCATAATCATTCTGCCCGGCGGTCTTGGCACTCTTGATGAACTTATGGAAGTGCTCACCTGGAACCAGCTTGGCCTGTTAAGCACACCCCTCTTCTTTCTGGATACTGAAAGTTTTTGGCAGCCTCTATTTAGATTGCTAGACCATGCTGATAATGAAGGATTTGTTCATTCGCGTAAAATGGGCACGCTTCATCAGCATGAAAATGCCGATGAGCTAGCAGAGATTATTGAGAACATTCTTCCCCCCCGCCGGTAAATACTTTTCTCAATGCGGTATGGCAAAGACATAAATAAGCGCGATTCACGTGATATCTGCGCGAGTAGCTCTTGCGTATCGCCCCCTAGATGAGTAAAAAAAGCTCATCAATCTTTACTCGTTCTAACCATAAGCGTCCGTGTCCTCCTTTTCAGGACTGACCGGCCGTTGCCCCGGGGGATATCATGGGAAAAATCAAGGTTAAAAATCCTATCGTTGAGATGGATGGGGATGAAATGACCCGTATCATCTGGCAGAAAATCAAAGACAGTCTTATTCATCCCTATCTTGATGTTGATTTAAAATATTTTGATCTCGGTATGGAAGCACGCGATGCAACAGATGACCAGATAACTGTGGATGCCGCTAATGCCATCAAAGAACATGGCGTTGGTGTTAAATGCGCGACCATCACACCTGATGAAGACCGCGTAACAGAATTTGACCTGAAGCGGATGTATAAATCACCAAACGGCACCATCCGGAACATTCTGGGCGGTACAGTATTCCGTCAGCCGATTATCTGTAATAATGTCCCCCGCCTTGTGCCGGGTTGGACAAAGCCGATTGTCATTGGCCGTCACGCCTTTGGTGACCAATACCGTGCAACAGATATGAAGGTTGAGGGCGCAGGAACGCTCACCCTGTCCTTCCAGCCTGCAGATGGCAGTGAAGCAACAACCCATACTGTCTATGACTTCCCGGATGGCGGCGTTGCAATGGCAATGTATAATCTGGACGAGTCCATTCGCGGCTTTGCCCGTGCTTGTATGAATTACGGCCTTGATCTGGGCTGGCCCGTTTATCTGTCAACCAAGAACACAATCATGAAGATCTATGATGGCCGCTTCAAAGACATCTTTGAAGAAGTGTTTCAGGCAGAATATAAAGACAAGTTCGCCGCAGCTGGCATCACTTATGAGCATCGTCTTATCGATGACATGGTTGCTTGTGCAATGAAATGGGATGGCGGTTTTGTCTGGGCATGTAAAAACTATGATGGTGATGTTCAGTCTGACACAGTTGCCCAAGGCTTTGGCTCACTTGGCCTGATGACATCTGTTCTGATGACACCAGACGGTAAAACTGTTGAAGCTGAAGCAGCACATGGGACGGTCACCCGTCACTATCGTCAGCATCAGCAGGGTAAACAGACATCAACAAACCCGATTGCCTCTATCTTTGCATGGACGCGGGCGCTGTCTTACCGCGCAAAGTTCGATGATACACCAGAAGTTGCTAGCTTTGCTGAAACAGTAGAGCGTGTTTGTATCGAAACTGTTGAAAAGGGCCAGATGACAAAAGATCTAGCGCTGCTTGTCAGCCCAGACCAGCCGTTTTTGTCAACAGATGACTTCCTGAACGCTATTGATGTAAATCTGCAGAAAGCCATGGCGTAACAGGCACAAAACACCGAAAGGCTGTTATCTCTTATAACAGCCTCGCAAACCATAAAAAGGCAGGCGAAAGCCTGCCTTTCTTCTATTTATCTACCTATGCGGCCCTATGACCGTAAGCCCCTGTAACCGAAGGGAGTTGGGAGGTTTAGCCCGCCGCCAGAACAGCCTGACGCACCGCATCAACAGCGTCTGCTGCTGCGTTTGCATTCGGGCCGCCAGCTTGCGCCATATCAGCCCTGCCGCCGCCGCCTGCCCCGCCAAGCGCTGCTGAGCCGGCCTTTACCAAGGCAACAGCATCCATCTGTCCTATCAGGTCATCGGTAACCGATACCACGATCGAGGCTTTGCCGGCATCAGTTGCCACAAGACAGATAACAGTGCCAGACGCATTAGAGCGCATCGCATCGGCCATTGCTTTCAGCTCACGTGCCGGTGTGTCATCCAACACCTTGCCCCGATAACTGATATTCCCCAGCATTTCGCTGTCATTATCATCAGCTCCGCCAGTCGCAAGCTTTTGGCGCAGGCTTGATATTTCCCGCTCCATTTTGCGTCTATCATCAAGCAATTGCTCAAGCCGACCTTCCAGCTGATCCGGGGATGCTTTGAGAATCTGTGCCGCGCGCGATAATGTTGCATCACGTCCTGCAAGATAAGCAAGCCCATATGCGTGCGTTACAGCCTCTATCCGGCGGACCCCACCAGCAACAGCTGATTCGGATATCACCTTTAATAACGCAATATCGCCGGTGTGAGCGACGTGAATCCCGCCACAAAGTTCAACAGACCACGCTGATTTTCCCGAAATATCTGAGGCGCCGCCCATGGAAACAACACGGACTTCATCGCCATATTTCTCACCAAACAAAGCAAGTGCGCCTTCTTTAACAGCCTCATCAGGCGTCATAAGTCTGGTTGAGACATCACTATTCATCCGGATACGCGCATTAACGATATCCTCAACAGCTGAAATTTCTGCGGCGCTCATGGCAATCGAATGGCTAAAATCAAACCTCACTCTATCTGGTGCAACAAGTGAGCCTTTCTGAGCAACATGCTCACCCAACACAATCCGAAGTGCCTCATGCAGCAAATGTGTTGCACTGTGATTAGCGCACAAAGATGTCCGGCGCGCCTCATCCACAACAAAACTCACCGGCATATCGGTTTCAAACTGTCCTTTATCAACCGTCACATGATGCAGGAACAGACCAGCGGCTGTTTTCTGGGTATCGGTTACATGACCCAAAACTTCACCACTCTGCACAAGCCCTGTATCGCCCATCTGCCCGCCCGACTCGCCATAAAACGGTGTCTGGTTCGTCACCAACAAACCACTTTCACCCACGCCAAGATGGCTCACTTCTGCGCCGTCTTTCACAATGGCGTTTACAACAGCTTCAGATGACAGACGTGAATACCCCAGAAACTCGGTTGCGCCATGCCTATCCGCAAGCTCGAACAAAATACGCTCATCTGCCTTGCTGCCTGACCCGGACCAGGCCGCCCGCGCTGCCTCTTTCTGCGCTTTCATGGCAGAATCAAAGCCAGCAATATCAACCTGCCAGTCATATCCGCGCATGAAATCTTCTGTTAAATCAAGCGGAAACCCATAAGTATCATAAAGCTTAAAGGCTGTTTCACCCGATAATGTTCCGCCCGATGCCTTGCCCTCAACTTCGGTTGTAAGAATTTTCAGGCCGCGCGCCAGAGCTTCTTTAAAACGTGCTTCCTCGAGCTTTAATGTTTCTGAGATCAAGGGCTGAGCGCGCACAAGTTCAGGATAATGCCCGCCCATTTCCCGCACCAAAGCCGGAACCAGCTGGAACATGACCGGGTCATCACAGCCTAATTGATGAAGATGCCGCATCGCCCGCCGCATGATGCGTCTAAGGACATAGCCGCGTCCTTCGTTTGATGGCAACACGCCATCAGCAATCAGAAAGCCAGCAGACCGAAGATGATCTGCTACAACACGGTGAGAGACATTTTTGGGACCATCGGCATCGGTGTTCGACGCATCAGCCGACGCTTCGATGAGCGCACGCATCAAATCAATATCATAATTATCATGGGTGCCTTGCAACACCGCAGCAATACGCTCAAGCCCCATACCGGTATCAATAGATGGCCGCGGCAAATCTAACCGCCCGCCCTCTGTCTGCTCATACTGCATGAAAACCAGATTCCAGATTTCAATAAATCTGTCACCATCCTCATCAGGTGAGCCCGGAGGTCCCCCAAAAATATGAGGGCCATGGTCGTAAAATATTTCAGAACAGGGACCACAGGGACCAGTATCCCCCATCGACCAGAAATTATCAGTCGTTGAAATCCGAATAATACGGTCGTCAGACAAACCGCCAATTTTGCGCCACAACGCTGCTGCCTGCTCATCTTCAGAATAAACCGTGACAATAAGCTTATCTTTATTCAGGCCAAGCTCACCAGTTACTAATTGCCAGGCATTGTGAATTGCCTCTTCCTTGAAATAATCGCCAAAGCTGAAATTACCCAGCATTTCAAAAAAGGTGTGATGGCGCGCCGTATAACCAACATTTTCAAGGTCATTATGCTTGCCACCTGCCCGTACACATTTCTGGGATGACACAGCGCGCGTATAATCGCGATTTTCAAGACCTGTAAATACATTCTTGAACTGCACCATTCCAGAATTGGTGAACATCAAAGTTGGATCATTTTGCGGAACAAGCGGACTAGACGCCACTTCGGCATGCCCATTACGCACAAAATAATCAAGAAACATAGAGCGAATATCGTTAACGCTTGTCATGGAAGACCTTCTTTTCGGGTATGCAAAAGGAAACGCTAAACTGCGCATTGTCTTATTTACGAAAACAAGCGCCCCTTTGTCCAGAACCCTTATATCAGAACTGTTACAAAGATGCAGAGATAGCGTGATACAAAAAGAGCCCTTTTTTTGTCTGCAGAGATGCAGGTTAAAAAGGGCTCTTTTATAAAGATATAAATCAGCTCGTCAGAAATCTGCTTTTACCAACAATTCCTGCCGCAGATAATGTGGTTATTTATCATCCTCATCAGCGATAACATTATCCAGCATCTGTTCCTGAACAAGTCCTGCGTTCTGGCGAATAGCTGCTTCGATTTCTCCGGACATCTGGGGGTTTTCTCTCAAGAATGTCTTCGCATTCTCACGCCCCTGACCAATACGCTGAGGACCGTAGGAAAACCACGATCCTGACTTCTCAACCAGACCTGCTGCGACGCCCAAATCAAGTATCTCACCCATTTTGGAAATACCTTCACCATACATAATATCAAATTCAACTGTACGGAATGGCGCAGACACCTTATTTTTAACAACCTTGACGCGGGTCTGATTGCCAACAACTTCTTCACGATCCTTAATCGCGCCAATCCGGCGAATATCAAGTCGCACAGATGCGTAGAATTTAAGAGCATTACCGCCAGATGTTGTTTCTGGACTTCCAAACATCACACCAATCTTCAGTCTGATCTGGTTAATAAAGATAACCAGACAGTTCGAGCGTGCAATTGACGAGGTAAGTTTGCGTAACGCTTGGCTCATCAGGCGCGCTTGCAAACCAACATGCGTATCACCCATTTCACCTTCTAATTCAGCCCGTGGTACCAATGCGGCGACCGAATCAACGACCAGCACTTCAATTGCACCAGACCGCACAAGCGTGTCGGCAATTTCGAGTGCCTGTTCGCCAGCGTCAGGCTGAGAGATAAGTAATTCATCAAGATTAACGCCAAGTTTGCGCGCATAACCCGGGTCAAGAGCATGCTCGGCGTCAACAAAGGCGCAATTACCGCCCTTTGCTTGTGCTTCTGCAACCGCATGCAATGCCAGCGTTGTTTTACCGGATGATTCTGGACCGTAAATTTCGACAATCCGGCCTTTGGGAAATCCGCCAATGCCAAGGGCAATATCAAGCCCGAGTGAGCCGGTCGAGATAGATTGTATATCAACAACACTATCACTCTGGCCAAGCTTCATAACAGAGCCTTTGCCGAACGCCTTTTCAATTTGTCCAATTGCGGCGTCTAATGCCTTGGTCTTATCATCTGAGTTCATTTTAAAATCCACGAGTTCTGCAGCCATTTGCGTCTCCATCTTGCATAGTCTGTTACAGCTGTCCACAGTCAGACAGAATGATTCAGAAATTACGGTCCCACAGGATATTAAATGGGAATTGAAACCCCTTTATGGTCCTGTTTTGTTCTCATTGCAAGAATATATTCACCTTTTGTTCTGTTTTTGTTTCAAAGCTTCCTTTCTGTTATAACAGAGGCACGTTTTTATTTGTTGGAGGGCCACTATCGCTTACCTCAGGGTGCGCACCGCCCTGCCCTGTTAGCCAGAGTGGCGAGTGCGACAGCTAATCAGCAATTGGGGAATTTTATTCTGAAATGAGCGCCATCTGTATCGACAGGGTCAACCACTTCCAATATCCCCCCCCAGCTATTGGCAAGCATTGCGGCAGCCGGCAGGCCATGGCCCCGATTATGCCCCGCCTTTGTTGAAAATCCACTTTGCAGAATCTGGCTAAAATTATCTTTGCTGATGCCGGGGCCATTATCGATGACGTTAAGCCATACTTCATCGTCAGAATTGCGGCTGAGCGTTAAGGTAATTTTTGGTAATTTCCGGCTATCAGCCGATTCTGTGCATGATGCATAGCCAAGCATATTCATTGCCTCAGCTGCGTTTCGCAGAAGCTGCATCAGAACACGGCGTAACCGGTGGGGATGGAATGATATTCTCTTAACCGGCTCCGGCGCAGGCGGTATCACCTGCCGCTCAGACATGAATATGGCATCTGCTGTGTAATCTGGTAGCTGGGTGATTTTATTTTCTAAGCTGATATCGACATCATCACCAACGACAAGCTGAAAAAACGTCTGCTGGCTGACTAAGAAGGTAAAAAATTCATCATATGTCACGCGTAGACCTGCGTTCGAGTGCGTTACAGGTTCAGCAATTTCTTGAACAATGCCCGCGGCAAGCTGCAAATTATCCTGCAAAAGCTGAATTTTTCGCACATATTCCGGAACTGTCGATAGATCATTCATCAACTGGTCGCAATGAATGGTCAGCACCATCAAACAATTATTTAGATCATGAGTAATTTGATGGATATGACGTTCGTCATTCCAATGACTGTGAGGCTGTTCATGTTTGTCCGTTCTGGTCATAACTTTTGCCTGTGGCTCTTGTACCGCCAACGCCATAAGACCGAAACCGATGAGAAAGTTTTCCTTAGCTTTAATTTTTATAATATTTTTCTATTATAAAGTGTATTTTACTTTACGCGTAGTAATGGTACGGAGCAAGCCTTTAGGTAAAAGATAAATGATTCGTCACAGAAGCGTTATAGCCACCAACGCTATTGTGAGGCTCGGCAGGTTATCGGCGTAAGGCTCGGCAAATTATCAGCCGAACTAGTCATCCCGGTGGACACGTTCCATACGTTCATGCATTTCCTGCGCATGGACCGTCATTGAGGCAATCGGACGGGCTTCCAGACGCGAAAGGCTAATTGGCTCGTCAGTTTCACTGCAATAGCCGTATGTTCCATCATCAATGCGGCGTAGCGCAGATTCAATTTTCTGGATGAGCTTGCGTTCACGGTCACGCGTCCGCAGGTCAAGCGCAGCATTGCTTTCGATTTGCGCCCGGTCCATCTGATCAGGCTTATGCAGGCTTTCAGTGGAGAGATTGGTTATAGTCTGATTGGCTTCATCCAATAGCTCAGTGCGCCAGCGTATCAGTTTCTGCCGGAAATATTCGCGCTGATTCGGGTTCATAAACTCTTCATCCTGCGATGGCTGATACCCATCAGGCAGAATAACAGGCTCGATTACAGCATCTTTTTCAGAAGTATTACCACTCATGAACGTTTCACTCCATACGAAGAGACCCATATTGGCGTCATCCTAGAGCGTGGGTGATACGTCAAAGAAGACTCTGTTTCAAGTCTTTCATTCTGTTTTTCCTACCCATTAGCATTATTTTTGCTGTTCTTGGCAAACGTCAGGATTTTTCTAGGTTTTCATTATAGTTTAACGCCCTTTTTCTTGGTCTAAAAACCCTTCATCTCCCCTAATAAATCGTTAATCACGCATATGTGATTTGCCTTAAACAGGCCTTAGCGACGATACCTATCACATCAGCCAGCAGCGGTTCGGTTTAACGCCGAAAAGCCGGAAAATACGCCGGATAACAACCATATTGCTGGTCGCAAGGTACAAGGTTTTAAGAAAGGATTTTTGCTGTGAATATTTTGATTGTAGAAGACGACCCGGTTATTGCAGATGCCATTGGCATGATTTTAACACAAGCAGGATATTACCACGTTCATGCGCGCACAATTGAAGCCGCGCTGAGTGAGTTAAATTACAGCCAGGTTGATGCCGTATTGCTCGATTTAAATCTGCCTGATGGTGATGGGACACGCCTTGCACGGCTTATTCGCAAAAATCACGTTCCTGCACATATTCTGGTTGTATCTGGCAATAGCCATGTTGATGACCGCATCACAGCCCTTGGGGCAGGTGCGGATGGGTATCTTACCAAGCCATTTGATAGATTTGAGTTGCTAGCTCACCTTGAAGCCATTATTCGGCGCGCAAACGGCCATAGTTCAGCGCAGATTTCAATCGGCAATATGACCATTGATATCGACCGTAACTTGGTGACGATTAATGATGATTTTGTCCCATTGACACAGAAGGAATATCAGATTGTGCACCTTCTTGGGATGCGGAAAGGGGCTGTCTTGAGCAAAGATGCCTTTATCTCTCATATCTATGGCGGAATTGATGAGCCGGAAACAAAGATAATTGACGTCTTTATCTGCAAATTACGGCGTAAATTGCGGAAAGCCGGTTTGCAGGATGCCAAAATTGATACGATTTGGGGTCAGGGCTATATGCTGCGTAATCAAGATATGCCAGAGCGTGCTATCGCCTGCTAACCTGCCACCCACCACATGTTTTCTCCCGAAGCACCCCCTTTTTTACCGAAGGGGGTGTTTTCGTATTCCGCCATGCCCACCCCGCAGAAAACAAACCCTACAGAAAGCAACCTCCACACAAAGCAACCTCTTGGCTCTTTCTATCGGATATCTTTATGTTTAGGATAAGGCGCGTGCCGGAGCATGAAACCGCTTTGCCTGCTAGCGTAATGTGCCCACGCTAAGGTAAAAACAGACAGGAATAATGAGCGTGATATTTATTGATGTAAGTGTTGGTGATTTTGTGCGTCATCCGGACCGGCCTGATTGGGGGGTTGGTCAGGTGCAGTCTGTTATCGGTGCCAGAATTACGGTTAATTTTGAACATGAAGGCAAAAAGCTTATCAATGCAGAACTGATTAATCTTGAACCTGTCGCAGACAAGATAGATTAAGCCAGAAACCGATTATTATGGTGCGTCATTTTTCGCCATTTTGTTAAGTGTAAAACGTGATTAAGACTGTTGCGAGTTAGCGCGATATATCGCACACTTTACCATGGTCATGCAGGGACTGTATGACATTATGGCTTTGGGGAATAAAAGCATGCCAGAATCAGTCTTTCCAGAAGACGGAACACCCCCGCCTGAACAAGGCCGGCAAGGCAAAAAACGTGGTCCTAAAGGAAAGCCTAAAGGTCGGATGGTGATCCCAGAGGCACGCGCTACTATCGCCGCGTTGCTAGGCACTATCCCGCTGCGCCGCGACCAGCTGATTGAGTATCTTCATATCATCCAAGATGAATATGGCCATCTATCAGCAGCTCATCTTGCTGGTCTTGCCGATCTGATGAAGCTTCCCATGGCAGAAGTTTGGGAAGTTGCTAGTTTTTATGACCATTTTGACCTTGTAAGCGAAGGCATGGAAGCGCCGCCTGCCCGCACAATCAGGATCTGTACGTCTCTGTCTTGTATGATGCAAGGCGGCGAGGCGTTATTGCAGAAAATGCAGTCAATGCGAAGCGAAGGCAAAATTGACGCTGATGTGCGCTTTGTGCCAGCACCCTGTCTTGGGGCTTGTGATGTTGCCCCGGCCGCCGCAGACGGACATCATCTTGTTGGCTATGCAAATACCGACAATCTGATGCGGGTAATTACCACTGGCACACCCCATGATATACCTGATTATATTGGATTTACGGCGTATCGGGCAGCAGCAGGATATGCCCTTATTGAGGCGCTGAACGCTGCAACAGATGATGCGCATGCTGAAATGGTAAGCGGTTTGATGAGCACCTTATCAGATGCGGCGTTACGTGGGCTTGGCGGGGCAGGATTTCCCACCGGACGCAAATGGTCCATTGTAGCAGGATATGATGGGCCGCGCTTGATGGCTGTTAATGGTGATGAAGGTGAGCCAGGCACCTTTAAAGACAGATATTACCTGTCATCTGATCCGCATAGAATGCTTGAAGGTGTCCTGCTAGCATCGCACATGGTTGGCATTACCAAATGCTATCTTTATATCCGCGATGAATATCCTGAAATCATTGCCTTACTTACCAAAGAATTAGCGCTTCTTGAGGCGTCTGGTCTGCTTGGCTCGTTGGAAATTGAGCTAAGACGCGGCGCAGGCGCTTATATCTGCGGCGAAGAATCAGCGATGATTGAGAGTATCGAGGGAAAGCGCGGCCTGCCGCGTCACCGCCCGCCTTATGTTGCTGAGCGGGGTCTTTTTGACCGTCCAACATTGGTGAATAATGTTGAAACGCTGTTCTGGGTGCGCGATATCCTAGAGCGCGGGGCTGACTGGTATAATGACCAGGGGCGTGAGGGACATCCGGGCTTCCGGACATATTCGGTCTCCGGTCGGGTTGCACAGCCTGGACTTGTGACAACTGGCGCTGGCGCTACTGTGGCAGAGTTAATCGAAGCTTGTGGCGGCATGGCTGACGGGCATGAGTTTAAAGGCTATCTTCCGGGTGGTGCCTCTGGCGGCATCCTGCCAGCGCATCTTGCAGATGTTCCTCTGGATTTTGGCGGTAAACTAGCTGAGCTTGGCTGTTTTGTTGGCTCGCACGCCATTGTTGTTCTGTCTGATAAGGATAATATGTGGAAGGCAGCCACCAATCTGTTGCAATTTTTTGCGCATGAAAGCTGTGGTCAATGTACACCCTGCCGTTCAGGGACCGAAAAGGCTGTTAGCCTGATGACATCTGATGCCCCCGACACAGCGCTTCTTGGTGAGCTTGCAGATATAATGGCAGATGCCAGTATTTGCGGGCTAGGACAGGCCGCCTCCAACCCGCTGATAAGCGCAATGACCCACTTTCCCGGCGACATCCCTGATGCCGCCTCTGAAACATAGGACGTGACCCATGGCACAGGCTCCTGAAACCAAAAATGTTACCTTCACCCTTGATGGCAAACAGGTAACAGCGCCGCACGGCACCACTATCTGGCATGTTGCGCGCGACGCTGATATTGATATTCCCCATCTATGTTACAAGGATGCGGACGGCTACCGGGCAGATGGGAATTGCCGGGCATGCATGGTTGAAATCGACGGTGAGCGGGTACTTGCAGCATCCTGCCAGAGAGTCGCCACGGACGGGATGATTGTTCACAGCGCCACTGAACGGGCAACCAAAGCACGTGCAATGGTGATGGAATTATTGGTTGCGGATCAGCCGCGCCGCACAGACTCGCACGACCCCTCATCCCAGCTTTGGCATTATGCTGAAGAACAACAGGTTGACCATAGCCGGTTTCCGGGCAAAAAAGCGCCCCATCCCGATAGCTCTCACCCTGCTATTGCGGTGAATATGGATGCCTGTATCCAATGTAATTTATGTGTGCGCGCCTGCCGCGAAGTTCAGGTAAATGACGTTATCGGACTGGCAGGGCGCGGCGCTGATGCGCATATCATATTTGATTTTGGTGATGATATGGGCGCCTCTACCTGCGTTGGCTGTGGTGAATGTGTTCAGGCCTGCCCAACAGGGGCATTAATGCCAAAAACCGTTCTTGACGATAGTCAGAAACTTGCCATTACACCGGATAAGCAGGTTGCGTCAGTCTGTCCGTATTGCGGGGTTGGCTGCCAGCTAAATTTCCATGTGAAGGGCGAAAAAATTGTTGCTGTGACGGGGCGAGAAGGCCCTGCCAATAAAAGCCGTCTTTGTGTGAAAGGCCGTTATGGTTTTGACTATATTGATAACCCGCAACGCCTTACCGTGCCGCTTATCAGGCGCGATGATGTGCCTAAATCAGCCTCACTCCCCTTTGATCCAGCAACCCCGCTTACCCATTTCCGCGAAGCAAGCTGGGATGAAGCCCTAACGCGTGCCGCCAGCGGATTTTCAGATATCAAACAAGCGCATGGCGCATCCGCGCTTGCCGGTTTTGGTTCTGCCAAAGGCACAAATGAAGAAGCCTATCTGGTTCAAAAGCTTGTGCGCCAAGGGTTTGGCACCAACAATGTCGATCATTGCACAAGGCTGTGCCATGCCTCTTCGGTAGCTGCCCTGCTTGAAAATATCGGCTCAGGCGCTGTAACAGCCTCTTTTTCACAATGTCTTCATTCTGATGCTATTATCGTGATTGGGGCTAACCCGACGGTTAACCATCCTGTTGCTGCCACCTTTATCAAAAACGCTGCACAAGGTGGGGCTGACCTATTTGTGTTTGACCCGCGCGGACAGGCGTTGGATAGGTACGCCACCGACTCCCTCAATTTTACCCCCGGCGCTGATGTCGCGCTGTTGAATGCCATCTTGCATGTGATCATTTCAGAAGACCTGTATGACAAAGAGTATGTTGCCACTCACACCGAAGGGTTTGACGCGCTAAAAAGCCAGACAAAAGCAACCTCTCCTGAAGCAATGGCGCCTATCTGCGGCATTGAGCCAGACAAGATTCGCAAAGTTGCCCGCACCTTTGCTGCTGCCAAAGCCGGGATGATTTTCTGGGGTATGGGCGTATCGCAGCATACCCACGGAACCGATAATGCGCGCTGTCTTATCTCGCTTGCGTTGCTCACAGGAAATGTTGGCAAACAAGGGGCTGGCCTGCACCCCCTTCGGGGCCAAAATAATGTGCAAGGCGCATCGGATGCTGGTCTGATTCCGATGTTTTTCCCAGACTATAAATCCGTCTCAGATGATGATGTTCGCACAAAATACGAAAATCTCTGGGAGGCCTCCCTCGATGCCGAAAAAGGGCTGACTGTCGTTGAAATTACAGATGCGGCTTATGATGGGACAATCAAGGGTATCTATGTGATGGGAGAAAATCCTGCCATGTCTGACCCTGACCAGAATCATGCACGGGCCGCACTCGCCAGGCTTGACCATCTGGTTGTTCAGGATATTTTCCCTACCGAAACAGCAGCATTTGCCGATGTTATTCTGCCTGCCTCCGCCTTCCCTGAAAAAGATGGTACGGTCACCAATACAGATAGGCGTGTTCAGCGCGGCAGGCTTGCTGTGCCGCCGCCAGGCGATGCACGTCAGGACTGGTGGATTATCACCGAGATAGCAAAACGGTTGGGACTGGCATGGACCTATAAACACCCCCGTGACATTTTTGCTGAAATGCGGATTGTAATGCCCTCACTGACAGGTATTACATGGGACCGTCTTGAAGCTGAAGATGCGGTAACTTATCCTTGTGCTGACGAGCTAAGTGACGGCGCTGATATTCTGTTTGGAGATGTTTTTCCAACCCCGTCCGGACGGGGCAGAATGACCCCGGCAGATGTATTGCCGCCGGACGAAGTGCCAGATGAGACCTTCCCGCTTGTGATGTCTACCGGACGATTGCTTGAGCATTGGCATACCGGCTCAATGACACGGCGCGCCAGTGTTCTGGATGAGCTTGAGCCTGTGGCTGAGGTACATATTAGCCGGCCTGACATGACAGAAAAAGGGATTCGCGCTGGCCAGATGGTAAAAGTTGAGACAAGACGCGGCGAAATCGAGCTGGCGGCCCGGATGGACCCGAATCTGCCTGCTGGCATGATTTTTGTGCCTTTCTGCTTTACCGAGGCACCGGCAAATATGCTGACAAATCCAGCACTTGACCCCTTTGGTAAGATACCAGAGCTGAAATTTTCAGCGGCGCGACTTACCCCAACGCCTGTTATTGATGCAGCAGAATAAACCGTATAACCAACGCCTTGCGCATTGGATGCTCTTTTGTCGCACCTTTGATAGGAAAGCTACTCTGGCATTTTAGTGCACATAATAGTATATAGTGGCTACCAAGGGGACCGTTTTTACAGAGCACCGTGACGGGTCAGAACGGAAATAATCGTGAACTATCAAGATATATTTGAGCGGCAGGTTGACCAGCTTCGGTCGGAAAACCGGTATCGCTACTTTGTTGAGCTGGAGCGGATTTCAGGACGCCATCCGTATGCGTTGTGGAATCACCCCGATGGCGCGCGCGAAGTTATTATCTGGTGCTCCAATGATTACCTCGGCATGGGTCAGAGCCAGAACGCCATTGAAGCCATGCGTAACGCGGTTAGCGAGCATGGCACAGGCGCTGGCGGCACCCGCAATATTTCCGGCACGAGTTCATCTATCGTAAAACTTGAAGACGAACTAGCAGCGCTGCACCGCAAAGAGCGCGCGCTTGTCTTCACATCAGGTTATGTGGCGAACGAAGCGAGTATAGCATCGCTTATCTCGCTGCTTGATAATCCAATTATCCTGTCTGATTCGATGAACCATGCCTCTATCATATCTGGCATTCGCTATGGACGGGCTGAAAAAGCGATTTTCCGTCATAATGACATTGTGCATCTCGAAGAATTACTCGCGGCCCTGCCACATGAGCGGCATAAAATCATTATTTTCGAATCAGTCTATTCAATGGATGGTGATATCTCGCCCATTGCAGAAATTGCGGCTCTGGCGCGCAAATATAACGCGCTGACCTATCTTGATGAGGTACATGCTGTTGGAATGTATGGCGCAGAAGGCGGCGGCATTGCGCAACGTGATGGCCTTGAGGACCAAATTGACATCATTCAAGGTACACTTGGTAAAGCATATGGCGCGATGGGCGGCTATATCGCGGCAAGCGATGCAGTGTGCGATGCTATTCGCGGATATGGGTCTGGCTTTATTTTTACAACAGCCATGCCCCCTGCCCTTGCTGAAGCAGCCCATGCATCAATTACCTATCTGCGCGGCTCATCGGATGAGCGGCGCGCCCAGCAAGAACAGGCAAGCTACTTAAAAAAATGTCTAGAAGAGCGCAATATGCCAGCTCTGCCAAGCTCATCCCACATCGTGCCTGTTATGGTAGGCGATGCGACGAAATGTTCAGAGATAAGCTGGACGTTGCTGCAGGATTACGGGCTTTATATTCAGCCCATTAACTATCCAACAGTCCCGCGCGGCACGGAGCGTTTGCGTATTACACCCGGCCCCCTTCATACCAAAGAGATGGTTGATAGGCTTGTTGATTGCCTTGAAGCTGTGTTTCAGGATATCCGGCCACCGGCTTATGATGGCGTTATGATGCCATCAAGACTGGCCAAAAACGCATAACAGCCTAATTTTCGTTTCATAATCAGCCAAAAAGAATTTCTGGCTGGTGTTATTTTGCTGGCCATGACGTTATGGTAATGTGCCGTTGCAAATATCGTGAATAAGAGCTTGTCCTGTGCTGGAGTGCTAGTTGCCATGAGTGTTAAATCCCT